>ERZ773235.738-NODE-738-length-39709-cov-50.486458_pt1 | contig 39709 bp, 27 predicted proteins | sample MGYA00580522_ERZ773235 | MGnify/ENA primary metagenome ERZ773235 (study PRJEB29015, sample SAMEA2737797) | human gut metagenome | biome: human gut; feature: human-associated habitat; material: faeces | place: China | collected 2012 ...
CAGATGCACCATCATGTGTCTTTCTATAAGATTTTACTAGACAATGGTCAGTAACTATTATCAAGCTATAACGGGAACAAGTTTCTTTTGTTATTCTAACTTGCTTTACCTTTCCTTCATAAGATCTTGAAAACGAAAACCTAAACCGTTTCTTACCTTTATTTATGGTGAATGTATTACCGTTTAAAGTGTATCCACCTTGTTTAAAAACAAAGGAATTGAAACACTCAGCTCGTTTGAATTTAGGAGGTCGTTTTGCCAGCTTTTTGAAGAATCGGTTATACGAAGAGTCTAACCGCTGTAGTATTTCTTGAACTGTTTGTGAATGAAGTAAATTTCTTTTAATTCGTTTAGCAAAGTGTTTTTGCATTTTCACGACAGAAATATATTTTCCAAACAGTTTGTAGAATCTACGTTGTAAAGCAAGTGCGTGATTCCATACAAAACAACATTCACGAAGCATCTTGTCGAGATACTTCGTTTTATTGGAACGGTATATATTGTATTTATATGAAATCATTTTCTTATTTTTGTTTCACAAATATAACAATACATTGCTGTATTTGAAATAAAGATAATGGTTAAAAAGATATATTAGTGACAAAAAAAGAATTTTATCCCATGTTTAAAAGCATGGGATTTAGAAATTAATCGTAATTATATACCTAAAAAATAATATAACTATGATAGAAGTATCAGCAGGAGAAATTGTTTCAGTAGATAAAACAAGTGGTGTAGGTCCAGCTACAATTAAATTAACGGCGGGTCCTAATCCCGTAGCAGAAGAGAGAACAGCCAATTTGGTTGTTACTTCTAGGGGTAACAGTAAGAGTGTTCGTATCACCCAGGAGGCGGGAGAGCAGGTGGTTACTATCCCGGAGTTCGACTTCCTTGTCCTTCGTTATGGATGGGAAGACCAGGACGGTTCCGACTTCGACACGGCAACGGGTTTTACCAACACCGGCATTTCAGATGTGGATAATAAGTATGTCGGTTGGAGTAAGAATTTTACAACAACCAGCCAAAGAGTAGGTGATTACCTTATATACGGTGGTGATAACATGCAATCTGGATTGGAGGCAGCCATGATTCAAATGAAGCCTTTGTTGGCGTCTCCTGGATTGAATGAAAATGAGAAAACGATTAAAGCCGATATCTATGGCAATTGGTATGGTTCCAGAGGTCGCGGTAATGTGGTTGTATCATTTACAGCATATCTTGGTGGAGAAATGATTAAACAAGGATATAATTTCATAAACGAAGGAGGAGAAGAAGTTTATTCAGATAGTATCTCTACCAATGTTGCAGCTCATGGAGAAACCAATTATCAGAATATAACTGGATTATATAGCAAGATAGGTACAATGTACTATGATAAGGAGAAGAGAGATTGTATTATTATAATTGGATGATATGAGAAGAAGGTATATGATTGGATCATCACAATCCATAGTATCTACTATAACGATGAATCAACTTATAAGTGATCCATATTCAAGAGTAACTGGTGATATAAACGGAGAAGCTATTCAATGGATAAGATGGAATAGTCATATTTATTTGTGTAAATATAAAGATAATATGATGTATATCTGTCAATTGGATGATTCGAATAGCAACTATTATCACGATGGTACATCTGCTGCATTAAATAATTTGGGTGTTGATGTGATGATGAAATTACCTATATTTTATACAAAAGCAGAAAATACAACATCTAGTGTATGGGATATAAGCTTCTCTAATGTGAAAAAAGATAATACATGGATGGAGTGGGGAGGAGATCTGATTGGCGTATATGAGGGGTTTGCCAATGACAGCAAATTATATAGTGTTGTAATGTCAGGCTCTTCTAGTACTAGAAGTGTATCCCAAGCAAAATTTAAAACTTACGCCAGAAACCGCGGTAATGGTTTTACGATTGTAAAGTGGAAACATCAAAACATTATGGCGTTTTTATATTATGCTATGTATGGTAATACAAATTGCCAAGCCACAATAGGTTCTGGAACATCTTCTTATTCAAAGGAAATGGGAGTTACAAATGCGCTTGGAATGTCTGATACTGTAGCAGGAGGAAATGGAAATAGTAATTCTATCAAATTCTGGGGTTTGGAGAACTGGTGGGGGAATAAATACGAATGGGTGGATAATGTTATTGTTAACCCCGAATCGGTTAATGGATTATGGCGAATAACAGAGGACGATGGAACTACCCGTGATGTTCAAGGTATAAAAATGGATGGATACCCTACCGAGATGGTTATCGGTCCACACCTCGACCTCATTCCTAAGACGGCAGGAGGAAGTACTACCGCTGGCTACTGTGACTACATTTACACCAATTCGGGTTCCACAGCTCGTGTGGTTCTGCGGTCTAGCGGCTATGCGCTTGCGGTCGGCGGGGTCGCTTATGCGGATGCGAGTCACGACTCTTCGAACGCGTTTGATAACAGCGGTTCCAGACTAGCTTACCAAGGAGATATAACCGAAATAGAAGATGTTGCTGAATTTAAACAATTGTGACATGTATTGTAAAAATACCGTCAATAATCTATATCTTTGTGTAAAAGATATAGATTATGGCTACTGACGAAAAAAACTTATCGTTTCCACAATCCGGGATGAACAGAGATCTTCATCCAAGTACACTTAATGAACAGCAATATACATTTGCTTTGAACGCTAACATTGAAAGCGAAGACGGTAATGTTAACATGCGTTCTAACGAACACAGCAACATGAAGTGTATAGAGTTTGAGGGATATAAAGTTATAGGATACAAGAATGATCTTACATCTGGTAATACGTATTTCTTTTTAACGAATCCAGATAATAAGACATCTAAGATAACTTATCTTAGGGTAATAGAAGATATTGAGAACCTTACAGAAGAGCAGATGGAGGCTGCTATTTCTGGCAATTATCAAATATGCTCTGGGATGCAAACTCTTATAGAAGACTCGGTAGATGATCCTTGTCTGAATTTCTCTATATACCATCCTGTAAAAACCATAGAGATAAAAGTAGAAAAATGCGGTAAATGTATCTATTGGACTGATGGGTACAATCCGCCTCGTTATGTCATTGTAGAGAAAGCGTTGGAGCCAGACGATGAAGGGGATATATGGTATCATTATCATGGGTATAAGATATGCGAAAAGGATTACGATAGAGATAATTTCATCAGTGAAAATGGATGTATTCTTGCTTGTGAGAAACTAAGGATATTTCCATTGTTGGAGCAGCCATGCATAGAGCCAGAACAGATCGCGTATGGGGGTAGCCTTCGGGCAGGCGTGTACCAGTTTGCTGTGGCTTTGTGTGATGAGTTCGGTAACGAAGAAACAAACTATTCTCCTTTAACAAATCCAGTTCATATATTTGATGAACATGATATTACAATAAAGGACGGTATATGGGGACAACGAACTAATTTAGGTATAAGATTAACTGTTTCTAACCTAGATAGACAAGTAAATTATTTCAAAATAGCTGTTGTTCAAAATACTGTTGGATACAATGGTGAAACTCAGCCAGTAGTAGATTACTTTATAGAAGGTATTCATCCTATTACAGAAAAAACTATTTATTATTATTCTGATTTAAATAACACTAGAACTACATTTGAACATATAGCATATAAAAGACCTGTATATAATACATCTAGGGGAATAGCCTCTGTGGATAATAAATTGCTTCAATATGGATTGACAGCCGAAAAGGAGTGGAATTTGCAGCCAGTAGTTTCTTTGATGGGACATTTTTTACAATGGCAATCCTCTGTATCTACAGGTGATTTATATAAAGACGGAAACGCCTGTGCTTTATATGTTGGATATATGAGAGATGAGGTATATCCTTTTTCCATATCTTTCAGATGTAGCACTGGACACAATACTCCAGGATTTGTTTTTATTCCTGCCCCATTTAAAGATGCTAGGAAGAAGGCTTCTGAAGAGTCGGCTTTATCTACCTCAGTAGAATCTATAGATAGATATATATCGAATTGCTATGATAATATAAGGCAATATGGATGGCAATATAAAAATACGTCTGTAGATAATGGACCTCTTACAGATGACATGGATGTTATGTTACTTAATGAGGACTCTGATGAATGTAAAAATGAAGTGACTATAGGACAAACTATAACAGTGGAAAGAATATTAGAAGATAAACCTTTTAATAATTTCGAGTTTACTATAGACATGGATGAGTCTGTATCTGATTTAGGTAGATATATATCAGATAATATAATGGATATAGCTTGTGGCAGCGATAATGCTGTTATGCAAGAACTATGTGATTTTATTACTAAATATAATCAGGGGTCAGGAAATCACGCTATCCAATATCCTATGGATGGGATTGATTTTCCAGAATTTCCTGATGGATGTGGTAACATAACTAGACAAGATTCTATTTTAGAAGCTCCATATGATTTAATTAAGAATCCTGTAACTGATATTAAATATAGACCTTTAGATGAAATGCAGCCTATATCTTCTGATGATATTCCTATGATGTCTTCGGATACAGGGAACAAAAGATATTTGCTTTTCATAAACAATGACACTAAGAAAAATATAGAGACTTTCATAGAACAACAATGGGCTCAGCAGGATTTAGATAACAATTTTGTTGGAGGATTATGTGGTGATTTAATAGATAAAAGAAGTGCAGATGCATTGATTAGTGTTTTAGCAGAATCTTTATCTATAATAGAATCATATCCAAATACAAGTGGTGGGGATATGTATAAGCCTATCACAAATCCTAAGATTATCAATGAAGCTTTTGTTCCATTTCAATCGTCTGTTACAGCCATAACATCGTTTGCTTTCCCAGAAAACAGATGGTGCGCAAAAACAAGTTCTAATACGAATACAGCCAGAAAAGATTGTTATTGGGGTCATGGTAATTTAGGAGATACTCTTGAACATATAGAGGCAGTTGCTGTTGATATAGATGATTATTTTTTTAGTGGACTTGATACTGGAATATCTACAGATTGGGCATGGTCTGAGGTTTCTTATGTAAGTGATGATGCTGGAGAGGCTATTAATAGACTTTTGGATTCTGATGATGATGGTCTTAGAAGTAATATAGGGATAGCTGCTGATAGATTGGCTTACAAGTTTTATCCTAAAGTTAGTAAAAATGCTATATGGATAAGAATAGATAGACCTAGCGAATGGATTGACTCTGATTATAATGGAGAAAAAGCTATATGTTTAGAATCATTCGGTAAATCATTGTATGGTACGGCTGATGCTGCTTCTACCAATAAGGTAAGGATATCATATTGGAAAGATACCAGTGGTACTCCATTGAATTACAATGTTATAGATTTCGAAGGGCAGGAAGAAAAAAGAGGTGGTAATTCTGTTATTGTAGGAACGGATGCTCATGCCATTAGTGTTATAGATGATAATTTCTTTACATCAAACAATATATCATATTTCTTTATAGCTGTAGATAATCCGGTTGTTGTTCCTACATATTATTTTTCATTCAGAGAAGATAAATATTGTACATATAAAGAAGGTATAGGTCATGTTGATGGTAAAATATCAACAGCTATATTAGGCGCGTCTATGCTTCTTGGTAAGACGCTTGTTCCTTATGTTATAGCTTTAAGAGATAAAGAGATTGACAAAGTTGTCGTTAAGGGGGACCAGTTGTTGTTGAAGGCTACGGTCGTGTTTGCAGCAGATTGTGTTTCTTGTGGAGATAAGCCGATAAATTGTGCTCCTAGAAAATATAGATATGGGGAATTTGGATATTATGAATCTTCTCATAAATATCCAGCCAACTTTGAATTGTATGATAGTAGTAGGGTAAGGATAAATCCAAATAGATCTTATTCTGGCAAAGAAGCTGAAGCTGCTGCCACTATAAAGCAAAAAATGACAGAATGGTATGGAAGCCCTTTAAAGGATGGAAATTTGGATTATTATAAAGGTCACACTTATGGTACTATAGAGACAAGTACAACATTTTGTCAGCAGCCTATAAGACATTATAGATTCCCAGATAATTTTCATTCTCAGTTGATGAATAGTGATATAAGATTAACTGAAGAAGGGTCAGAGATATACCCTGTAGGTGTTTTAATCAACGAGGATATTATAAATGTATTCTTAGATTATGCTGTTGACTCAGGGTTAATCACACAGGATCAACGTGATACTATTATAGGATATGAGTTATATAGAGGTGATAGAAGACTTAACAAAAGCGTTGTAGGATGTGGGTTAGGATATGATATGTATAAATATACTGATGTTGGTAATAACCAGGAAAATCTTTATGCTAATTATCCATATAATGATTTAGGAGATGATCAATTTCATTATACTACTGGTCAGCGTGTTGAGTATATAAAACATCCTTTCAATAAGGATGGGAATGTGTGGTATTCATTTTTATCTCCTGATCTTTATTTTAATAAAATGGAGATGCCTACAGAAATAACTATAGATGGTTACATGAGAGGATTATCTACTGGTATTTACAATGTCGTAGATGAGCATCCAAAATGGACTATACTTAGTAACAAGGCTTATAAGATGGCTAGTACGTTGGCATCTGTGGAATCTATAGCGCAATTAATGTATGATGTATCTCAGGCTGCTCAACTTATAGCTGGTGGAGGAGTTATAGGGTCTTCGGTGGGTGCTGTTTGGTTTGCTGCTACAATTCCTAGTATATTAGGTAAAAGAGCAGCATATTATGGTAAGTATAGATATGATTGGTTAAATACTTTTATAAACAACGGGCCAAGATATAATTTTGCCTGGTACTATTCTTCTGTTGGGGATTATACTTCTATGTATACATTGCAGAGTGAATCAGAATATTTGGCTAATTCTATAAGAGGATTATCTACTTGTAAGATAATAAAATCTGGTCTTTATCCTATATCTGATGCGTCTAGTGATAATATGTTATACATAAATAATATTTATCGTGAGAAAAATATGTTTATGTCATTGGGAGACACTAGTTTTAAAACTGTTTATCCTACTATTATTAAATCATATGATTCAAGTAGAGTCGATGATCCTGGATTTACATTATCTGAATCTGCGGCTTTAAAAACACTGGAATTTACTAAATTAAAATCTTATATAGCATCTCCATACATAAGAGCAAAAGTATATAAGCCTAATCAGTATGGGGATATAGAAGATATTAAATGGATATCTATAGGAGGTAAATGCAACATGACGGGAGGATATAAACGTATTTTCGGAGGAGATACATTTATATCTAAGTTCGCCATAAAGAGGAAGTTGCCTGAATTTATCAACAATGCTTTTCATATAGGGGATATGATACCATTTCCTTACGATGATTATCGCAATATAGGATTCCCTAAATATTTTGTTAATTATGACACTGGTCAGGATATGCTTGAATATACTGATTATGAAACAGCACATAATAGACAGTCAAGATTTTTAGGAAGTAGTTATTTCTATCCTAATAGATATAGTTTATATAATCTGAATGCTATGGACATAGAAGAGAAATACATAAAAGGTAGATTTTATCTATGGTATTATGGCATTCCTTATTTCTATGTTGAATCAGATATAAATTGTAATTTCCGTTTACAAGGTGTAGAGCCTCATGAATGGTTTTATCCGGCATTTTCCGATTACATGTGGTGGACGCAAGAGAAAAATGTTTCTATAGAAAGAGATAATGATTTCAAGATAAGTCCTATTTATTCCGCTAGAAACACATTAACTCCTATGATTCTTCCTGCCACATACGAAAGAAAATTCTGGGATTGTGCATACCAGCGTCCTAATGGTGTTATATGGAGTAGATCGGATATTTCTGAGAATAGTCAGACCGATCCTTGGCTAACATACAAACCAATGGATTATCACGAATTTCCTACTAAGAATGGCTCGTTGATTCATATGAAGAGAATAGAATCTAATCAGATTCTTGCTAGATTTGAAGATCAAGTTTCTCTTCATAATGCTATTGATGTAATGAAAGAGCGAGTATCTCCTAATTCCACAGAGATCGGGACAGGTGGGTTGTTCGCCAGCCGCCCGTTGGAATATAACACGACCGACCTCGGTTACGCTGGAACTCAATCAACTGAAATAGTAAGTTCAGAGTTCGGACATTTCTGGGTAGATGTAAAGAGAGCACAGGTATTTATGACTGATCCTAATGGTCGTAATTTGAAAGAACTTAGTGTAGGTATAAGGCATTGGTTGAAAAAACATCTTCCATTCAAGATTCTTAAATATGGTATTATAAATGTAAATACCAAAGAGAAAATGACATATGAAGATGTAGATAATAAGTTCATAGGATTAGGTCTCTCTCTTGGATGGGATAATCGTTATAAACGAGTATTTATAACCAAGAAAGATTATATACCTGTTAATAACCCAGCTTATTATAAATATGATGGGGGAAGATTCTTTTATGATAATAAAGAAGTTTCTTTGAAGAATGAGAATTACTTCAAGGATGTTTCTTTCACGTTAGCATACTCTTGTATTAAACAGGAATGGATATCGTATTATTCTTTCTGTCCGGATTATTATTTGGAACAGCAATCTTTCTTCCAAACTGGATTGAATTATTCCAAGGATTCAATAGAAATGGGATTATGGTCTCATTTGATGACAAATAAGTCATTCCAAACATTCTATGGAACAACATATCCTTTTATTTTGGAAGTTCCAGTAAAAGAGAAATTCAATGGTTCTATATTATCTTCTATAGAATACGAATTGGATGCAAGAAAATATATTGATGATGTAACATACACATTAGATCGTAAAGTGGGATTGGATAGCATTACTGTTTATAATGACACAAACAATTCAGGAGAAATGCGTTTGGTTCCAGAAGAAAAGAACAATATGATGCAGAAAGCCATGTATCCTATTACTAGGGATGGTTATACTGAAATATTGGATACAGAGGTGTATAGAAGACATAAGCTAAATGACTTCTTTAATAGAGTGGATGATGATCGTTCAGATATTCCTGTTTGGGATAAAGATGATAATGATATAATTAAAGAAGTTAATAAAGAAGCTCTTAATTTCCGACAAAATTGGTTAGATCGCATAAGAGGTTCTTGGTTGCTTATGAGAATAAAGAAGATTATCAGTAATCGTAAGATTATATTCCAGTGGATAATTAGTGAGGATAAACCAGATAATAGATAAAGGTATGGGAATAGCTTGTCAAGTATATAAAAACAAAGAAGGAAATATAGATAAAATAGTTGCTCCTAATGGAGAGCAATCTGTATTGTATAGTAAGGCTTTAGCATTGGTTGGTAACAGTCAGGAGGCTGTTAGGGTATGGGCTACGGCTTACACCCCGGAGTTTTTGTCTTATTATGGAACCTGGAACAATCCCAGCATAGAAAGTCAATACAATCTTGATGTAAATGGAGAGCCTATGTTGGAAGATGTTATAGCTTTCATGAAAAAGCAAACTTATGTATTAGAACCTTTGGCTGCAAAAGATATAGTTGATGTAAACAACTTTATGCTATCTACTGGTGTATCAGATGCTAGATCATTGGCTAATAAGATAAGAAATTCATTTATGATTGATGGTAATATTGTGATAAATGAACACAATTTACGTAAATCAAAATTGTACAATGAGACTGAAATAAATAGAATATTATCTAGTTTGCCTATACAGAACAGTGTTACTTCTTCTATGAGGTTATTATTGGATTATGCTAATAATGATAACATAGGTCAGGAAAATGATTATTATATGACATCTATAGGCTATGATGGACCTATAGTATTTAAGGCGAATGTATTTAATCAGTTTGGTAAACAAGAGATATATAATCCTTATGAAATAGATAATGATATTCGGCAGAAAGTAGGAGGTATAAAAGACTTAGCTACTTTCTCTGCTTTATTCAATTCTTTGGATAAAGCAGAATTGGTGGATAGGTTCAATAATGATGGAGATTTCAAGAACAAGGTATTTGAAGAATATTCTGTTATGGATAGAATACCAGTTGTTAATATAAGCAATGGTATTATATCTATAGAAAATGAATCTTTATCTAAATTGGCTACTTATTCTTATCCTAATGTGTCTAAAATAAAACAAGCTCGTAAAAATATATCTTCTGTTCTTAGATTATCTGAAAAAGAATGGCGTGATTCTGATAAGGTTATCAAGATGCTGAAAAAGATAGAGGCTGATGCTACTGAGTTTGGTATAGATATAATAGGCTTATCCGATATTTATGGAAGAAAGCCTCAATCTGAATTTGAAAATCTATTAACCGATCTGGATATTTATCTTACTGGAATGCATAGATATGATTATACTGGCATGCAGAATTTATCCGATTCTATGAACGCGATGTTCGGTAGGTCCAGTGCCCGGCAGATGGTTACTACGCTGCCCGCACATCTGAAGGGGCAGTCTGTTTTGTATATGGAAGGCAGAGTATCCCCTGTTGATATGTATAACAATTATTCTTTACTTAAAGTAGGTAATAACTTATATCAAAGAATAAACAAACCTCAAAGTATAGATGGGTTATACAATGATTTAGTTAGCACAGTAAAGTTAGCTCCTAGTATTATTCCTTCTATAGCGTATCCTTCTTCTTTCTTTAAAGATGGTAAGCTGGATGTAGATAAAGTGAAAAATTCTACTAATAATAGGGATATAAAGGATTCTATAAGACAGTTTGTGTTAAGCAATACAGATAGCAACAATTCTGAAGAAATGGTTTTAAACAGAATGATATTTGGTCAGCCATTGAAAGTAGAAGAACCTTCTGTGGATATGCAAAGAGAATATAACAGATATATGTCTAGGGAGGGTGATGTTGTTAATTCAGCTATTCCCATAAATCTATATAGGAAATACCTGAAAGGTAAATTAGAGAACTCGGATACCTATAATGATATTTTGAAATACATTGATTTCAAATCAGATTATTCCATAGGTCTTAATCTGTCAGATGATTATACGGTAAAGAAAATAGGTTTACTTTCTAAAGGAGATATAAAAAATGAATTATTTTCTTATTCAATGACATCTTCTGACCCAACTTTAAGAAATTTGTTTTATCTTCGTGACATGAATGAAGTGTATCTGGGGGAAGATGTTAAGCACAGCATATACGCGAATCATCCAAAGTTATTGGACGAATATCGTGGTCCGATAATGGAAATAGATGAATACAGTATAGAAGCTACTGGCGTATATGATGATTTCATAAGAATAGGGAATGATATATATAGTAAGGTAAGCGAAGGAACAAATGGTTCTGTATATCAAAACCTAGTGGGGTCTGAGGCGGAGATTAAAACAGAATCAACCCAACGGCAAAAAGAATCTATTGTGGAGAATGCCGGTACAGAGGATTCTCCCAATATCAACATGTTATTTGTATTAAATGAAAAAGAGTCGGCTAGTTTAAAACGATTGGAATGTTAGTTTAAGCATCAAAGATAAGGTTTTAAGTTAAGAATGCGTCGGTAGCCAATGCTTGTGAAAGTGTTGGCTATTTTTGTCATTTATCAAACATATGGCAATTCCATAGACTAACTTATTTTATATATTATTGTGTTTTAGCACAATATAAAATATTTGTTTTTGTGTTGTTAATATCAAAAACATATCTATATTTGCATTGTACTTTAAATACAAGTTCATATCATGGCTAAGAGAAGAGCTAGTACTATAGCAAGGAATAATATGATTCATGCTATGCATAAAGAAATTTCAGACAGTTTGGGTGATCTAAAAACTGTTGTATCAAAATCGTATGTTTATGAACAATTAAAGATAAGAACGAAATTAAGTATCCGAACAATATCATTTATCCTAAATCATACCGAAGAAGAATCAGCGGATTCTTGCTAAATCGGTAAACATGTTGTATTTTTGCCATTGGAAAAAGTGTTTTTCATGGTATTAAAAATTAAGTTATACGTGCCAGTTTCGTAGTGATTACGCGACTGGTATTTTTTTTATTAAAATATATGTGTATATTTGTACGAATAAGTATTTATACATATAATTAATTTTTTGACCTGTCCGCAGTGATGCGCACAGGTTTTTTTGTTTCTGTTTTTAATGCAAATACTTCTTCTTTATCGGAAATAAATAGACCATCTAAGTACCCAATATTATTGACATTTGTAATGTCCTCCTACACCTATGGAGGCTTGTAAGTTTAATAATAAAATTTTTAAATTATGAGTGGCGATAAGATTGTCCTTTTAGATGGAGCTGGTGGCACTGGTGGTAGCGCTGCCAATGGCTTGTTATCAATGATTCCTGGAATGTTTGCTAACCTGATGGGTGGTACTAAAATGGACCCCAATTTGGTGGCTGCTTTGATGAACGGTAGAAACAACCAAGATGGTTTTGGCGGTGCAAACGGCTGGTGGTTGTGGATCATCGTTTTGTTCTGGTTGTGGGGCGGACGCGGATTTGGTAATGGATTCGGTAATAACGGTGAATGTTGTGCTAATGGTCTTCCTGCACAGTTGAATAACGATTATGGCCGTGAATTGCTTATGCAAGCAATACAAGGAAACCGTAGTGCAATAGATCAAATTTCTGCTGCTTTGAATTGTTCAACTACTCAACTTCAGAACGCTATCTGTAATGTACAAGGCGCTATAGATAAAGTTGCTGGTCAAGTAGGTATGACTTCTCAGGCTGTTATCAACGCAATTCAACAGCAAGGTTGTGAAATAGGTAATCAAATTAGCTCTTGCTGCTGCAATTTGAGTTCTTTGATCAACCAGAGCACTTGCCAGACTCAGCAGATGATCAACAATCAGGGTTACGAGAATCGTTTAGAAACATTGAATCAGACTAATACGCTTCAAAATACTATTAATCAAGGTTTGTCTAATAACCGCGAACAAGCTACAAGTCAGTTTAATGTGCTTTCTTCAAAGATTGATGCTCAAACCCAGATCATAAATGATAAGTTCTGTCAACTTGAAATGCGTGAAATGCAGCATACTATTGATGCATTGCGCGATGAAAGATCAGCTTATCAGGCTTCTGCTTTGTCTCAGCAACAGACTCAGAATATTGTTAACCAGATTCGTCCGTGTCCGGTTCCTAGCTATAATGTGTGCAACCCGTTTGCTGGTAATGGTTATGGCGGTTATCCTTTTGGATATAATGGATTTAACGGATTTGGATTCAATGGGTGTTGTGGCTGCAATAATGGATGTTGCAACAACGGATGTGGATGTAACAACGGCTGTTGCAACAATAATGCCGCAGTCTGATTTATTCTGATGATTGGCAGACATCGTTCTTTGACGTACTGATAAGTGTTTCGTAGTCTTCTTGGTAGTACCATCTATACCCTTTATAACTACCTCTATTTCCCCTACATACGGCGGATATTGAGGTAGGGTTATAACCGTCTTTAGATGTACTAACTACAGATTCGTAATATTTTATATCTGTTTTATCTGATATATTTATTCTTACAACAGGTCTTATGATCCATCTATGATTTTTTGGATCTTTTTTAACAGATTCGTGTCTTCTTTTTCTTGTAATAGGATTTAGAACGTTCATGGAATTTGTGCACCATTTTAGGTTGTTTACGTTATTATTTATCCTATTGGTGTCTATATGATCTACGTATAAATAATTATTTGGGTTCGGTATAAAAGATTCTGCTACTAATTTATGGACATAATGATTTAACCCTTTATTGTTTTTCCATAGATTTACTTGAAAGTATCCGCTATTTGTTATGCGTAACGCTTTAACTGAGGGGGATAAATCTTTACACCCTCCAGTTCCAGAATCTATTATTCTATAAATAGATATAACTCTTCCAAAAGAGGATACCATATAAAGTCCTTCGAATCCGACTACGTCTTTCCATTCCTCTCCTTCAAAGGAGACATTCTTGATAAATTCTTCGTTTGTCATTTTTCTCTAATTTTTAAAATGAGGACTAAGTTTTAAAGAGAATGGGAAGGGAAAACTTAGAGAAACCCTTATCAGCAAAGACGCGACCTCTGCCTATCCCGGTTGCAAATGTAGTATTTTTAGAGTAATAACACAATAAAAATTAAAAAATATGGCTTGTGTTTCTAAAATAGGATCGTTGTATGAGTTGGTTACTAAAAATGTGGTTGTTACTACAACAAATACAATTTTTGGTATCAACCCTAGGGCTTGGAACGCTCTTCCGTGCGAAGGATTGTTGCTTTTGAAGATAAGGCAGACAGTTCCTACGGCTGGAGGGACTCTTCCCGTACAGATAGCTGTACCAGCTAACAGCACTGTGTCTACAGTAGGTGATGATACTTGCTGTCCCGTCACAGGAGTAGCTGTGGTTAACCCTATAAATGTGGCTGTAACTGGAGCGGCTATGGTCAATAATACTGAACGCCTTGTATACTTTAATAAAGTAAGAGGTATTATCAGATTAATGGACTGCTGTGTTCCTACTACGGCGTAAGCCTAAATTGAGTGAGGTAATTACCTCTTTTGGTAGTTACCTCTTTTGGTAGTTACCTCACTCAGTAATAAAATTTAAGTGACAAATAAGATTATAATCATATGTTCGTGGATTTAAAGAAAGGGTTTCAGGTACATACCCTAGATACAAACAGTGTGCCTAAATATGCTATAGGAAAAGTAGTGGCTGTTTCAGAACCTAGATTTCTGCCATTACAGGGGAATAATTATCAGACTATGCAAAGCAGGGTAATTGATTTAACTGTAGAAGTAGAAGGTGAAACAAAGACTTATACTGTACCAGAAAATCAAAATGTAGCTAAGGCTATGGGTATAACCTTATGTGCTTCTATAGATCCTATTATGAATGAACTTAATGCTATTAAGCAGAACAGTACTGAAATAATAGAAAGCGTTCCATTGAATCAACAAAAAGTTGAGGCTTGTAACAAAATACTAGAAGACATAAATCCTGCTTTTAAACAGACCAGGGATCAAGATCGCAAGATTGCTGGTATAGAAGAAAAGGTTAATGGTCTTAATGGTACACTTGAAGAATTAAAGAAGCTAATTGTAGAACGATTAAAGTAATTTGATATGAGAATAATAGATTTAGATGGTAGAGTATTTGGAGACCATGACGAAATAGAAGATCGCAGAGGACGCGGTAGAGGTCGCGGACGTAGAGCGGACGGAACCTTTATGGGTTATGACGGTACAGTTTACGGTGGATATGATGGTGGTATTTACGATCATCATGGTATGAAACATAGAATGCGTGAATTAGAAGAACGTGAAGAAGAACTGGAAGAAAGAGAGCGAGAACTGGAAGAAAGAGAACGCGAACATGAACGGGAAGATAGAATGTACCGTCCGGTTGGTTTTGCTTCTTATCCTCGCGATTATTATGGTGATGATCGCTATTATGGGGATGGGCCTCAAATGAGAAGAGGACGTAAACGTTATCGTTGAACAAAAGACGCAGATGATCCAGCTTACGAAAAGTATATAGAGACTTATGGCTACCATTTCTCGAAAGAATTAGCAAACTACGCTGTGACCAAAATGGTTAACGTAGACGGTTCTAAAAGAATATGGAACATGGCAGAAGTGAAAGATATCTTTGAGAAGTGCGGAGCAAAGAAGCCAGATAAAGCCACTTGGGGCGATGTGTTATACACATTTGCAATGTACTACAGCGATGGGTTTCCAAAAGTCTTTAAATGTGAGAACGAGTTGGTGAAGGCTACGTTAATGTATTTAGATGACTTGGATGCTCCCGATGGAGTAGCATTTATCCGTTGGCTTGCCGTGCAGGACTTCATAGGCGACAAAATCAATTGGCAAGATATGATCTGAGATGATCCAGATCCTCCAAACAATACTCCAGGAGCAATAGCTATCCTGGAGTATCTCTATAATAAAGTACAACGTTGGAAACCCGTCGGCTGGCAATAGAATACCAGTGGCGGGTTTTGTTTTATTTTAAATCATTTTAAGTATTATAAATATATTAATAACCTATCTTTGTTGCCAGTAGAAAACTTTGTTCGGAGGAATCGCAGCATCTCACTTTAAGCGATTCAGTAAGAAATTATTTTATGGTCCAATTGGATTTGATGAGGTGAGATGCATCATTTCCTTTTGGACTTTATTTTAATAAGTATATGGATAATATTAAAAATGAGATTAATAACTTTGATTTAGAAAAGTTATTGATTAGTTTAAGTGGTAGAATAGGTTGTTTCAGATGTGGTTATAATATCGAATTAGATATAAATAAAAAGGATATTGAAGATATAAACATTGTATGTCCTATGTGCGGCAAAAGAATAGATGTGCATGATATAATAGATATTAATGGTGGTTGTATGAATAAAATGGATTTAAAAATAGGAGAATATGTATATCATAAAGATTTATATGACTACAGAGAGCCTTTTAAGGTAGTGGGTTTAGCTGAAGACACAGTTACATTAGAAGGTGATTTTTCGTCTATGTATGGTGTTATTCAAAGAGTTACTTTGCCTATAAAAGGGGTATCTAGGATTTATAATTATGGTTATAAATTAGAGTGTAGGGACTTAGCTTCTAAAGCTGTGTTTATATATAATGATTTAAGTGATGAAGGACGCTTAGATTTAGTAGGTGAATTATGTCGTATGATTATGAAATTAACTCATGATATAGCATTAAATGAATAATTTTGAATTATGGCTAAAAGGGTTGTAAAAGAAACTGATTCTTGTGGTAGAGAATATTATGTCGTAGAAATAAATAGAATATTAGGTTTCATACCTTGTAAGTGGCGTATGTGTTATTATTCTGGTTCATGGGGATATAATAATTATAAATTTTCTAGTAAAGAGGAAGCTATTAATTTTATAGAAACAAAAAGAGTTGATGTTTTTAAAAGAGAAGTGATTGTAGAGTATGAATAATGATTTAAAAACAATTGACATTGATATGGATAGTATGGATTTTTTTGAAAATATACTTATGGATGATATTATGGGTAAAAGAGTTCATATTTTTGGTTCCATTAGTTGCCCCTGTTGTAGAACTGATCTTAAAATTGTAAAATCGTTTTACCCTTGGGATAGATTAGAGTATCAATGCGAAAAGTGTCATAATATTATAAATATTAGTGATTTAGGGATGACATTGAAACAACAATATGAAATTGATGAAAAAAGTTGAAATATTTAATTATATAAATGTTGATTGAATTATGGCTAAGCGCATTGTAAAATTGGAGTACGAGGATGGTGGTGTATATTTTGCTGTAGAAACAAATAGAATATTAGGTTTTATACCATGTAAATGGAGATTGTGTAATACAAAATAAATACATACCAATCTGAAAAATAAAGCTTTTTTCGATAAATTGTCGTATGCTACCAATTTTATAAATTATGGAGAGCCTACGCTTTGTAAAGAAGAAGTTATCAAAGAATTTAAAGATAAATGATATGTTAAGGAAAGAAGATTATATCGGGTGGCAAGATCAGGATCTATGTACCCAATATTGGAAAGAAGCGAAGGAAGCCAGAGAGAAGGGCGAGTGGGCGGAACTAAGGAAGCAGCCTGCCCCGCCGAAGGACAGTCAGCTTGTTGTCCCTGGAAGGATGGGATCACCAACGCATGTTAGGGTAAGTAATTTTGAAGAATATGATAGAATGTGATTATGACGGATATAACTGCAATTATTTTAATTTTAATTACTGCCATAGGTTTTATTGTACTTTTAGTAGACTTTTATAAAAACAGTAATCCATTTTCATTATTATTTGCTTGTTTTTTGTTGGCGGTGACAATAGTATGTGGTAGCAAGATGTTGGATGATAAATATAAAAATAACAGTAAAGACATGAAAGAAGAATCGAAAAGCATGTTTGTGGATATTGAAAAGCAATATAAGAATTATAGTAGAAATTTCATCAGAATAAACCCTAATGAAATCATGTTGATTCATATGTTCAAAAGAGATGTAGATCATCAATTGGAAGATGTTGTATTAGATGATAATCAGCAATATTATGAGGACATAACTAGAATAAGAAAAGAAGCCGCGCATCAGCTTGTGCTCCAATTCGAAGGGCATTCGAGCAGATCGTTTATAAAAGCTCTCAAAGAAGAGTGTGAGAAATGGTTGGAAGAAGATAATAAAAGAAGGTAATTATATACCTAAAATTTTACTGGTAGACAATACAAGGTGGATCTTGATGAACATTGTTCATTAGGGCAAGGCTAATATATTTTGTTAATATATATATTATGCTTATATTTACTTCCGTAATCAATAAATAATACCAAGATGAAAAGAGGTTATTATCCTATACCGCCAGTAGATATGTCATTGAATAGTCAACAGTTCTATCAAGCATCTGTTATAGGAGATATTAAATTTGATTGGAAGAAAAGTAGTATAGAGTTTCAGATAGACAAATATTTTCCAGTAGGATCTATATTCCATTTTATGCACAATACTGTTGATTATATCATTACGTGCAGAATAAATAGACCTGGGTTGTATTATAGGGCTAGGCGCAAAGATGGATGCAAATTGGATTCTAAAGACATAGAGAGATTTAATTCTGGTAGGTTCTTGTATAGGAATGGATTCATCCATTCAAGCTAGGTTTTTTCATTGTTTTTGTTTTAGCTATTAGTTGATACCCTCTCAATGTATTTTGAGAGGGTATTTTTTTAAGGTTTATCTGCTGCCGCCCAATAGTATATATTACTCCATTGAGTAAATCGAACAATTCTTTCATTAATTGGGTTGCTATTGTATATATCGGGTGCAAATACACTTTCGCTTGTGGTTTCATATGGATTATAAGAAGCCCTAGAACATCTGGTTGATGTGTAAATAATATGACCTATATTAGGATAAAAATTACATCTATTGCATGCTGATATTATTTCACCATAATATTGTTTAACAATGCCTATTTGTCCTCCAGACGGTAAATACCATTGGCCAGCGCCTATATTGCCATCCGAAAATGAATTGATTGTGCCTAATACATAAGATGTATTATTTGGATATGAGGAATTGTTAACCATCGTTCTGAAATTGGATTTGCCATTAAAATCACTCAAAACATTTCCTATGGCTGTATCTTGAAGAGCTGTTACTGATCTATCATTAGCATCACCATATCCCCTTCCAAAGCATTTTAATGAAAGAATGAAACTACTTTCGCTACAATCAACATAAATTCCTATAGGATTACTGCCGGGATTGGAGCCATAAGTACCATCAGAGTTATATATGTAAATACTAGCGTAATACCAAGTTATAGGATTAAGATTTGTCTCTGTCACTGTTGTATCATTTTGGACAGATACAATATTGTTTCTAAGCATATAACTTGAATTTACTATGCTATATTCATAATCACCTTTTTCTAAATCGAAATAAGCAATGCCGCTAGAATTAGATGTTTTTGTTTGTCCATTAATATTAATGGTTGAATTAGGTTTTGTTTGTATAGTCAATGTATAAGTCTTAGGCTTACTTTTTTTCATGAATCTTCTTCTCATGATAAGCCTCCTTTCTTAGCTAGAAGATATTTACTCTCTCTCTCTCTCTCTCTCTCTCTCTCTCTCTCTCTCTCTCTCTCTACAAAATCAATATTCATATGTCATTATTTTTAAATTATATCTATCTTTGTTGTATTATCATTATTGCAAAAGTATTAATTATTTGACAATATAATAAATTGCTATGGTTTATATTAGGTTCGGCAAACCTCCTCGCAGTGGAAGAAGCGGAATATATAAAAGAGGAAGAAGAGTAGGTACTGAGGAAGGGTTGTCGGTTTACGATGCGGTGTATAATTCTGAAGGCTGGCATGTTATTCTACCTACTCCTCTAACTGAGACTATAATAGGTTCCTTATGTTCTTTGTACGACAGAGTTAAATCCAATAAATGTAAAGTATTTCTAATAGAAGGAATAGAAGTAGGTAAAGGAACAGATGGAGAGCCTTTGATAACAGATTTTAATATATTAGAAGATATTACTAATAGCATAGTTAAGTGATTATATAATGAGAAGAAGATATATGATACAAACAAAAAAGTACAGCAATACTACTATACCTATTATAAAATGGAATAGAACGGATGAGGGTCCTGTTATATTTCTTTTATTGAAAGATGAATCTACTGGACTTAATGCATCTGGGTATGCATCTGATTATATTAAATCTGAAAATTTGAAATTAGTTGATGTATTAACTAATGATACAATAGATGTAGGTAACTATGAGGTAACAGTAGATCCTCAAGATACCCCATATTTATATCTGAAAATATCTAAATATACATATTTTCAAGGTGTAGCTTTGTATGAATTAACCTTACAAGGAAATACATATCTTATAGGTTTCAGTATTGTATCTTCATACTATTATTGCAATTTATTATATAATTACGGAATAAAATCTTTTGTAGAAATGGAATCAAATAAGTATCCATGTTATACAATTAAATTAGGATTATAAGAAGAAGATACATAACAACATGCTCAAAAATATTATAAATAGGTGACAGTTAAAAGCTATCACCTATTTGTTTCATGATTCAGTTGTTTTCAATATCTTTGTGAAAAAGATATATCTATGGCATTAAAGTTAATAAGAAAGCGTCCAAAGTTTTTGCCCGGTGGCGATATTCAGCAGGTAAATCAAACTGCTATGACTAACTCCCAGCCTGAAGGATTTTTGTATGGTCGGGATTTAACGGGTAATAATATATACTTTGGAGAGAATGGGGTAGATGAAAACGGAGAGACTATTATATCTCCTTATATTAATCAGCCAGCACAAGCGTTGAGTACACCTAATGCTCCAACCCTTCAACCTTCGGTTAATTACGATTTACAAACTATATCTTATACACCTCCACAAAAAGAGGAAAATACTAAAAGATCGCAAGATGGAAATCCCTTAGATCCTATGTCATCTCCATACTGGATGGATGGTATGCCTGATATACCTGGTCGTATACAAAATGCGGTGGGTTCTATATATCAGGCTGGTGATATATATCAACAACGTAAAGAAGCCAAAGAAGCCGGAGAAAGCACTCTAGGTTTGGATGTGTCCCAGGGATTCAATGTCGTTGGCGGTCTTGCTTCCGCTGTTTCTGCTGGAATGGGATTAGCCAGAGAAATAAAAGGAATGCAGTCTGCTGAGAATGCCCGTAGAAAAGATGAGCTTTCATATAGACAAAAGTTGGCTAATGAGAGAAGAAGATCTTTTATACGGTATGCTAAAGAAGGTGGTACTAATTTAGGTAACGGACAATATTTTGACACTAGTAGCCTTACAGGAGAATATATTTATCCTCTTCCTAAATCTATGGAAGAAAATGCTAATGTAGAGATAGAAAAAGGAGAATATGCATTAATAGATGGCATAGAAGGTCCTATGGAGGCTAAAGGTGAGCGTCATGAGAAAGGTGGCACTCCTGTTAATATACCCAGCGGAGATATTGTTTCTGATTACCGTACTATTACTGAAGAGTTCGCTACTTATGTTCGTGACAATTATGGTATAAAAGCTACTCCCAAGGATACTTATGCTGCCCTTCTTGATAAATACAAGAAGAAGATAGGGCTAAAACAAAAATATGAAGACCAGGAAAAAGTATTCAATAAGCTTAAAAAAAATCAGGACGTTAAGGATAAAAACACATCTAATTTGAATAAATCTATTTTATCCAAGTATGTTTCTAACAATCAAGAAGAAATAGATATATTAGAACAACAATTTAGGGATTTTGCAGATGTAGTTTATGATGCTCAGGAAAAGAGCAAACGAGGTGAGAAAATGGATGAGTTCTTCCGCGAAGGAGGTCCGATAGATATACGCCAAGTAAGAAAGATGGCTAAGTCTGTTGGATTAAGCGAACAAGAAGCCAAAGACTTACTTTATGATAAGTATATTGAACAGCGTAGGATAATGGCTGTAGGTGGTCCGACAGAAGAAGATGAGGATCTCGCGCGTAGGCGCGCCGAGTTAATTCAGCAGGCGTTTGGTCGGCAGCTAGCTTTTTCCATTGTGGACCCTAGGGACGTTGATAAAGTTCTTAATCCTAATACTAATATTAATGCTAACCAAGGTCTTCAGCATAGAGGGAATGCTGGATATGGTAATGCTACTGTTACAGCTAGACAAAATCTTCTTGATGTAAACAGATGGGCTAGACCATTAGAAGCTAATAATGAATTTGATACAGAAGGTTTTCAGATTGGCTACAATAGACAATTAAATGGTATATGGGCATTAGCCAATGCTGGCGCTATTAGCAACGCTCAGGCAGCTAAAGATTATCGTGATCAATATGGTTTTTGGGGGCAAGCAAATAATGCTTACGATCAAGGCAATAATGCCGCTTATAGTTCTTTTGCTGTAGATGATAAATTCGGTAATACTACGGCAAGTAGATCATTTTATTCTTTGGATACAGTTACCCCAGAGCAACGTAGATTATTGAACGAACAAGGCATACAGAATTATGTCGATCTATTTGGAGATAAGGGAGATCAGGCTAAAAAGATATTAGGATCAGATTATGACAAATTCCAGGAAATGAAAGATTCTGGTTTGTTTAATGACATGGATTTTGTTCTTGGTGAATATAATCAAGCTCCTCAACAAACATTAGAGCAAGTACCTATGTTGGAGGATTTGGGAGATATTTCTGATCCAGAATTGAGTCCAATAGAATATCCTGCTCCCACAAGAATACAGCGTAATCCCCAAGAGAGAAAAGCTACGGTTTCTGATATAAGTAGAAATGGTTTTAATTGGGGTGCTATATTCCCGGAGGTTCTTAGACCTATGGATTCTGGACTTGTATTGGAAGGATTGGAAAGACATCAAGCTCCTAGAGTTGACCCTGTATTGAGATCAGCAGACCAATATATAAATGAGTTGAATAGAGCCACTACTGCTCAAATGCAAGCGTTGGGAGATGTGCCTGATTCTCAAAGAGGGGCTATATTATCTAATCTCAATGCAATAGCTGGTGATAATATAGCTAAATATATCAATGAAGTTAGTTTATATAATGCCCAACAAATAAATGAAGCCAATCGTTTCAACGAAATAGCTTATGCTCAGACAGAAGATAAGAATATAGCTGAAAGACAAAGATATGAAGCTGGCGCTCTTAAGGCTATGGCTATAGCTGACGAGAATCTGGCTAGATATTACGATAGTATTAATAATGAGGTGCAACAAAAATGGAATGTCCGGACATCATTAAATACTATTGCTTCTATTGCTCCTAATATGAGGATGCTACCTAATGGTCATATTGTTTATGTTCAGGGCAATGAAGATATATTTAATATAGGAGATTATTCTACTCCTAGACTTATGAAAATGGAGGAAGAAGGGGAAGAAAGGAATAAAAGAAAGAAAGGAAAATAAACAATGGCTACTTCGCAATACAGCATATTAAGACAATATACACCATATATTAGTCCATATAATATAGATCTTATCAAAGAGGTTACTTTGTATAAACAAGGTAAAGTGGACGCTAATAGGGCTAAAATGAACCAACAGATAGATTATCTGATGGGTCAGGAGATAGATAAGCCTGAAGCTCGCGCTTATATGGAAGATAAGATGTATAATGTGTTAGGTAGGATAAATGAGACCTTCAAGGGTGCGGATTTATCTTCTGATGGTGTTGTAAGACACATCCAGGGAGAAATTAGTACAGTGTTAGATAATACTGTATTAAATGCTATCGCCGGTACTAGAGAAGGCAGGAGAATGCAGAAAGAGATAAATGATTTGAAACAAAATCATCCAGAATTGTATTCTCCTATAAATGAATGGGATACCATGAAGAATTATTATGCTTGGCTCCAGGATGGAGATGCGGGTTCAAGATTGGCTCCTCTTCATTACACTCCTTATGTGGATTATCATAAGACTCTTAATGACAATATGCTTAAATTCCGTAAAGAGAATAAGGGTAAGAAAATACAGATTCCAGAAACAGATTCTAAGGGTAATCCAACAGGAGCTATGTTAGATTATAATATAGATGAATTAAGTGATTCCCAAGTGAAGAACTTAGTTTATTCTATGATGACTCCTGCCATGCAAGAGCAAATGAGAATAGAAGCAAATTATATGGCTGCTACTAATCCTATGTTTGCTAATCCATCTATCGTAAATTCTTATCTTACTAATTACACACAAAGATATGATAGGCAAATAAGTGCTTTAACGGCTCAATTGGCTGCTGTAGGTGATGATAAATATACCAAGAATAAGATTCTTAATAACATAGAAAACATTAAGAATGAAAAAGCGGCTGTTGGATCACAGATACAAACTATTCTGCAAAGCGGTGACGTAAGAAACGCTGCTGGTTTTATTGTAGAACAGAATCTATTAAATGGATTAGCTGATGCATGGTCTTATGACAACACATCTGTAACCAGAAGTAAGGATGATGTTTACTTTGCTAGGTTAAAAGAAGATCGTGAGCAAAGAAGTTTTATAAACGAACAAGCTAAGACATTAGCTGATATAGATAGAATAAAAGCGGAAACACAAAAAACTCCTATAGAAACAGAGAGATTGAAAAAAACTCCTATAACCTCCACTGGAGCTAGTAAAGGAGCTGGCGGTGCTGGAGGAGCTGGAGGCTCCGAGGGTTGGTCCCCTGCTGTTGTCAACACTGGAACATCAGGGGAAGCTACAGTTAAGTTAACCAACAGACCTTATGAAGAGATAAACGCTGGAAGACAAGCTAAAGCAGAATCTTTAAGTAGATTCTGGAGTGCTATATCCGAAGAAGACAAAAAAAATATAATGAATGCTGTAGCAGAAGATCAGAAAAAGAATCCTGAGTTATATCAAGGTATGGATGCCCAGGAAGCAGCATTTACTTATCTAAAAAACAACAAAGGATATAGAAATGATTATCTTAACCAACCAAATTCACAGGCTATTAGAGAAGCTTATTCTGCCGTAGAGAATGCTAATGCTCAAATAAATAGGGGAACATCAGCTATAAAAGATGTTTCTGATATGAAGAAAAATACATTAGGTAGTGTTTCTGCTATTAATAAAACAAGGCAGAAACTATCTACTTATGAAGAAAAAGGTAATCATACTGATTTTGGTATTAAAGCTAAAAATATGACTGATAAGGATATAGCTGCTTATAATATCATTACAGAAATGATGTATGGTTCTAGCACTAAAGAAAGAGAACCATTTACATGGAAGAGTGTCGCTACTGGACTGCTAATGGCTAATCCATTCTTGTCTCCTTTCATGGCTTTAGGTTCAACTGGTGAATTATTATTTGACATAGGTGATTTAATATCAGGTAAAGATGGTCAAGGTACTTCTGTGACAGCCTCTTTAAATGCAGTTAAAGAAATTCTTGGAGAAGACTTTAATATAGGTGATTATATAACAGTATCGGAAAATGGTAAAATGGAACTTACTCCATATGATACCAAGGAGCCTAAAGCTGTTAAATTAATTAGATACGCCAAACAAAGAGGAGGTTTGACTAAAGATGTAGCAGATGGATTAAAAGATGAGATTATTTATACATCTGATCCACAAAATATATCAAACATATTGGTTAATAATCATTATAATGATTCATTTTTATCATATACTTATTCTAAGGATGCTCCTACAAATTCGGATGTAAGACAAAAATATGATAAACTTGCTTCTATGTATACTGCTAAGACTGGTGTTACTGATTTAAGCAAGGTAGATAAAATATCTATTGTTTCAGAACCTATTGTAGGAGGAGGAATAAACAGATACATAGAATTAACTGGCAAAGGAGAAGATTTTAGGGTGCAAATATCAGATGCGGAACTTATAGCAAATGGATTTGACCCGACAGTAGAACCAAGGAATTATCCTACAGAAAACTACAAATCAGATATATCCGATTGTTCTTTTGTGGATACTTCTACTGCTGCTGGTAGAGATTATGATAAGCGCCTAGTATTTGGTTATGGTATTCAAGGAGGAGCTTCTAAATATGATGCTAAAAAACGTATTTTGGGCGATATTCAAGAATATGCTTCTTTCCTTAAACCAGAAGATCAGAGAGCTATGCATGAGGTTGGTTCTCGTTTGATAGACATGGCGGATAATGCAGCTATTCAATTAGAAGGTTATCAAAATGAATATCAGAAAGGAATTTATGTAAAATTGTATGATAAGAACACAATTAATTCTGCTAATCCTGTAGAAATAGCAACATACGATTTAATTACTAATTCTAATTTTGCTGATTTTGAGAATAGATTATTTGAATTTGCTCCTCAAACATTTTACGCAGATGTTGTTAGAAAAGCATTAACAGATAGAGCGTCTGCCGTAGAACTTTATTATGATCCTAATGGTAATAATAATATACAGATAGACGGAGATTTATTGAGCAAATTATTAGATTTTTATAGCAAGACTTATGGCAACCAACAACAATAACAACTTATCGTTAAAAGACGAAAGACAGATGGCTAAAGACTATAACTATAGTTCATCTGTTGGACCTATTAATACCGCACCTGTAACACCTTCTTATGTTCCAGGCATGTCAACTACAAGAGATATTCCTCTCCCTGATTATGAGGCAAGGGAAAGATTATCCAAAACGGAAATGCCTAATATAGTAAATAATATTAGGAGACTTTCTCGTGGCTCTTTTTCCGCTGAGATGGCTAATCCTGATCCATTCTCAGAAATACTGGCTAAAAGACCACAACCAGCTCTGAATCCATATGGAGAAAGAGTTCCTTTGGCAGAGAGCCATGAGATGAATAGACAAGGGGAATGGGTTGCAAAATATCCTAAATACCATCCTAGTATAAACAACGAAGATTATTATGCCAGAAGACAAGGTACTTGGAATAAAGTATGGAATGGTGTTGGTAAATTAGCTACTAAAACGGCTTTATATGGCGTATCAGGCATTGTTATGATCCCAGATAAGTTGATGGCTGTTGCTAGAGAAGGTAGTCTTAAAGCGGCTTTAAATACTAAATTCGATCAATTCGCGGATGATTTAGATAAATCAATAGATAGGACGTTTCCTCATTACTATAAAAAAGAATCAGAAGATTATAATCTTGGTCAAAAAATAACTAAAGACACTGGTAACTTTATATGGAATGATGTTGTTGGTAGTGGCATGTCTTTTACGCTAGGGGCTATGGTGACAGCAGCAGCTACCGGTGGGTTAGGAGCTACATCTTTAGCTTCCACTGGAGCCAAGGTGGGTTTAAGAGCTGGCGCTAAAATGGCTGCTAGAGATGCAGCCAGAAAAGGAATAGGTTCTTTAAAAGGTGTATTTAATAATTATCTGAGGGGAGTACAGGCTGGTAGAACTGCTGGGAATATAGCTCAAAACATAAGTTTCTTATCAACCAGTGCGGGATTTGAAGCTGGATTTGAGGCTCGTTCTTACATGAAAGAATCTGAACAGGAGTTCAAGGATTACTATAATCGTATGTATGGGCGAGATCCTAATTTTGAAGAATTAAGCGCTTTTAGAGAAACAAATAACACTGTTGCCGGAGGAGTATTTGCTGCTAATATGGGTATAGTTGGTTTATCCAACTGGTTGCTTTTTGGTAAATATTTCGGGGTAGGTGGAAAAACTATTGGTAAAGGAGAGAAATGGCTTAACAAAAAGTTGTTTGGTTTAGGAACTGAAGTTAAGGCTCCAGGAGAAATGGCTTTGAAAGTAACTGAAGCTAATACTGCTCAAAAAGTTGCTGGTACTGTTTTTAATATAACTAAACGTCCTTTCTCTGAAGGTATATGGGAAGAAGGTACACAAGGTGTTGTTCAGAATGCGGCAGAAGAGTATATTAAATCCCGTTATGATTCTACTGTGGCAGAACGTAATATAGGTATATTTAATGCTATATGGGATGGTTTTAAAAAGCAATATACTACCAAAGAGGGCTGGAATGAGATAGGAATAGGAGCCATTATAGGAACCCTGTTTGGTGCTAGAGAGGGCGCTTTTGGCACTATGGAATATCGAAATAGACGTATCCAATTAGAAGACCAAGTAAAGGATTATAACAGCAAGGTTTCTAATCTCAATGGAGCGGCTGTTAATCTTCTCAAACAATCTATTAGTTTAGGTCCTCAAATAAGCCAGGACGCGCAATCTATGACATCAAAGCAATTTGATGAAGCTACTTTCGCTAAAATGAACATAGATAATGAAATGGGAATATTAGATGATTCATCTGAAAATTTCCGAACTATGATGAAATCTATACCGTTAGAGGAAATAGCACAAGAACAAAATATTTCTGTTGAAGAAGCGGAAACTTATGTAAATGATCTTATTGAAGAATATGACAGAAGTTTAAATAATTTCAAGAAAAGCATTAAGTTCGCGGATAATCTTATAGGTGATGAAAACAAACCTGAATTTAAGAGCTATGTTGCCCGCAATGCTTTCATGGGATTACAAGGAAGTGATTATTTAAATCATCTGGCTGAAAAAATAAGTAATTTAGCTTCTACAGATACAGATATATCATCTGCTCTTAAAATATATTCTAAACTTAGTGCAGATGCTCGTAACCAGGCTAAAGAACTCTTTAATTTAAAGAATGATATAAGCGAAATAGAGAAACAATTAGAAGATGTTGCCACTCGTCCTAACCGTGTAGACGAAAATGGTGTGGATACTGCCGCTGAAGAAATTAAAAATAAAACAGCGGAATTAGAAAAGAAAAGAGAAGAATATGACGATCTTCTTGATAGATTATCTTCTATGACTAATAAAGAGTTTGATGTAAATAGCTTTTTAGATGCTACAGAAGGTGTACAACGATCGGTTATTGATTTGATACCTGTGTCTGCTGAAAGTATAGTAGAAGCCACAGATCAATTAAAGACTTTTGATAATTTCGTAGGAGAAGGATTTAATGCTAAGAATATAGCTTTAAAGAACTTAATAGAAGAATATAAAGATAGATTAATAGACTATCGCAACATGAATGATCTTCTTTCTAAAATGCTTGATAAACGTTTTATGCGTCAAGAAGAAAGAGGGTTTATGAAGTTATTGTCTGATGTATTCGCTAAAGAATATAAAGAAGTAGAAGCCCCAGATATTATTCAGACCAATGCTTTGAATAGCTTATACCAAAGTGATAAAGCTATTGATGAAGCTTTGGCTGAAAAACGTATATCAGAAGATGAGGCTTTCTCATTTAAGGCTCTAATGCACTCTTTTGATTCTGTTAGAAGAAAATCAGAGGAAGAGGATGCTAAAGAAGATCAGAGGGTTGTAGAAGAGAGTGTTAGTGATGAAGCATATCAGAATACTATTACTACTGGCGTTATAGATCCTTATGTGGAAGAAGGCATAATTTCTAAGCTATATACTCAAAACCAGCATTTATTGACTCCTAGAGAAGCAGAAATATATGGTCTCAATAAAGGCTATTTTGATGACAGGGTATCCAATATGGGGGATAGTCCTGCCGCAGCTTTGGTAAATTTGAGAAACAAAGTAGAATCTCTTCTTAATCCTACTTCTACGCTCAATAAGAATAAGGCTATAATAGACTTAGCTAAGGAAAAACTTGATGCTGATGGACAAAAAGAATTTGATGAAGCTATTGATAAATACAATAGATTAAGTAATGCCAGGGATGAAGGTCAGGATATAGACGAAATGGAATTATTACAAGCCATGTATGATATAACCGATCTTGGTCAGGCAGGTAACATAATTGATTTAATTCCTTTTGTAGAACAGAATAGGATATTAGAAAGAGGGGCGAAACAAGCAGTAACTACTATTCCTGATTTTGGTTCCACAGACGATCAACTGGCGGACCTTTCCAATGAGACGGACGATGCGGGGACCAAGGAGGCCAATATCGACAGCGCCCAGAACCCGTCTGTTCTTCTGGCTCGTAGGATTATAGGTAAATCAGGAGAAGAATCATATGAAGTATCAGGACTAAGACCAGATAGATTCATAGAAGAAATGTTATCTAACGCAGAAAGAGTAGAAGAAAGTACTTTGCCTAATGAACTTAAAAAATATGAGGTTATATTTAATACAGAAGGCGTAGAGTCTACTGCTACTATTTTTGAAACTCCGGTTCATAATAGATTTGTTATGAGCAGTGAGTCTGTTTATAATATAAACCAGAACTCTGATTTTATTATAAAGGACGTATCAGGAGCCAATGGTTATTTCGCTATTCTTAAAAAGAATGCTGATGGCACTGTAGTTCCTTTTAAAACAGGAATAGGTTTTGGAGTAAATGAAACGGATAAAATAGATGAAAAAGCTTTGTCTGAAACAAAAGTAGGTGATGAAGTGGAATTGGTTATAGACGTAAATGACACATATAACCAATCGTTGATAAATACGTATTTAGAAGCTGTAAATGAAAATGATAAAGAGGCTTTAGATAAAGCTAAGTCTGACCTTGCTAATAACATGGTTATTAAAGTCATGAAAGACGGCAAGTTCATTTCTGTTATCAGAGCTGATTTTGGAGACGGAACCCCAGGATTATCTTCTTTGAGGTCTAAAGCTTTTGATGCTTTTACTCAAAACAACAACGCATCTATTATACCTTTAGGTTCGGTTAAAGTGGCTCAATCGTTGCCTGGAAAACCCAATTATTCATTAAACGTTAATGAAGATGGTAGTGTTGATATAGTTGGTAATGACGTAACAGAAGAGGGTGCTAAGAAGATAGTAAACGTAGGTTATATCCTTAATGGCAAAATATCTTTGAAAGAGAAAGGTAAGTACAGTATGTTCCCGTTTGGAACTAATATAGTGCGTGAAGCCGATAATAAATACAAGGATATAAAAGTGCCTGTTGTTGTTATAAAAGGTCCTAATGGAATCAATTATGTGTATCCTGTAGGATTAAAATCAAATGTAGAAGAAGGAACTAATCCTTACTTGAATACAATAAATGAATTGACTGGACCAGATGGAATGGATTTAATTCCTTACTCACTATCAGACATACAGGGAATAAATGCTTATATAACCAGTTTAGGCTTATCTCCTGCTGAATATCAGATACCTCTTACTGGCACTATGGATGAAATACAAAACGCTTTAAGAAAAGCTGGAGAAGCCATAGAAAGAGAATCTAATAAGCCCAATGTAGATAGTTGGGTTATGGATGGTAGCCGAAGTGTATCTGATATAGCAATGAATGATGTTAATATCAATATCAATTTAGAGAACGATATGTTTATCGCTCCTAAAATAAGATTATCATTGCCAGGCGTATCAAGCTCTTCTGTAGTTACAGAAGATGAGATAAGTGAAGAAAATATAGAAGAATCCGAAGAGGAGGAATTACCATTTCCTGCAATAGAAGAGGCGGTAGCTCCATCGAAAGCGGTACAGCCATCGAGCCAACCCAGCCCTGTTTCTGCTGGAACTGTAGAGGGGTCTAAAAGAACTACTTCTAAGAAATTTAGTGCAAGAATAGAAGAACTTCCTAAAGAATATAAAGGATTCTTTGACTTTTTGGGCAGGAAAATAGCATCAGGTGATCTTAAATTCCTTAGAGTAAGAACTAAGGATAAGAGAACGGGCGAAGATATAAGACGGTTCTTAGGATTGCCTTTAAATACCGATATTATAAAACGTGTATCGTCTTCTAAGGGAATGCCTATAAGTAGATATATTGATTGGCTGAGATCGTCAGGTGAAGATATTGTAAAAGATTATATGTCTACTAGAACGGATGAGCAAATAATGATGGAACTTAAAACGTTCTTGAATGCCATAGAATATAAACCAGGCAATGCTCTCAATTACAGTCGTAGAATTAATGGCATGGATGTTCTGTCTGAGTATAATTCCGAAGAGGATGTAAAAAAGATAGAGGCGGCTATCAATAACGAAGTTACGACATTATTGGAATTAAAGAACGATATTGAAACCGTTGTTGATAAAACAACAGAAGCAATATTAAATATACCTAATGCTAGTTCATTTGAAGAAATAAAAGAAGCTTTTAATGAATCAGGTAATTTAACTAACGAAGAAATAGTCTCTGTAGTCGATCAGGTAATAGAAGAATATTCTGAATCATTGCCAGAAGGAGAACAAAATGTATTTAATGAACAATTTATTGAAAAGTGGGAGAAAATAAGAAATGAAAGAGGAACAACAGAAGTTATTGAAGAAGGTAGTCAAGGACAACCTATCGAGAGTGGCGTTACAGAAAGCACGCCAGCAGGCGAAGGACAACCCAGAGAGGTTGGCACAGCTACAACAGATGGAGGATTACCTGGATATGAAGGAGTAATCAGAGAAGAACAAGTTGGTATAACAGACGAACTATCGGTAGAGAACGTTCCTAGAGTAACAGTAACTCAATTTTTGTTTGCTGGTGAAGATGCTTATACTAATTTGCTGGGAACATCTACTGAAATACCATCTAATATCATTAAAAGAAATGGTATTAAGAAGGGTATATCATTTAATGATTTGACTAAGTTAGGATATAAACGGGCTGGAGGTTCTTGGGTATATAAATTCTATATGAACACAGGCTTGTACGATATGTATAATATCCATACAGGAGAAGCCTTTAGATTCTCCCCTAATGAAGGAGTTAAAGTTAATTCAAGTTCATTTTTACTTAGTCTTAGCCAAAAAGGAAGAAATATATCTAATTTGATGAGTTCATTAAGTAATGAAGAAATGCAGAGAAGAAATTCGTTGATAGATAAAACAGACTTATCTCAGTCTGGCAAAGAAATAGACAAACCTTGTTAAATATACCTACCTTAATTAATATATGATTGTTGCCATTTTTGTATTATCTTTGTCACAAACAAATATATACAGAAATGGCAACAACATGTATAATCGAAAGAGATGACAAAAAGCGTGTCCGTAAAGTAAAAACATTATCAGGTGGTAAATCCACTTTGTTTGATAAAATAGCTTCTATTCCCCTTATGGAGAATAGGGAACGCGCTTTGTCTATATTCAAAACCGTTTATTCATCTAAATTTAAAAAGTTATTTGGTGATTGGACTGTAAATACACCCATTAACAGAAAAGCCTTTAATCAAGTCAAAAAAAATATTCAGCTTGTACCCGAACAATATCGTGATGCTGTTCTTGAAAAAGCATCAAAGATGGACAATCCTATTATAGTTAGTAGGGTAAATGTCGGGGAAAATAGGCAAATAGATGGACTATCTTATTATTCCACCTCTTTAGAAGAAAACAATGTTTTCTTAGTAGATGCCTTGTCTCCTTCGGATATAACTTTAGACAAATCCAATATACCAGATGGGAGTACAGAGGATGATTATCGTAAGGATGTTATTTCAAATGATTTTTCACCTGTCATTAACATAACGGAATTAGACGGAAGTAATTTGGTTGCCATTAGAGATGGGCTTGCTGTACATAGTCCAGAATCTCTTACTTCAGAAGAAAGTAGTAATATAGGTTTAACATACGAATCAGGAGAACCTAAGTTATTTTTCGTTACAGATGATAATTCCATGTACGAAGATTACGGAAGTGCTCTAAGGGCTTCCAAGGGTGGTACAGAGATCCGAGCCGGGTTTGTAGCCGGTACTATCCAGGAAGTGACGGACCCTAAGCTAGCTACAGCGGCTGCGGCTTTCTCTTTTGGAAAGTACTATCTTAATGACGAAAAAGCTTTCATCCCTCTTATGTCATTAGCTACTAATACAAATATAGCCACCAGACATGGGATGATAAATTATCTTATCAAAAAAGGATATTTATCTGGATCAAAAATATATGATGCTGATACCAACCAATATTATTATATAGGTGAAGGATATACAGGACAGCGCCAGATGTTTAATTCTGCTTCTTCTTATTTCCAAATATCCAACATATTTGGCTCAAGAAATGTAACGATAAACGATAGAGGTCTTATTTCTATTGCTAATATAGACACAAAAAACGTAGAGGTTATAGATGATAAGGGCAAGAAGGGAAAAGTAAGTAAAGAAAATATAATAAACGATCTTAAAGCCAGTAAATACAATGAACTTGACAAAAACTACCAGCATTTTGATGCTCTTGTATTGTCGCTTATTCTTGGCGATAATAGCATTTACAGCGATAATGTCCGTAGCCTTATCTCCAATGCTAAACAGGAGGATCTTAGACAAAGAACGGCAATAATTGATATATTGTCTTCTCTTGGTGTGCGTGTAGTTGGTATGACCGATTACATGGACAAATACAAAACAAAATACGGGCATGAGCCATCAGCCAGAGCGTTAGCTGATATTGCTAATAACATTATAGCAGTATCAGAAAACGCTACGCTCAATGATATATTAGAAGAAACCGCTCACTTCCTCGTTGAGGCATACACAGACCAGGACGCGGTGCGGGACGTTCTTAACGATGTGGAAGGAACCCAGGAATGGAATACCTACGCAGGACAATATTATGATGTATATGGAAAAACATTAGAAGGTAAAGAACTGGATGATGCTGTTCATAGAGAGATACTTGGTAAAATAATATCCAATAGATTTAGATCATCATTTGAAACAAGCGAGGAAATAGGATTTTTAAGCCGCGTAAGAGCATTGGTTTCTGATATGATTAATTCCATCAGAGGAATGATAACTAATCAGAAAAGTAAGCTAAATGACGTTATAGAGGATATAAAGAACTCGGCTCTAGCTAGCAATCCAACAGCATTTGATACAAGTCTTTTAAAAGACAATACATTTACCTTATATTCTCTTACTGCTAAAGAACAAAATTCTTTTTTGCAAAATAGAATAGATGAATTAAAAAGGACATTAAAAGACCTTAGACAAATAGATTATAGTCGCAGAGGTAGGGATGGAAATGGTTCGTATGTTTCTTCTGTGTCGGCTGACATGAGTTTAAATCAACTTAGATCTATAGAGAAAAAAATAGCCGAAACAGAGCAGCTCATTGACGACAATGAAATGATCATGTCTTTAAACAGTATGATCAACACAGCGGAAGCACAAACTAATTATATTAAGCAAATAACAAAAGAAGCTCTTACTTCTGGTGAGGACGGTAAATTGCATTTGTCATTCAGCGACAGACAGAATGTTCAGATTGTAGATAGCCAAACTCTTCCTATGCTTGAAAAAATACGAGGATTTGTTAAGAACCGCAGTGATTTCAGTGGTGATCTTAAACAATCGTATATAAATCGTATAGATAAGGTAGTTGCTGACATTAATGGTGTTAAGTCCGATGTGGATTCTGTAATGGATATAGATAGACATACATTTGTTACTTCTATTATGGATATGTTTAATATCCCAGAGGATAAAAGGTCCAGAATATATGATATGTTCGATCATATCCAAAAAGATATTAGTGTTATCTCTCGCTGGTTCGGTATATTGGAACACTCTAGTAATGTCGTTAATAATGCTCTTGGTGGATTAATAGCCCAAAACAATTACAACGCTATGGTCAAATCACAGGATATTATTAATAAATTCCTGGAAGACGTAAAAAAGAATGGCTGGAATGTAGAGAAATTCAATAAACTTCTTCAGGTAGTGGATGGCAAAACTTCAAGGTTCTTAAAAAGTTCTTTGAATATGGCTCAATTTGAGAAAAATTACAAGATTCAACAAATGAAAGCCTTTGCTCAGGTATTACCTGAATTAAGTAATTTAACTGATACTGAAATAGAAGATATTGTTGATAAAGATAAATCATATGCCATTAAAGTAGAGACCGAAGAAAATGGTAAGATGGTCAAGAAAACTATCCAAGTTCGACCAAGCATGGACCGTGTTAATTTAGATATTATGTCTGTTGAACAAGAGCAAAGGTATCAGGCTATAATGAATGAATGGCTGGATGCAAATACAGAACAGCCGTTTAAAGAAAGTTTCAGAAGCCAATTAAATAGATTATATGCCGAGGTAGATAGGAATTTAGAATCTCCTATATCACAGGAAACAAAAGAGTTTTTGAATAACTTATCTCGTCAGAAATATATGCTTAAACAGCCTTTCTATGATGTTAATGGTAAATTCGATGATCTTGCTTTTGCTAAAAGTAGCAATTATCAGGATTATATGCGTTTAGTCAAACAAAAGAAAGAAGCTGCTTCTGAATGGGTATATACAGGAACTAGCAGTATCCGGACTAGAAAGACTGGCGCTGCTCTTAAAATGGCGGAAGACATAAAAGCTATAGATGAAGCCTGGAAAAGAGAATTAGGTTCCAGAGTAACATCTAACCGCATATCACCAGCTTTCATGAGTACGCTGCGGCAGGTTCAGTCGGAGGGCGGGGCGTTGGATGCTTTCACGCTCTTCACCCAGAGTGGCCATGTTTCTTTCAGTGATAAATTCTGGAACAGCATGGGTGACGATCAAGTAGGCACTACAGCATCCAATAATGTAGCTAGATATGAAGAATTAGGAGAAGCTATTATAGAATCTTCTTATAGTCTTACAGCGAGAAAAGATGTCACCAATATATTGGAGGTAATACGTGAAAATAAGGCTATGATAAAAGATATAATAAGCTTCAATAGAGATTCATCTAATCCTGGGGAAATAGCTTATGCTTCTTTTACTTCATCCGAGTTGGAATCAGTTAAGATCTGTTCTGAAAAAATAGAAGAAGCTTACTCTCAGTTAATAGATCTAGCTAAACAAGCTGATTTAAAACCAGAGAATTATCTTCGTATGAGCACAAAAGCAGAAAACGAAGTAAATGAAACTTATTTAAATGAATTAAAAGACTCTGGATTAGAAGAATGGGAGTTTGCTTTAAAACACACTACTTCTAAGAAAGCCGAGAGGATTAAGAACTTTCGTCACAAAATAGAAGGAATGGGCGACAACCTCTATACCTTTACTTCTGCTGAAACCAGATTTTTAGCAGATTATCTAGGTATAGACCCTACTTTGTCTAAAGCTAAGTTTAAGAGCGCTGTTAATGTAAAAACTGCTTTTATGACCAAAGAGGAAAGAAATGCCCTAACTGGCAAATTCGCCCGCTCTATGGTTCTTTCTTATTTTAAACGTTTGGCTCCCGTGGGTTATTCTGAGTTTATGAACAGAATAAAAAATAATTCTATAGATGTTGCTGTATTGGCAGAAGACCTTCAGAATGGAACAGTAAGCCAGGATTATGGATTTGATTTATCTTATTTCAAATTTGATGCCAACAGACAATGGGTTGAAGAAAACGAGAATGAAGATAATGGTAAGAATCCCAATTATCGTCCTAATCATGGATATGGTAGATTTTTGCCCAAAAGAGAAATTTATGAAGACAAAGACTTTATAAACGAATTTGGTATTATCAGAAACGCTGATGGAACTGAGACGGCAACAAGGAATTTAGAATCTTATAACATGATACAGAATCTTAAACAGATTATGCAAAGCTCTGTAGAAAGTTATGGAGAACGTAATAGAAATCTTTATTCCATTCCTCAAATATCCGCTCAATCCATAGAACGTTTGTCTAAATTAGGTACTGATTTAAAGGGAGTGACTAGCAACTTTATACGTGATCTTGTTATGGACCGCGTGGATGATTCATTGTATGGTAGAACAAATAACGATGAAAGTATAGACCCTATGGATCGTCCTAAGATTATTCCTAAGTATTACCTAAATGAATTGGAGAACCAAAATGATATTTCTCATGACCTAGCGTTTTCTTATTCTATGTTGATAACACAGGCTAAGTTATATGAAGAAAAGCAGAACACTATAGAAACAGCTATGGGACTTCAGCAAACTCTTCTTAACATGCAATTCAATAAAGGCAAGAAACCAGAAGCTACCCAGGCTTATGCTATGTTCAACGACTTTATGAACGATTATTTCTTTGGTATAAGATCAAATACAAAGAAAATAACCTGGAGTATAGGTGGATATGAGATAGACGTTACTAAAATAATGATGGGAGTTGAACGCTTTATGTCCACAATGAACCTCGCGCTGTCCCCATTCGTTGCAGCCACCGGTGCTCTTACAGGGCAGGTCAACTTCTTTATAGAATCTGCTGTTGGTCAATACATCAGTAAAGATTCTATAGGATACGCTTATAAAGAACTGGCTCGTCTTGCTCCTTCTTATATCAATGAAATAGGGGATATAGACCGTAAAAGTAAGTTATATATATTAGGAGAGCGTTTGGGCGTTTTTAACATGCGTAACCGTCTTCATGGAGCTGGATATAATAGGGTAATGAGAACGTTAACCAGAGACCCGTTATATAAGTTTATGGAGGTCTTTAATTCACCTTTAGACCCTCAGATAATGATAGCTTCATTAGATAACACTAGATACTATAATGGAAGGTTCTATACTTTCAATGAGTTCAAGAACATGATGGAGAAAAACAGGGAATCTGGTAGAATCCGTAGTACTTGGAATACATTAAGAGAAGAAAGCTTATGGAACTACATAGACGTAGTAGATGGTAAGGTAATAACTAGAAAAGGAGGGGCGGCTTCAGAGCAACAGATATTGGATAGATTGGCTACAGCCCGCAACCAAATAAAGTCTCTTATGCAGATATGTAATGGTTCTCTTAATGAAGAAAACAGAATAGCAGCTACAAGGAACTGGATGTGGCGGTTTACCACTGCCCACCGCGGATGGTTGGTGTTGGCTGCTCAACGTATGTGGAAGAGTAAAGGATATAATTTTCAGACAGGACAATTCGAAGAAGGTCTTTGTGTTACGTTAAAGAACATGCTTGGCAAATCCTTCAGCATATTAAGCGAAAAAGGTGTTTCTGGATTCTTAGATGCTTGGAAAGCCGAGAAAAATAATTTGTCCGAAGAAGAGAAGGTTAATTTAAAAAGATCAGCCGTTTATTTAGCTACTTTCTTAATAATGCAAGGAGTATCAGCAGCATTATTTGGATGGAGAGATGATGATGATAAAGAAGATTCTTGGCTATCTCAGTTTGCTACCTATGTAGGAATGAGAACAATAAACGAAATAGCTTCTCAGATGCCTATATTAATGGAACAGAATATAGTGGATATAGTTACCGATCCTTTTGTTGTAGCAAGAAAAGTTAAGGATTTCACCAACTTAGATAACTATTCTCTTAATAAAGTAACTTCTGGAGCATATGAAGGAGAAACAAAACTGTGGAGACTGTTGGCTAAACAAACGTTCTTAAAGCAGTGGTATAATATTAAAACACCAGAGGACATTAAACGAGCATCTGATTGGTGGCTTCAAACCAATAGACAATCAATGATGTTCTTTATAGGTGCTAATAGAGACAAAGAAGAAGGTAATGATGATACAACTTTTAAATAATAAATAGTTATATTTGTCAAAAACAAAGAATATGCTGACAAAAGAATTTGATTTTGTAATATACCCACTGAAACTAATAATTACAGTGGGTATGACCTATGAAGATATCGTAGATAGATTTGAGAACAAGGAGGAAGAATGTGCTGAATGGAGCGATAAGAAGGATTTTGAATATAAAGCTAGTTTTTTGACATACTCCCATCGTTAAACTGTATGGGATTCTTGGATACAAACGTATGATACCCCGATATCGCTATCGTTGGAATTACTCATACTCTCCAACTCGGAAATGCCCTTCCGAAGTATATTTTTAGAAGCTAAAAAATCACGGTCGTTGA
>ERZ773235.740-NODE-740-length-39670-cov-3.746687_pt1 | contig 39670 bp, 39 predicted proteins | sample MGYA00580522_ERZ773235 | MGnify/ENA primary metagenome ERZ773235 (study PRJEB29015, sample SAMEA2737797) | human gut metagenome | biome: human gut; feature: human-associated habitat; material: faeces | place: China | collected 2012 ...
TCTAAGAGACTTCCCAACCGCTTGATTAAGAAGTCTTTTAGAGCATACAACACCTGCAGGCACGGAGTGTTTTGCGTTTGTGGGATGCTTACGGGGCGCTTGCGATGCGCGAGGCAATTGAAGAGGGCTTGCACCGCCCACCCACTCCGGCATCCACCATCCGGCGAGACCCACCGCCCAGTGCCGAATGTTTTACCTATTTTTAACGCAAATACGATTTCAGACTTAACATTGCCGCCGTATACTAAAACCGTAAAAAGGAAAATATAGTATACAAAAGCTTCGAAAAGGTAAGCTTTGCGAAAAATGGAGGAAACGAAAATGAAAAAGATTTTAGCATTAACACTTTGCGTAGTAATGGCAGCAGCAGTATTCACAGGCTGCGGCGACAAGAGTTCAAACGGGGAAACAGACGGAGCGCCGATTACGGTAATTTCAAGAGAAGATGGTTCCGGTACAAGAGGTGCATTCACCGAACTGATGGGAATTATGGTAGACGATGTTGATAACACAACAACTTCCGCAGAAATCTCCCAGAGTACATCCGTTGTTTTGACAACCGTTGCGGGAAACAAGAATTCCATCGGTTATATATCCCTTGGCTCCCTGAACGACGCAGTAAAGGCTGTAAAGGTAGACGGCTTAGACGCTACCGTAGAAAACATCAAAGGCGGAAGCTATGCGGTATCCAGACCGTTCTTAGTTGTTACAAACGACAAGCTTACAGAAGTTTCTAAGGATTTCATCAAGTTCATCCTCAGCAAACAGGGTCAGGACATCATCGCTGAAGAAGGCTACATCACAATCGATGACAACGCAGCTGATTACGAAACTCAGAAGGGTATCTCCGGCAAAATCGTTTTAGCAGGTTCCACTTCCGTATCACCGGTTATGCAGAAACTTGCAGACGCTTACAAAGCAATCTACAGTGATGTGACTCTTGAAATCCAGCAGACCGGTTCCGGCGCAGGCATCACAAGCACAATCGAAGGCGCATGCGACATCGGAATGTCATCAAGAGACCTGAAGCCGGAAGAAACAGCAGAAGGCATTGAAGGCATAACAATCGCTATGGACGGAATCGCAGTTGTGGTAAATAACGAAAACAGCGTAGAAGATCTTACAAGCGAACAAATCAGACAAATCTTCACAGGTGAAGTAACAGATTGGTCGCAGGTGAAATAATAATATAAGGACGGAGGGCACGATATGAGAAAGTATTCCGAATCAATTATGAAAATCGTATTCCTGCTTTCCGCAGCCGTATCCATTCTGGCAGTCCTGCTTATATGCTGGTTCCTTTTCTCCGAGGGTCTTCCGACCATCGGAGAAATTGGCGTATTGAACTTCCTGACGGGGACGGTGTGGAAACCGCTCGAAAACCATTTTGGAATCCTTCCGATGATTGTCGGAAGCTGCTATGTGACGGCGGGCGCTATTATCATCGGCGTTCCGGTGGGGCTGCTTTGCGCGATTTATATGGCAAAATTCTGTCCGAGAGGAGTCTATAGAATCCTCAAGCCTGCCATCGACCTGCTTGCGGGAATCCCGTCGATTATTTACGGATTCTTTGGGCTGATGGTCATCGTTCCGGTTATCCAGCAGCTGACGGGAACCGGCGGCAAGGGTGTACTTACGGCATCCATCATGCTTGGAATCATGATATTGCCGACGATTATCAGCGTTTCGGAAGCGGCAATCCGCGCGGTGCCGGAAAGCTATTATGAAGGAGCACTCGCACTCGGAGCTACTCACGAAAGAAGTGTGTTTTTCACGACAGTTCCGGCCGCTAAATCCGGAATCATGGCAGGAATTATTCTCGGAATCGGCAGAGCTATCGGCGAGACGATGGCGGTTGTAATGGTTGCGGGAAATCAGCCGATCATTCCGGAGTCGCTGACATCTGGCGTGCGTACCATGACAATTAATATCGTACTGGAAATGGGATATGCAGCAAAGGGTATGCACAGAGATGCACTGATTGCAACGGCAGTGGTGCTGTTCGTGTTCATACTGATTATCAATATTTGCTTCTCTCTGGTTAAAAGGGGGGATAAAAAATGAAAAGATACAAAAATCATCCGCTTTCCATGGCTCTCTTTTTGCTGGTGAATCTGGCGGCGGTTATTACAGCGGCGGTCGTGCTTTTTCTGATTGGATATATCCTTTGGCACGGCGTACCGAATTTGAGCCTTCCGGGCATCTTCGCATGGGAGTACAACGGTGAAAACCAGTCGATGACCCCGGCGATTATCAACACTTTGATTATGACAGCGCTTACTTTGTTTTTGGCAGTGCCAATCGGCGTATTTGCGGCAATCTACCTCGTGGAATATGCGAAAAAGGGAAGCAAGCTTGTAAAGCTGATCCGCGTGACAGCGGAGACCTTGGCGGGAATTCCGTCCATTGTATACGGGCTGTTCGGCTTCATCGTTTTCGTCATCACTTTGGGCTGGAGCTACACGCTGATTGCGGGCGTTATCACATTGTCAATTATGATTCTTCCGTTGATTATCCGAACAACGGAAGAGGCTTTGATGGCAGTTCCGGATTCTTTCAGAGAAGGCAGCTTCGGACTGGGAGCGGGAAAACTCAGAACGGTTTTCCACATTGTGCTTCCGTCAGCGGTTCCGGGAATTGCGGCAGGCATTATCCTTGCAATCGGCAGAATCGTCGGAGAATCGGCGGCGCTGATTTTCACATCGGGAACCAACCCGGTCGTGGCAAAAGGACTGTTCACTTCAGCAAGTACGCTTTCGGTACATCTGTATGCTCTGCTGACAGAGGGTCTGTACACAGAGCAGGCATATGCGGTTGCGGCAGTGCTTCTCTTCCTCGTAATCGGAATTAACGCATTGTCGAGCGTCGCAGCGAAAAAGCTGACTGCGAAATGATAGGGCTTGGAAAGGAAGGAAAAGAGATATGGATAAAATGACAATACACAATGTGAATCTGTTCTACGGCGATTTCCACGCGCTCAAGAATGTGGACTTAGACATTCCCGAAAAGAAAATCACAGCCTTTATCGGACCTTCAGGCTGCGGCAAGTCTACTCTTTTGAAATCGCTGAACCGGATGAACGACCTCGTGGAAGGCTGCAAAATCACGGGAGACATCCGTCTGGACGGAGAAGATATTTACGGAGATATGGATGTGAATCTGCTCAGAAAGCGGGTCGGAATGGTTTTTCAGAAACCGAATCCTTTTCCGATGAGCATTTATGATAACATCGCTTACGGACCACGCACCCACGGCGTTCACAACAAAGTCGCACTGGACGAAATCGTGGAAAAATCGCTGCGCGGTGCGGCAATCTGGGAGGAAGTCAAAGACAGGCTGAGAACAAGCGCTTTGGGGCTTTCGGGAGGCCAGCAGCAGAGGCTTTGTATAGCGAGAGCGCTGGCGGTGGAACCGGAGGTTCTGCTGATGGATGAGCCCACCTCTGCTCTGGACCCGATTTCAACCTCGAAAATTGAGGATTTGGCGGAAGAACTGAAGGAAAACTATACGATTGTCATGGTAACGCACAATATGCAGCAGGCAAGCCGAATTTCGGATAAAACGGCATTTTTTCTGCTCGGAGAGGTTGTGGAGTTTAACGATACGGAGAAGCTGTTCACTTTGCCGAAGGACAAACGAACAGAAGATTACATCACAGGGAGGTTTGGTTGATATGAGAAACAGATTTGACCGGCAGCTCGAGAAGCTGAATACAGAACTGATTAACATGGGTGCGCTTTGCGAGGACGCAATGACCTGCGCGGTTCATGCAATCTTCGATAAGGACGAGGCTCTCATCGAAAAGGCGGAGGAAAGAGAAAGACAGATTGACCAGATGGAAAGAGACGTCGAAAACCTATGCATGCGGCTTCTGCTCCAGCAGCAGCCGGTGGCAAGGGATCTTCGCATCATTTCATCAGCACTGAAAATGATTTCGGATATGGAGCGCATCGGTGATCAGGCGGCGGATATCGCTGAGATTGTAAAATATATGGCGGACAGGAAGATTCCGAACGCGCAGCATTTGAAAAATATGTCAGAATTTGCGATGGGGATGCTAAGCTCAAGCATTAACGCCTTCGTTGAGCAGAACGCAGATAAGGCTCGAAAAGTCATTTTGGACGACGATGTGGTGGACAGCTATTTTGAGCGGGTAAAGGCAGATTTAATCGAAAGTCTTACGCAGAGTGAGGCGGATAAGGAAGCTGGACAGTTTTTGCTTGACATTCTGATGATTGCGAAATATATTGAAAGAGTGGGAGACCACGCGACGAATATTGCAGAGTGGGTTGTGTACGGATTGACAGGGGCGCACCCGGAGGAGACAAATTAAATGATCTATTTATTGGAAGATGACGATAATATCAGAAATTTTGTGACATATGCGCTGAATAACTCCGGACTTTTAGCGGAGGGATTTGATGTGCCGAGTGCGTTTTGGAGAGCGGTGGAGAAGGAAAAGCCGAGCATGGCGATTCTGGACATCATGCTGCCGGAAGAAGACGGGCTGAGCGTTATGAGAAAGCTCAGAAACCGACCGGATACAAAGGACATGCCGATTATGATGCTGACGGCCAAGAGCACGGAATACGACAAGGTTCTGGGGCTTGACGGCGGCGCGGATGATTATGTAACCAAGCCGTTTGGGACGATGGAGCTGATTGCCAGAGTCAAGGCACTTCTGCGCCGGGCGGATGTGACGGCAGCAGCGGATACGGAGGACTATCATAACGGGGCATTGTATTTGAATCCCGCCAAACACATTATTCAGGTAAACGGAAAAGATGTGGTTTTGACATTGAAGGAGTTTCAGCTTTTATGCTATTTAGTAAAGAACAAAGGAAATGTTATGACGCGTGATCAGATTTTGCAGGAAATCTGGGGGTACGAATTCGACGGCGAAAACCGCACGGTCGATGTACATATCCGGACGCTTCGCACGAAGCTCGGCGAGGCGGGAAGCCTGGTGGAAACGGTACGCGGCATCGGTTACAGAATTGGAGGCAAAAGCGTATGACAAGGAAAATATTTATCGGCGTAGTCAGCGTTTCCCTGATTATCATGCTCATTTGCGCAGGCCTTGTGACGGGCATTTTGTACGATTATATGGGCGAACAGCTCGACGGTCAGCTTGCCGGAGAAGCCGTTCTTGTGGAAGAGGGCTGGCTGACGGGCGGCGAGGACTACCTGACGGGACTCGAGGCAAGAACGGATATTGCAAGCAGAATTACGCTGCTTTCACCTACAGGAGATGTGCTGTATGACAGCGCTGCAGATACACATAAAATGGAAAACCATATGCAGAGGGAAGAAGTCAAAGAAGCTCTGACCGAAGGTGAAGGCTATGCGACGCGCGTATCCTACACGCTGGCGCAGGATATGCGTTATTACGCGAAAAAGACAGCGGACGGAGAGATTATCCGTATGTCCATGAGCCACAATTCCCGTATGCGGCTTTTGCTGGATACAGCGGGAATGATGCTTCTGACGATAGCAATCCTCTTCCTTTTAGGCGCGGCGATTTCTTATCGCGTGGCGAAGGCAATCATTCGTCCGATTAACGAAATCGACCTTGATCATCCGGACATCCGCGAAAGCTATGATGAACTCGGACCGCTTTTGCACCGCATCTCTCAGCAAAATGACAGCATTCGCCGGCAGATGGAAAAGCTTCGCAAAAGAAGGGAAGAGTTCAATATTATTACCGAGAACATGAGCGAGGGACTGATTATCCTTGATAAAGATGCGGAAATTCTCAGCTACAACTCCGGTGCTTTGAAAATGCTTGGTGTGGATGCTTCCGCAGCGGAGAAAATCGAGGGTTCGGTTCTGAAGCTGAACCGCAGCGAGCCGTTCCGCAGCGTTGTGCAGGAGGCACTTTTGGGCGAACACGCGCAAGTCTATATCGGGGGCGACGATTTTACCTGCGAGGTAATCGCAAATCCTGTAAAGGAAGGCCGTGAAACGACCGGCGTTATCCTTATTCTCATGGATGTGACTGAAAGAGAGCACGGAGAGCGTATGCGCAGGGAGTTCACTTCCAATGTATCGCACGAACTCAAGACGCCGCTGACTTCGATTTACGGCGTTTCGGATATGCTGGCTTCCGGCATGGTAAAACCGGAGGATGTCAAAGGCTTTGCGGGTACCATCAAGGAAGAATCCGCGCGTCTGATTTCCTTAATTGATGACATTATGCGTCTTTCACAGCTCGATGAAAATACAGTGATACAGGAAAAAGGCGTCATTGACCTTTGGGAAATCACGCAGGAAGCCGTTATGCGTCTTTCGCGCAAAGCACAGGAAAACGATGTCGAGCTGAAGTGCGTCGGCACGAGCGCAGTAATGAAAGGCGTTGATTACGTCGCAGATGAAATCGTATATAATCTTTGTGAAAATGCAATAAAATATAATAAAAAGGGTGGCAGTGTGACTGTCACAGTTCGCAGCGAGGCCGGCAGATGCGTCCTGACGGTCAAAGACACCGGAATCGGCATTCCGAAGGGCGAGCAGGAACGCATCTTCGAGCGCTTCTACCGCGTAGATAAGAGCCACTCGAAGAAAATCGGCGGTACAGGACTGGGGCTGTCGATTGTAAAACACGGCGTTAACTATTTGGGCGGCACAATCAATGTGGAAAGTGAAGAGGGCATTGGAACGACCATCACGGTTGTGTTCCCGAAAAACATTTAAAAGCAAAAGGAACCTGACGGAATTGCAGCGCCGGGTTCCTTTTTTCACTACAGCATATTATATTTCTTCAGTTTCCCGTACAGCGTCTGGCGGGAAATTTTTAATTCCGCGGCGGTTTTGGAAATATTATAGCGGTTACGGACAACTGCGCCCCTTAAAATTTCCTCTTCTAAGATGGAAAGCTGCGCATCCAGTGAAGTTCCCGGCTTGATTAAAGCCTCTACCGCAAGCTGTGTGCTGGTAAAAATCTGCTCCTTCAATACGACGCTTTCCAAAGTTCTCTGATTAAACATATACTCTGGCAGATCGTGAATCGTAATCATGCCGTCCGGCTTTATCGTGCAGCTGTGTTCCAGCACATTCTTCAGTTCACGGACATTCCCGTCCCACGGATAAGCCCGGAAAAATGCCAAAACTTCGCTGTCAAGACCAATGATGCTGTGATTCAGACGCTGATTAAAAATATTGATATAGTGGTCACATAAAAGTGGGATGTCATCGGTACGCTCGCGCAGGGACGGAATCGCGTAGTTAGTGACATTCAGACGATAGAACAGGTCTTTACGGAAACGGTTTTCCTTCACCATCTTTGCCAGATTTTCGTTTGTCGAAGCGATGATGCGGACATCAACTTCTCGCTCCTCATTTTCACCGATTCTTCGGATACTGTTGTTTTCCAGTGCGCGCAGGAGTTTGCCCTGTAAATCCAACGAAAGCGAATTGACCTCATCCAGATAAAGTGTGCCGCCGTCCGAAACCTCGAAAAGACCGGCTTTGTCAATCGCGCCGGTAAAGCTGCCTTTGCTGGAACCGAACAAAATACTTTCCATCAGATTGTCGGGGATTGCCGCGCAGTTTTGAATTAAAAACGGCAGGCCGCGCCGGGGGCTGTTGGCGTGAATCGTGTGCGCAATCAGCTCTTTGCCGGTACCGGTTTCACCGTAAATCAGTACGCTGGCATCGGTGGCGGCGATTCGCTTCAGAGTTTCAAAACTTTCTTTGAACTTCCTGTTTTGCGTGATAATATCTTCAAAATTGTATTTTGAAAGCAGACGCATTTTCTTTTGACGGTGTGAGTTGTCCGTCAGCTCTACTGAAAGCGTCATGCAGCCCAAAACACCTGTCTCGTTAATCAGCGGATAGGAGGAATTGAGCGACTTTTTCGGTACTCCGTTTACCTCAAAAAGCTGAAGCTCGTTTAGAATCGGCTTTTTCTGGTCGATTGCGCGGAAGGTCGTGAAATCATCGCGCTTAAAGAACGGATACAGTTCGTAAATCGACCGGCCTACAGCTTCTTCATCACGAATCATATTGATTTGGTCGTTATAGTCCTGGTAATACAGAACCTTTCCGCGGACATCGCAGATCAGAACGGAGTCGGACTGGTTAAATAATTCCGCAAAAACTTTATCGGTCTGAGCCATCTTATCACCCTCACTTTCGGTATATCCATTCATCTGTTTTTCAAAAAAAACATTTACAAAAATCTTAACACTTAATTTGTAAAAAATCAATACAAATTGTTAAAAAATAATACAAACAGTCTAAAAAACATACAATAGATTGTATGTGTAAAAATGCATAATTACCCGAAAAAGACATCCACGCAAAAAAAGGAAGCAGTCATTTCAAGGCTTTCGGGTTTTGAAGGGAAAAACAAGAATTTACTTGGCACGATACTTGCTCTATCTACAAGCAAAAGATGCATCAAAATTTATTTCCGGGAGGGACAAAAATCATGGAAAAATTAAAATATGGACTTTTAGGGTTAAATTATGACACAGAGGCCGGAAGAGGATGGCCCGGCGCAAGATACGCTCCCGACAGCATAAGAAGAGCGATGTCGGGAATTATGAACCGAATGGAGGACGGATTTCTTTTCGATGTAAACAACAACAGACTTGTTGACTACAATAAAATTGACTTTAAGGATTTCGGAAATTGTGATAATATTGTTCATTATGAGCACTATCAAGGGCTGAAGGATATGGCGGAAGAAATCAAGAAGGTCATGGCGGAAGGCTACAAGCCGATTTTGCTGGGAGGTGATCATTCCGTAACAAACGCAGGCTTTATGGCACTGCATGATGTGGCAGACGGAAGAATCGGAATCATCGACTTCGACGCGCACCTGGACATCAAGGTGGATTCCCCGGTACAGGGAAGATTCTCCGGCTCCAGCGAAATCAGAAGAGCGACCGAAATGGAAAAATATGATGCGCACAACATCGTGGAAATCGGTCCGAGAGGCTACAATTATCCGGAACACTACCACTTCATCAAGGACAGCGGTCTTACCATTTTCACAGCGAGAGATGTATATAAGCTCGGAGTGGAAGAAATCGCAAAGCGTACGATTGAGACAGTAAGAAAGAATACAGACTATGTTTATATGACAGTTGACATTGACGCTTTGGATATGGCATATGCGCTCGGATCCGGAGGACAGGAACCGGCAGGATTGAACCACTTCCAGCTGTCTGACTTAATCAAGGCATTCGCGCCTTATGTATTGCGCCATCAGCGAAAGCAATTGATTTTGTTGAAGTAAATCCGATGACAGATCACAGAGAGCTGACCAGCCATGTATGCGCAAACCTCGTTTTGGACTACATTGCAGCAGCTTATTACGAAAAGTTTGAAAAATAAAAAATAAAAGGCTCACATAAAGGAGAACATAAAAAGAAAGTAGGTTTACAGATGAAGACTGTATTAAAGATTAACAATTTCATAGTTAAGGCAGAGCAGGTCATCATCGCAGCCGGAATATTGATCGTTTCACTTGTTTTGATTGGAAATGTACTCGGAAGACTATTCTTCAGGAAAGGCATCTATGCAACCGAGGAAATCGGACAATACTGCATTTACGCAATCACCTTCATCGGTCTGAGCTATGCGGTAACGACAGGAAAACATATCAATATGCTCGGGCTGTTCGATATGGCACCGAAAAAATTCCGGAAAATTGACGCATTTATCATTTCAGGAGTGACGGCAGCTACCATGGGCGTACTTACGGGAATATCCTTTAAATATGTCTCCACGCTGAAACTCATAGGCAAAGTATCCATCAACCTGCAGGTGCCGACCTATCTGGTGGTTGCGGTAATTGCCTTCGGATTCCTGTTTGCAACGCTGCAGTATATTCTGATATTTATTAAAAATCTGCAAAGCGACGAAATTTATTTAGGGCTCGAAAATCCATATGTGCCTGATTTCAGAAGGGAGGAAAAGAAAAAATGATTGTAGTATTGGTTGGAATCATGTTTGCTTGTCTCCTTTTGGGATTTCCGATGTTTATGTGCATGATTCTGAGTTCGACAGTTGTTATCTTCGCATATCTTGATAGTATGCAGTCGACGACCATCATTCAGCAGCTCATGTCGGGCGTAGATTCCTTCGCTCTTCTGGCAATTCCGCTTTTCATCTTTGCGGCGGACATCATGAGCGCAGGACATACGGCAAGAAGACTGATTGAATTCGTAAAGGCCTTCATCGGACATATTTATGGAGGATTAGGCGTAACGATGGCAGGAACCTGTACGCTGTTCGGCGCAATTTCAGGCTCCACGCAGGCAACGGTAGTAGCAATCGGCAAAACCATGCGTCCGATGATGCTGGAATCCGGCTATAAAGAATCCAATGTTGACGGACTGATTATCTCGGCAGCCAACATTGCGGCTTTAATCCCGCCAAGCGTAACGATGATTATGTACAGCGTAGTAACGGGTGCTTCCGTCGGTGAAATGTTCATTGCGGGCATCGCTCCGGGCATACTGCTCTTCATAGTATTTTCGATTTATCAATATTTGAGCGCGAGAAAGAACAAGCTTCCACGCTCCGAAAAGACAACCTGGGCGCAAAAAGGACAGGCGACGCTCCGCGCGCTGCTTCCGCTGGGATTTCCGGTTATCATTGTAGGAAGCATTTACACAGGAAAGGCAAGTCCGACAGAGGCTGCGGCAATCTCCGTATTATATGCGGCTTTGCTGGAAATGGTTGTTTACCGCACGGTAAAGATTAAGGACCTCGGCAAAATTGCTTTGTCCACAGGTGCGGTTACGGCAACGCTGTTCATCCTGCTTGCAAGCGGACAGATTTTCTCACTCGTGCTTACATATGCGAATGTGCCGCAGATGATTGCAACAGGCGTTTTGGGTGCAAACCCATCCATGACGACGATTCTGCTTTGGGTAACGATTTTCTTCTTCATCGCAGGAATGTTCGTCGACCCGCTGATTGCGGTAGTTGTAGTAACGCCGATTTTCTACGGCCCGGCGATGGCGGCCGGAATCGACCAGATCTGGCTCGGAATCATCATTACGATTCAGTGCATACTCGGAGCGATCTCACCGCCGTTTGGATGCAACATCTTTACAGCCTGCGCTGCATTTGATGTTCCATATATGAGGGTAGTAAAGGGACTGCCGGTATACATGCTCATTATGATAGCATTATCGGTAATACTGATTTTCTTCCCGCAAATTATCACATTCTATCGGTTATTTTAATGCAGAGTCTATAGGACTAGGAGAAAGGATGAAGACATGAAAAAGAAATTATTATTACTTGCAGTATCGTTAATCGCTGTAATGCTTATTTTCGCAGGATGCGGAGGCAATGATGACTCTCAAACAGAGGGGCAGACCGAAGTATGGAAACTGGCTCACACAGAATCCACCGGAACAATGTACGACAATTACGCACATCATTTTGCTGACTTGGTTTCCGAAAAATCAAACGGTCGCATTTCGGTTGAAATTTATCCGGTAGGTCAGCTTGGAGATACGGCAACTCAGGTTGAACTTTTGATGAATAACGGTATTCAGTTCGGAATGTTTGCTGCAGGCGATGTAGGCGATATGTTCCCTGCAACTCAGGCATTGGCATTGAACTTTGTATTCTCAGATAACGATGATGTGAATAATGCAGTATTGACACAGGGTGAAGCAACAAAATACCTTGATACGCTTTTCGAAGAAAAGAATCTGATCACGTATGACTGGCTCAGCCTCGGCAACATGCAGTGGACAAGCAACAAGCCGCTTCACTCGCTGAGCGATTTCAAGGGCTTCAAAATGAGAATCATGGCATCCCCGATTATCGCTGCAAACTATGAAGCACTCGGCGCAAGCCCTACACCAATGGCATTTACGGAAACTTACTCCGGTCTTCAGCTTAAGACGGTAGAAGGAACCGAACAGCCTCTGAACGCTATTCAGGAAATGAAGTTCTATGAAGTTCAGGACTATATCACAATGTCCAATCACGCACAGATGGCATCCTTCATATCCATGAATGCGGATTTCTATAACGGTCTTTCCGACGAAGATAAAGCACTTTTGGAAGAAATCAAGCCGGAAATGGAAAGCTTCGCAGCAGAGAACCTGCAGCAGCTTTTAACTGAAAAGTTTGACGCTATTAAGGAAGCAAAACCGGAAATCAAGGTTGAGGAACTGACAGAAGAAGAAAGACAGGCATTCATTGACGCAAGCCTTCCGGTAAGAGACCGCATCGAAGAATTCGGCGGCAAGGAAGCAAAGAAAGTTTTAGACCTCCTGCTTGCAGATGTTGAAAAATACGAGAAAGAAAGGTAAAGAACATGCGCAGACTCAGACAGAATGTGGATGTGCCGCTTAGTGCGGTAACGCATGATATCAATCAGATCAAAAAAGAATATTCATTTTATAAGGGAAGCGCTATTGTAAAAGCATTGAAGAAAAATTTTTTTGATGCATACTATGTGGAAAACAAGAGTGAAGCAGCAAAGTTGTTACATCAGCTGATTCCGGACAACAGCGTCATTGGAGTCGGCGATTCCCATTCCTTCTACGAACTCGATATGGAAAGCGAGTTGAAAACAAGAGGGTGCAAGCTGATTCCCAATGTTGCGGCGTTAAACCTGCATAGCTACAACAGCGATGAGTATGGATATGTAAAGGCACCGACCAGAGAGCAGGCGAGAGATATTTTAGCAGACTATTTGACCAGTGATGTATTTGTTTTAAGCGCCAATGCGATTACGATGGAAGGCGAAATCATAAATGTAGATGGTGTCGGCAACAGAATCGCAGGCAGTTTATACGGTGCGGATCGAATTATTATGGTTGTTGGCATCAATAAAATCGTAAGAGATGAAGAAAGCGGCCGTAAGCGTATTGCCGATATCGCAGCACCCATGAATAAGGTTAAATATGGTGAGAAATGTCCGGGTCTTGTAGCAGGAAGATGTGTAAGCTGCAGAGGAGAGGATCGTTTTTGCAATATTACAACAATCATTCACAAAAAGCCGATAGAATCTGATTTCCATGTCATAATCGTTGGAGAAGAGCTGGGATTTTAAAATAAAGTATTTTTAATACAGAGTCAAACCATCACCGGTAAAACCGCCCGATGCTTTACGCAGAGGGCGGTTTTTGAGTATGACGAGATAGTGGACAGAGCAAGTCTTTACTTTTCTGTATTCAGCGGCCGGATTTTCATCGCAGCTGAAAGCTGCTCAAGATGTGAGAATTTTTTGTAGTCCAGACCGGTCAATTCATGTATTTTATCCAGACGATAACGAATCGTGTTTTTATGCTGACCTAACGATTCGGCAGCGGCAGGCAAATTACAGTCGACATGAAGATAGGTCTGCAGTGTTTCCATCAAGGTACTGGTATTTTCAATATCATAATCCTCAACCGGAGAAAGAATGTCTTTCGCATAACGCTGCATTTCCCGACTGGAAGCGAAAGGATAAAGAATCCGGCGTATCCCGAGCTCGGTGTACTTGATAAATGGTTGTCCGTCGGCATCTGCGATATCGGCGGCATAAAGGCTTTCCTGCAGACTCATTTTATACTCTTCAAGACGCAGATGATATTGACTGACGCCGCAGCTGCTGTAGGAATCTTGCTGAAGCAGCACATCCAGAATATGCTGAAAAAGAACGTCGGTATAGACAGAAGCGATATTTTCCTGCGAATGTGTGTAGAAAAGTCCATATTCACTTAAAAGCAAAAAATTTCCGGGCACATTTAGGCTGCTTGCTGCAAATCTCTTATCATACGTGTCAAAATCTGCATTTGACAGCTGATCGCCAAATTTTATATATAAGTTAAAAAATTGATTAGCGCAGGAAGGAGAAAGCTGTTTGACCTGTGCTGCGATTTCGTTTTCGGAAAGGTCACCGGACAAAATATGCGCCAGCTTTTTCTGAGAAAAGCGCGCATCCTGCAAAAGTTCACAATGGCGGCTCACCTCATATATAATGTTTTCGATGTAAATATCCTGCGCTTCCAGCAAAAAAACAGGAAAGTTTTTTGAATCTGCATAGCGGAGAAGCGACTCATGAATCGGCAGACGAAAGACATTCTTAATGACCAGCCCGCTGACATTTTTGGAAACAAGATGCTTGACGGCATCCAACAGGCTAAAGGGATTATTCTTTGCATATAAAAATGTTGAAATTACTAACTGATTTTCGCGAAAATTCGTATGCATATATTTGTCTTTTAGTACAGATTCCATTTCATAATCTAAAATTCCGGCACTTGTAACAGTTCGTGACATACCTCCTGCTCCAGCTATTAGTTTTAAACCATTTTCAAAGGTTTTATAAAAGTCTGAAACTGTATAATTCATAATGTAACCCTCCTATTTACAAACAGTATATCGCATAAAAAATAAAATGTATAGTATTTTTATCTAAAAAAGTAAACTCAAATATGTTTTTTTATACATAAATATAAAGTGGAATGAAAAGAAAACACATGGCATAATGAAACCATACAAAACAGATGAAAAGGAGAAGCAGGCGATGAAGATAAGAGTATTGAGCAGAGATAATCTGGCAGAAGCATTAGACTTGTCAAGTGTTATTGAAGGCGTAGAGGCTGTTTATCAAGCTAAGGCACAGGGAAAGGCAGTTGCTTGGCCGCTGGTGGAATACAAGTTTGAAAATGGCGGAATCATGGATATTCGTTCCGGTGGAGTTTTCGGCGATGTGGGTATCCACGGTGCAAAGCTGTTGAATAACTTTCCTAAAAATGCGGAAGAAAATTTACCGGTATTTACAGGAATACTGATGGCGTTTGATTCACGAACAGGGCTTCCGATTGGCGTTATGGATGCTTCTTATATCACCAGTCTTAGGACAGGAGCAGCAGCGGCAATCGGGGCAGCCACGCTGGCAAAAGCAGATAGTGAGACCTTGCTTTTAGTCGGTGCCGGAAGGCAGGCGATTTACCTTTTAGGGGCAACACTGCTAAAAATGCCCCGGTTAAGACATGTAATTGTTGCAGACCCGATTGATTATGAAAATGCCGTTCATTTCGCTGAAACTATAGAAAACCGTCTGAAAGAAGAGCTTGGAATTGAGACAGATGCCGTTTTTGAGGCGACGAATGACTTGAAAGCGGCAACAGGGAAGAGCGATGTGATTTTGACGATAACGCGAAGCACTAAACCACTGATTATGCGGGAATGGGTAAAGCCCGGGACGCATCTTTCCTGTATCGGAGCAGACATGGTCGGAAAAGAAGAAATCGACCCGGAAATTTTCCGGACGGCAAGGGCCTTTGCAGATGATACAGTGCAGTGCTGCACGGTTGGCGAAATGGAGATACCTGCAAAAATGGGCATTGTCTCAAAGGACAGCATATGCGGAGAAATCGGACAGGTATTAAACGGACAGATACCGGGCAGAACTTCGGAAGAGGACATTACCATATTCGACGCAACAGGTCTTGCTGCTTTGGACCTTGTTACGGCGAAGGTTGCTGTCAAACTTGCAGAAGAAAAGAATATGGGAAGCATAGCGGAAATTTAGGAGGAAACATAATGAAAATAGATGATTTTGTATTGGAAAACTGGCTGAATCCGGCTTGTGACAGCGAAAAAAACCGCATTTATCTGGGCGGAAGCTGTGTGTCGCCGATTACAGTAAAAGAGCTGTTTGAACTGACCGGAGAAAGCATGGAAAGCTTTATGAAGGAACTCTCGGAGATGAACCTGGGATACGGGCGTTTTGAGGGGACTCCGCGGACGCGTAAGGCGATTTCCGGGCTTTACAAAGAAGTAAAAGCAGAAGAAGTTATCTTGGTACATGGCGGAACCGGGGCAAACAATACGGTTGTTTTCACACTTTTGGATCCGTCGGACAACATTATTTCCATCATGCCCAACTACCAGCAGTTTCATTCTATTCCAAAGTCCATGGGCGTAGAGGTACGAGACGTCCATTTAAAGGCTGAACAAGGATATAAGCTTGATTTAGCGGAAGTTCGCAATGCCGTGGATGAAAACACGAAAGCAATCATGTTTACCAACCCGAACAATCCAACCGGATCGCTGCTTGAACTTTCTGAGATGGAAGAACTGATTGAAATCGCAAAATCAAAGGATGCGTGGATTGTCTGCGACGAAATGTATCGAGGACTGAAGGAAGAATATATGCCTTCTTTTGCCGATTTGTATGACAAAGCGATTGTTACCTGCAGTTCATCGAAAATTTATTCTATGGCAGGAACTCGAGTTGGCTGGATCATCTGCAAGGATGAAAAAATGCGTCAGCAGATTTTTAACCGCCGTTCATATGACTCGATTTGTGGGGGCGTATTTGATGAGTGGATTTTTGCGATTGCGCTGGAACATGTGGACAAAATTTTTGAACGCAGCAGAGAAATCGTCAACACAAATAAAGCTGTCATTGACAAATGGCTGGATGGACACAAATATCTGCGTCAATATGCGGAGGCCTATGGAACCACTTATCTGATTCATTACGATTTGGAAACGGATGCGGAAACCTTCTGCAACGGACTTCTGGATGAGAAAGGGGTACTTGTCTGCCACGGAGACTGTTTCTATATGCCGCATACTTTCAGAATGACTCTTTCACACGGGGAAGACCTTGAAAAAGGCTTAGCTTTGATAGACGAATATCTGGAAGAAGTTGCGGAAAGAGAACAAACGCAAAAATAAGAAGACTTAGAAAAAAGGGGGCTGCATGCACAACTGATTGATTCAATCGACAGTGCGGTATCCCCTTTTTTGCGACAGTTTGCGACGGTGCGGCGGACATAGCGCTTCGTCGCAGCGAAAGTCCGCAGACGACTTGGCCCGCACCTTGAAAAAGCGAGGCATTTATGCTATATTTGAATAACAGAAAATCGACAGGAGATACGGAAATTTCAATGAAAAGAAGCAGCAGAATTTTAAATGCGGGCTATGCGAACATCTTCGCAGCCTATTGGATGTTTTACGGAGTGGCAAATGCCTTTGCGTCGGCATATTTGCTGCCGAAGGGATACACAAACGCCGAAATCGGCATCATTTTGGCAGTCGGAAGCGTACTTGCGATATTTTTGCAGCCGATTATGGCCGACATCGCCGATCGCTCGAAGAAGCTGTCGCTGCTCGGCGTCACGCAGCTCAGTGCAGGGCTTTTGATTGTACTGGAGGCGACGCTGTTTGCGATGGCACACAAATCGCTTGCGCTTTGGGTCGTTTTCGTAATGATTATCGCATGGCTGACGGCACTGCAGCCGCTGTTCAACTCGCTCGCTTTTCATCTGGAAGAAAGCGGCGTACACATCCATTTCGGCGTGTGCCGCGGAATGGGCTCCTTGGGATTTGCCCTGCTGACAGCGGTTCTGGGAACCTTCGTCGAGATGTGGGGAGCAAACATCCTCCCGGCAGTCGGCGAGCTGACGCTGGCCGGACTTTTGGTTACGATTATTATTGTGAAGCGTGAGTTTGAGGGCTGCGTAAAGATGAAAGCGCAGGCACGGTCTGTGGGCGTCGACACCGGTGCGGGCGGGGATGCAGAGGTGCCTCTGCCCCTGCCGCTGGATTCTGTGGACAAACAGGAGGAAATCAACCTCTGGAGATTTATCCATGATAATAAACTATTTTTGATTTTAAATATCGGCGTCATTGGACTGTATTTCAGTAATGCGGTTTTAAATAATTTCATGCTGCAGATTGTTAATGCGGTCGGCGGTACGAGTGAAGACATGGGCAGGGTGCTTGCGGTTATGGCATTTATGGAAATGCCGGCGCTGTTCTTCTTCGACAAAGTGAAGGTGCGCTTCTCCTGCCAGACGCTGCTGAAAGTTGCGGCAGTCGGATTCACCCTTCGCGTTGCTCTGATTTTTCTCGCAAAATCCATGACCGTGATTTATCTGGCTCACATTTTCCAGACGCTCGGTTTCGCGCTTTTCCTTCCGGCGATGGTCGTGTTTATCGGCGATGTTATGCGCCGCGGAGAAGCGGTCAAAGGCCAGGCTTTTTTCACAGCGATGACAACCGTAGCTGCAATGATTTCATCGGTTCTGGGCGGTATTATGCTGGATGTGCGCGACGCACACTTCATGCTGCTCGTATCCACGCTCGTGACCGCGGCCGGCGCACTGGTGATTATCATAGTTGTCGGAAAAATCAGAAAACAGGTGTGACGAGCGGTTGAGGCGCGCCGCGCATGGCGTCTGTGGTTTGTGGTGCGCTGTCTGTGTTCGTGGTGTGCGTGCTGCCGGCTTGCCGGGGGCTTAGGTGTCGTGTTGAAATTTGTCGAATGTTGAGATGCCGGTGTTTGGGTGGGCGGCGAATTCCCAAAAGAGCGTAATAGAAAACAAGAACACCTCATAGATATAGAAATATATTGAAGAGGTGTTTTTTATGGAAAAAAATTTTGGCAGGAAGGCAGTCATGGCAGGCTGCATAGGCATGGCGGCGGTTGCGCTGCTGGTTACGGTTTTGACATTACAAGGAATCTTGGCACTCGGTTCGGGGCAAGAGCGGACGCAGGATGATGCCGTGGGCGAAGAGGAAAAGGCAATCCGGACGGCGACAGACGGCAATTGGGGCCTTTCCTTCCAAAACAAAGGCTCTGCACCGACGGCGAATGCCACAAGCGAATATTTAAAAAAATACAATGCATATTACATAGGGAATGAGAAGAGCAAGGAAAAGACGATTTACCTGACATTTGATGCAGGTTACGAGAACGGCTATACCGCAGTGCTTCTGGATGTGTTAAAAGAAGAAAAAGTCCCGGCGGCTTTCTTTGTTGTGGGAAATTTCATCGAGGAAAATCCGGAACTTGTCAAACGCATGACCGCAGAAGGGCACATCGTAGGCAACCATACCATGCATCATCCGGACATGTCGGCAATCGCGGACGAGGCGGGATTTTGCAAAGAGATGAGCGAGCTTGAGGACGCATACCGGGCAGCGACCGGGGAAAAGATGCTGAAGTTTTACCGCCCTCCGCAAGGAAAATACAGTGAGAAGAATCTTGAAATGGCAAATGCCATGGGCTACACGACGGTGTTTTGGAGTCTTGCCTATGTAGACTGGCTTCAGGACAGCCAGCCTTCGCGTGAGGATGCGCTGAACCTGCTGAACAAACGAATTCATCCGGGTGCAATCGTGCTTCTTCACAGCACTTCAAAGACGAATGCCGAGATTTTGCAGGAGCTTCTGCAGGGCTGGAAGGCGCAGGGGTACACTTTCCATTCCATCTCGGAACTCGGTGTGGGAAAAGTTTAGCGAATCAAATTTCAAAATCCGACGGATGCCTTGACTTTAGTGGGATTCGGGAATAGAATGAAAGAGGTAAATAAATAATACCTTGCACATAAAAGGAGAAAAAAGATGAAGAAGAAAAGAATATTGCTTATGACACTTGCGTTGTGTCTGATTATCATCATGATTCCGACTGCTTCTTTTGCGGGAATGGATCAAGAAAAAGATGTCGTTGCAATGATAGGAAATGTGGAGTACACAGACCTTCAGGAGGCAATTAACGATGTAAAAAACGGCGGCACGATTAAACTTGTGGACGATGTTTACGGAGGTGGATTTGATACCGAAAAATCCGGAATGAAATTCACGCTGGATCTTAATGACAACAAAATCATAAACGGAAACGAATATTGGATTACACTCGGAATAAGCGACTGCAATGTTACAATCAAGAACGGAAGCATCGTGAATGAGGTTGGGGCCGATCCGGAAACGGATGAATACTTGAATATATGTGAAGCCCTCTATGTGAACGGCAAAGTAACGCTTAAAAATGTCAATCTGAGTACAAACGGGGCCGGAGGAGTTGCAATTGAAGTTGCATCCAAAGGGGTTCTGAATATGACAGGCTGCAAGGTCGAAGCTTTGGGCGGAGATTCAGACGAAAACGGTGCATTTGCAGAAGCTGTTTTTGTGCAGGAAGGCGGATACATCAAAGCATCAAAATGCGAATTTTATGCACTCAATGCACAGAGGGCTGTGGAAACCTGCTCAAAGACAATTCTGAACAACTGTAAGGCAAAGGCACTTTCTTATTCGGTAATGGCCTTTGAAGGGGGAAATCTCCAAATAGCAAAGGGAACATACAAGGCATCCGTTTCCATAGAAAAAGGTGCAAAAGGAACGATTAACGGAGGCTATTTCAAGGATGAGGAAGTTGCTCTCACCGTATTCGGAAACGCTGTGATTAAAGACGGAAAATTCTATGGCGTTGAAAATGCGGTTTATGTAAACGGCGGCAAAGTTATCGTTCACAAGGGCTATTTCAGTGCATCAAACGGTAAAGCATGGGCAAGCAAGAAGAATCCAACCAAGCTTGATAAGGTTTTCAAGATAGCGAAGAATGCAAAAGTTGCACAGAAGAATTGGAAGAGCGGCAAAAAGAGCACAATAAAGGTAACTTCCAAATAAATAAAACCGGTTGATAAGTAGAATCCGGCAAGGAGAAAGCGATGAAAAAGAAAAAATTATTGATTGTTGTCGATTACCAAAACGATTTCACAGTCGGCTCGCTCGGATGCCCGCAGGCTGCGGCAATCGAAGACACTGTGGCTGCGAAAATTGAAGAATACCGCGCCATGGGTGAGAACGCGCAAATCATCTTCACCATGGACACGCATGATAAAGATTATCTGCACACGCAGGAAGGCAGAAATCTGCCGATTGAACACTGTATCAAAGGGTTCGACGGATGGCAGCTTTACGGCAAAGTCGCTGCTCTGAAGTCGCCGGAGGATCTCGTCTTCTCAAAACCGACTTTCGGCTCGCTGGAGCTTGCAGATTATCTGCGTGACAAAGGCGACGAATATGAAAGCATCGAGTTTGCCGGCGTCGTAACGAATATCTGCGTGATTTCCAACATGGTACTCGCAAAAGCTGCCATGCCGGAGGTTTCGATTTTCATCGACGCGTCATGCGTAGCGAGCAACAACGACGCGCTGGGTGAAGCGGCACTCGCCGTCATGGAGACCATGCATGTGAAGGTGAAACGATAGAGAAAAATCCGCATGCAGCATAGCTGTTTCGAGCAGCTTCAAACGAAACAAATTGGCTTTTTCCGGGTCTAACCGGCAAAAGCCAATTTTTATAGGTGCGGCTGACGGCACAGATTGTTGCTTTTAAAACATTATAATGGCGCGAACCGGGCAGGCCTGCGCGCAGTAGCCGCAGGTGATGCACTTCGACCGGTCAATTTCCGCCAGTCCGTTTTTATTGTAGGCGATGGCTGCCGAGTGGCAGACCGCAAGACAAGTGCCGCAGCCCTCGCAGTCTTCCTGATTGACCCTGACGCGCTTTGCCGAGACATCAGGCACATAATCCTGCGGCATTGACCCGTCAAGAAAGCTCACGATATCGTCAATGTCGCGGCGGCACCCGAAGCCGAGCATAACTGAATCAATACAGTCAAGCCCAAAGACATAGTCCAGCGCCTCGCGATAGTGTGCCGCCAGATTCCCGCCGCCAAGGGCCTTCATACTGTAGATGCCCTTGCCTGCGCCGCGGGCCGCGGCTATAGCCGCGGTCATGTCGGCACAGGAGGCCGCGGAGCGGCCGCGGCGGATGCCCATGCCGGCATAGTTGATGAGCGGAAAGATGACATCGCATGCCGGCACCCGGGTCAGTTCCTCCACCACATCCACATGGTGGGTGGAGACCCCGATGGCCCGCACAAGGCCTTCGGCCTTGGCGGCCATCAGGGCGCGCCATGCGCCTTGGCGCATGGCGAACTGACCGCTGCGGACCTCGTGCAAAAGGAAAATATCGATATATGGAACGCCGAGAGCCGCACATTCCTCAAGGATTGCAGAGTACGCACCGTCGTAGTCCGAGGCTAAAGTCTTTGATGAAATCACCGGACGCGCAAATGCACTGCACGCTTCCACCGAGCGGCCTTCGAGCATCTCCAAAGCCCGGCGTATATAGGGGTAGGTTCTGTAGTACTGCGCGGTATCGATGAAATTGATGCCTTTTGAAAGGGCGTAGCAAATCAGCTCCGCGCCCTCGTCGACGGGAAGTGCAAGCTGACCGGGTCCCATCGGCAGAACGCCGCAGCCGACCGGGCTGACCCGTATGCCCGTTTTTCCAAGTTGAATTCTATCTGAAATATTCTTCTTCATATTCACACCGAAAGCCTTTCTTTTTTTATTATAATAAGGTATAATGTTGTTTGTCAACAAATTGACAACGGGCGGCACGGAATTTGCGGCCGGTCACCGTGCGAACAGATGCCGTGCGGCCGAATTATTTCAAAATGTGTTTTCAAGAAAGGGGACAACGATTTTGAGCAACGAACATATGGAACATTTGCAGAATCAGATGGGCTTTGAGGCCTTTCGCCATGCATACAGGGCGGCAATCAAGGAAGTCCGCACGAAGATTGAGATTTTGAGTGAAGACTTTGCGGTGCGGCACGATTACAACCCGATTCACCACATGGAGCGCCGGCTTAAGGTGCCGGAGAGTATCGAGGAAAAGCTTGAGCGCCTGAAGAAAGAGGTGTCCATCGAATCTGCAAGAGAAAATATTTTTGACATTGCGGGGATAAGAGTTGTCTGTAATTTCATCGATGATGTTTATGCGATTGCTGATATGCTGACATCACAGAACGATGTGACGCTGATTACCGAAAAGGACTACATAAAAAATCCTAAACCGAACGGATACCGCAGCCTGCACCTTGTGATTTCGGTGCCGGTCTATCTTTTGGACGGTGAGGAAGAGGTTCCGGTGGAAATCCAGCTCCGTACGGTTGCCATGGATTTTTGGGCGAGCCTGGAACACAATCTGCGCTATAAGAAAGATAAAAATATTCCTTCAAAGATTGACATTGAATTGAAGGCATGTGCCGAGGTCAGCGCAACGCTCGACCGCAGGATGCAGAAAATCTTTGATGAGCTGAACAGGCTGGAATAAAAACGCTTGCAATCCGCATATATATATGTTATCATATATGTGCACGATTCAATAAGGTAAGACTAGAAGAGTGGGTGAAAGCCCACTCTTTCAATTTTGTTTGGAGGCTGATGAATGGCTAAGAAGAAGATTACAGAGATCATAGAAGAAATCAGCGCGGAATTTCTTGCACAGAACGGGCTGGAGCTTTATAACTCCGAGTTTGTGAAAGAAGGGCGCGACTGGTTTTTGAGAGTATATATCGACAAGATGCAGGAAGCACAGGAGGCCGCAAAAGCAGAAATTGCAGCGGCTTCGGAGCGCGCGGCAGAAGCGGCGGAAAGCGGCGGGGAAGCCGCTGACGAGGCACCGCTGCCGGCAATCTATGTTTCGACCGATGACTGCGAGAAGGTCAGCCGGTTCCTCAGTGCGGAACTCGACAGAATCGACCCGATTGAACAGAATTACTATCTGGAAGTTTCCTCACCGGGAATGGACAGAGCACTGCTTAGAGATAAGGATTTTGTGCGTTTTGCGGGCGAGATCGTAGATGTCAGCCTGTATAAGGCAGTCGACGGGCGTAAGGCATACCAGGGCAGGCTCGTCGGCATCGAAGACGGAAAAATCATCCTTACGGATGAACAGGATAACAGAATTGAATTTCCAAGAGAGCAGGTTGCAAAGACGAAACTTGCCGTAATATTCTAAGGAGGTAATATAGGAAATGAATAAGGAATTTATACGGGCTATCGAGGATTTGGAGAAAGAAAAGCACATATCCAAAGAGATTCTGCTTGAAGCCATCGAATCCGCACTCGTGTCCGCATACAAGAAAAACTACGGAACATCACAGAATGTGCGCGTTGACATCAACGAAGAAACCGGAGACATTAACGTTTATATGAGAATGGATGTTGTGTCAGATGAAGATTTTGAAGATGACCTGACTCAGATTACTTTGGAAGAGGCAATGGAAATCGACCCGAGATACGAAGTCGGCGATGTGGTGGAATATCAGGTTACTCCGAGGGATTTCGGCAGAATTGCGGCGCAGACTGCTAAGCAGGTTGTCGTTCAGAGAATCAGAGAAGCAGAGCGCGGAATGGTTTTTGACAACTTCATCACGCGTCAGGGCGAAATCGTGACGGGAACTGTACAGAGAGTAAGCAACGAAACGCTGTTCATAAATGTCGGAAACACGGAAGGGATCCTTTCCCCGAACGAACAGGTGCCGGGCGAACATTACAATATCAATGACAGACTCAAAGTTTACATCATGGATGTAAGAAAAAGCAACAAAGGACCTCAGGTTTTCCTTTCCAGATCGCATCCTGGTCTTGTGAAGAGGCTCTTCGAACTGGAAGTTCCGGAAATTGAGGACGGAACAGTGGAAATCAAGGGAATCGCAAGAGAAGCAGGCTCCAGAACCAAGATGGCGGTTTACACGCAGTTCGAAAATGTGGATCCGGTTGGAGCATGTGTAGGTACGAGAGGAAACCGCGTACAGGCGATTGTGGATGAACTCCACGGAGAAAAAATCGACATCATTACATGGAGCGAAGATCCGGAAGTACTGATTGCAAATGTGCTCAGCCCATCAAAGGTTGAAAAAGTAATCATCCCGAATCCGGAAGAAAAATCGGCAATTGTCGTAGTTCCGGATTATCAGCTTTCACTGGCAATCGGTAAGGAAGGTCAAAACGTAAGACTGGCAGCAAGAGTGAGCGGATGGAAGATTGACATCAAGAGCCACAGCCAGTACGAGGCTTCCGAACCGGAAGAAGCAGGCTTTATCGAGGTTGATGAAGAACCGGAATTTATTGAAGTCAGCGAAGAACCGGAACTCACTGAAATGGAGGATTAATTTGAAAGAAAGAAAGGTTCCCATGAGAACATGCGTGGGATGCACGGAATCAAAAGACAAAAATGATTTGATCAGAATCGCGATATACGAAGGAGAGATAACGGTCGATCCGACAGGCAGATCCAAGGGACGCGGCATTTACATCTGTAAAAACAGCCCGGGGTGCTTTGACAAAGCCGTAAAGAGAAAGGCGTTTGAGCGTGCGCTCAAAAGACCGGTAACAGACGATGAGAAAGAAAGGCTGAAAGGCGAGCTTGAGGCGGCAAAGTGAGAAGCAAGGTTGAAAGCTACTTGGGCTTTGCGGCCAGAGCCAGGAGCCTTTCCACCGGATACAACACCTGTATCTTCATGATGGAAAAGCGAAAACTGAAACTTTTGATTCTGACCGAAGACCTTTCGGAAAATTCAAAGGAAAAAATGCTTCGGGCAGCAAAGCAGTACGAAGTACCGTGCCGCACATACGGAAAAATGGATGATTTGTCCCACATCACCGGGACGGAAGGCAAGGGAATATTCGGCCTTGCCGATAAGAATTTAGCAGATGCAATTGTAAGTGAGATTGATAGACAATCGTTAGAAGAGGAGGTGTTCTAATGGCAAAAGAAAATAATGCACAGGAAACCACAATTATCAAGGCAGCCCCGAAAAAGGCTGACGGCCAAAAAGACGAACAACCGAGAGGAACCGTAAAAGCGGCGAGCATGGCACAGGTAAGAACGCTTGGCGCAAACAAACACCCACAGACAAGACAGGCACAGCCGGACAGACCGCAGGCACGTCCGCCGATCGGAAAACCGGTTGCAAATAAAGAACTTGAGAACAGAAGCCGTCCGCCGATCGGAAAGCCGATGGCAAAACCGATGGGCAAGCCGATGGCAAAAGCGGATGTACCGCAGACAGAAGTGCCGAAGACAGAAACTCCGGCGGCAGAAGCACCGAAGGCAGAAACTCCGAAAGTTGAAGTTCCGGTTACCGAAGTTCCGAAGACGGAAGCACCGAAGACAGAAACTCCGGCGGCAGCACCGAAAGCAGAGGCACCAAAGGCAGAAACTTCGGCGGCAGCACCGAAAGCAGAAGCACAGAAGCCGACACGCGAAAAACGTGCACCGAGAGCCGAATCCGGAAGGGAAAACTCCGGAAGGGACAACAGCGGAAGAAACAGTGACAGAAAATCGGAAGGAAGAAACTTCAGAGACAGAAATGACCGCGATGGCAGACCGTCCGAAGGCGGAAGAAGTCCGCGCGATAGAAACGACAGAAATGACCGCGGCGGCCAAGGCGGCGCAGGCAGAAACGACCGCGGCGGCAGAGGCGGCGACCGTCCGGCACTTTCCAAGATGGAAACGAAGCCGAACCAGAAGAATACGGAAAAACGCGACCATCAGGAAAAGGAAAGAAATAAGTTTGCGAAGCTCGAAAACGGCGGCAGCCAGGGCAAGAAGAACAAAGAAAGAATGCAGCAGCGTTCTCTTGAAAAACAGGCAAAACCGAAGAAACATAACAAACCAAAGCCTGTAGTTGAGGAGGAGGAAGACATTTTGGAAGAACTGCAGGCAGGAACAGTAGCCGTAACGGCACCAATCACGGTAGCAGGATTCTGCGAGCAGGTCGGCGTATCCACATCCACGGTAATCATGGCACTTATGAAAATGGGTATCATGGCAAACATCAACCAGAATATCGACGAAGACACCATTATGATTTTGGCGGATGACCTCGGAATCAGTGTTGTTGTAAGCAAAGTGGAAGAAGAAGAGGAAGAAGAAGGTCTGGAGCTTTTTGAAGATAAGGAAGAAGATCTGAAGCCGCGTGCACCGATTATCACGGTTATGGGCCATGTTGACCATGGTAAGACATCCTTGCTTGATGCCATCAGAAAGACAAATGTAACCGCCTCCGAATCAGGCGGAATCACGCAGCACATCGGTGCATCCGAAGTCATGATCAACGGACAGAAAATCGTGTTCCTCGATACGCCGGGTCACGAAGCCTTCACGGCAATGCGTGCCCGCGGAGCACATATTACAGATATTGCAGTACTCGTTGTTGCAGCAGACGACGGCGTTATGCCGCAGACCATCGAGTCCATCAGCCATGCGAAGGCGGCAGGCGTTCCGGTTATCGTAGCAATCAATAAGATCGATAAGCCGGGTGCAAACCCTGACAGAGTAAAACAGGAACTTACGGAGCACGGAATCCTTGTGGAAGACTGGGGCGGCGATGTTATTTCCGTACCGGTATCCGCAAAGACCGGCGAAGGCATTGTAAACCTTCTCGAAATGATTCTGCTTCAGGCAGAAGTGCTTGAACTCAGAGCAAATCCGAACAGACTTGCGATGGGTTCGGTTATCGAAGCAAGACTGGATAAGAACAAAGGTCCGGTTGCGACCCTTCTTGTAACAAACGGAACACTCAAGACAGGAATGAGCGTGGTAGCGGGAACCTGCGCCGGAAGAATCAGACTTATGACGGACTTCAAGGGCAAAGAAATTAAGAAAGCAGGCCCTGCGACAGCGGTTGAAATCCTCGGACTTTCCGATGTACCGGAAGCCGGCGATGAATTCAATGCGGTTAAGCAGGATAAGATCGCGAAAGAAATCGCAGACAACCGTAAGCAGAAACTCAGAGAAGAAATTCTCGCAAGAAACGCAAGCACGACGCTGGAACAGCTCTTCAGCCAGATTCAGGAAGGCGAGGTCAAGGACCTCAACCTCATCATCAAGGGCGATGTACAGGGCTCTATCGGTGCAATCGTTGCGTCTCTTGAGAAACTCAATAACGAAAATGTAAGAGTCAGAATCATTCATACCGGCGTTGGTACGGTTACGGAGTCCGATGTAATGCTTGCCGGAACGACAGGCTCCATCATCATCGGTTTCAACGTAAGACCGACGACTGCGGTTCAGACTTTTGCGGACAGAGAAAACATCCAGATCAGACTTTACAGAGTCATCTACGACATCTTAAACGATGTGGAAGACGCGATGAAAGGTATGCTTGATCCTGAATTTAAGGAGGAAGTTCTGGGTAAAGTAGAAGTAAGAGAAACATTCAAAGTTCCGAATGTCGGCATCATCGCAGGTGCTTATGTTCAGGAAGGCAAGGTTATCCGAAATGCGGAAGTTCGTCTTGTGCGTGACGGCATCGTCATCCACGAAGGAACGATTTCCTCACTCAAGAGATACAAGGACGACGCAAAGGAAGTCAACCAGGGATATGAATGCGGTATCGGTCTGGAAAAATTCAGCGACATCAAAGTAGGCGATATCTTAGAAAGCTTTATCATTGAGGAATATCGCGATTAACAGACTATAATAAGCAACTGGAAATTCCGGCGGGATTGATTTTGAAAGGATCCCGTCGGAAATAACGCTTTTGTGCACAATTGTGCAAAAGCAGAAAGGCATGGCGTTTCACATGGCAAGTTATAAAATCGGTCGTTTATCTGAAGATATTAAACGGGAATTGAGTGTAATGCTTCGGGAACTGAAAGATCCGCGTATCAGCAAGCTGTTAAGTATCGTACGGGTGGAAGTCTCCGGCGATCTGTCACATTGTAAAGTAAATGTCAGCGCCATAGAAGGATTTGAAAAGACGAAGGAATCCGTGGAGGGACTGACCAGCGCCGGCGGTTTTATCCGACGGGAGCTGACCAACCGGCTGCATTTAAGAAAATGCCCGGAAATGAAGTTTATTGCCGATGATTCCATTGAGCATAGTGCTCAAATCAGTAAGCTGATCAAAGATGTTAATGAGTAATGAAATATCCGGTGTGTTTTCGGCAATTGATTGACAGGTTGCCGAAAATAGATCCGGGCATAAAGTAATGAAAAAGCAGAAAGAGAAAATTGCTTCCTGTTTTTTCATTGTTTTAATAGATATTATTGTATAAAAAGTGTGGAGGACGTATGAAAATTAACGACAAGGAAGCAGTAGACTTTTTATTGACATCGAATCGGATTGTAATATTATCACATCAAAGCCCGGACGGTGATACGATGGGAAGCGCTTTTGCACTTTATTACAGCTTGACAGCTTTGGGAAAGCAAGTTCGTTTGGAATGTGCAGATGGATTTCCGGAGCGGTTTTGTCTGTTCGGATTGCCGGAATTTGATTCTTTTGAGCCGGAAAGTGTTGTCGCAGTTGATGTTGCCGATGCGCGATTGCTGGGAAATGCATTGCAAAAATATGCGTCCGCGGTAGATTTATGTATCGATCACCATCCGACTAACACGGCATATGCAAAGCGGTTGCTGTTGGATGAAAACGCGGCTGCTACCTGCGAGATCATTTATCGTGTGATCCGCAAATTAATGGGTTCTATTACAAAAGAGATTGCAAGTTGCCTTTACATGGGGATTTCTACTGATACCGGGTGCTTTAAATTCAGTAATACCACTCCCAAGACACATGAAATTGCAGCAGAATTGATGCGGTTAGGTGCCGATTATCCGAAAATTAATGTGCGCTTTTTTGAAACGAAGTCCAGAAGTCGAATTATGGTAGAACGAATGGCATTAGAGTCGATGCGGTTTTATTTTCATGATCGCTGTGCTGTTTTAGTGATTTCCCGGGCAATGATCAGCCAAACCGGTGCAGATGACAGCGAATTAGACGGAGTGAGCGCAATACCGCGTCAGATTGAGGGCGTGGATGTCGGCGTTACAATACGGGAAAAGGATGGCCGTCAGTATAAAATATCAATGCGTTCCAGCGAACAAGTTGATGTGTCCAAAATTTGCGGTTTGCTGGGCGGCGGCGGACATATGCGCGCTTCCGGATGTGTTTTGGAAGGCGATTTTGATCAGGTTTTGCAAAAGGTACTTACAGCAATCGCAGATTTTACAAAATGGGATGGAGAAATGGCTTAAGTGGCAAATTTAAACGGAATCATCTGTATTCATAAACCGCAGGATTTTACCTCTTTTGATGTGGTTGCTAAAATGAGAGGAATTGCTCAAACAAGAAAAGCCGGGCACGCAGGAACTCTTGATCCGATGGCAACTGGCGTTTTACCGATTTTTTTCGGGAATGCAACCAAAGCATGTGATATAATGCCGGATGATACCAAATGTTATATTGCTGATTTTCGGCTTGGAATCCAAACCGACACCTATGATATATGGGGAAAAGAAATCTCCAATCAACAGTCATCGGTTACTCTCCGACAAATCGAGGATAAATTAAATCTCTTTCGGGGGAAAATCAGCCAGGTGCCGCCGATGTATTCAGCAGTGCAGGTCAACGGACAGCGCTTGTACGATATTGCAAGGCAAGGATTAACCGTTGAACGAAAAGCGCGGACAGTAACGGTGGATTCTTTAAAGTTGCTTGCGTTTGATGAAAAAAATCAGTGCGGAAAACTGGAAATTTCTTGTTCCAAAGGAACATATATTCGTTCCATTTGTCATGACTTGGGACAGGAGCTAGGCTGCGGAGCAACTATGACCGGATTGGTGCGTACCAGAGCTGGAGTCTTTACCTTGGATGACTGTATTACCTTGGAGCAGGCACAGCAATGCGCAGATAAGCAGGACTTTTCGGCAGTTTTGCTGGATACCGAAAAAATATTTGATCGGCTTCCGAAAATCAAATTAAATGAAATACAAAGCAGAAAGTTTATCAATGGAATGCGACTGGATTTAAATCGGGTGTATCACACCGAAAATTCCGGTTTTCATGCTGTGTTTGATAATCGGAAAAGGTTCATGGGTCTTGCCAGCTTGGATTTTGATAAAATGGAATTGGTAATAGAGAAGATGTTTTTGGAAAGGGAGTCGTTTTGATTGACGGTTAAAACTCAGATAGAGAGTCTAACCAAACCTACTTCAATAGCATTAGGGGTATTTGACGGGGTGCATATCGGGCATCAGGCAGTAATCGGAGAAGCGGTAAACGGAGAAGCGGATGGTTTGATGCCGGTGGTATTTACTTTCGATACCGGCGGTGAAAAACCGGAGCACAAAAAAGGTCAGGAGACCATTTTAACCACCAGTCTGAAAAGGAAGAAGATGGAAGAACTGGGGGTATCGGTCATTTACGAAATACCGTTTGATACCGTTAAAGATTATTCTCCCGAGTATTTTGCAGAACATATTTTGTTTTCACAGCTGCACGCCGCGAAAATTGTTTGCGGTTTCGACTTCCGTTTCGGAAAAAACGCTGCCGGCAATACCGAATTACTGAAACAGCTTTGCTGTAAAATGGGAGTAGAGGTAGTTGTTGTTCCGCCGATGATGGATCAGGGACAGCCGGTTAGCTCTACCAGAATCAGGCGTTATTTAAAAGAAGGAGACATTGTGTCTGCCAATCGTCTGTTGGGGTATGAATACAGTTATGATATGATGGTTGTAGACGGCTTGAAAAACGGTCGGAAAATAGGAATTCCAACCATTAATCAAGAATTTGACCCCGGCTTTTTGATTCCAAAGTTCGGCGTATATGCCTCAAAGGTTTGGGTGGACGGAAAGGAATTGCTTGGGATAACCAATATCGGTGTGAAGCCAACTATACAAGGAGTCAGAAATCCGTTGGCTGAAACCTATATTATCGGATTCGATCAAAACTTATACGGGCAGAAGATACCGGTCAGCTTATTTCAGTATCTGAGGGAAGAACAAAAATTTCACGATTTGAAAGAATTGTCTGCAACCGTAAAAAAGGACATTGACCGTACCAAGATATTGATGAAGGGCAGCATGAAGCAACAGCGCCCCGAGTAATGTGTGATAGAGAAATAGATACCGTCTATTGTAAAAAAACATTGTATTATTTGTGTCCATAGTGTTTCCAATTGCTGTTGCAAGGAAAAAATGGTTGACATTGCTTTTCGGAACTGATATGATAAATTTGACTAGTTATAGCATTGAATTGTGCAATAAACGATTTGGAGTGTGATTTTGAACATGCTTGGGAAATATCAACGTTGTATTAGCTGTATGAAAGAAATCGGCAATAATAATGTTTGTCCGTATTGCGGATATATTGAAGGTTCTCCGTCATTATCCGCCTATTTGCAGCCGAAAACGGTTTTGGATCAGCGTTACATTGTCGGTAAATTGCTTAGCTACAACGGTGAGGGCGCAACTTATATTGCCTTTGATACCGTAATTGAAGCAGCTGTGGAAATAAGAGAATATATGCCGGATACGCTTTGCGACAGGACATCCGGGGGAAACGGTATTGTAGTAAAACAGGGATGTGAAGCACAGTATAAGGCTTTAATGTCCGATTTTGCTGATTTGATGCGTCAGCTTTCAAAGATGCGCACGCTGACCACAGTGGTTCAGGTTTATGAAATTTTCGAACAAAATAATACAGTATATGCTGTGTTTGAGCATATTGACGGCGTTACGCTGCGCCAATATTTAAATGAAAACGCGGGGGAAATCGACTGGGAAGAAGCTTCTAAGTTGTTTTATCCGATCTTTAATACATTGGCGGCTGTTCATTCGTCCAATCTGATACATAGAGGAATCAGTCCGGAAAATATTATTATTAATCATAAAGGTGAGATAAAACTGACGGGATTCTCCATCAGTCCTTTACGAGCATATAATACCGAGCTTTCTCCGCAATTATTCGGAGGATATGCAGCACCGGAGTAATATTCTACTAACAGCTGGCATGGTACATGGACTGACGTATATGCGCTGTCTGCTGTTATCTATAAGGCGTTAACCGGAACAATGCCGCCTGAAGCAACAACGCGTTCGGTGAATGATAACCTGGTTGCACCGCACATTTTAAATCCTTCTATTCCGAAGCATGTTTCTCGTGCTATCATGGCTGGATTATTGCTGTCGTCTGAGCAAAGAACACAAACTGTAACGGAATTGAAAAATAATTTGTATAATCCGGAAGCTGTTCCGGTGGTTATTACTCCGGCTAAAACGGAGAAAACAGAATCTGCACCGGAAGAACCGGCAAAAAAGAAACTTCCGCCGTGGGCAGTTGCCTTGATTATCACATCGTCGGTGTTGGTTGTGGCATTAGTGATTTTGTTTGTGTTGGTATTACCGGGAAGCGGCGGCAATACTACCAGCAGTAAAAATACATCTTCTGAGACGAGTTCAGTGGTTGCGGAATCGTCTGCTTCTTCCGCTGTTGTTTCGGATGATAATAAGAATTTTGCCGTTCCTAACTTTATAAACAAATCATGGGAGAGCATCGGCAACAACGACAGCTATACATCTTTGTTTGAATTTCAGGTTGAATATGCGTGGAGTGATCTTGCTCCCGGATATGTGATCAGTCAGGATCCTCAGCCTGATACGGCAGCCGAGGTGAAATCTAAGGTCAAACTGGTGGTCAGCAAAGGTTCGCAGTATATTAAGGTGCCTGCGCATAATAATATGAGCCAGGAGGATTATGAGGCAGAGCTTCGCCGCAACGGTATTAAATCAGGGGTTACCGATGATGTCAGTTATGTCATCGTAGAAGAAGAAAATCCGGCGGTTACGCCCGGATATGTTATCCGCACCAGTCATGATGACGGCTCGCTGGATCGGGACAAAAAAGAAGTTTTGACTGTTTATGTTTCTAAAGAGGTTATTGTTTCTTCCGAGGTGACATCTTCTGAGGATGACTTTTTTGGATTTGAATGGTAGAGGTAAAAAGCACAGGGTTTCAAAAGCCCTTGTGCTTTTTTCTTGGAATCGAAAAAAACAGTTTACTTTACAGATTTAGTGTGCTAAAATATAAAAAAGACCTTACAATACACGGGTTCGGCTTTCCGAAAAGGTTGGTATATTAATTTTGTGACAGAATTTGCTACATTTTTCAAGAAGGGGCGAATTTGTATTATGAACAGCAAATTGAAGAGTAAAAATTTTGAGTATTTATTTCAGGCAATTCTTTCGTTGGAATCTATGGAAGAATGCCAGAACTTTTTTGATGATTTATGTACCGTACCGGAATTAAAGGCGATGGCGCAGCGCTTACAGGTGGCTAAAATGTTAAGCGAGCATCGGGTATACAGTGAAATCGTCAGCGAAACCGGCGCAAGCACCGCGACAATTAGCCGAGTGAATCGTTCCTTGAGTTACGGAAGTGACGGATACACCGTAGTTTTCGACAGATTGGACGCTGATAATGAATAGCTATACAGATTTTGCATCGGCGTATGATGAACTGATGGCTAATGTTGACTACAAAAAGATAGCCGATTTTATCAAGCAAATTTTGCTGGATCATGGAATATCGGACGGTATTTTATTGGATCTTGCCTGCGGAACAGGAAGCCTTGCCGAGATTTTTGCCGGATACGGATATGAGGTAATCGGAGTAGACGGATCGTTTGAAATGCTGTCAGAAGCGATGAATAAAAAGATTTTATCGGGACAGGATATTGTATATCTATGTCAGGATATGCAGGAATTGGATTTATACGGTACCGTAGACGCGGCTGTTTGTACTCTTGATAGCTTAAATCATGTAAACGACCTGTTGGTTGTGCAAAAAATATTAAATCGGGTGAGTTTGTTTTTAAATCCCGGAGGTATTTTTATATTTGATGTAAATACCGTTTATAAACATCAGTATGTGTTAGGAAACAATACTTTTGTTTATGATTGCGAGGACGTTTATTGTGTCTGGCAAAACACGTTGGAAGAAGAAAACCGGATAAAAATACATTTGGATATCTTTGAGCAAAGCGGCGAGAGTTATCGTCGTTACGAAGAAGAATTTTGTGAAACCGCGTACAGCGACTCGACAATACGGGAGATGCTTAATCGTGCAGGAATGACTGTGACGGCGTGCTATGATGATTATACAAAGTCGTTGCCCGGTAAAAAGACACAGCGTGTTGTATATGCGGCAAAAAAAGACAGATAGGGAAGGAATGTTAAAAACAGAGATGGTATCTCATAAGATGGTAAGAGCAATTTCTGCAGACGGTTCGGTTATTGCATGCGCAGTTGATTCTACTGAAATCGTCGGGGAAATTGAGAAAATACACGTTACCTCGGCAGTGGTTACAGCAGCGCTGGGACGTTTGGCTACTGCTGCGTCCATGATTGGCAGCATGTTAAAGGGTGAAGATGATACAGTCACGCTGCGAATGAATGGCGGAGGACCGTCGGGATCGTTGATTGCCGTTGCCGACAGCAGGGGAAATGTAAAAGCCTATGTAGCCAATCCGGTAGTGGAACTGCCGCTGAACCAATATGGCAAATTGGATGTTTCCGGCGCAGTCGGAAAAGACGGCTATTTGAGTGTGATAAAAGATGTAGGGCTTGATGAGCCTTCGACCGGCACCGTGGAAATTGTCAGCGGAGAAATTGCCGAGGATATTACCAATTATTTTGCAGTCAGCGAGCAGACGCCGACAGTCTGTGGGCTGGGAGTATTGGTCAATCCGGATTTGACTGTAAAAGGGGCTGGCGGATATTTAGTACAATTGCTGCCTTTTGCAGATGAATCCTGCATTGATCGTTTAGAAGCAAATTTAAAAGAAATGCCGGCAGTTTCCAAAATGTATGCGGACGGTATGACCGCAGAGGAAGTTTGCATGAGACTGTTGGACGGATTGGAGCCGAATGTTCTGGATTGCTTTGATCCGGCATATAAATGTGATTGTAGCATCGAACGAGTGAGCAGAGCGCTGGTTAGCTTAGGAAAAGATGAATTGATGAAGATGGCAGAGGAACAGGATTGCACCGAAGTAAATTGCCATTTTTGCAATAAAAAGTATACATTTACTGCTGACGATTTAAAGAATCTGATCAGATAGCGGATCGCAAAAATTATTTCAAAAAAGTGTTGACATTTTTCTGGAATTCGTGTATAATAAATTACGTTGCTGATTCATCAGCAGGGGATGGGAGCATAGCTCAGCTGGGAGAGCATCTGCCTTACAAGCAGAGGGTCACAGGTTCGAGCCCTGTTGTTCCCACCATTATTATCCTGTACGGGTATAAACCCGGCCCAGTAGTTCAGCTGGTTAGAACGCTAGCCTGTCACGCTAGAGGTCGACGGTTCGAGCCCGTTCTGGGTCGCCATTTTCATACTTTTGCGGAATGATACTCCGCATACGCTGCTATGGCTCAGGCGGCAGAGCACTTCCTTGGTAAGGAAGAGGTCACCAGTTCGAATCTGGTTAGCAGCTCCATAAAAACCCCGTAAGTACGTGCTTGCGGGTTTTTTTGTTTTTGTGGGTAAAGTGTAAAATTGGTGTTTGGTGTTTATTTGGTGTTTATTTTTAAATTAATAAATAAGCGGGGTTGTCTTTCCTAACATCGGATTGACTTCCCCGCTTTTGCTATGCCTGTTTTTGATTCGGAATTTGCAAGATCGTTTCAAAGGATTGTGATGCTGCCCTGTCTGCTTCTTCTATGCTATGCAAATAAATATTCGTGGTGGACAGTTGAGAATGTCCCAATCTGCTGGAAACGGTTTTTATATTCGTGCCGTTAGCAAGTAACAATGTCGCGCTTGTATGTCGTAGCGCATGGAATTTTCGGTGTGGCAAATCATACTTAGCTAAAAACTTTGAAAACCAGTGTGACGGAGTATTAACATGCATCGGCTTTCCGTTCCATTGTGTAAAAACCCAGTTTTCATCATTCCACTGATCGCCCGCCTTTATCTGCTCTTGCATTTGATGCACCCGATAATCTTTTAAAAGCGACACGCAGTAAGGAGGAATAGAAACCGATCTGATTTTTCCGCTTTTGGTAGTTTTGGTTTTAATTTCTTCGCCTGTCAACTTATAATTGCTTTGCTTAATAATGATCGTACCGGTTTTTAAGTCAATATTATCCCATGTAAGCGCAATGAGTTCTCCTTTTCTCGCTCCGGTCACAATGGCAAGGTGTATCAACGCTTGATAGATAAGCGGCTCATTGTTTAAGCAAGAAAGCATTTTGCTAGCTTCTTCTTTTGTAAATATTTCGATTTCTGCTTGACCCTGCTGCGGCAAATCAATTTTAGATGACGTTGCCGGATTCGTGGAGATTACTCCCAACTTGCAAGCGCGGCTTAATATTGATTGTAATACAACGTAATATCTTTTTATGGTAGCCGGCTTTAATTTCATGGTAGGCTGATCTCGGTTTCGTGTGCTGGTGTTTGGAAGTTCCTTGCTGATCTCCTGTATAAATTTTTGAACGTGAATCGGCTTTAAATCTTTCATTTTGATGTGTCCCAACGCCGGCAGTATATAATGTTGTATTGCTCTTTTGTGCATTGCTACGGTTGTAGGTGCAACGGATTCAGATGTACTCAGTATTTCAAGATACTGATTGCAAAAATCTCCCAGCTTGATATTACCATCTTGAAGAAATTCCCCGCTTGTTACTTTTTCCTCAAACAATACCGTTTGCCTGTCAAGTTCCTTTTCGATCTGCTTTTTTGTTATGCCAGAAGCGGGCTTCCATGTTGTATGCCGTCTGATCTGCTTACCGTTAATATCATAGCCGCATGACACAGTTATTTTATAGGTATCTCCCCGCTTAGTTACCGTTGCCATTTGTTTCACCTGCTTTTTTCATTTCAAGTATTTTTTCGATTATATCTGCGGTTTCTAACTCTTCTTGCTTTAATTCTTCAATATAGGCTTCGGCTTCTTCGTAATCTTCTCCGATAAATTCTTCCATCGAATGAACCTCCTCCAAAGTTTTTTCATCTATCGGTTCATCTACCAAATACTTGTCTGTGCGTTCAAAAAAAGAATATCCATATATATTATATAGTTCGTTATCGCAAGCATTTAAATCGGCGTTTTTACACAAAAATTTCATGATTATTGAATCATTCAGAACGTTATCAGATTTAATATTTTCGACAAATTCTTCCTTTATTTCAGGTAACCGTTCAATTAAGTTAGAAAACATAATTTTTCCGAAATACGGATACGATTTTTTCTTTAAAGGAACGAAGCAATAAGGCTTTTTCTTAATTTCATCATAAAGGTATGAATAAAAATAATTACACAGTATATTTAATAGTTTCCCGTTGCAAGCTAAAAACTCATATACACTTTTTGTGCTATACGCCATGTTTTTTATACTTTCAATTGTTGCATCTGATATATTTAATTCACGATTAATATCAACGTTTTCGCTTTTAACTCCTCTCAATATATAATCACATGTAACACCAAAAAAATCAGCCAAACTAATAGTATATCCTGTTTTTAAATCTCTTGTCTCGTTTTCCCACTGATTAACCGTTTCCCTTTTTACATACATTTTTTTAGCTAATTGCTGCTGTGTAAGCCCTTTTTCCTCTCTGAGTTTCCGTATTCTTTCTCCGATACCGTTACTCATGAACGATCGCCCCTTTTAATGTTATTGTTTTGTTACATTCATGTTTTAGCGTAACATTATCACTTGATTTGTTTTTCTTTTATTGTTATAATTATATTGCGAAGTAACAAAATTGTCAAGCGAAAGCGAAAAGAAAGGATGAAAAAATCATGGATGAAAAAACACTGGAACAGCTGGCGTTAGAGGAACGCCGAGAGTATTTCCGAAAATGGCGTGCAAACAATAAGGACAAAGTTAAAAAACACAACGCCGATTTTTGGAAAAGACGTGTAGAGCAAAGACTACAATCGGAACAGGAGGGAAAATAATGGCATTACCACGAATGAGGACAGTGAAAGAAGCAATGGACACTATCAAAGAAGCCGATCCGCATACCGCCCTGTCAGAACACGCTATACGGCGGTTAATTAAAACAGGACATATTCCGGTAGTAACAAGCGGACGGCGGTTTCTGATTAACTTAGATACTCTGTTGGATTATCTGGAAAATCCGGAAGAGGAAAACAGTCACGCAAAAGAAAACGCACCGCAAGCGGGCACAATCCGCAGAATTGAGGTGTAACAGCATGAACCCATTAAAAAAAGTAGTACCCGCTTCGGCAAAAGCAGATACTACAAAACAAAAAGTATAAAAGCGGACAAGCCTAAATACTTTTTCATCATTATACCACAATAAAACCGCATTGTAAAACAAAAAATATTTAAGCGTATTGGAGTGATAACCATTTGGAGATAAGCGAAATTCTATCAAGTCTTGACGGCGTTATACGCTCAAATGATAAACAGTATACGGCACGATGCCCGGCGCATGATGATAAAAACGCAAGTCTTTCCGTGTCGGTTGGTGACAACGGAAAAGTGTTGATGTATTGCCACGCCGGGTGCAGCACGAAAGATATATGCTCCGCTATTGGGATTAAGGAAAGCGATTTGTTTCCAGATCAGCCAAAGCCGCAGAAACGCAAAAAGCGCATGGTGGTATCACAGTATCGATACACCGATATAGACGGTAATCTGCTGAATCAAAAAACGCGATGGATAGATAGCTACGGAAATAAATCTTTTACGTGGGGACATAGAGTAAGCGGAAAATGGGTAAAAGGACACAAAGGCAATCCAGTGCTATATAATATACCGGTGCTGAAAAATCATAATGATATTTATGTCGTTGAGGGAGAAAAAGACGTTGAAACCCTAAAATCAATGGGGCTAGCGGCTGTATGCGGCGCACATGGTGCAGGACATAATAAATGGCTACCACAATATACCACAGCCCTAAGGGGAAAGAATGTTATTGTTTTGCAGGACAATGACGATATCGGGAAAGCGTTTGCAGTTGAAACATGTAACGCTCTGACAGGCAATGCCGCCAGCGTAAAGCTGATTGATTTAACCAAAGAGTGGACAGGCTTAAAGAATCACGGAGATATATCCGATGTTATGGAGTTGGAAGATCCGAAAACGGTGATCGACAAGCTGCAACGGCTGGTGTCTGAAACAGAACAGTTTCAACCGTCAGAACACAATAACCAACCGGATGAAGAAATACCGCAATTTTTTGACGGAAAAAGATTCCTTCATCATGTTATGGGAGATTATTTAATCAAAAAGTTTTCAGTATGCAAAATCAATGATACCATACATATTTATAACAACGGTG
>ERZ773235.760-NODE-760-length-38940-cov-10.452900_pt1 | contig 38940 bp, 36 predicted proteins | sample MGYA00580522_ERZ773235 | MGnify/ENA primary metagenome ERZ773235 (study PRJEB29015, sample SAMEA2737797) | human gut metagenome | biome: human gut; feature: human-associated habitat; material: faeces | place: China | collected 2012 ...
GTAGATGGTGGTTGCTCATTACGGTATAGCCGCGGTTTCGTTCCACACGGAAAACTGCCATTGTTCATCACTCCTTTGCTGTGGTTTTGTTACGCAGTAGAAGCGCGTTTTTAAGGGAAAAGGTATAAACACCTTACCTCGTCAAAGCCGCGCCCCAAAAGCCGCTTGCTGCAAGGCTTTTTCCTGCTCTACTGCGTAACATAAGGGCATGAAAAAAGCGGCGTCTCTGTTCTCCCTGTGTGGGATTGAGAAACGCCGCCTGTGCGGTACGCTTATGTTTTGGAAATAGCTTGTCCTATCGTTTTTTGATGATATGTTGTTCTTACGCAGTCGTACCATCTGCTGCAAGATCCTCGTTAAGATCGGCAAGGACATCGCCCTTTACCGCAAAGCCGAGTGCGCTGAACGGCTCCCCGGACGGTGAGCAAGGATATATTCCCGTTGTATGCTGAGTGAAATATGCGTCAAATCCCGCCTTTTTTATCTCTTCGACCGACAAATTGCGTGTAAGCTGATATATAATGGAGGATACCATTTCCACATGCCCGAGTTCCTCGGTGCCGATGTCGGTCAAAATTCCGACGACCTCGTTATACGGCATCGTGAAGCGCTGACTCAGGTAGCGGTTTGCCGCGCCGAGCTCGCCATCGGGACCGCCGAGGGCATCGAGGATCACCTTTGCCGCCGCAGGATTCGGATTCTTTATATTTACGGGGTATTCAAGCCTTTTCACATACGACCACATAGTTACATCCCTCCTTCGCAGTTCTGCCACGGCCACGGTCCCTCCGACCACTGCCATCCTTCATTTTCGACATTTGCCGAAGCAGTGAGCGGGCCGTAGTTTTTCTCGTATTCGGCGACGGCGCATCTTTCATTCTCCGTCATCTCCGCGAAATATTTCTTCGCCTCCTCGTTATACGGGTAAGCGTCGAGATACAGGAGCGCATCGTACATTGCGAGCCCATACATCGACACCGTGCGAAGAGCGTCATTTTTTCTTCCTCTCATCTGTTTCCGCCTCCCCTGCAGCATTTTTCTCCGTAGAAGCGCAGATCGAGCTGACGGAATATCGTTCCCGCGTCAAGTGCCTCCGAAACCTCATAGAGATCGGTAAATTCCTGATAGGGCGAATATACCATCGCCAGCGACGGCATATTGCACCCTCCGTTATCCCTTGCGTTCTGTGTACGCCTTACCGTATTTCCCGACATACCGTCCGAACGTCCGCCTGCCGTGCACCCGCACGTCATACGGCGGCGCATATCGCCGTCTATCCGGTCGTGCGGAGTTCTGCAATCGTTTCTGTAATCCATTTAAGATCAAACCTTTCTTTATCTTTCCGGCGGCTCCCAAAGGCTTGCGCAGTCTTTCGCGCCGCCTCGCCGAACCGCGTCCGAAACGCCCGAGCGCGTTTCGGATTTTCTTTTCAAAGCCCGTCGGCTTCAATAAAGTATATGCCGCAAATCAAAATGACGTGAGCTATTGAAAACGATCAGACAATGTGATAAAATAAAACGGCGGTTCGGGAAGTACGTTTTTTGTCATTTCAGTCATATGGCTTTGGATGTTCGGCGTTTGTAAAATATAACTTTTCGTGCCGACGAGTGGCAAAAAACGCTGCTTTACGCTCGGAATCGCCGGAAAATCGGAGATGCTGCCGCCTGACGTGCGGCGGAACGGAGAACTTTATGAAACAGGTTGAAATATATACTGACGGCTCATGCCGACGGAATCCCGGACCCGGCGGATGGGGTGCGGTACTCGTCTACGGCGGGCGCGAGATGGAGATATGCGGCGGTGAAGCCGCGACTACAAACAACAGAATGGAGCTGACCGCAGCGATAGAGGCGCTTTCCGCGCTTAAGGAGCCGTGCCGCGTGACGCTGACATCGGATTCGAAATACCTTACCGATGCGATCACGAAGGGCTGGGTTTATTCGTGGAAAAAGAAAGGGTGGAAGAAATCGGACGGCAAAGCCGTTCTGAATCCCGACCTTTGGGAAAAGCTCATGAGCCTTCTCGCCATTCACGACGTCACGTTCGTATGGGTGAAAGGGCACGCAGGGCACCCGTACAACGAGCGGTGCGACACAATGGCGCAGAGCGAATCCGGAAAGTACGGCGAATGACATGAACGAGACCCTGCGTTATATTCTGATATCGTACATTGCGATGATCTCGCTTATATCCGCAGTCGTGTGCATTGCCGACAAGCATAATTCCAAAATAAAGGGACGGCGGCGCGTGCCCGAAAAAACGCTTCTCCTTCTTTCCGCGCTCGGCGGAAGCGCCGCAATGCTCACCGTGATGCTGCTTATCAGGCACAAAACGAAAAAACCGAAATTCATGATCGGAATTCCGGCAATAATAATCCTGCAATATGCGGCGCTCATGCTTGTTTTACGCGTATTCGGGTAAATATATAAAGCGCGCCGAATATATTATATGTAGAAAATCGCCCGGATTTTCTATTTGTTATTGCATTTTTGTGCAAACTGTGCTAAACTGTGAACGTGATTGTATTTTATAAACATTGCCGCACGACGGAAACGGACAAAATCCCGGAATGCGGTACGGATATTGCATGAAAGGTTGTTCGTTATGAAAAAGTATAAGAATTACGAAGTGCGCCCCATTGAGAATCTGAAGGAGATGCTCTACACAAGCGCCGCAACATGGCCCGAGAAGAACGCATTTCTCGAAAAGCGCGACGGAGTTTACGAAGGGATCACCTTCAATCAGTACCTTCTCGACGTTGAAGGACTCGGCACCGAGCTTTGCGCGAGAGGACTTCTCGGCAAGCGCGTTATCGTCACGGGCGAAAACTGCTACGCATGGGCACTCGCCTACATGACCGTTATCTGCGGTCTCGGCGTTGTTATCCCGGTAGACAAGGAAATCCCGCCGGAGGAGATCGCAAACATTGCGAACGTATCCGAAGCGGATGCGGTTATATACTCCGCAAAATATGAGGACAAGATAAAGAAGATCGAGAAGCCCCTCGATTTCATATGCTTTGATGAGCTTTCCGGACTTTGCGCCGCAGGACGTGAAAAGATAAACGCGGGAGACCGCACATATCTCGACCTTGAGATAGACAAGAACGAAATGGCATCGCTCATATTCACATCGGGTACGACGGGCGTGTCGAAGGGCGTTATGCTTTCGCATCACAACATCACCTTCAACCTCACCGAAATGTGCCAGATGATCTATATCGGACCCGAAGACACCTTCCTCTCGGTTCTTCCGCTCCACCACGCATACGAGTGCACCTGCGGCTTCCTCTGCCAGATCTACCGCGGCTCGACGATCGCTTACTGTGAAGGACTGCGCTACATCATGAAGAACATGAAAGAGGTTCACCCGACAATGATCCTCTGTGTGCCGCTTCTCATTGAGACCATGTATCACAAGATATGGGCAAACATCCGCAAGAACGGCATGGAGAAGATGGTCAAGAAGGCTCTCGCTGCCTCCAATGCATCCCGCAAGATCGGTATCGACCTCAGAAAGAAGCTTTTCTCCGAGATCCACGAGACCTTCGGCGGCAAGCTCAGAATGATGATCGCCGGCGGTGCCGCGGTCGATCCCGACATACTGAAGGGACTGCGCGATTTCGGTATTCTTGCGGTTCAGGGATACGGTCTTACCGAGTGCGCGCCGCTCGCAGCCGTCAACCGCGACAAGTTCTACTGTGACAGCTCCGCGGGACTTGCCACACCGAACGCAACTCTCGAAATCGTCGACGCTGCCGAGGACGGCACCGGAGATATCCGCTTCAAGGGTGATAATATCATGCTCGGATACTACAAAGCGCCCGAGCTTACCGCCGAGGTCATCGTAGACGGATGGCTCTACACCGGAGATCTCGGATTCATCGACAAGGACGGCTTCCTCCACATCACGGGACGCAGAAAGAACGTCATCGTCACCGCCAACGGAAAGAACATCTTCCCCGAGGAGCTTGAAACGTATCTTTCGCGCAATCCGTATGTGCTCGAGAGCGTCGTGGTCGGCGTACCGGACGAGACCGGACGCGATTACGATATCGTTGCGATGATCCTGCCCGACAGAGAGAGGCTCGATGAGGAAAATCCCGACGGATATTCCGAAGAGCTTGTCCGCGAAAAGCTTACCGAGGCTGTCAAACAGGCAAACTCCATGGTTCAGCAGTACAAGCGGATCAAGAAATTCCTCGTGCGCAGCGAAGAATTCCCGAAAAACACTTCAAAGAAGATCAAGCGCGCGGGACTTCTCGAGGAAGCGATCGCACAGCTCGAGAACGCCGAAGAAAAAGCCGGAGAATAAAGTTATATTCAAAATCCCTTCGCATACCGTGTATGCGAAGGGATTTTCCGTTATTCACACATTTTGCGCATCCGTCATGAGATCGGCGGTCGGCAGCACATTGCCCTATGCCCGAATACAAAGGCGCATCTTGTATCAGTTCTGTATACCGGAAAAAACGATCTTGCCGCCCTCATCATGTCCTACCGTATAAAGGCAAACAGTGGTCGACTCTCCTCCGTTTTCAATCCATATTAGAGTCATAATCGGGTGACGAGTTTCTTCTCGAATGAACCCGTAACGCTTCTCTGTTATTATAGTATCAAACCTTTCAAATATTGCGTCCGGCACGATAGACCTACCGGAAAAAATGCTTTCAAAAATAACGGGAGACTCTTCTTCACTTGTCAGCACGGCATATTTCTCGTTTATCATATTGTAATATGCATCTTTTTTATCCGATGGAAACTCAACGATCACTTTAAACGCGATCTCACCGGGGACATCATAATAAGAAGAAGTTTCAGGGGACGAAAAGGAATGATCTACAATCGTCACATCCGAACCGAAATCGAGTTTGAACACTTCGTTCACCATATTCAAATTGAAATCATTCCCGTCCGCAACGTAAGATCCCGGAAAAGTTTTGAAAGGTCGCATGAATATTGCCGTCACAACGGCAGCAATCAAAACAACACCGATGATTATTTTTTTCATAATTCTGTAACCTCAATAAATAGGCTGAAAGCAATTGCCTTTGTATTTTCGGGATATTAGCTCCGATGAAATTCAGAAGAAATCTCACGAAGCCCGAACATATACTTGCGCCGAATTGCCTTTATCCGGTTCTACAGGCACGGAAACTCAAAGCCGTATAGCGCCAAAATGCCCTTCAGCTCTTCATTCTCCTTCTCCGAAAGCTTAATAAATTTGTTTTTGTTCTTCCAATATACAACGGGGCAGGAATCGCACGCAAAGCAGAAACGCTCCGTTCCGTTCATAACGACCGAAACATCGTCAGAAAATCCGCAGGACGGATCATCGGAATACAGTCTTTTTCCGTCAAGAAGATCGCAAATCCGCGACAGATCCTCCGCCGAGATCGGCTGAACTGCATCACGCTCTCCGTACCGAAATACCGCCTCCCCTTCGTCGGCAAAGGTAAGATCGGCTTTTGGAAAAACAGCCGTAACAATTCCCGCACAGCAAAGCGCAGCTAAGATCACGATAAGTGCAGCACAAAAATACTTCATGTTTTCTCCTCCCGTTATCCCTCTCGAAGTTGAACAAATTCGGTGAAGCGCCGGATATACTCCCGTCCCATCACGCCGATACGGCAAATAAAGCGCGCGGCAATCACGATGCGCAGAGCTGAAGCTCGTCGAATGGCTTATACTACCGAATCGATCGGCACACTGTTTATCTGAAACTCGGATGATATCCCGGAATTGCCAATCGAAGCAACAACAATAGTATAAGCAAACCGATAATGACAGCTGCCTTTACCCGAAAGCCGAAGCGGCTTTTATAAACTCCGCCGTCACGATCAAAAAGCACCGCTTCGGCAACACGATCCGCCCAACTGCATTTAAGAACCGCATCCGCCGTTTTCTCGGTGAGCCGCTTTGCGTATTTCCGAAAAAACGCCGTCATTTTCCTGTCTTCGAGCTCATTCACGCACACCTTATAAACATCCGTGCTTTCCTTCTTCGCTTTACCGACCGCGGAATAATGATATTATACGCATCCGCTTTCCACGAGGCGGTCTCAGAACGGATCGCAGTATATATAGCACAAATCACTAATGTTTCTTCTCTGTTCCTTGCCCGTTTGTTTTTGCGCGCAGGAAAGCATTTTACCTTAACCTTTGCGCCATACCGCTCGATTGTATAAATATCGTCATTATAAAAACCACGCTTGGCGCTGCATATTTCTTTACACAACAGAGAAAGCTCTTTTTTGATGCAAATGTAACTGTTTTCACGGTTCATTTTCCTCTTTTCTGCGAGTTTTCCCCTTTCAAGACTTTACCGACATGTGATTTTTTTGATATTCTCCCGGCAGCGAAAGCTGAAAATCATCGCCTCAACCGCATCAACACCGCATCCGCCGAAATCGACATCGCACCGTACCTTCGAGCCCGAGATCTTTTTCACCTCAAGCACATGAATTTTGAGCTCATGAGACTCATTCCATACTTCCGTGAAATTCTCCGTCATGGTGCGGATTTCTTCCGTTTCGTCATCCGCCGTCGGCAAGCGGAAATCAACCGTCAAACTCTCACCGCCGTAATAAATCTGATAGTCAAAAGGAAGACCGCTTTGCTCGGTTCCGATTACGGGATGATACAGCTGTCGCACGGTACAATTGAGTCTTTTTATATTGTACTCGGAGATAAAGAAATCAAAGCGCACCGTTCTGCCGCCCAAATCATCCCACGGATGTACCGTATCTGCGTTATCCGATTCCCACCGAACAATAAAATCACATATTATTAAGGGCGCGGAAAAGGCGGAAATTCTCATATTCAGAAATTCCGAGCCGTCCGACTCTGTAAATTCCGTATATGAAGCAGAATCAAGAGAAATACAAATTAACTCCGGCAGACTTTCACGCAGGTGCTCACTCTCAATCAAATCCGCAATTTTCGGAGTGAGCTGTCCGGACAGTTCCCTGAAAAAGCTTTTTGACGGACTTCTGTCACCGAAATCGCGCGCAGTCTCCACTTTAAGATTCTTCATTTTTCCTCCTTCCCATGACTAAGCCATAGATAACGGAAAGCCACTATGTACGTCCGAGACAGATTATCCGGATTGCCCCGCGCTCCGTAAACATCAATCATCACCTACAAGTATACCCGATTCCCGCGGGAATGTCAAATAAAAACTCCGCACCTCATCTGAGGTGCGGAGAAAAACATTTGTTTTCTTACATTTTACGCAATTGAATTCCCAAACGGTCTATGAACGAATAAACCACGTCATCATTTGTATCGATTATCACCATCCGTTCGTGCGTGATACAGTTCAACCACACTTTCTTGTCTTTTAAAAATGACAGGTCCTCCGGCAGATCGGGAAGTGACCATTCCCAAAAGCTTCGCCGCTGCGCTATGAATTTCTTGTTACTGCTGTTCAATCGGAATACTCGAAATTTCTGTCCCTTTTCATAATGCTGCGGTAACTTTTTGCACTCATACTGATCGACTTCCGAAGGCACTGCGGTCTCAAAAAAGTCAAAATAAGTTGGGCTAAGGTCCTTTTTGTGGAACTTGAATGTTGAAACACAAAATAAATCGCTGTAAGAAAGAGCAAATTCAAGCAAGCACCGATACTGTTCGTCCGAAATTTCCTTACAGACTATATATGCCACAAAAATCCCCTCCCCGTATCATCCTGCTGCTACATAAAATATATGCGCACTGTTTTATGGCTTTTGATGTGATAATTAAATAATGCGGGAATGCAAACCGAGCTTTCGCCTTTCTATAAGAAGTCGCTATCAAATGATGAAATAACAATTTCATTTTCTTGCCCATAAGTCAAAGCATATCCTGCAATCAAATCATCGGTTTCACAAGCGATCGTTTCGGTGTGCTTTATACCGAGATAATCGAGTGCCGCATATACATCAGGCAACTGAGAAAACGGTGTTTCTTCCTCCGGTGTTTCGCTATAATCCACTCTGTTTGCTTTATAATCAGAATCGAGAGCTGAACGTTCGTTTTCGTGTTCGCCATCAAATAATATGACAATGTGCGTTGGCTCAGTTCTTCGTATAATTTTTAGCAACGCACCGACAAAACCAAGTGTACCTTGTATAGCTTTGCCTTGCTCGTTTACTATTCTTGCAGGCATACCAAAGAACATTTGAAATAGTAGGTTGCTTCCGTCAACAATCAAAAGTCGGTTCATAACAAATACTCCTTAATATCCCCGAGAAACTGATTGCCGCAGCGTGACAGCTCACCGAGCACACGGCTTATTCCCTGTTCGGTTATGTACCAGTTATTTTTCGTGATATTATAGCAATGCACAGGGCAGACAATAAATTCGGTATTGGGGAAAGCCAACTGATAAAGCATAAGGCAACGCCGAGCGTGAAACGCTTTGCAGACGATTATAGCCGTTTTAATTTCAAGACCGTTATCGTTCACAATATTTCGAGAGAAAAAGGCGTTATCTCGTGTATGACCCGACTTGTCCTCGCCGTAAATTGCCGTTCTCGGCACGCCGTTTTTTATCAGTACATCGGTGAAAAATTCACAATCGGTTTTGTAGTCGCCGTTGTATATTTCTGCCTTTGACCGCACACCGGGCCATTTATCCCGTTTTATACTGACTCCGCCCGCCGGGATAACATATTCAGCAAAGCCTTTATTATACAGCTTTGCCGCATATTCCGGCTGTTCCGGGTGCGATCCGCCCGGCAGAAAAACAGCGTCAACCGTCTTTGGTTTATCGGAAACAAATATAAAATCGGAAATATCGGTAATTATTCGCTCATTCATATTTTTCTCGCTTTCACAATTAAAAAGGTCGGCTTTATAAGTTCTTTTTTTAATATATTCGGAATGAAATCGGTTGCGTTTTCAATCGGCAACGGCTCGCAAATCGTATCAATAACAAAACCGACACGGCACAAAGCGGATATAATATTTGAAAAGGTTCTATGATATTTCTTTACTCGGTCAACATACCAAAAAGTATCTCTTTCACCGGGTTGATTGTAATTTAAAAACTGACGATTACATCATTTCCGATATGATTTTTATTGCACCAAGCAATCGCATCCCGATACAGAGTACGGTATTCGAAACTGTGCCAAGATTTCCAAAGATCGTTTCGATCGATCAGCATTTGATGTTAAGAAATTTATTAATCACGACTGAAGATGTTAATCCTGCCAACATGGAAGTTAATTTTCCAACGGGAATCTTGTTTGCAATCCACCTTCCCACACCCCATAACTTACTCAATCCGTTTTTTAATCCATTAAGAAGCTTAGAAGCATTTCTGGCAACAAACTTCACAAAAGACCCTAAAGGACCTGCAAGTTTGGATTTAAGTGCTGCTTTACCGTATGCCTTTGCAATACTTTTTACGGGTGCAAACAAAGAACCAATACCCGGAAGTAAACTAAGCAAAAAGTCAGCTATTGCCGAAACCATCCATCTTCTGATAACGAAAAATCCTTGGTAATCAGCATTAAGAACAGGCTCATTCTCACAATATGTAAAAATGTTGTGCGACGTTTTTTCGTTTGAAATTTCGCCAATTACAGGATCATCCGCATTGACAAACCTACCTACAACCGGATTGTAATACCGACTCTGGAGATAATACATTCCGATCTCGTGATCGTAGTAGTATCCGCGGTAACGATACGGATTTATCGTTGCGATCGAGCACTCGGAAGTATCGCTTACAACAGTGCAGACACCCCACGCATCGTAGGAATACTTCGCAACAGTCTCTACATCCTCATCGACAATCGCAATGACATCGCCCTGCAGATTCTTTACAAAGTAGTAAGGCTCACCGTTGTAGACGATTCCGCAAACCGAATCCTCATTGTCATACAGAGGAATAAGCGTGTTGCTTCCCCATACTTCTTTCAGAACCTTCGTTCCGTCGAGCATATAGGTATGCTTGACACCGCCCACGGTCTTAGAGGTACGAATACCGTTCGCATTGTAGGTATAGGCAATCGCCGTTCCGTCGGACTTCGTGAAGGATTTAAGCTGTCTGCCCTTTTCCCATGTCAGCGTATGACCGAGGTATGAGGTGGGATTACCCTGTGCGTCGTAAGCGGTAATTATCACCTAAAGTATACTCGATTCCCGCGAAAATGTCAAGCGAGCTGCCCTGTGCTCAACTGCAGGAAAGCGCCCGCACCTAAATAGGTGCGGGCGCTTTCGGTCATTCTTCATACAAGACGATATAGATATTACGTTCGTCAGAGTATTGTTACGAATTTATTGAGGCAACATTCGGCAATTTTTCGGCTTCTTCCCGACTGTACAAAACAGACCAACTGACATGACCGTTCATCGTTTTTGTCGTTTCTATCGGAAGATTTTCGATTCTGTCCTCATCATTTAAATCACATAAAGAACTAATACCTTTAGATACATATCTTCCGTTCTTTATTTTCATCTCATCTATAACAATCCGATTATTATATACCTGATCATCATATAATTTGGCAATAAAAAGACCTGTTTCATCATCCAACAACAAAAGTCCGATCTCCTTTTCCGCTCTCGTATTACCATAAATCGCATGTATGGTCGCGTAGTCATTATAAGCGTCAATTGGTGTTTTGAAATATTTTGTTGTAAAGAAGAAATCACCTATAGTTATTGAACAAGAAAACAATCCTACAACAAATGCCGCCACAATAATCGCCGCTACAATAAGAATCTTTGACTTGTACTTTCCCATTTTTACCGCCTTGTATTTTTATAGATTAGTCTTCCTCAGTATAATCATCTTGATAATCGTCTTGATAATCGTCTGGTTGGTACTCAGTCACTTCCCATCCGGTCACCTCCCATTTTCCGAAATAGCTTTTTGTCAATGAAACTTTATAACTCATTCCGTCAATTACAAATTCATACATCGCCTCGCCTTTAAAAAGCCATAGGAAGAAAAAACTTTTAGTTTCGGATTTGTGGCAAATAATAAAGTTCTCATCATCATCATCCAATGTGAACTGAAAAGTATCTCCGTAATTATCGGATATCTCTTTTGAATCATATAAATACTTTAAGGCTAAAGTTTCGTCATCCGATCTTTGTGTGCCGAATAAAACTGATTGACTTAACCGATTCACACGCTTCCGGCTATACGGATTATTATCCGAATAGTCATAACTGTTATCTGAATTCGAACACCCCGAAAGTAAAAACATAAGCGCTGCAACTACTGCCATAAATTTTTTCATTCGTTTTTTCCTCCCGATTTTAATCCGCAGTTACCTGTACTGACCTGTACAGGTAACTGCTGTTTTGACATGAATTCTTTAAGTTCTTACCAGCAAAATGATACTTTCGAGGAATTAGGTCTTCTTAAACCATTTTTAGCGCAAAATGCACGAGCCATCGCAACGCTATGGAAGCCAAGGGTAATATTCATCTTAAGTTTCTCCCACCACCACTTAACTCCGGGCTTAAATCCTGTAAGCCACCAATGTGTTTGATAGGGACGGCTAAACATCTTACATCCATTCTTATATAGTGTAAATGACATCTTTATACGTTCACTATCATATGCGCATCTATACCATTTTTGACCTATACTTCTTTGAACCCATGAATTCGGCGAATAAACATACAATCCGATTTCCGCACCTATTGTAATTCCGTATTGACCTTTCCAAAGCCATACCATCCAATCTTTCCCACCATATTTAAAAGGCATTTTTTCATGCTCGATAAAAATCAACGCCAAGGGAGCTAATGAGTCATACAAATCACAATATCCAAAGTTTCTTTGAATAGGGTACATTTGTGAATACCATATTCCCTGTCGGCTGTCCCAAGAAAATCCGGCAAGATTTCTTATACCGGCAACAATAGGCAATGAATTTACATAATTCCAAAAGTCCCCTGTGAAACTGTATCCTGAAAAGTCAGCCCCGTTTACACAACAGTTATCACAGTAACAAAGCCCATTATAAGCAAGTATTGTCTGAACAGAAAGAATAATCTTTACATCATCCGCATTGACAAACCTACCTACAACCGGATTGTAATACCGACTCTGGAGATAATACATTCCGATCTCGTGATCGTAGTAGTATCCGCGGTAACGATACGGATTTATCGTTGCGATCGAGCACTCGGAAGTATCGCTTACAACAGTGCAGACACCCCACGCATCGTAGGAATACTTCGCAACAGTCTCTACATCCTCATCGACAATCGCAATGACATCGCCCTGCAGATTCTTTACAAAGTAGTAAGGCTCACCGTTGTAGACGATTCCGCAAACCGAATCCTCATTGTCATACAGAGGAATAAGCGTGTTGCTGCCCCATACTTCTTTCAGAACCTTCGTTCCGTCGAGCATGTAGGTATACTTGACACCATTTACGGTCTTACTTGTACGAATTCCGTTCGCATTGTAGGTGTAAGTGTTAGTATCAAAGGATTTAAGCTGCCGTCCCTTTTCCCATGTCAGCGTATGACCGAGGTATGAGGTGGGATTTCCCTGCGCGTCGTAGGAGATCGACTGACCGCCGTATGACGTGAGCAGATCCTTCCACTGCGCGTCGCCGTGCTTAATTCAAGCTGTGCATCATAAAGAAGAAAGTATATCTGTTATCTTATACCGTGCAAAGCAGCTTACAGTGCGTTCCGCATACATTTTCTCTAACTTATCCAAAGTATAGCCGGAAGAAAAGAAAATCTCCGGGTCTCTCGTATAAGGGGGAAATTGAGGATAACAAACCGAAACAATTCCATCGGAGGAGAAAGGCACTTCTTTCTTTCGGCACAGAGACGGCCAATCGAGAAAACGATAACTCGGAATTTTGATTTTGCCCAAAAACGGAATATCCGAACAAGCCGAACAGTAATTGTAATCTTCCGGGGCTCCGTTAAATACATATAACGTTCCGTTTTTCAATTTCTTTACGCTGTACTGTTTCAAGTCTCCCGTTTCGTTGACGTCATTGAGTTCCCCGATTCGCCTGCAAAAATAAAACGCATACCCTACATCCAAGACTTTGTTTTCAAGCAATTCGTAATCATCAAAATAATGAGGCAGCGCCGCACCGGGAACGGCAGGCTCGTCCGTAACATATGCCGATGTCAGCACTCCGTCGGAAAGCGCGTCCAATTTAACCAATATACTTTGAAAAATTTCAATAGGCTTCGGATAAAAATCGCTGTTGTTCAAGGACAATTCAACAGTACATTTGCTCTTGTTTCCCGGCATTTTTTCATAATTGTACGATATTTCAAGGTCATACAGTTCCGAGTTTCCCGAAGCTTTCCTGTAAGTGCTCCACTTTTTAATCAGAGAAGCCATATTGGAAACACTGTACTGCAAAGCCGGCTGGTATGTGTCATCGTGAGGGCATGATGAAAACCAACGCGGGTATAGCTCCATACAATCCTCAACTCCTGCCACACCCCAATAATCCGAATAGGTACTTTTTTTACTTGAAAATGTCAGCCGCGAGTTTCTTTTCAGTAAATCCGGCAAGGCTTCCGCCTTCCATAGATTTTTCAGATTATAAAGATGCATATTACTTTGCTTGATAAAGTCGGAGATTTCGTTTTGCAGCACACTGACATACCGCACTGTTTCTTCATCGGAACCATAACCGATCAATACAAGTTTTAACATTACAACACCTCACATAATAACAAGCTCAAATTTTCGGCTGCAGCAGGCAAAATGTCCTGACGCAGCCGCATAACGTTTACGCCGGAATCGGAATACCTTGCAGAATAAAAATTATAAGTGAAACAATACTCATTACAGCAAAGCCGGCGTTCTTCAAAAAACTAACGATAGCCTGCCGCGCTTTATGTCTTTATAATGTGAAATCCGACCTGCTTTCACAAAAAACTTACTTCATTTGTTTTCGAACATTTTTTTGATGAAAATAATTAAAAAAATGATTCCGGCTATTAGTGGCACAAAAATAAACCACCATTCTTCTCTGGTATGACAAATTACTATTTTATAATAACTGATGAAAAATAGCAAAAAGCATATTATGCAATACAACAAATATAATCTCGGTCCCTTTACCATAACCTGCACCTTCCGTCAAAACTTCCATAAATAAAGTCCAAGAATCCGGCAATCATTGATCCAACCGAAAAGAAACATGAAAAAATCAATTATCTTACTCCAAGACCTATTTCCGACAATTTATTTTTGAAATTTTTAACGCTGTCCTTTGCAATTCCTCTCATTCTGTCAGAACCATCAGGAATGCTTCCTTTATCAATTGCAAATACTATCACCTAAAGTATACTCGATTCCCGCGGGAATGTCAAGGCAAGCGGATCACAGGAAACTTATCACTCACGAACTCGGTCACGCCGTACTTCCCGCCGAGCTTCTCGACTTCAAATTACGCATAATGAAAAGCAAAGGATACCGTATTGAAGCGCCGTACATAGCGCGCTCCGACTTTCTCAAAGAGGACATTCCCGGATGCTTCGGGCAGAGCCGTTAAAGAAGGTACGACGACGAAAAATCCCCGGCGAAAGCCTTCACTTACGAAGGCAACGCCGGGGATTTATTCATTTCAGATCACGTCCGGTTATGTCGGCTCAGTCCATCGCCTTGTAAGCGCCGTCCTGAATGTACATAGCCTTCGGCTCCTTGGTGGGCTCGCCTTCGGCGTTCCACGTCATGCTTCCGGTAACTCCGTCAACGGTGATTTCGGTCATGACAGCCTTGAGCTTGTCGCAGAGGTCGGATGCGGAGATATTCGCATCGGTGACATTTGCCTTTTCAAGCGCAGCCTTGATGGTGTATACAGCGTCGTATCCGTCAGCCGCAAACTGATCGGGTGTCTCGTCGTTGTAAGCAGCCTTGTATGCCGCGGTGAACTTGACGGTCTTGTCGTCCTTTGCATCTGCGGCAAAAGGAGTAAGAAGCATTACGCCGTTTGCAAGAGCAGCGTCGTCCTTGAGCTGGGAGATAACTCCGTCGAGTCCGTCGCAGCCGAAGAACTTGACATCGAGACCTGCGGTATCCGCCTGCTTAAGTATAAGCGCAGCCTCCTGATAATAAATAGGAAGGAATACAAGCTCGGCGCCGCTGTCCTTTATCTTCTGAAGCGCAACTGAGAAGTCGGACTTGTTGTCGGAGGTGAATGCCTGGCTCTCGACAACCTCGATGCCCTCAGCCTTGCACTCTGCCGCAAACTTCTCGTAAATACCGCTCGAGTATACGTCGGAGCTGTCGTAAACGGCAGCGACCTTGGCAGCAAGAGAATTTTCCTTTATATAACGCGCGGATGCGGTTCCCTGATCGGGATCGTTGAAGCATATACGGAATGCGTTATCGTATTTCGTGCACTCAACGGCTGAACCCGAGGGAGTGAGCAGGAACATGTTGTCGTCATGAGCGTTGTCCTTGACCGCCTTGCAGGGGGTGGAGGTAACAGTTCCCATGAGAATCTGCATTCCGCTGTCCTTCAGTTTATTGTAAGCATTGACAGCCTTCTCGGGATCGTTTTCGTCGTCCTCGAAGGAAAGCTCAAGCTTCAGTCCGTTCACGCCGCCGGCGTCGTTTATCTCCTTAACCGCAAGAGACGCGCCGTTCTTTACGGATGTTCCGTAGGAGGCAGCACCGCCGGTCGTAGGACCCACTCCGCCGATCTTGATGGTGTCGGAAGAACCGCCTGTTTTGCCGCCGCAGGATATGAGGGATCCAGCAAGAAGCAGAGCCGCCGTTGCAAGTGAAAGTATTTTCTTCATCATCTACATCCTCCATGAATTAAGATACAATAATAATACACTTTCAAAGACGGATTGTCAACAGATTTTTTTGTTTCCGCCGTTGTCATATTACATGAAATTTTGCGAATAAAAGCCTAATTTTTTAACGCAGCCTGTATATTTAGGTGACTTTCGGCAATATTTGCCCTTTGGGGCATCAAAGCGGCATCCGTTCATCGGACAAAGGCGGGCGCTGTTTCGACGAAATGAATATTCAGGATAAATCATGAATTTTTATGCATGCATTTTACGATCATGACTTTTCGCATACGGTTTATCACCGCAAACAGCTCCTGCTTGCGCGGAAGATCGAGAAAGCGTTCGCAGTTCGTGAAATAAGACGACCAAACTGTATCAAGCCCTTCGCTGTCCATACCCGTATCCATGATCTTCCGATACAGCTTATCGATCTCGCCGGGAAGATCGACCTCGTGATTTTTATTTGATATTTCAAGATACCTCAGCATAAATCCGAGCGCATCAAGCTGCGCTGACGTTATGATGTCGTGCAGTCCGCGAACGTCGATCTTCTCATCCCCGATCGTGATAATACCCATGTCGGATACTTCAAGTTTCTCGCTTCCGCTCCCCTCGGGATAAGAGGAAAAATGATCGGAATAAAGTTTTCTCTGCTGAGTCCATTCCGCTTCGGGAGGCTGATCCTGCGTTATTCCGTGATTGCGGCAGATTCTTTTTGATTCCTCCGTCACATCGTGTATCAGATAATCGTCCATCATGCAAACTTTATCGGCAACGTAAAGATATTCTCCGCTTCCGCCGATAACAAGGATCGTCGATACTCCCTGCGTTTTGTAAAGCTCGGCGTTAAGCCCGTCGATATACGGAGCAAATTTACGCAGGCAGTGATCGGCTGCCGCCGCGGAAGTATATGATTGCAGCGTATCCTCTTCCATGCTCAGCATTTCAATCGGGATATTGATCGTAACCGTCGGCTTATCCTGCGCCAATTTGTGTGTTCCCGTGATTTTGAATCCGATATCTTCATTATAATATATCGGGTCAAAGCATTTATCGGGCGCAGCCGTCAATCGTTCGGGATCAACGACAAAAAGTTCGGCGTCGTACATTTCCGGATATGTATGTGTATCCTGATCCATGTTTCTGAGAAAATATGCAAGTCTCTTCAAAAGCATTCCCCCTTTTTTAAGTCGAGTTTTTCGTTTGTTCGGCTTTGCCCGTGCGGCAAAGCATGCAGACACAAAATCCCCCTTTCGTTTTTCGGGCATCGCCGCGCGCTCCGCTTTCACCGGGCAGCATGCCGGAAATTCCGGCTTTGCGGCACAGTCCGATTTTCGGTAGGTCATCGGCTCTGCCGCACAATATCGGGAGAAAAATAAAAGGCGCCCCGCCGGGACGCCGTTTACAATAAAAAACACACCCGGTTCCGGATGTGTACGTTCTTTAGACTTTACCGCAGAACACCGTCTGATTTGGAGAGCCGTATGACATCCGACAAAATTATGCGTTTCATGTCAACCCCTCCTGTCCGAGCAAGTCTGAATTTTTTACCGTATCAAGTATACCATACCTCCCGCTCCGTGTCAAGGGGTAATTTCCCTTCTGCGGCAAAACGCCGGATTATTCGTCCCAGTTCCTGCGTCCTTGCTCCGATGTGCGGCGGCGCTCCGCGCGCCGGATATAAAAATATAATATGTAAAATCCCCGTCGCCGCACACAGCCCGAAGAAAGCCCTCCTCGGCGCTTTCGGTGCGCAAATCCGGCTATTTCGCAAAAAACGGAAAAATAACTTGACAAGCGCAGACGGCGGTGTTATAATGTGATGTACGCTTTTATAAGGGTATTTGTATCTTTGCGCTTTCGCGCGGCAAAAATACCTGCGTATCCTTTTTATGATACCTCTCGCGGGCATCTCTCGTCCGCGGTCGTATATAAACAAATCTTTCAAGAAGGAGGAAGACAATGCCGACCTTTAACCAGCTTGTGAAACAGGGACGTCAGAAGAAGACTTACAAGTCCAAGACTCCCGCAATGCAGACCGGCTTCAACACCATCAAGAACAAGCCGATCGCTCTGAGCGCACCTCAGAAGCGCGGTGTCTGCACCAAGGTTTCCACCACCACGCCGAAGAAGCCGAACTCCGCTCTCCGTAAGGTAGCCCGTGTTCGTATGACGAACGGTATGGAGGCATGGACCTACATTCCCGGTATCGGACACAACCTGCAGGAACACTCTGTCGTGCTCATCCGCGGCGGACGTGTACGCGATCTCCCCGGTGTGCGTTACCACATCATCCGCGGCACCCTCGATACGCAGGGCGTAAGCGGACGCAACCAGTCCCGCTCCAAGTACGGAGCAAAGCGCGCAAAGAAATAAGCGCCGCTCGAATCCTTTTTCCTATCACTGACGCTGTAATATGATTTGTTTATATACGGCTGACCGATAGGCATTTACGGAATTTTATTTCGAGTACCAATGATCTCATATTTTTTAATGAAGGAGGGAATTTCAGTGTCTAGAAGAGGTCAGATTGCAAAGAGAGACGTTTTACCGGATCCGCTTTACAATTCGAAGCTTGTAACCAAGCTCATCAACAACATCATGCTCGACGGCAAGAAGGGCGTTGCCCAGAAGATCGTTTACGATTCTTTCAAGATCATCGAGGAAAAGACGGGTCTCAATCCTCTTGAAGCCTTCACCGAAGCACTTGAAAACGTCATGCCCGTACTTGAAGTCAAGGCTCGCCGTGTCGGCGGCTCTACCTATCAGGTACCTATGGAGGTTCGCGCTGAGCGCCGCCAGACCCTCGGTCTGCGTTGGATGACTCAGTACTCCCGCCAGAGAAGCGAAAAGACTATGGCGGAGCGTCTTGCAAACGAGATAATCGATGCAAAAGGCGGAGCAGGCGGAGCATTCAAAAAGAAAGAAGAAACGCACAGAATGGCAGAAGCGAACAAGGCGTTTGCTCACTACAGATATTGATCTGCGCGTTGAAGAAGGAGAAAAACTGTATCAATGCCAAGAGAGTATTCACTTGAGCGCACAAGAAATATCGGCATCATGGCTCACATCGATGCCGGAAAAACCACCACTACCGAGCGTATTCTTTTCTACACCGGACGTACTCACAAGCTCGGTGAGGTTCACGAGGGTGCCGCTACGATGGACTGGATGGAGCAGGAGCAGGAGCGCGGTATAACCATTACCTCCGCTGCTACGACCTGCTTCTGGGGCGGTGAGAAGAACCAGTACCCCAAGCACCGTATCAACATCATCGACACTCCCGGTCACGTTGACTTCACCGTAGAAGTCGAGCGTTCGCTCCGTGTTCTCGACGGCTCCGTCACCGTTCTTTGCGCTAAGGGCGGAGTTGAGCCGCAGTCCGAAACGGTTTGGCGCCAGGCGGACAAGTACCATGTTCCGCGTATGGCATACGTCAACAAGATGGACATCATGGGCGCGGATTTCTACCGCGTCGTCCAAATGATGAAGGACCGTCTCAAGGCTAACGCCGTGCCGATTCAGCTCCCGATCGGCGCCGAGGATTCATTCCGCGGTATTATTGATCTCATCAATATGGAAGCAGACATCTACTACGACGATCTCGGCAAGGATATGCGTGTTGAGCCCATTCCGGAGGATATGCGCGAGAAGGCCGAGGAGTACAGGAATGCCATGATCGAGGCGGTTGCCGAATCCGACGAGGAGCTTTTCGAAAAGTTCTGCGCGGGCGAGGAGCTTACCGTCGAGGAGATCAAGTCCGCACTCCGCAAGGAGACCATTGCGAACACGATCGTTCCCGTCGTATGCGGAACCTCTTACAAGAACAAGGGTGTCCAGAAGCTTCTTGACGCGATCATCGACTACATGCCTTCCCCGCTCGACGTTCCGCCGATCTCCGGCGTAACTCCCGACGGTGAGGAGCAGGTACGTCATTCGAGCGACGAAGAGCCTTTCGCCGCACTCGCATTCAAGATCATGACCGACCCGTACGTCGGAAAGCTCTGCTTCTTCCGCGTATATTCCGGTACGGTCGAGGCGGGCTCCAACGTATACAACTCCGTAAAGAACGCCAAGGAGCGCTGCGGACGTATACTTCAGATGCACGCAAACGAGCGTCAGGACATCGAAAAGTGCTACTCCGGTGATATCGCCGCAATGGTAGGTCTCAAGAACACCTCCACCGGTGATACCCTCTGTGACGAAGCACATCCCATTATCCTTGAGTCCATGGAGTTCCCGGAGCCGGTTATCCGTGTTGCGATCGAGCCCAAGACCAAGGCAGGTCAGGAGAAGATGGGTCTTGCCCTTGCAAAGCTTGCGGAAGAAGATCCGACCTTCAAGACCTACACCGATGAAGAGACCGGACAGACGATTATCGCCGGAATGGGTGAGCTCCACCTGGAGATCATTGTTGACCGTCTTCTCCGCGAATTCAAGGTTGAGGCAAACGTAGGTAAGCCTCAGGTATCCTACAAGGAGACGATCCGCAAGACCGTCGATCAGGATACCAAGTATGCCCGTCAGTCCGGCGGTAAGGGTCAGTACGGTCACTGTAAGATCATCATTGAGCCCAACGAGCCCGGCAAGGGTTACGAATTCATCAACAAGATCGTCGGCGGTGCTATTCCGAAGGAATACATCCCCGCCGTTGATGCAGGTATTCAGGGCGCTATGCAGAACGGTGTCCTCGCAGGCTACGACGTAGTAGACGTAAAGGTAACTCTTTACGACGGTTCGTACCACGAGGTCGACTCTTCCGAAATGGCGTTCAAGATCGCCGGCTCCATGGCTTTCAAGGAAGCTATGCGCAAGGCAGATCCCGTGCTCACCGAGCCTATCATGAAGGTCACCATCATCACTCCCGACGAATACCTCGGAGATGTTATCGGTGACGTCAACTCGCGCCGCGGTCAGATCCAGACGATGGAGAACATCCCGGGTGCGACACAGATCACAGCGATGATTCCGCTTGCGGAAATGTTCGGATATGCAACCGAGCTGCGTTCGAGAACGCAGGGCCGCGGTCAGTATTCTATGGAGCCGAGCCACTTTGCTGAGGTTCCGAAGAGCATTCAGGAAGCGATCATCAAGCAGAAAACCGGTCAGTAATCCGGTCCAACGAACAAAAATTATTTTTAGGAGGATTTTCCAATGGCAAAGGCACATTTTGAAAGAACCAAGCCCCACGTTAATATCGGTACCATCGGTCACGTTGACCACGGTAAGACCACTCTGACTGCGGCTATCACCAAGACTCTTTCTCTCGCAAACGATAACATCGAATTCATGGCATATGACCAGATCGATAACGCTCCCGAAGAGAGAGCTCGCGGAATCACAATCAACACCCGTCACGTTGAGTACGAGACCGAAGCACGTCACTATGCACACGTTGACTGCCCCGGCCACGCCGACTACGTTAAGAACATGATTACAGGTGCTGCACAGATGGACGGCGCTATCCTCGTTGTTGCTGCTTCCGACGGTCCTATGCAGCAGACCCGTGAGCACATCCTTCTCGCTCGTCAGGTTGGCGTTCCTGCAATCGTTGTTTACCTCAACAAGACCGACCTCGTTGACGACGAAGAGCTCCTCGAGCTTGTAGAGATGGAAGTTCGTGAGCTTCTCAACGAGTACGACTTCCCGGGCGACGATATTCCGATCATCCGCGGCTCCGCTCGTGCTGCTCTCGAAGCTCCCAACGACATCAACGATCCTGCATACGACTCCATCAAGGAGCTCATGAAGGCTGTTGACGAGTATATTCCTACTCCCGCTCGTAAGACTGACGAGCCCTTCCTCCTCCCTGTCGAGGACGTATTCTCCATCTCCGGACGCGGAACCGTTGCTACCGGACGTGTTGAGCGCGGTACCGTTAAGGTTTCCGACACCGTTGAGATCATCGGTCTCACCGAGGAGAGAAAGACCACCGTTATCACCGGTGTTGAGATGTTCCACAAGCAGATGGATCAGGCAGAAGCAGGAGACAACGTAGGGCTTCTTCTCCGCGGTATCGCGAAGAACGAGATCGAGCGCGGACAGGTTCTCTGCAAGCCCGGCTCCATTCATCCGCACACCAAGTTTGTCGGACAGGTTTACGTTCTGACCGAGAAAGAAGGCGGACGTCAGAAGCCGTTCTTCTCCGGCTACCGTCCTCAGTTCTACTTCAGAACTACCGACGTTACCGGCACGATTACTCTTCCCGATGATGTTGAGATGTGCCGCCCCGGCGACAACGTTGACATGAGCGTTGAGCTTATTACTCCTATCGCTATCGAGAAGGGACTCCGTTTCGCTATCCGTGAGGGTGGACGTACCGTTGGTTCCGGCGTCGTTATCGAGATCAAAGAGTAATTGATCTGATTCTTTCAAAAATCCCGCAGAATTATCTGCGGGATTTTTATTTTGCCTACCGCTCACGCAAGCCGAGCGGAGTACCGCCCCGGCAGCTGTGATGTCTGCCCACGCTCGGAGTACCCACCCAAAAACTGTTGTCATCGCTGATGCTCCGTTGTCTGCGCTCCCCAAACGCCGCCCAAACTGTTGCAGTTTCAGGCAAAGCGAAAAATACCTCCGGAAAAGCCCTGCATCCCCCGCTTTATTTCCCACGGCACAAAAAGCTGCCGCAATTGAGTAACCTCAATTGCGGCAGCCGTATTTCAATTATTCACGCCGATTCTCGCGGCAGCGGCTTATATTTATTTTCCGTACTTTTCGTCCATCTCGTCGGAGTATGCGTTCATCATCGCCTCGATCTCCACCCAGTCCTCGTCGGTGAAGGTGATCGCCGGATCGTCGGAAAAACGGTAGATATCCGGAATACCGATTTTCGGCATATTGCGGTAGAAGCGCATAGCGTCGTCATGGTTTGCAAAGTTTACGGAGTCCGTATCGATAAGCACACCCGGCATAGCAGCCTCGAACAGCTTTGCTCTCAGACCCATCGTCTCCGTTTCGTTGCGCAGATCCCACGAATAGTCGTGGAGACGCGCCTGATCGCAAACCTCGTCAAAATAAGGATGGCACGGACTTGCGTTGATAAGCGCATCCGGCTTGATCTCCTTTGCGGTGCTGTAGATCAGATTGTAAAGCTCCTTCGTCATCTGCGCGCCGTACTTGCCGCCGGCAGACTTTGCGCTCTTGCCGTAAGGCATGATGAGCGAATAGTCAAGCTTGAAGCCGTCGCAGTTCATGCATCCCTCTTCGTCCGAAAGGAGATAATGAAGTATTTTCTTGAGATGCGTGCGGTACTTCTCGTTCGTGGGATCGGCATAAGGCGGATAGTTCAGGCTGAAGCTTCTGTACGGGATTCCCTCTCCGGTCATTACCTCATCCTCGGGAAGTCCCTCGCCGCCCCACAGACGGAACCACAGGATCGTATGTATTCCGCGCGAATGCATTTCATCGGTAAACGCACGCATGTCGGGCCATCTTTCGGGATCGGGCAGGCAGTCGCCGTAGGTCTTCTGCCATTTGTCGTCGATTATGAGCATCGTCGGACGTATGTTGTGATCCTTTATCATGTCCGCGATCTTCATGTATGCGTCCTGTCTTGCCATTCCCGCCTGAGAGCATCCGTCGGTGATGAGCATCTCCTGCTCGTTCCATCCGCAGACGATAGGCCCTCTCCACCAGCGCGGGATGTCCTTTCTCTCGTTTTTGCGGCAAAGCCCCGTATCAAAGTGATAAGCGGAATACTTTCTTACGATATCAAGATCGTCGTCTCCGAAGAACGCACGGATAACGGGAAGAGTGAATTCACCGTCAACGGCAGTATGTCCGTCGAGCGCGGTCGAGAGATAGAAGCCGCGGCGGCGCGTATTAAATCCGAGATTGTAATCGAAGTGAAAGAAGTTGTACTCTCCGTCCTTCGCGCACATTCCGAGACCGAAGCGTCCGTCAAGTCCCTCGGTGCGGAACGAGAAGCAGTACGGCGGCGGAATCAGGAGCTCAAAGAAGGAGCGGTACGGGAGCGCCGCGGGCATTATATTGCGGAATGCCGGATCGGTTCCGCCGCAGGGAATGAAGTATTCGCAGAAATTGTAGTCCGAGCAGGTGTAATCGGTATCCTCAAGATGCGCGCTGAAGTAATCGACCTTGCCGACACGTCCTTTGCCCTTCACCGTCACGGAATAGGTGAAGCCTTCCCTGTCGCAGGACAGACGGTATTCCTTGTTCCACAGATCGGAAGTTCCCTTCCACAAGAATTCGCCGTCCGATATCTTCTCAATCGCGGCGGGAGTGCGCTCGCCGTGCTCCTCATGCTCTGTGAATTCTCCGTCAAGCTCCGTAACGGTTCCGACGGATGTGGCGGGCATGAGGTCGGTGACTCTCACGCCGTCCTGATAAACGCGGATCGCCGAAGTGCCTATTTCAAGGCTGTACCGATCCCCTTTGTAAATGTAGTTTTCCATAAAAATCCCCTTTTGTTTATTGAACCGCGTTTCGGCGGCTTATTCCTTTACAAGATAGCGCACGGATGCAAAATGCTTCGGTGCGGTTTCGTACACGATTCCCGCGCGCAGCTCGTCGCCGGTGAATCTTTCGCCGCTGCGTCGGTCGATATAGACCGCTCCGCGCTCGGCACGGCTGATTTTCAGCCTGTATGAGACATTCTTCACGCTGTCCTCCGTCTGGATAAAAGACAGAAGTATCTCCGAGCTGTCGCCGTTCGTGTAATAATATGCGGCGCATCCGTTCTCCGGCGGATTCTTCAGACGGTAAAGCTCGCCGTCCTTTATGAGGTGCTCGTACTCGCGGTACTGCTCAATTTCGTGAGGGATGCGCGCCTTGACCGCCTCATCGACCGTAAGTATGTTCATCTCGTATCCGAGCATTCCGTGAATTGCGACCGCCCAACGGTAGTCGATCTCGTCGGGATCGTCGCCGGGATGCGAAACATGGCAGCTCATCGTCGCCGCCGGATACGCAAGCGTGGAACCGTATTGGATCACCGTGCGCGCCGCCGGAAGGGTAAGATCGCTCGTCCATATCTGCTCGCCGTAGCGCATCATTCCGAGGTCGTAACGTCCGCCGCCTCCGGAACACGTCTCGATAATAATATCGGGGAAGCGGCTGCGGAACCACGAGAGAAGCTCGTACACACCGAGCATATAACGGTGCGGAACCTCCTTCTGCCTCTCGGGCGGGAGGAAGTCGCTGCCCACCTCCGAGAGGTGGCGGTTCATATCCCACTTTATATAGTCGATCGGCACACCGCCGAACGTTTTTTCAAACGATGCCTTGAGATACTCGACGACATCGCGGTTCGACATATCGAGGACAAGCTGATGCCTCGAGAGCGACGACGTTCTTCCGGGGACGCGGAGCGTCCATTCGGGATGCGCGCGGTAGAGATCGCTGTCGGGATTGACCATCTCCGGTTCGATCCAGATTCCGAAGCCGACGCCCTCCGCCTTCACACGTTCGGCAAACGCCTTTAATCCATCCGGGAAGCGCTCGCGGTTCTCGAACCAATCACCGAGCCCGGCGCGGTCGTTCACTCTCTTGCCAAACCAGCCGTCGTCCATGACGAGCATATCGATTCCGTATTTGCGGCTCTCCCTTGCGAAGTCGATGAGTACCTTTTCGTCTATGTCGAAGAACACCGCCTCCCACGAGTTGAGGACGACGGGACGGTGCTCCGTCTTGTCGGGCGGAAGTATGTGCGCACGGGTGAACTTGTGGAAATTGCGGCTCATCTGTCCGATGCCCGATGCCGAATACGTCATGACGGCTTCCGGCGCCTCGAATACCTCACCCGGCTCAAGCCTCCATCCGAAATTCTCGCTTCCGATTCCGACCTGAACGCGGGTGTATTCCTCCTGACCCTGCTCGACCTCGCTGAGGAAGTTTCCGCTGTAGACGAAGTTAAAGCCGTATACGCTTCCGCGCTCCTCAGTCGCCTTATGCTCCGCTATCGCAATAAACGGATTGAATTGGTGGCTCGACGCGCCGCGGCGGCTGAACACGCTCTGCGATCCCATTCTGACGGGAAGGCGGCAGACGTTTCTCTCCCAGCAGTGCGCGCCGTGCAGACTGATCATATCCCACTCGCGTCCGGGAATATCGCAGGTGAGGCTCATCATCTTCTCGATATCGACGGGAGCCTTGCCGTGATTTTCAAGCACCGAATAGCGGCTTATGACGTCGCAGTCCTCGAAAACGGTGTAGTAAAGCTTCAGCGTGCATCCCGTAACCTCATCGTCGGTCATCGTGATCTCGAGAGTTTTTGCGTCCTCGTCCGCTCGCGCAAACGGAAGACCGGAGATCTCGCGGCGTCCGCTGAAAATGCGGTGCTTCTTATATGTAAAGAGCGTTACGGAATTGCCGTCCGCGTTCTTTATTTTGAGAGCGGTGGAGCGGAAATCTCCCGAACCGAAGAACGGGCATTCAAGAAACGCCTCGTCGAGCGAAAGCTCCTCATCCTCCTCGCGCTTGTAAGGCGAAAACGAATGCAGGCGGTGGGAATACTGCGGATCAAGCCCGCGAACCTTTTTTCCGTAGTAAAGATGTACGGGATACTTTCCGTGAAGGATCATGAGATCGTATTCCGTATTCTTTGTTCTCAGACGGAAGCGCATCCCGTTCTTTTCAAATTTTATCGACATGGATTCTCCTTTGCGGATATCATTTTTACGGACCGCATATCCGGATAAGCTGTGAAGTACGTCTCCTGCACGTTTTCTGTCCGAATGCAAAGCGGGCAAAAGTGCGCGCAGCACGACGGTGCAGTCCTCGCGCCCGATCATTGCGGAGCCGCGCGGTATTGCGAAACTTCCCCGACGGGCGTGATGACCCGGAAACGGTCATTGTAATTTTACCATACCTTCAACCGTTTGGCAACTCGTTTTTTTCGTTTCCGATAAAATAAATGCGCCGCATCATTTATTACTTCGACACTATTGACATTTTTTCGGAAACATGATAGAATATTCTAAAAGTTTTAATCTGATAATAATAAAGGCGGTAATATGCTCTCACTGAAAAACTACCTTTGGGTCTTTTTCCTCTCAATGGTTCCCGTACTTGAGCTTCGTGCGGCCATCCCGATAGGCGCAACGCTCGGGCTTGAATGGGTAGCTAACTACCTCATCTGCGTGATCGGAAATATGATCCCCGTTCCGATCATACTTCTCTTCGTCCGTCATGTACTCGAATGGATGAAAAAGATCCCCCGTCTTGATAAAATAGCCCTCTGGGTAGAAAACAAAGCTCAGAAGAACACCCCCAAGGTACAGAAATACGCATCCCTCGGACTTCTTATATTTGTCGCGCTTCCCCTGCCGGGAACCGGCGCGTGGACGGGCGCTCTTGTCGCCGCCATGCTCGATATGCGGATGAAATACGCGATCCCGTCAATATTCTGCGGAGTACTTATCGCCGGTCTGATAATGTCGCTTGCATCATACGGACTGGTATCGTTTCTCACCTTTCTTGCCTGAGCAGACCGCACCCTATAAAAATCGACGTTTTATTCTCCGTAAGCCGACGCCGACACACTTTGATCCCTATGATATGAAATGATTCGGAGGAAAAATGAAAAATATCGCAAAAGCGCTTAAAGAACGACTTCATTATATCGTATACGGGATATTTCTCGCAATACACGCTTTCAACCTGATCCCCGTGATACGCTACGGAGACGACTACTATTACAGCATGTTTTTCCGCCGCGGAATATCATATTTTCTTTCGGAGACCGCAGTCCATTATACGCAGACAAACGGAAGATTCTTCGTACATCTTTTAGATGAAGTGCTTCTTTATCTGCCGCTTGCGGCGTGGAAGGTGTTCGAGTTCTTCGTCATTGCGCTGACGGTTCTTCTCGTCGCCGAGATCGCCTCCGGAAACGACCGGGCGCGTTTTCCCTCGTCGCTTATCATGTCGTGCACCGCATTCTCGCTGATCGGACTTCCGATACTCCGCGAAGCCGTGTATTGGGCGACGGGATCACTGAATTATGTCTTCCCGGTAATGCTCACTCTGCTGCTCTTCTTCGCTTACTCACGCCTCGCCGATGAGGAGCGCGGCGCGCGGTATCTTCCCGTGCTCGCCTTTTTCGCATCCTTCACCGCCGAGCAAAGCGCCACGGCATCGCTGTTCATCTGCATCGTAATGCCGATCTACATCGCCGCCGTAAAGAAAAAGAAGCTCTGCACCTCGTACATCGTAAGCATATTCACGTCTGCGGCGGCGTTCGCCACAGTGATGTTCTCGCCCGGCAACTCCATCCGCCAGACCTATTACCCGGAGTTTTACGCAAAGTCCCTGTTCGGGAAAATAAGAGGAAACCTCAGCGAATTTTTCGGAATAGTGTTCAACGTCGGCGTTGTGTTCGTCTTTTTCCTCTTCTTTTTTACCGTTGCGGGATACACTTTCGGAAAAAGATTCATCGAGATCGTGCGGAAACGGGAAGGAAATATCGCATACGCCGTATTCTGCGGAGCCTCCGCTCTGTCGTGCTCAGTTTCAGCCGTGCTTTTACTTGCCGGAACAAAGTTTTTCCCGAGACTTTCTCCGTCCGTCGCCCAGCTTACGGTTTCCGCGGTCGTCTCTCTTGCGTTCTGCACTGTATACTTTATGATCTCCGCGCTGCGCGGGGAGAGCGTCGTTCCGTTTATCTTCACCGCCGCCTGCGTAGGAGTATCGGGCGCCATGCTGATCTCTCCCGTGTACGGACCGCGCACGCTCTACATCACTGTCATATTCCTCGCCGTCACGACCGTATACATGCTTGCCGAGCTGCCTGACTGCGTATTCAAAAAATCGCTCGTTCCGCTCCTCGCCATGTCCTTTGCCGCCGTCAAATGCGAGATGTTTTCCGTCAAAATCGTATTATGCATACTCGTTATCGCGGCGATTGCCGATGCTATTCTCACGCTCACAAAGCGGAAATTCCGCCTCTCCGCCGTTCTCGCGGCCGCGTTCTCGCTGATGCTCTTCCTCTCCGTCGGATTCGGATATTTTTCGAATTACGAAGTCAACCGCTTCAACGAAAATGCGTGTGCTTCGTTCGTCGGTGAAGATCAGGACGGACCGCTCGTGCTCTCGTATCCCGTGAAGTCAAAGTACGGCTGGACGCTTCCCTTCCGTGATCCGTATCAGGCGGGAAAATTCAAAATCCTTTACGGTATCCCCGAGGAAACCGAGATAGTCTACAAAACGCCCGAGGAGCTCGGCATAAAGAGCACAATTTTTTCAAAATAACGTCGATATTCGATATTTTCTATTGCATTGCGCCGCAATGTGTGATACAATAGACCGAAAAGAAAAATACAAACTTATCAAGAGCGGCTGAGGGACTGGCCCTGTGAAGCCCGGCAACCTATCCTGCTTTGCACGCAGGACAAGGTGCTAATTCCCGACAGATAAGAGGTCAAAGCACATTCGCGCCTCCGCTCTGCCGGAGGCGTTTTTGTTTCGTATGTATTGCCTCCTGCTTTTGATACGGGAAAGGAAATCAAAATGAAAAGACTTTTTACCTCCGAATCCGTTACGGAAGGACATCCCGATAAAGTATGCGATCAGATATCCGACGCGATACTCGACGCATATCTGAAGGAAGACCCGTTCGCGCGCGTCGCCTGCGAAGTAAGCTGCACAACGGGACTGATCCTCATAATGGGCGAGATCACCTCATCCGCACACATCGACAGAGAGTCCGTAGCACGCGAGACCGTCCGCAGGATCGGCTATGACCGCGCAAAGCTCGGATTCGACTGCGACACATGCGCCGTCATTCAGTCGGTGCACCGTCAGTCTCCCGATATCGCGCTTGGCGTCGATCATTCGTATGAGGCAAAGCTCGGCGAGGACGATTCGCTCGAAACGGGCGCCGGAGATCAGGGAATCATGTTCGGCTACGCAACAAACGAAACGCCCGAATTAATGCCGCTTGCGATCTCCCTCGCACACACGACCGCAAAACGCCTTGCCGAGGTCCGCAAGACGGGCGCGCTCACCTATCTCCGTCCCGACGGAAAAACTCAGTACACCGTCGAGTACGAAAACGGCAAGCCCGTGCGCATCGACACGGTCGTTGTCTCCACTCAGCACAGCCCCGACGTGTCGGTCGAGGAGATTCGCCGCGACATGACGGATCACGTCATCGCGCCCTGCGTTCCCGCCGGCATGATCGACGCGGACACGAAAATATACGTTAATCCCACCGGACGCTTTGTCATCGGCGGCCCCTACGGAGATTCCGGTCTCACCGGACGCAAGATAATCGTTGACACCTACGGCGGCGCTTCACGTCACGGCGGCGGCGCTTTCTCCGGAAAGGATCCGACGAAGGTCGACCGCAGTGCGTCGTATGCCGCGCGTTACCTTGCAAAGAACATCGTTGCGGCGGGAATCGCCGACCGCGCCGAGATCCAGCTTGCCTACGCAATCGGCGTTGCACGCCCGGTATCGCTCATGATCGAGACCTTCGGCACCGAAAAGTGCGACATCTCCCGCCTCGGCGATGTGATAAGCGAGCTTGTCGATCTGCGTCCCGATGCGATAATCAAAAAATTCAATCTGCGTAAGCCCATATATGAGCCTCTTGCATCTTACGGTCACATGGGACGCGAGGAGCTCGGCGTACTCTGGGAAAAGACCGATCTCGCGGATACCCTCAGAAGCGAATTCGGACTTTGATAATTGCAAATACTCCCCCTGCGGCATATACTGAGCGCAGGGGGATATTTTTATGCTTTATGAAATAATTTGCTGTCTGCTCTGCGTATTTGCCGTCTACGGAATCTACTGCGCCGCGCGCGAGGTATATTTTCTTCTCATGACGCGCAGCGGGAGAAGCGAGGACGGCGACGAGGACAACAGCTCCAACTGCGGACATAACTGCATCGCCTGCCGCGGCTGTACGCTGTCCCGCGGTGAGAACGTCTCCGACAAAAGCTCCGAAGAATCACAGCCGCATAATGTCTCCGAGGAAAAATCCTCAAAAGATTGAACTTTTGTTCGGGATATGGTACAATAAATAAGCGAAGTGATGATGCCTTTGCGGGCGGGTGAGTTTTCGCCGAAAAGCGCCGATACGGTGCGTTTTGCAGAAACCGCGCTCATATGCCGGGGAAAGCGCCCGGCTTTGCCGTGTACAGCCGCGGCGAACCCGCCCTAACTATTTCTTATTATTAAAAGGAGAACGCCATGCCGGAAGAGCTGACGATAAACGAACAGAAAAAGAATATGTCGGTCTCCGGCACGGTGGATTCCGTTATCTACTCAAGCGAGGAAACGGGCTACACCGTCTGCCTGCTTGAATCCGAGGGGGAATGCGTCACCGTCGTCGGTACGCTTCCCTATCTGACCGAGGGCGACAGGATCACCGCATACGGATCGTTCGTCAATCATCCGGTATACGGCGTTCAGTTCAAGTGCGACTTCTTCGAAAGGGTCATGCCCGAAACGAAGGGGGACATTCTGCGCTATCTCTCGTCCGGTGCCGTAAAGGGGATCGGACCGAAGACCGCCTCCCGCATAGTGGACAAATTCGGCGAGAACTCCTTCGACGTGATTGAAAATCATCCCGATTGGCTCGCGGAGATCAACGGTATATCGCAGAAGAAAGCCGCCGTCATATCGCAAAGCTTCCGCGAGATGGCGGGAGCGCGCGACGTGATCATGTTCTGCCGCAATCTCTGCTCCGGCGCGACCGCAATGAGGATATACAAGAAATGGGGACGCGACTCCGTCGGAAAGATACGCGAAAATCCGTACCGCCTTTGCAGCGAATTCCACGGGATAGGATTCCGCCGCGCCGATGAGATCGCGCTCACGATCGGCACCGACAAAAATTCCCCCGAAAGGCTGTCTGCCGGAATTTCCTACGTTCTCTCGGCATATATGCAGAAAACGGGAAACACACTGATGGCGGAGGGCGAGCTTATCGATACTTCATCCTCGCTTCTCGACGTTCCCGCAGAAATTCTTGCTCCGGTGCTCGATGACGAGGTGAAAAGGTCTCACGCCGTCGGCACGGTTTCGAACGGTGAAAGATACATAAGCCTGCCGCGCGCCGCCGAAGCGGAAAAATACTGCGCCGCGAAGCTCGTGCAGCTTTACCGCCTCTGCCCGAGAATCGGCGATGCTGATATTCCGATACTTATCTCGCGCTGCGAAAACGATTCGCATATCGAATATGCCGATCTCCAAAAGGAAGCGATATATGCCGCCCTCTCCGGCGGAGTCTGCGTAATAACGGGCGGTCCGGGAACCGGAAAAACGACGGTCATACGCGCGCTCATATCGATATTCGACGGGCTCGGACTGAAGTGCGCGCTTGCGGCACCGACGGGACGCGCGGCAAAGCGCATGAGCGAGGCGACATCGTATGAAGCGAAAACGGTCCACCGCCTTCTCGAAATGGAATACACCGGAGACGACGAAAACGCTTCGTTCCTCCGCGATGAGAAAAATCTTCTCGATGAGAACGTCTTTATCATCGACGAAGCGTCGATGATCGACATCTTCCTTTTTCATTCCCTGCTCCGCGCGATCAAGCCCGGCGCGCGCCTCATCCTGATCGGGGACGCGGATCAGCTTCCGCCCGTCGGCGCGGGCAACGTCCTCGACGATCTCATAAGCTCGGAGGCGTTTCCGCTCGTTCGCCTGACGAGAATATTCCGTCAGAGCGGCGAAAGCATGATCGTCACCAACGCACATATGATAAATGAAGGAAAATTTCCCGACTGCTCGAATAAGGACGGAGATTTCTTTCTCATGCCGCGGTATTCCGACGGCGAAACCGCATCTACGGTCGCCGAGCTTATAAAAAAGCGGCTTCCGGCGAAATATGGAAAGGACATCGCGGGAGATATACAGATAATAACACCGTCGAGAAAGGGCGCGTCCGGCACGGTCGAGCTGAACGCGCGCCTTCAGCAGCTTCTGAACCCCCGAGCCCCCGAAAAAGCGGAGAAGGCATTCGGAGAAAAGATATTCCGCGACGGCGATCGGGTAATGCAGACCAAGAACAACTACTCCGTCGAATGGGAGAAGGATTCGGTTTCGGGCGTCGGAATATTCAACGGCGACATCGGACAGCTTATTTCCGTGGATCACGCCTCCGGCACGTTCAGAATAAACTTTGACGGAAGGATCTGCGACTACGACTTTGCCTTTGCGGACGAGCTTGACCACGCCTACGCCGTGACGGTTCACAAAAGTCAGGGCAGCGAATACCCGTTTGTCATAATCCCGCTTTACCGCTGCGCTCCGATGCTTCTCACGAGAAACCTTATATACACCGCGATCACACGCGCCTCGCGTATGGCTATACTCGTCGGCGACCCGTCCGTGCTCTCGACGATGATCGAGAATACGGGTCACACAAAACGCCTCACCCGCCTAAAGGAAAACATAACGGAGGCGCGCGGTGAATAAGCTTACGCTGCGCCGCATCGCCGCGCGCATATGCAACACCGTGTTTCCGAGAAAGTGCATCCTGTGCGGAGAGCTTCTCGATCCGGACCGCGGCGCGGAAATGTGCGAAAAGTGTCTCGGCGCATATTCCGATGCGCTCGCGCTCACCTGCCCCGTATGCGGAAAAGGCGCGAAATCATGCCGCTGCGGTTCGTCCCCCGATGCCGCCAAGCTCACGGTGCTCGGATTTTATACGGGGGCGGACAGCGATATCGGTCGCCTTGTATACCGTTTCAAGCGCGAATACGACCGCGACATCCGAAAATTCTTCGCGCGTTCTCTCGCCGCCGCGCTGAGCTCCGATATCGGAAAGGACATATCGGACTTCACCGTGACATTTCCGCCGAGGAGCCGCGATGCCGAAAGGAAATACGGCTTCGATCAGTCGGAACGTCTGGCTTCGCTGACCGCCGAGTACATCGGAGCCGGATTCGACGCGGTATTCATCCGAAGCGGAGGCACAGATCAGAAAAAGCTCTCCGCCGCAATGCGGCGCGCAAACGTATCGGACGCATTTCGGCTGAAGTCGGGAGCAAAGGTCGACGGAAAACGTTTCATACTGATCGACGATATCATCACCACCGGTTCCACCGTCGAGAAATGCGAGTCACTGCTCCTCGAAGCGGGTGCCGCCGAAGTGCATCCCGCATCTCTTTTCCGCACAATGCCGAAGGAGCGCAAAGAGAAAGTCCCGCCGGACTCCGGTCTGTGGTTTGAGGACTGAGAATCAGCCGCCGTCTCCCGGAAGCATGAGGCGGCGCTCACGCTTATTGAAGAACGCATACAGAAGCACAACGACATTCGTCGCGGTCATCGCCGACACGCACAGATCGGCGATATTCCACATGAGCGCGGAGCCGATGACGCTCCCCGCGATACACGAAATGCCGAACATCACGAAATAAACTCCGAGTGCAAGGCGGCTGTGCGTAAGATATCTCAGCGCGACCACGCCGTAGTACGATTGGCAGATCACCGTCGCGTATGCGAAAAGAATTACGGATACCGAGATCACATGCCCAGCCGCGCGTCCCGCGAACGTGCGGTACGCAAGGACCGAAAGCCTTACTCCGTCCTCGCCCCTGCCGTCGCCGAGAAGAAGTATCACGATCGCCGTCAGCGTGCAGATCACCACCGTATCCGCAAACACTTCGAATATTCCGAAAATTCCCTGATCGTGAGGGGAATTTGTATTTGCGGAGGCGTGCGCGGTCGGAGCGGTGCCGCATCCCGCCTCGTTCGACAGTATGCCGCGGGTGACCCCGAAGCGCACGGCGCGGCTCAGCGCAAAGCCTCCCGCACCGCCCGCCGCGGCTTTAAGCGAGAACGCGGAGCCGAAGATATCGGCGAATATCCCCGGCAGCCTTTCCGTGTTCGCAAATATTATATAAAGGGAAAGAAGTATATACACTCCCGAAAGAAACGGGATAAGCTTCACCGTCACGTCGGAGATCCGTCTGAGAGAGCCGAGCATCACCGCAAGCGAAAGCACGCACATGACCGCGCCGACGGCGATCGGCGGGATGCGCTCGGAATACACCGCGGCGGCAGCGTTCGACTGAACGATATTCCCCGTCACAAGGGAATTTGCGAGGCAGAGGAGCGCGAAAAATCCGCCGAGCCGCGGAGAAAGCATATCCGACATATAGTACATCGCGCCGCCGAAAAAGCCGTCGGCGTTTTTTCTTCGGTGAGCCACGGCGAGTGCGACCTCGGCATACTTTACCCCCATCGCAAGAAGAGCGCTGACCCACATCCAGAACACCGCGCCCGCGCCGCCTGCAACAATGGCGCTTGCCACACCCGCGATATTCCCCACGCCGAGCGTGCCCGCAAGTGCCACGGTCATCGCTTTGAACGGTGTCTGTCCCCCTCCGGTCAGACCCTTTTTCAGCGAACGGAAGAATTTCACCGGATGCACGATCCAGAAAAAGTGAAGATACGACGAGAACAAAAGCCCGCAGCCGAGAAGCAGCACGGGCATTATCATTCCCGACAGAAGAGCGTTAATATTATCAAGCATATTACAGTTTACGCCCGATCCGCACGGATTATTACATCCGCGTGCGGACGTGTCGCGGTCATTTCCCCTTTTTTCGGGCTTTTCACCGCCCGTTTAGCACTCGCCGCAAGTCAGTGTAAAAACATATTAGGCATATTTTGTAAACGATATGTTAACTCTTCGAAATTCCCTTGATTTTTCTATATGCCGGGTATAGAATATATCATGTGATTGGCACTCAGACACAGTGAGTGCTAAATCAGATTAACGAAATAAATAAAGTGCGATGCACAAAAGCAGGAGGTATATTATGAATATCAAACCTTTGGCAGACCGCGTTGTAGTAAAGGCGATCGAAGCAGAGGAAAAGACCACGGCGGGAATCATTCTCCCCGGCAGTGCTCAGGAAAAGCCTCAAATGGCGGAGGTCGTTGCGGTAGGTCCGGGCGGACTCGTAGACGGCAAGGAAGTCGTTATGACCGTTAAGGTCGGCGACCGTGTAATCACCAGCAAGTACGCAGGCACCGAAGTAAAGTGCGGTGATACCGAATACAACATCGTTCGTCAGAACGACATTCTCGCAATAGTTGAGTAATAACAGGAGGGATTTACAATGGCTAAGGATATTCTTTACGGAGCAGATGCAAGATCCGCTCTTCTCGCAGGCGTAGATAAGCTTGCAAATACGGTTAAGATCACTCTCGGACCGAAGGGCAGAAACGTTGTCCTCGACAAGAAGTTCGGCACTCCGCTGATCACCAACGACGGTGTTACCATCGCAAAGGAGATCGAGCTTGAGAACGCATCCGAGAACATGGGCGCACAGCTCGTCCGCGAAGTTGCGACCAAGACCAACGATGCTGCCGGAGACGGCACCACCACCGCTACTCTTCTCGCTCAGGCATTCATCCACGAGGGCATGAAGAACGTAACCGCAGGCGCAAATCCGATGGTTATCCGCCGCGGTATCCAGAAGGCTGTAGACCGCGCCGTCGCAGACCTCACCGCTAATTCCAAGAAGGTCAACGGCACTGCAGACATCGCCCGCGTAGGCACTATCTCCGCAGGTGACGAGGTGATCGGTACCCTGATCGCAGACGCTATGGAAAAGGTCACCGCAGACGGCGTAATCACCGTTGAGGAGTCCAAGTCCGCCGAAACCTACTGCGAAGTAGTCGAAGGCATGCAGTTCGACCGCGGTTATCTCTCCCCCTACATGGCAACCGATACCGATAAGATGGAAGCCGTTCTCGACGACGCGCTTGTTCTTATCACCGATAAGAAGATCTCGAACATCCAGGAGATCCTTCCCCTTCTTGAAAAGATCGTCCAGAGCGGTGCACGCCTGCTCATCATTGCAGAGGATGTCGAAGGCGAAGCTCTCACGACTCTCGTTCTCAATAAGCTCCGCGGCACGTTCAACTGCGTAGCGGTCAAGGCTCCCGGCTTCGGCGACCGCCGCAAGGAAATGCTCCGCGACATCGCAGTGCTCACCGGCGGCGAGGTCATCTCGAGCGAGCTCGGACTTGAGCTCAAGGAAGCCACTCTCGAGCAGCTCGGTCACGCACGTCAGATCAAGGTCAACAAGGACAACACGATCATCGTCGGCGGCGCAGGCGATCCCGAGGCAATCAAAGCCCGCGTAAGCCAGATCAAGAACGCTATCGAGACCACCACCTCCGATTTCGACCGCGAGAAGCTTCAGGAGAGACTTGCAAAGCTTTCCGGCGGCGTTGCCGTGCTCAAGGTCGGCGCAGCTACCGAAACCGAGATGAAGGAAAAGAAGCTCCGCATCGAGGACGCCCTCAACGCTACCCGCGCAGCAGTTGAGGAAGGCATCGTTGCAGGCGGCGGTACCGCTTACATCAACGTCATTGACGATGTAGCAAAGCTTTCCGACACCGTTGAAGGCGACGAAAAGACCGGTGTAAACATCGTTGTACGCGCACTTGAGGCTCCGCTCCGTCAGATAGCCGAGAACGCAGGCTTCGAAGGCTCCGTCATCGTTGACAAGGTTCGCAAGAGCGGCAAGGTCGGATACGGCTTCGACGCAGCTTCCGAGACCTACTGCGACATGGTTGAGGCGGGAATCGTCGATCCTACCAAGGTTACACGCAGCGCTCTCCAGAACGCGGCAAGCGTAGCTTCCACCGTTCTCACCACCGAGGCTCTCGTCGTATCTCAGCCCGAGCCGGAACCGGCTGCACCCGCAGGTGGTATGGGCGGCGGTATGGGCGGTATGTATTAATCCCGCAGCAGAATACCGATTTGTTCCGAAGGGGCTGTCATGTAATGCCACAGCCCACTAAGGCGATAATTTCAAACGAACAGAAAAGTGGCATTCGCAAAGGCAGCAACAGGGCTTCAACCGGCAAGGTTGGAGCCTTGTTGCTATCAGTATATATATAGTATAATCGCATCTTTGCGTTTTTTGCAACTGCCGGAGTATAATGGAAGCGTCAGGAGGTGCCGGACAATGAAAGAACAGAAGTATCATATCTATCTGACCGAGCAGGAACGGTCGGAGGTTATCAAATCCCTCATAGACCTGAAAAACACGCTTATCCGGCAGGGCAAATACACGGACGCCGTTGACGATGTGCTGGTGAAGCTGACCGGCGCAAAGCGAAAAAAGCTGAAGGTCGTATACATCTGAATAGAGTTCGAGCCGCTTATTCCCAATCGGAGTAAGCGGCTCTTTTCATTTCAGGTATAGCTTTCCGCCAAAGAGTTTTCCTTGAAATGGCGGTTGTTTTCCAGCAGCTCATCAAAAGTTACAGGCTTAAAGCTGTTTATATCCACACCGGCATTCAAAACATTCTCCCGTGCGGCAATCAGCGGCCAGAAGTCTGCCCTCGTATCATTATGAATATGCCCGTGGATCATATATGACCGCTTCGCGTGCTTCCACGAAAGCATCGGGTAATGGCATAGCGTTAAAGAGCGCTTTCCGTCCGAGGTTTCCAAAAACCTGTCCACGCTGAAAAAATACCTTGCGTAGTCAAACTTCGTCATCCACGAGCCGTCGTGGTTGCCGACGATCAGCCGCTTCTTGCCCTTCAACCGCTTCAGGATTCCCTCCGCATTGGTGCTGCGGAAAAACATATCCCCAAGAATATATACCGTATCGTTTCCGGTCACTCTATCGTTCCAGTTTTGAATCATCGCCTCGTCCATTTCCTCGGCGGAGGCAAAGGGACGGTCGCAGAACCGGATGACATTGTAGTGACCGAAATGCGTGTCTGCCGTAAAATAAATCATCGTGTATCATCTCCCATATATAAAGTAAAAGCAGAACTGCTCACCGAACAGCCCTGCGCGAAATCAGGATAGTCCTGTACTATCCCCGTTTTCGTCTGAACTGACCGTAATTCGTTATGAAGCAAAAAGTCCGGGAGGACAAACCGAGCCTGCTTATTATCTCTTTGCTTCTGTTGCTGCCGTTCGTCATAGCTCTTGCCCTCCTTCCATAAGCCTGACCACAGTATACTACCCTGCACTGTGCTTTTGATAACGGCAGGCAATTGGGGCTCATCCCCGGCGAGGACAGCTTTCGCAAACTCACCGAAGAAGAACTTGCCGAGGAACAGGCCGACAGCGAGGACATGGATGAGGACAGCGGCCCCGTTATGGGAATGTAGGAGGTTGCCTATTGGAACACGATATTTTAATTCCACAGCCGCAGGCAGATATGTTGCTTCTGGAAGCCGCCGAGCGTGAAGTGTCGGCAGAGGAACTGCTTGCGGAAATTATCAAA
>ERZ773235.761-NODE-761-length-38926-cov-11.781920_pt1 | contig 38926 bp, 37 predicted proteins | sample MGYA00580522_ERZ773235 | MGnify/ENA primary metagenome ERZ773235 (study PRJEB29015, sample SAMEA2737797) | human gut metagenome | biome: human gut; feature: human-associated habitat; material: faeces | place: China | collected 2012 ...
GTTCTCTTGGGGGATCAAAAGGGGGCCTTCTCTCACGTGAGAGAAGGCCCCCTTTTGCTTCAGACTTCACGGAACGCTTCAATGCGATAGCTCCCGTCCGGGCGCACTTCCAGCGTCAACTCATCGTGCGTTCCTTCGCCGTCCTCGCCGCGCGGCGCGCTCCACAGCCGGATGCTGTCGCCGTACTGCTCGCCGCCCATCGGAATAAAGTATCCGGGGCCGAAATCGCTCGCATACTCATAGAATGCATCATACTGTGCGAGGTACGTCACGCCATCCTGATTGCACAGATCGTCCACCGTGATATCCGCCCACTGCGTCAAAAGCGCGGAAACGTCACTCTTGGGAATGCGCCGCACGGGGACCGCCCAGTCATCCGGCACCTTGAACCTCTCCGCATCCTCTATTCCCAGCGTGTCGAGCACAGCGTGGAATTCCTCCACGTCCGCGTCTCCCAGCGTGGTGCTGAGCGGACAGTACCGCAAAAAATCCGCAAGGTCGATATCGCGTGGATCATCGTAATGCGAGGTGAAAAAGCAACTCACCGGCGTTGAGGTCGTGTAGCGGTATTCGCCCGTCGTTTCATCCATCACATCGGTCTCAGAGGCAAACATCTCCTTGAATTCTTCGATCTGCGCCTCCGTCAGCGGCGTCGCATCATCCTCAGGTCCACCGTCCGATTTGTCATCATTCGCTCTCGCGCAGCCAAACAGCGCCAGTGCGCACACGCAGGCGAGCAAAAAGGCAAATAATCTCTTCATCGTTTCTCTCCTTTTCATTTTCGCATCATTTGTTTTTTACTGCCGGCGCGCCAGCTTTGCTCTTATAGGCTATTCACCGTGCCGAGGAAGAGCGGCAGGCCGTCCACGCCGGTGATCATAAAGGCAAACGGCCGGTTCAGATCCATCTCCACCACGGGAAGGTCTTCCGGCGCGGCGGACTGGGCGTCCGCCCTGACGGCGGTAAAGGCGGCGGCCTCGCAGCCCTTTTCATCGATCTTGACGCGCGCGGCGTGCTGCACCTGCGTCACGGCGACCGCCTTATCAAAGCGGTCAAAGCCGACAAGGGGCGAAAAGTCCGCGCGATCAAAGTCAAACACATCAGAAACGCCCAGCGCGCGGAGCGCGTCGGTCAGTTCAAGGTCGGAGCTGACGTCGAACTTTGGCACGCTCCAGATGAGTTTGCCGCTCGGCAGGCTCACGCCCATGTCGTAACCGAGCAGTCCGCCCACGGCGCTGCCGTCCGCAAGAAAGCTTTTAAGGCTCGTGCCCTCGTCGGGCAGCAGGAAGCGCATCGCCTGCCCACCCTGAAAGCGCAGCTCCGCCACGGTGTAGTTTTCGCCCCGGCAGTAAGCGGCACGATCCTGCGTGAGGTGCATGAAGTCGACCGTCTGCTGCGCGCCGTTTGCTGCGGTGAAGGTATCCTCCTTTGTCGCATTCTCCCAGAATTCGTCGCGCCACTGGTCCTTAAAGTAGAGCGTCGTCAAAAGCAGCATCACCGTCTCGGGCTTGGTCTCGATGCCGCCCGCGGCGTCCTGCAAAAGATTGCCCGTGTTCTCATTGATCCATTCGCCGATGGCCTTGTCCGTCTTCTCATCTCCCATCGGGGCGGAGAACGTCGAAGCAAGGTACTGCTCGGCGAGCACCTGCAACGTCTCTTCATTATAGGGGACGTTCTCATTCAGCCACACGGAGCTGCCGAGCAGCGTCTTTCCCGTCGAGGTCTCGCCGTAGAGATTGCGCCAGACATAGTTGCCCGCAGCGCGCGACGCATCGGTATTTTCAAGGCCTAAAAGCGATAAAAGCTGCGCGCGGCTGTCGCCGTCCGTCGTCTCGCTGAGCATCGCAAAGGCGAGATACAGGTTTGCGGGCGAGAGAACGGTGTTCTCCTCCGCCGAAAGCAGCGCGCCCGTCTCCTGCGTGAAGTGCAGGAATGCCGCGGGGTAGCTCGTGCCCTTGCTGCGCAGCGCCTTGAGCGCATCGTAATAGGCATTGCTGCGCGCGTCCCAGTCCTCCCAGATCTTCTCCTGCGCCTTTTCATAGGCGTCCGCGCCCATCTTGTCATAGTCGATGGTGCTGAATGCCTCGTCAAGCTCACTCTCGTTCGGCATGGCGGGCAGCACGGGATAGTCCGCCGTCTTCACGGCGAGGTCCTGCAAATACTGCGCGGCAATGGGGTCTTTTTTCACATTGTCCTTCTCATTTTCATTTCGGATCGTCGTTCCGTTGTCTCCGCAGGCGGCGAAGGACAGGGCCATCGCCGCGGCGAGCAGCAGCGTTAAGAATCGTTTCATGTCGGATGTACCTCCGTTTCGGGATTTGTTATATTAGACGGCGCGGATGGAAAAAAGTTCCCGTTTTGTCAAAAATAGCATGCCGCCCTTTTACGAAACGGGCGAATGTGGTATACTTTCAAAAATATTTTCTCTTTTGTGTAACGCAAACGGCAAAAAAGTTGTCTTTTCCCCATGATGGCAGACAGCAGAAAGGAGCGAACCTATGGACGACCATGAGATCGTCGACCTCTACTGGCAGCGGGACGAGCACGCCATCGAAGCCACCGCCGCCAAATACGAAAGCTATTGCATGAAAATTTCGCAAAACATTTTATCTGACCGCGCCGACAGCGAGGAAAACGTCAACGACACGTACTTACACGCCTGGCAGGCCATGCCGCCGCAAAGGCCCGCGATCCTGTCTGCCTTTCTCGGCAAGATCGCGCGCAATCTGGCGCTGAACCGCTATAAGGCGAGGTCGGCGCAGAAGCGGCAGGGCGACGTCTTCGCGCTCTCGCTCGACGAGCTGGACGACTGCGCACCCGCCCTGTCCTCGCCCGACGACGAGGCCATGGCAGCAGAGCTCGGCCGCAGCATCAGCGCGTTTCTGCGCACGCAGAGCGAAGAGGTGCGCAGCATGTTCATCCTGCGCTACTTCTACTGCGAACCGGTCGAAGCGCTGGCCGCGCGCTTTCACTGCGGCGAGAGCCGCATCAAAACCACGCTCCTGCGCACGCGCAGAAAGCTCAAGGAGCATCTCATCAAGGAGGGATACTGTGAAGCATGAAGTTCTGACCCGCGCCATAGGCGAGCTCGACGATGAGCTCATCGCGGACGCCTACGCCTACAAGCCGCGCAAACGGTACGCCCTCCCGCGTTTTCTTGCCGCTGCGGCGTGCCTTGTGCTCGTGCTGACCGCCGCCCTGGCGATGACGCGCGACACCTTACCGGCTGAGATCAAGGTCGAAGGCGCAGCGCTCTCCTCAATCCCCATTCCCATCAGTCAGCCCGCAGCGATGGCGCTCGACGCGCGCGGCAGTCTGAGCGGCCCGCTCAGTCCGATGCTCACCATCGAGAGCAAATCGGGCGAGGCCGTGACCGTTACGGTGTCGGATGGCGTGCTGACCCAGCCTCTTTACTCGCTGCAGGAGGAGTTCACCTCCTACACCGTCTCCGGCAAGGTGCAGCTTTGCTGGACCATCGAAGAACCGGACACGGGTACGGTTTACACGCTCTCTCTCGACGGCGCGCCCGCCGTCACGCTGCGCTACGACGAGGCCAACGGCTATTGGGCCGCCGCGCGGGCGTAAGCATCCCATTCCACATTACTATTGACAACACACAACATTTTGGAGGTAAATTCCCATGAAAAAGTTTCTCACCCTGCTGCTGGCCGCAGCGATGACTCTCTCCCTCGCCGCCTGCGGCAGCAAGACGGATGACAATAGCGGCAATAACAGCCAGCCCGCGAGCGCTCTCGAGCTGCTGAACGCCGTATGGGCCAACTACAGCGACGACGACAAGTTCCCTGCTGCCGGCGGCGACTATGATGAGGCGAATATGACCGAGGACGCGCCCGGTAACTTCTCCGTCGAAGACGGAGACGCACTTGACTACTCTCTCTCCTTCCCCGCCGCGGACGCAGGCAAGCTCTCCGACGCCGCGTCCCTCACCCACATGATGAACGCCAACACCTTCACCGCGGGCGCGTTCCATGTTGCGAGCTCTTCCGACGTTGACAGTGTCGTCTCCGACCTCAAGGACAACATCATGAACCGCCAGTGGATGTGCGGCCTTCCCGACAAGCTTGTCATCCTGACGCTCGGCGACTATGTCATCTCCTGCTACGGCGCGGAGGACCTCGTCGACCAGTTCAGCGGCAAGGTCACCGAGACCTTTGCCGATGCTGCCGTCGTCTGCGACGAGGCCATCGCCTGATTTGATCTTCTGAAAGGCGGAGAAGTTTATGCTCTTTTCCAGCGTTCCCTTTCTCTTTTACTTTCTGCCTGCGGCGCTGCTGATCTACTTTGCAGCGCCGCGGCAGCTGAAAAACGCGGTGCTGCTGCTCGCAAGCCTCTTTTTCTATGCCTGGGGCGAGCCGAAATATATGCTGCTCATGCTCGTCTCCATCGTGCAGGGCTATGGTTTTGGCCTGCTGCTTGAAAAGCACCGCGGGCAAAAGGCGTCGAAGGTCTTTCTGACGCTCTCGATCCTTGTGAGCCTTGGGCTTCTCGGCTATTTTAAGTACGCGGACTTTTTTCTCTCCAGCGTCAACGCCGTCACAGGGCTCTCCCTGCCGCTTTTGAAGCTGAGCCTGCCCATCGGCATCAGCTTCTACACCTTTCAGGTATTGAGCTACGTCATCGACGTCTACCGCGGCGAAACGGCGGCGCAGAGGAATTTCATCGACCTGGCCGCCTATGTTTCGCTCTTCCCCCAACTCATCGCGGGGCCGATCGTACGCTATTCCGACGTCGCCGCAGAGCTCAAAAGCCGCACGCACAGCGTCTCCGCCGCGGCGGAGGGCGTGCGCCGCTTTACGGTCGGCTTTGCCAAGAAAATTCTGCTCGCCAACCAGTTCGGCGCGCTCGCGAGCGCCTACAAGTCGACGCAGGACGCGAGCGTCCTCTTCGTCTGGCTCTACGCGCTCGCGTTTCTGCTCCAAGTCTATTTCGACTTTTCGGGCTACAGCGATATGGCCATCGGCCTCGGGCGGATGCTGGGCTTCCACTTCCCTGAAAACTTCAACTACCCCTATATTTCAGCGAGCATCACGGAGTTCTGGCGCAGGTGGCACATGTCGCTTGGCTCGTGGTTCCGCGACTACCTCTATATCCCTCTCGGCGGCAGCCGGAAGGGCAAGGCGCGTCAGCTGTTGAACATTCTGATTGTCTGGCTTGCAACGGGCCTGTGGCACGGGGCGGCGTGGACGTTCGTGCTGTGGGGACTGTGGTTCGCGGTCCTGCTGCTTCTTGAAAAGCTGGCGCTGCTGCCGGTGCTCGAAAAGCACCGCGTGCTCGGCCATGTGTACACGCTCTTTTTCGTCACGCTCGGCTTCGTGCTTTTCGACGCAGACAGCGCCGCGCAGGCGGTCTCGCGCATCAGCGCGATGCTCGGCGCAGGCGGACTGCCGCTGTCAAGCACGCAGGCGGTCTACTACCTTAAAAGCTATGGCCCGCTGCTCGTGCTCGGTATCCTCTGCGCAACACCGCTGCCGAAGATGATCGTCGCAAAGCTGCGCAAATCCAAGGGCGCAGCGACGGCGCTCGATGTGCTCGAGCCGCTCTGCGTGCTCATTCCCCTGCTGCTCGGCACGGCATTTTTAGTAGACGGGTCGTTCAACCCGTTCCTCTACTTCCGCTTTTAAGGAGGGCATCGCATGAATCGAAAAATCAAAGACGCCCTCACCCTCGGCATCGCGGCAGCGTTCGTGCTTATGTTCGCGCTGTGGAGCATTTGCAAGAGCGACGACGCCGTGTCGGAAAGCGAGCGCCGCCCGCTCAAGCAGTTCCCAACGCTGAACGTGGAAGAAGTGCTCTCCGGACGCTTTCAGTCGAATTTTGAGAGCTACACGCTCGACCAGTTCCCGCTGCGCGACGAGCTCCGCACGCTCAAGGCCCTGTCCGTCCGCGATTTATTTGGCGAGAAGGACAACAACGGCATCTACGTCGCGGACGGCTACGCCGCGAAGCTCGACGACACGATCCACGAGGACTCGCTCGACCACGCGGCCGACCGCTTCCGCTACGTGTACGAAACGTATCTCAAAGATACGGGCGTAAACGTCTACCTCTCCGTCATCCCCGACAAGAATTACTTTTTGGCCGCCGAAAACGGCTATCCCGTGATGGATTACGAGAAGTTCTTTGCGCTCATGCGCCAAAAGGTCGATTTTGCGGACTATATCGACCTGACGGGCACGCTGTCGCTCTCATCCTATTACCGCACCGACCTCCACTGGCGGCAGGAAATGCTTGCCCCCACGGCCAAGGCGCTGGCAGATGCGATGGGCGTCTCACTCACCGTGGACTTTACCGAGGTCACGCTCGATACGCCGTTTTACGGTGTGTACCGCGGGCAGTCGGCACTGCCAATGGAGCCCGACAGTCTCGCCTACCTCACAAACGATATCATTGGTAGCTGCCGCGTGTACGACTATGAAAGCGGCGCCTATCTCCCCGTTTACACGCTCGAAAAGGCAGACGGCAGCGACCCGTATGAAATTTTTCTCTCGGGACCCAAGTCGCTGCTGCGCATTGAGAACCCGAACGCGCAGGCGGAGCGAAAACTCCTTGTCTTCCGCGATTCGTTCGCCGCGAGTTTGCTTCCGCTGCTTGCGGAGGGATACAGCGAGATCACGCTTGCCGACATCCGCTACCTCTCCCCCTCAATGCTCGGAAAATTCATCGACTTTACCGCGCAGGACGTGCTGTTTCTTTACAGCACGAGCGTGCTGAACGACAGCGCCACGATCAAGTGATGCAAAACGGGACGCAAGCGCCGTGACCGGCGTTCACGTCCCGTTTTCTTTTTGTCCGCAAAATTTTTTCACAGCAGATCAGAAAAACAAAACGCCCGCCCCTGCCGTTTCTGGCAAGGGCGGGTTCAGGTTAAATATAGCACAGCCGTTTTCTTCATGCAAGAAAAAGTTGCCGCACTTTCATAATTTCGTTCACACCGCACATCCCATCCCACTAAAGTGAGGGGAAAGTTGGAAAAACAAAGTATTGACGCTGCTTGCCCCGATGAAGTATCATTACTTATCAAATTTTTTATTTCGAAACAGGAGGTCTGGATCATGAGTGAAGCGACTCGCATTCCCGAGCTTTTTGGCTCTCTGGTGTTCAATGAACGCACAATGGAGCAGTATGTGCCGCAGAGCGCCATGGACGTTTGGCGCGGCTGCTTAAAGAGCGGGCAGCCTCTTCCCCTTTCCGCGGCAAATGAGATCGCCGACGCGATGAAGACCTGGGCGCTGGAGCATGGCGTAACGCATTTCACGCACTGGTTCCAGCCCTTGAGCGGCGTGACGGCGGAAAAGCACGACAGCTTTATCAACAACGCCGGCGGCGGCCGCGTGATGATGGACTTTTCCGGCAAGGAGCTGGTGCGTGGCGAGCCCGACGCGTCCTCCTTCCCCAACGGCGGCCTGCGCGCCACGTTTGAAGCCCGCGGCTACAGCGCTTGGGACCCCACGGCGTTTGCCTTCATCAAAGATGGCAGCCTTTGCATCCCGACGGTGTTCTGCTCTTACAGCGGTCAGGCGCTCGACAAGAAGACGCCGCTGCTGCGCTCCATCGCCGCGGTCGACCGCGCGGCGGTGCGCGTGCTCAAGTTATTTGGCGACGACGCGGAAAAGGTCACGCCACAGATCGGCGCGGAGCAGGAGTATTTCCTCATCGACCGCGAGCTGTACTTAAAGCGCATGGACCTGCGCCTGTGCGGCCGCGCCCTGTTCGGCGCAAAGCCCCCGAAAGGTCAGGAGTTGGACGACCACTACTTCGGCGCGTTCCGTCCCCGCGTGGCCGCCTACATGAAAGAGCTCGATGAAGAGCTGTGGAAGCTCGGCGTGCTCTCCAAGACCAAGCACAATGAGGTCGCCCCCGGCCAGCACGAGATGGCCCCCATCTACACCGACGCCAACACCGCGAGCGACCAGAACCAGCTCGTCATGGAGACGATGAAAAAGGTCGCCGAGCGCCACAACCTTGTGTGCCTGCTGCACGAAAAGCCCTTCGCGGGCGTCAACGGCTCGGGCAAGCACGTTAACTGGTCGCTCTCGACCGACACTGACAAAAACCTCTTCTCCCCCGGCAAGACGCCGAGCCAGAACGCCGTGTTCCTGCTGGTGCTCGCCGCGTTCATCAAGGGCGTGGATGAGTATCAGGAGCTTCTGCGCTGCTCCGTTGCCTTCGCGGGCAACGATCACCGTCTCGGCGCGCAGGAAGCGCCCCCGGCTGTCATCTCCGTCTTCCTCGGCACCGAGCTTGAGGGCATCATCGATGCCATCGTCGGCGAAAACGACTACACCGCGCCCGAGCACAAGTCCCTGCGCATCGGCGTGGACGTGCTCCCCGCCATCCCGCAGGATACGACCGACCGCAACCGAACCTCGCCCGTCGCCTTCACCGGCAATAAGTTTGAGTTCCGCATGCCCGGCTCCTCGCAGTCCATCGCGGGCCCGGTCACGATCCTCAACACCATCATGGCCGAAGAGCTCGACGAATTCTACGCGCAGCTCAAGGATGCGCCGGACTTCACCGCCGCGCTCCACAAGCTGATCCGCGACACGTTCTCCGCCCACCGCCGCATCATCTTCAACGGCAACGGCTATGAAGAGGCCTGGATCAAGGAGGCTGAAAAGCGCGGCCTTGCCAACCTGCACAACACCGCCGAGGCGCTGCCGACCTACATCCTGCCCAAGAACATTGAGCTGCTGACGCGCCAGGGCGTTTACAGCAAGGAAGAAATTTTCTCCCGCCACGAAGTTCATATCGAGAAGTACTGCAAGGTCATCCGCATCGAGGCCGCGACGCTTGTTGACATGGTCCAGCACGGCATTCTCAACGCCGCTTCCGAATACGAAGCCGCGCTGTGCAACACCATCGCCGCCAAGCGCGCCGCCGCTCCGGAGCTGACCTGCCACGTCGAATCCTCGCTCGCCAACGCCATCGGCTCGCTCAACGAGCAGCTGCTCGAAGAGACCATCGGCCTCAAGACGGCGCTCGAGACCGTCTCCGACGACGCAGAGCCCGAAACGCTCCTGCACTACTACCACGACGAGGTCGAAAAGCGCACGAACGACGTGCGCAAGACCGTCGACAAGCTGGAAGTGCTGACCGCGTCCAAGTATTGGCCGTATCCGACGTTCTGCGAGCTGCTCTTCTCCGTGTAAGTCAAAAAGGACGCTCGAAAGAGCGTCCTTTTTGAGTGGGTCTTCCGTATTTTTGTGTATTCTGAATTTGGGGAGGAAGAAAATTTATGAAATATATTTTTGTCACCGGCGGCGTCGTGTCGGGGCTGGGCAAGGGCATCTGCGCCGCTTCGCTCGGGCGGCTCTTAAAGCAGTGCGGGCTGAAGGTCAAAAACCAGAAATTCGACCCGTATCTCAACGTCGACCCCGGCACGATGAGCCCGTATCAGCACGGCGAGGTCTTTGTCACGGACGACGGCGCGGAGACCGACCTGGACCTCGGCCACTACGAACGCTTTGTCGACGAGGCGCTGGACGAGAAATCCTCCGTGTCCTCGGGCAAAATTTTCTGGAGCGTTCTCAACCGCGAGCGTCAGGGCGGTTATCTTGGCGGCACGGTGCAGATCATCCCGCATGTGACCGATGAGATCAAGCGCCGCATTTACGACATGGACGACGGCGAGACCGACGTTGCCATCTCCGAGATCGGCGGCACGGTCGGCGATATCGAGAGCCAGCCGTTTTTGGAGGCCATCCGTCAAGTCGCGGCCGAGCGCGGGCGTGAAAATGTGCTCTTCATCCACGTGCCGCTCATCGTGACCATCCCCGGCAGCGGCGAGCTCAAGAGCAAGCCCACGCAGCACTCGGTCAAGGAACTCCTGAGCGAGGGCATCCAGCCGGACGTTCTCGTCGTGCGCACGGATGAGCCCATCACAGACGACATCCGCCGCAAGATTGCGCTCTTCTGCAACGTGGAGCCCGACTGCGTCATCCAGAACGCAACGGCGTCCACGCTCTACGAGGTGCCGTTGCTGCTTGAGCACGAGGGCCTTTGCCGCGTGGTGTGCCGCAAGCTGCACCTTGACTGCGGTGAACCTGACATGACCGAGTGGCGCGCGCTGGTCGACAAGATCCACGGCGTGCACCGTCATGTGCGCATCGCGCTCGTCGGCAAATACGTCGGCCTGCACGACGCCTATTTGAGCGTCGTTGAGTCGCTCTTCCACGCGGGCACGGCCTGCGACGCGAGCGTCGAAATTCAATGGGTCGACTCCGAAACGCTGACGAGCGACAACATCGCGCAGAAGCTCTGCGGGTGCAGCGGCATCTTAGTCCCCGGCGGCTTTGGCGACCGCGGCATCGAGGGCATGATCTTAGCCGCGCAGTACGCGCGCGAGCGCGGCATCCCGTACCTCGGCATCTGCCTCGGCATGCAGATCGCAGTCATCGAATTTGCGCGCCATGTGCTCTCATGGGACGACGCGACGAGCGCGGAGTTCTCCTCCACGACGGCGCATCCCGTCATCGCGCTCATGCCCGAGCAGGTCGGCGTGACGGCCAAGGGCGGCACGATGCGCCTTGGCAAGTACCCCTGCGTGCTCGAAGAGGGTTCGCTCTCCCGCGCGCTCTACGACGCGCCGGAGATCTGGGAGCGCCACCGCCACCGCTACGAGTTCAACAATGATTTCCGCGACGACTTCACGGACGCCGGCATGCGCCTCGCCGGTCTCTCCCCCGACGGCACGCTCGTCGAGATCGTCGAATCGAAGAGCCACCCCTGGTTCGTCGGCGCGCAGTTCCACCCCGAATTCAAGAGCCGCCCCAACAAGCCGCATCCCCTGTTCCGCGGCTTTGTCGCGGCCTCCCTCGATCGCGCGGTCCATTGACCGCGCGACCTTTTTATTTTTACAATACCGCTGGAAAAATGGGAAAAGCTATGATATGATGCTTTTACCATATTATTGGATACGGCAGGAGAATTTCAATATGAACCATCAGACCATCATCGTACTGGACTTTGGCGGCCAGTACAACCAGCTCATCGCGCGCCGCGTGCGCGAATGCGGCGTTTACTGCGAGGTCAAGCCCTACACGACGCCGCTTGCGGACCTTCTCGCAATGAAGCCCATCGGCTTCATCTTCACCGGCGGCCCGAACAGCGTGTATCTCGAGGACGCGCCGCACGTCGATCCCGCGCTCTTTGACGCGGGCGTGCCCGTGCTCGGCATCTGCTACGGCTGCCAGCTCATCGCGCACCACCTCGGCGGCAAGGTCGTCGCCGCAAACGACGCCACCGCGCGCGAATACGGCAAGACCGAGACGTTTTTTGACACGAACTGCAAGCTCTTCAAGGGTCTTCCCGAAAAGAGCGTGACGTGGATGAGTCACGGCGACTACATGGAAAAGGTCCCCGAGGGCTTCTCTCTCGTCGCGCACTCCGACGCCTGCCCGAACGTCGCCATCTGCGACGAAACGCGCGGGTTCTACGGCGTGCAGTACCATCCCGAGGTCAACCACACGGAGTTCGGCACCGCGATGATCCGCAACTTCCTCTACGAGGTCTGCGGCGCGACAGGCGACTGGACGATGGGCGACTATAAAAATACTGCCATCGCCGCCGTGCGCGAAAAGGTCGGCTCCGGCCGCGTGCTGCTGGCGCTCTCCGGCGGCGTGGACTCGTCCGTCGTGGCGGCGCTGCTGGCCGAGGCCGTCGGCCCCCAGCTCACCTGCGTTTTTGTCGACCACGGCCTCATGCGCCTCAACGAGGGCGACGAGGTCGAGGCGGCGTTCAAGAAGTGGGACATCAACTTTGTCCGCGTGAACGCCGAGGGCCGCTTCCTCTCGAAGCTCGCTGGCATCTCCGATCCCGAGCGCAAGCGCAAGATCATCGGCGAAGAGTTCATCCGCGTGTTCGAGGAAGAGTCGAAGAAGATCGGCGCGGTCGACTTTCTCGCTCAGGGCACGATCTACCCCGACGTCATCGAATCCGGCCTTGGCAATGCCGCAGTCATCAAGAGCCACCACAACGTCGGCGGTCTTCCCGACTATGTCGACTTCAAGGAGATCATCGAGCCGCTGCGCCTGCTCTTTAAGGACGAAGTGCGTCAACTTGGCCGCGAGCTGGGGCTTCCCGAATACCTCGTCTCCCGCCAGCCGTTCCCCGGCCCGGGCCTTGCCATCCGCATCATGGGCGAGATCACGAAGGAAAAGGCCGACACGCTGCGCCTTGCCGACGCGATCTACCGCGAGGAGCTGGAAAAGGCCGGCGAAAACAAGAAGATGAACCAGTACTTCGCCGTCCTGACCGACACGCGCACCGTCGGCGTCATGGGCGATGGCCGCAGCTACGACCGCGTGCTTGCGCTGCGCGCTGTGACGACCGAGGACTTCATGACCGCCGACTGGGCCCGCATCCCCTACGAGCTGCTCGACAAGATCAGCGGCCGCATCGTCAACGAGGTCAAGGGCATCAACAGAATCGTCTACGACATCACCAGCAAGCCCCCCGCAACGGTGGAGTGGGAATGAGGAAAAAGTGAACATGAGGGGCTGCAAAGCCTTGAAAACACTCACCTTTTGAAAATCTCATTTCCTGTTTGATAGCAAAATGATAGCAGATACTAAAGCCATTTTGTTTGTTCTTGTTTTGGCGAGCGAATGGTTTGCAGGTTTGCTGTCGCATCCAATCCTATATTGAGAGCGAAAAAGGCTCTGCTGACTTTCTGTAAAAGAAGGTCGGCAGAGCCTTTTGTTATTCTTCGCCATGTTCCTTGAGATCAGCAAGGAGCAGGTCACTCAGCTCCTGCGACGGCGTGATCTTGTGCCACTGACCGGAGGTGTCAAGTTCAGGATAGTGATACCGCCAACGGTCGTATTCTTCTTTGGTAATCTCCCCCGCTTTCAGCTTGGCGGCAATCGCACCCCATGCGGAAAGCATCCTGTGAAGCTCCGCTGCGTCGCGTCCTTTGTGGATATGAACGCGCAGATGCACCTCATCCTCACACTCGCAGACCTCAAGACCATAGCGGTCTTCCAGCGTGAACAGCGTGTGCATCAGTCCTGTATAGGAGTCAATGTCCGGTACGTCCAGCGCCTTGGGCGAAACGTCAAGCACCTGTGCCAGCGCAGCGGTCACGTCCGCTTTGGGCGTTCTGGAACCATTCTCGTACTGCGCAAGGCGGACATCTGCGGATTTCTCCGGAAAGCCCAGCGCCATGCCAAGGTATTTCTGCGTCATGCCCCGCATCGTGCGGAAAAAGTGGATGCGTTCACCAATCGCCATAATAGCCATCTCCTGTGTCGGTTGTCTTTGATAACGAGTATAGCAGATATGTTTAATTTCGTCAAGAAAAAATCTAAGCAAATTTATTTAATATTTTCCTACAAACCGGCTTGACTTAAGCTAATATGTATAGTACAATAGCTGCAAGCTAAGCAATTTAGTTTAATTCATAGAAATTTTACAATTAGGATAGTCAATAAATGCAGAAAAAATGTCCGTTGTAAGGTGAGAGGGGGGTGAAATTCAAAAGAGCCAAACTGAATAACCGTCCAAGGGATACTTTCTCTGGGGAAGCAGGCGATGAGACGAGCGTGCCAAAGAGGAAAGAAAACGGCACAGCGCCGAAAAGGGTTGCCTGCCAGAGTCCTGCGGATAGAACGGCGACGCAATCAACAACAAATCAGGAAAGGAAGGTATTTTGCCTATGGCAGGAGAAATTTTTATGCGAGTCAATGAAGTTGCGGAAGAGCTTGGCGTATCGGTTCCGTATGCGTATAAGCTCATTCGTGAGTTGAACAAAGAGCTGCGAAAGACCGGCTGCATCACCATTGCAGGCAGGATCGACCGCAAGTTCTTCCATGAGAAGTTCTACGGAACGAGAGAACCGAAGGAAAGAAGGGAATCGAATGGCAGCGTTTAAGGACAAGAAGAACGGCTCATGGTATGTGCAGTTTCGCTATACCGACTGGCGCGGTGAGCGCCAGCAGAAATTGAAGCGCGGTTTTGCGACCAAGAAAGAGGCGCAGGCATGGGAACGCGAGTTTCTGATGCAGAAGCAGGCTGATGTCAATATGAGCTTCGAGAGCTTTGTGGCGCTCTATGAAAAGGACGTCAAGCCCAAGCTGAAGCTCAACACATGGCTCAGCAAGGAGCATATCATCCGCACAAAGATTCTGCCGTATTTCAAAAAGCGCAAGCTCTCGGAAATCACCGCCCGTGATGTGATCGACTGGCAGAACGAGATGCGGCAGCACACCAAGTCAAGCGGCGAAAGCTATTCCCCGGACTATCTCAAGAACGTCCATACCCAACTAAGCTGTATTTTCAACCACGCCATCAAGTATTACGGCTTGCAGATCAATCCTGCTGCAAAGGCCGGAAATATGGGCAGCGAGCAGCCGAAGGAAATGCTGTTCTGGACGAAGGAAGAATACCTCAAATTCATCGACGCCATGATGGACAAGCCCATGCTGTACTACGCCTTTGAAATCCTGTACTGGTGCGGCATCCGCGAGGGCGAGCTGCTGGCGCTGACGCCTGCGGACTTCGATTTTGAGAAGAAAACGCTCCGCATCAATAAATCCTATCAGCGCTTACAGGGCAAGGACGTTATCACCACGCCGAAAACGAAGAAAAGCAACCGCGTGATCCAGATGCCTGACTTCCTCTGTGACGAGATGCAGGACTATTTCAAGCAGCTTTATGGGCTGGAACCGGACAGCCGTATTTTTCCACTGTCCAAATATGCCTTAAAGCGCGGCATGGAGTTCGGATGCAAGGCAGCAGGCGTCAAAATCATCAGAATCCACGATTTGAGACACAGCCACGTTTCTTTACTTATCAACATGGGCTATTCCGCCGTTGCCATCGGCAATCGCGTGGGGCATGAGAGCGTTGAGATCACTTACCGGTACGCGCACCTGTTTCCTACTGTGCAGAAGGAAATGGCAGATAAATTGAACGTCGAAAGGAGCAATTAAGATGTCACTGAAAAACCGAGACAATCACAACCGTTGGCGCAACAAGACCGTTGCCTTCCGGGTATCGCCAGAGGAAGATGCGCAAATCGAAACCTTCGTCAAGCTCTCCGGGCTGACGAAGCAGGACTACATCACCCGCCGCTTGACCTGTAAGGACGTGGTGGTGCAGGGTAATCCACGGGTTTACAAAGCGCTGCGCGATCAGCTTGCCGCCGTGCTGGACGAGCTGCGGCGCATTGAGGCAGGCGGCAGCGTAAACGACGAGCTGCTGAATGTGATTGAAATGATTGCCGCCATCATGGACGGCATGAAGGAGGAAAACGCCTATGGAGAATGAAAATAGCAAAAAGAAAACGACCGCCCCGGACACATCTGTTGGCGCAGATGATGGGCAGCCGCTTCACAATTCAACTGAGAACAGTATATCCGCTTTTGAAGAAGAAATCAACGGTGATTTTCAAAACAGCTCGGAAAGTCTGGACGAAATCTATCGCAGGATACAGAGGTTAACCGACCCGCATTACCTGCACACGATCTCCATGACCGAGCTGTACCAGACCGCATATCAGAGCAGGTCGCCGATTATTGACGGCTTGCTCTATACGGGCGCGTACATTCTCGCAGGCGCGCCGAAGATCGGCAAATCATTTCTGGTGGCGCAGATCGCCTATCATGTCAGCACGGGCAAAGCGCTGTGGGACTACGAAGTCCACCCCGGCACAGTGCTGTACCTTGCGTTGGAGGATGATTTTCAGCGCATCCAGAGCCGTATGTTCATGATGTACGGCGTCAACGACACCGACCGGCTGCACTTTGCAACTGCGGCAGGCAAGATTGGAAACGGGCTGGACGAGCAGCTTGAGAACTTCGTGCGGGAACATCCAGACACCAGACTCATTATCATTGACACCATGCAGAAAATCCGGGAAGTCGGCGGCGAGGCTTACAGCTACGCCAGTGATTATGAGATCATCGGTCGGCTCAAGCAGTTTGCCGACAAGCACTGCATCTGCGTTTTGACCGTCCACCACACCCGCAAGCAGCCTGCCGGTGACAGCTTCGAAATGATCTCCGGCACGACAGGGTTGCTCGGCTGCGCGGACGGTTCGCTGCTGATGCAGAAGAAAAAGCGCACAGCGCTGGAGGCAACTATCGACGTGGTGGGGCGCGACCAGCAGGATCAGATCCTCTATCTGAGAAAGGACGCCGACACGCAAATCTGGAATCTTGAAAAGGTGGAAAACGAGCTGCACAAAGAGCCGCCCGATCATGTTCTGGAATCTGTTTCAAGGCTGGTATCCGCAGATCAACCAGTATGGACAGGCTCGCCCTCTGCGCTTGCCGATGCCGTCCATGTCGGTATGGCGGCAAACGCTTTGAGTAAGTACCTGAACGTCAAGTCTGGCAGACTGTTGGACGAGTACCATGTCCGCTATGAAAACCGCGTCCGTCACGAAGGGCGGCGTATCACGCTGACCTATGATGCTGAAAGCAAATAAGCTGCGCGACGGCTGCGACGGTTGCAACGATGAAAATGATACTGTCAAAACAGCCGTCGCAATCGTTGCGACCGTCGCGGAGGAAGGCCAGCAGCACGACCTTTCGCGTCCCTCGTCCCCATCGAAAATTATGCTGAGTTTGAGATGGATGTGGGCAGAAGATTATGCGCAGAGAAGGCCTGCAAATAAGCTGCTGACCACGCCGGTTTTTGCGGTTTGTATCCACACTGCAAGCCGCAAAACCGGCAGAGGCATCCGCAGATGCCGCATATCCCCCGCGTCCCCCTCGGAGAGCCCACGATACTTTGCAGCCGCAGGATGAAAGTATCATAGTGGGTTATTACACTTCCGCAGAAGTGCCTCCCACGAAGCTACTCGTCCTGCACAATCTGAAATCAGGAGGTAAACTGCCTATGGCAAGAGGCGACGGTATTCACCGTACCAGCGCAAGAAACGCAAGAATGAAAGACGCAGACATCGGCAACGCGCAAGCACACAACGAGCGCGAAAAATCATCGTATGTCAATCAGGATATCGTTCCCGAACGGACACAATATAACGTCCATTTCAAAACACCAACCGCCGGGTATAAGGAGATGTTCGAGCAGATGCGCTCCGACGGCGTGATTTCCACCCGCGGTCTGAAAGCAGACGCTGAGAAATTCGGAGAGCTGATCTTCGACGTTAACTCCGCCTACTTCTTTAACCACGGCGGCTATGAGTTTGCAAAACAATTTTACGCCGATGCCTACAAAGCTGCAATCAAAATTGTGGGCGGCGAGCAGTACATCCTGTCGGCGGTCATGCACGCCGACGAACGCAATCGCGCCATGTCGGATGCTTTGGGGCGGGACGTGTACCACTACCACCTTCATGTGGTCTATATCCCTGTCGTAGAGAAGCAAATCCTGTGGTCGAAACGCTGCAAGGATAAATCTCTGGTGGGGACGGTCAAGGAGACGATTCAGCAGGTCAGCATGAGCAAGAAGTGGGACTCCAAGCCCGCGCTGGACGAGAACGGTGAGCCGATTCTAAGTTCCAAGGGCAAACCCATTCTCAAGAAGTCCTACAGCGTTTTGCAGGATGATTTCTTCCGGTATATGCGCGACGCCGGGTACGACGATGTGGAGCGCGGCGAACGCGGCAGCTCGGAGGAACACCTGACCGTGACGCAGTTCAAGGTACAGCAGGAACAGGCGCGGCTGGCAGAACTCACGGAGCAGAACCGCCAGCAGGAGCAGCAGGCAGCGACGCTCGGCAGACAGATTGAGAAAATTCAGAATCAGCAGGTCGATGTGGCGGCTATCGAAAAGATTGAGGCGAAGCCCATTCCCTTCTCTACCAAGATTGCCGTGGAGCGTGAGGATTTTGAACACCTGTCTACGCTTGCGAAAAAGTACGTTGCAGCCGAGAAAAAGGAATCCAAACTGCAAAAGGCTCTTGACGCTGCAAACAGGCTGATTGCAAAGCTCAAGGCAGAGATCGCCGGTTTGAAGCAGGAGCTTTCCGAATACAAATCCGTTCGGAGCAAGCTTCGCACATCAGATCTGGAGCGTGAAAACGAAGAGCTTCGAGGAAAAATTCAACGCTACGAGGACGTACTCCAGCGCAATAACCTCTGGCATTTCTTCCGCCCACACAGAGAAAAAACGGTGATGCGGGACAATATCCGCTGATACCGTGTTGAGCTGAGAAAAACGGATTTTATCGAATGGGAGCGTCCAGATCGAGCAGCGTATTGTCCGGGCGCTCCCCATTCAAAAATCAGCCTGTTTTTGCGGGTGTAGAGCCGAGAAAAAAACTTGAAAATGCGCCCGTTTTTACAGAACTGGCAGAATGGAGGCAACATGAAAACCGGACTGACCAAGCGGCAGAAAACGACCTGCATCTATTTTGACGAAGCCAGCAAAACCGTCGAAATCCAGACGCACAATACCGCGCTCAAAAAGCGGCTGACACAGTACGCGGCAGAGTATCCCAACCTGTGCAGGCAGACCGACGATGACGAACAGGGCGGTCTGACCTTTGAGATTGACCGCAGACGATTTGCCGTTCGCCTGACCGCACCGTATTCCGACGAGCGCAGACAGGTGGCAAGTGAACTTGCTAAGAAGAATGGGTTGAAAGGGCGAGTATAAGACCGCATTAGCCGCAGCCGTCCGCAGGAGCTTGATTGCTCCTGCAGACGGCTTTTTCTTTGCTTTATAGCCGACAAAATAAGTCAAAATGCTTGACCGATTTCGCTTAAACGAATATAATAAAGATGGTATAGTATAGCACATATGCAGATATGAGGTGCAGTCTTTGAACGGATACATCACAGCTCAAGAAGCTGCTAAAAAATGGGGCATAACCCCCAGACAAGTGCAGATTCTGTGTAAAGAGAATCGAATTCCCGGTGCCTCACGTATGAGTAGAATCTGGGTTATTCCAGAGAATGCAGAAAAGCCAACTGGTATTAGACATTCCAAGGAAAGGAGAACAGACTGATGACTCTTGTGAAGTCAAAATATATTGATCTTTCTGCCGCTCCTTGGACAATGCATGAATTCTTTGCGGGCAGCGGTCTTGTAGGCTATGGGCTAAAAGGAATGTTTGCGCCTATTTGGGCGAATGACATTAGCGAGCAAAAAGCAGCTGTATATACCGCGAATTTTGGAGACAAGCATTTTTTGCTTGATGACATTAAGAATATAAACGGCTCAGAGATTCCATATGCAAATATGTCTTGGGCAAGTTTCCCGTGTCAGGACTTATCCCTTGCGGGATCGTTGAGAGGGATTCACGCCTCGCGCAGCGGCCTTGTGTGGGAATGGCTTCGTATCCTAGACGAGATGATTGAACAGCCTAAAATACTTGTGCTTGAGAACGTTACAGGTTTGTTGTCCACGAACAACGGCGAAAACTACAGTGTTCTGCATCACGCTTTAACAGAACGTAATTACAAATGTGGGGCAATTGTAATTAACGCTTCACATTTTGTTCCGCAGTCGCGTCCCAGAGTTTTTATTATAGCGGTTAAAAAGGACTGCGAAATACCAAATGATTTAATTGGAACTGGTCCGTGCTGGCTTCATAATAAAGCGGCTGCTGACCTAGGCGCATGTTTACCTGATTGGATTTGGTGGAATACGGATAAGCCACCGCGCCGCCATCAGACGGTAAAGGATATTGTTGAGGAAGACGTTCCATTTGACAAGGACGATGTTTTGAAACTTGTGCCAGAGCGCCATAAAGAAAAACTTGACGCGCATGAGACAATTTATGCTACAGGCTATCGTCGCACCAGACACGGTGAACAGCAGTTGGAACTGCGTTGCGATGGTATTGCTGGATGCTTGCGGACTCCAGAGGGCGGTAGCAGTAAACAGTATTTAGTTGTCAAGAAAGGCAGATCAACTCACGCAAGACTTCTAACCGTTCGGGAAGCCGCAAGATTGATGGGTGCGCCAGATACTTTTAAACTGCCCGGAAGTTATAACGACGGTTACAAAGCAATGGGCGACGCCGTGGCTATGCCAGTGGCTCAATTCATTGGAGAAAAGTTTTTAACGAAAATTGCGGAGGCGATTTACAATGACTAACCCCGAAACTCGATTGAGAGCTTTTCAAGCTGAAAATAACATTTTCACGAAAGGTCCGCTTTCGCTCGTCATTCAGTTTACTCGATTGGTACGAGATCAAACTTTCCCCCTCAATCCCGATGACTTTCAGACAAGCGGAAAAGGACAGGTCGCAGGGCTAGGCGGCGGGAACTTAAAAAAGATTTTGAAAGAGCATGGTATTACCCAACAGCTTTCTGCGGAAGGCGGGCGCACGAGCCGCGGCAGCATGGGCTTGATGATTAAGTACGTTGACTTTTTGAACGCATGGAACACAGAAGAAACCGTTGACTTTACAGAGGTCGAAGATTTTTGGGCAGAGCAAGTTCGTGAGTATTTCAGAAATCAGCCGTTTGTTCTTACAGCGGATACATCCAAAACAATCGGCGCAAACTTGGATGAGCTTTTCGAACAAGCTAGGAAACGCCAAAAGCAAAACCCCGGAACACAGTATTTAGGGACTGTTTTGCAACACCTTGTCGCCGCTAAACTGTGTTTAATTATGCCGGATAATTCATTCGAGATTCATGGTGCATCTGTCGCTGACGGTCCTACAGATCGTAACGGTGATTTTGTCATCAATAATACGATTATTCATTGCACGACCATGCCCGGTGCGCTGTTAATCGAAAAATGCAAAGCCAATTTACGCAGCGGAACGCATCCGGTAATTATTACAATCTTTGATCGCGTACATACCGCTCTAAACCTTGCCGAAGATGCTGGACTCGCTGGACGTGTTGAAGTTTGGGATATTCAGCAATTTCTTTCTGCAAACGTGTATGAACACAGCTTATTTGACGAGGCAAAGCGCAATTCCACGCTGTCAGATATTATCAGCCGATACAACGATATTGTGTTGCGTACTGAAACAGATCCAAGCCTGCGAATAGAGTTTGAAGCACGGTGACGAATTGTGGCTGATGTTTTTAATGCTGAAAAGCGATCCGAAATCATGCGCCAAGTCAAGTCGAAGAAAAACAAGTCTACGGAGCTTCGGTTAATTGAAGTATTCAAAGAATACGGCATTACCGGCTGGCGGCGAAACTATGCTGTAAAAGGTCATCCTGATTTTGTATTCCCAAAGCAGAAAATAGCCGTATTTGTTGATGGATGCTTTTGGCATGGGCATGATTGCCGAAACACGCGTCCTGCGGATCATCAAGATTATTGGCAGAAAAAGCGTGAACGTAATATTAAACACGACCAAGAAGTAACCGCCATGTTTGAAGCGCGTGGATGGACCGTACTGCGGATATGGGAGTGCGAATTGAAAACGAAGAATACTAAAGCGTTATTGGAAAGATTTCAAATAGCGCTAAATGATGAGCAGCTTTCAAAAACAAACTTGTAGCAGTTTGGGAGAGCGCAACAAGGAGGATAATAGCATGCCCTATGCTGCTATAGATTTATTTTGCGGTGTCGGTGGACTAACTAAGGGGCTTGAACAATCTGGTATTAATGTCGTTGCCGGAATTGATTTTGAGCCGAGTTGCCAATACGCATATGAGGAAAACAATAACGCGAAATTTATTCAGCGCGATATAACAACGTTAACACCGAAAGAATTAGTTGCGTTATATCCAGCTGGTCTTGATATACATATTCTGGCTGGATGCGCGCCATGCCAACCTTTCTCTAAGTATACTCAGCGATATCGTAAGGATGGATATAAGGATGAGAAGTGGCGACTCTTGTATTCGTTCGGATCCCTTGCAAAAGCAATACGTCCCCAAATAATTGCAATGGAAAACGTGCCAGAACTAGAGAAGACTGCGGTTTTTAGGGATTTTACGAGAGAACTTGAAGATTGTGGCTATCATATCTTTCACAAAATAGTGTACTGTCCTGACTATGGGATTCCTCAAAGCAGAAAAAGACTAGTCCTATTAGCCTCGTTATTGGGTGAAATTAGTCTTCTCCCTGCTACCCATACGCCGGATAATTATGTCACAGTAAAAGATGCTATTGGAGATTTACCTCCATTGATTGCTGGATCGACAGATCCTAACGATTTATTGCACTCAGCGACAGCTCTTTCCGAAAAAAATTTGAAACGCATTCGACAGTCTATACCGGGTGGAACCTGGCGCGACTGGGATAAAGAACTTCAACTAAAATGTCATAAAAAAAGTTCCGGAAAAACATACCCATCTGTTTATGGACGAATGTTATGGGATGCACCATCACCCACCATCACAACACAGTTTTATGGCTATGGAAATGGTCGCTTTGGTCATCCTGTCCAGGATCGCGCGCTATCGCTTCGAGAAGGAGCCATTCTTCAGTCGTTCCCGAAAGACTATAAATTTGTAAGTTCAACCGATATCCTCAACAAGCATAAACTAGGGTTGCAAATTGGAAACGCGGTTCCTGTTCGATTAGGAAAAATAATTGGACTCAGTATTCTAGAGCATATCCGGAGGTATGACAATGGCAAAGAAAAAAGTAACGCCTGAGCAAGTTGAGGCCGCAGAACGCCAACTAAAGAATTTGCAACGTCAGGTAGAGTACGATACGAAAGATTATACGCTTGAGTTGCTGTTAGACAAGTTTGAAAAAGGCGACTTCTTTATTCCAGATTATCAGCGTCAATTTGTTTGGAAAACTAGCAACCGTTCATTATTTATAGAGTCTGTATTGCTTGGTTTACCGATCCCGTTTATGTTTTTTGCTGGCTGTGAGGATGGACGTCTTGAGATTATTGATGGTGCCCAGCGAATGCAAACGCTACGAGAATTTGTTAAGAACAAAATGAAACTTAGCAGGCTTGCAAAACTCACGGAATTAGATGGATTTAGTTTTGAAGACTTGTCTACAGCTACGAGAAGAAAATTTCTTAACAGGACTTTTAGAGTGGTAGTGTTAGACGAAAAAACCACAACGGATATTCGGCAAGATTTGTTCAATCGGATTAATACTTCCGGTGTAAGAGCGTCTGATTCTGAAGTCCGTAGAGGATCGTATCCTGGAAAGCTAACAACTTATATTGAAAAATGTTGTAAAAATGAGTTGTTCATCTCTCTTTGTCCAATTTCTAAAAGTAAAGCTGCGCGTCAAGAAAGATTTGAGTTGGTTCTAAGGTTTTTTGCCTACTTAAATGAATACAAGCATTTTGAGCACGAAGTCAATCCATTTTTGAACAACTTTTTGGCTAATAATTTGGACTCATTTGATGAGCAAAAATATGAAACAGACTTTGACAGTATGCTCAATTTTGTAAAGGAGAATTTCCGATTTGGATTCGCTAAATCTCAAAACGCCACTACGACTCCACGTGTCCGTTTTGAGGCAATCTCTGTCGGCGTGGCTTTGGCGCTACGCGAGTGCCCAAATTTGAAAGTAGATAACGTTGACTGGATTAACTCAGATGAGTTCAAAATTCTTACAACATCTGATGCCAGCAATAACGAAGGAAAACTTGTTGCACGAGTTGAGTATGTTAGAGACAAACTTATTGAGGCGAAAGTAAATGATTGCGATACATGATGTCCTTGATGATCGGAAAAGCGAGATAGAGTTTTATTACTCAGTGATGGTGGATATTGACAATAACACCAATGATACCTTGCGAACGATTGATAATCAGCGGTTCTTTCGTATTATGAAATCTAATTTTCTGCTAATGCTATATAATCTCGTTGAGGCAACATTTACTACTGGCATGTTAGAAATTTATGATCAACTAAAATCTGATGGATGTTCATATGCTAATGTTATTGACGAGATTCAAAGCATCTGGAGAGATTATAAAATCAAAGAGGTGTACAAGGCGGATTCTGGCCTATCGACATACACAAATCGAGTGCAAAGAATTGTGCTTGACATCACACAAAACACACCGTTAGTGCTTTCTAAAAGCATGATGGGGGTTAATGGCAATCTTAACGCAAAGCAGATTAAGGCCATCTGTGATAAACACAGGATTCGCTATCGTGTATCTGACGATAAATTAGTTCTAGAAAAAGTTAAGAAAAAGCGCAACTCTCTGGCGCATGGAGATGAGAGCTTTAGTGTATGTGCTAGAGACTTAACCATTTCGGATTTGGAATCAATCAAAGACACGGTTATTCTTTTTATTTCAGAGATTGTTGTAGGAATGGAGAAATATTGCGATGACAAGCAGTACTTAAGAGCACAGTAATTTTTTATGCGTGTATTGTAGAATCCGTAGATTTAGCAAGTGTAGCGCCTTTCTCCAACATATTACGAATCTCATGTTTCCGCTATTGATAGCAACCCCTGATAGCCTTTTGATAGCAGAAAGTCGGATACCCCATAGGATTGGGATAATTGGTATCAAATAAAGCCAAATGGAATCAAACGGTCTATACAAAAAAGTTTAGAGTGCGTTTCCACTTGGCGAGTGGGAATGATTGCAGAAGCCAGAAAAAGCCTTGCAATACAAGGCTTTTGCGGATTTCGATGCTATCAAAATCGCCTTTTGACGCGAATTTGACGCAACTTATTTTCAACGAAAGCAAAAATGCTCTGATGAAACCAATCGTCAGAGCATTTCCTTTATTCTTCATCATCCTCGGTGTCTGAGTAATGAATCGGATTGTTGCGGCGGTCCAAACCGAAGTTGCAAAGCGAGCGGTTATAGCAGTAACGCTCATCTTGTGGTAACTTCCACACACAATATTTTTCATCTTCAAATCTGTACATCATTTATTGACCTCCAATCAAGATATTCCCATGTGAGCTATCAACTCGACAAGGTAAATTATATTTTTCAAAATGTCATCATCCTGTTCAATCCGCTGTATTCGCTTTAGTTCCTCGGTCAGTTCTGTAAGATATTGACTGAGGATTTTTTACACTCTGCAATTCGGATGAACAATGACTTCTTCTTTGAGCAGTTGCTTCAAAATGTAATCCTGCTTCGTAAGTCCAGAAGTTTTTGCCACCATGTTAAGGCGGTACGCTTCTTCTGGTGAAACTCTGAAAGCAACCGTAACACTGCGCCATCTGTTCTTTTTATCAAGATTCTTCGCTGACATTATCTATGTCCTCCATGATTTTATTGAACCGTTCTGCAACGGCAATCAAATCTTTCTCATACGATTTGTTGAGAACGACCTCATCCTTCCCATGCTTTTGCACGCCGGTTTTCAGGTTGTCGCACTGGATGATCCGGGTGACACCGCCGAAGTATTTGTAGGCATTCACATGGGCAGCGGTCCATGACTCCTGGTTCATGGAGAAAAAGGCTTCTACATAGCTGTAGCCGCTGTACGGCAGGGTTGCCACGAACACATAGGCCGGGATAATTTCACCGGTGTCTGTGTCAATAACAGCGGCAGTATCGCCGGCCCAGTCCACCTGCATAACCTCACCGGGCTTGTGGTTCAGGTGCATGGTAGCGTTGACCTTTGCCAGATAGTCGGCATAGTACTTGTTGAACTGGGTTGATTGGTATGGAATCTCGCCCGCCGCCCGGCACTGGTCGCAGTATTCCAGCCACAGCAGGTTCAGAGTAACACCGCTGCGCTGGAGCTCCTTGTGGACAGAGGCGTAGTCCGGCATCTTGTAGACAGGCTTTGAGGTGCTGGACGGAAACAGACGCTCTGAGAGCTGCTTACAAAATCGTTTAGGTCCCGGTTTCAGAGAGCAAGTAGGAATGATTTCCCCAAGCCTGCAACAGTATAAATAGCAAAAGCCCGCGGCGATTTGCCGCGGGCTTTCTTATTTTCAGTTCACTGCTTCTCTTCCTCTGCGATCGCTTCCACCGCAATATGCAGCGCTTTGACCATCATTTCCAAACCCATGCTCGGCGCGTTGCCGTCCTTGGTCTGCTCGGGCAGGTAAGGGACGTGGACAAAGCCGCAGCGCGGGGCTGGATTGCTCCGCTCGCTCTCGTGCAGGGCGCAGTAAAGGAGATTGTTGCACACGAACGTGCCCGCGGAGTACGAGAGCTGAGCGGGAATCCCCTGCTCACGCAGGGCGTCGACGATCTCCCGCGTCGGGATCGTCGCAAAATAGGCGTCCGGACCTCCGGCCACGACCGGCTCGTCCGTCGGCTGCTTACCCGCGTTGTCGGCGATACGCGCGTCGCGCAGGTTGATGGCCACGCGCTCGACGCGTATGCAATTTGCGCCGCCGTACTGGCCGACGCAGAGCACCGCGTCGGGACGCAGCTCCGTCAAAAGCTTGTGCAGCGCAGCACCGGAGGCGTCAAACTCCGTCGGAATTTCATGCTTGATGAGCTCTGCTCTCCCGATGCGGTTGGGAAGCCGGCGTACCGCCTCCCACGAGGGGTTGATCTGCTCCCCGCCGAACGGCGTGAAGCCTGTGACAAGTATCTTCATTTGACAGTTTCCTCCCCGATCATCAGGCGGATGATCTCGTTGTCGGTCTCGCGCATGCCGTCGCGCGCGATGCTGCTGACGGCGCGGATGGTGTTCTCCACGCCCTTGACGACGATGCCGTCGCCGCCGTAGAACTGGCTGTCGTGCCGGTACATCTGCATGCCGAGCAGCCCCGCCTCGACCGCCGAGGCGATCTTCGCCGCGCAGCTCGCCTTCGCCCCGTCACAGAGCATGCCGGAGTTGATGGCGAGCGCGTTGACGACCGTGTGGGCGATCTCATCATAGCGCCCGCCGTACAGATAGCAGATGCCGGCCCCGGCCCCTGCGCCCGCGCTGGTCGCACCGCAGTAGGCGGAAAGGCTGCCGATGCCCGTTTTCAGATGGATGGTGACAAGATTCGACACGACGAGCGCGCGGTAGAGCTGCTCCTCGCTCGCTTTCAGCTCGCGCGCGTAGACAATGACGGGCAGCGAAGCCGTCATGCCCTGATTGCCGCTGCCAGAGTTGATGACGACAGGCTTTTCGCAGCCGTTCATGCGCGCGTCCGAGCCCGCGGCAGCCCAGGCCTTGGCGCGGTTCTGCACGCTGTCGCCATAGGAATCGAGCAAGATTTTTCCGATGGCCGCGCCGTACTGCCCTGTCAATCCTGCCTCAGCGATGGCCGTGTTATATTCGATCTGGCGCGCGATGGGCGCGCGGACGTCGTCTAAATCGACCTCGTCGGCAAAGGCGATGATGTCCTCGACCGTCAGGCTCCTGCGGCTCTCGGGCGGCTGGGCCGCCTCCTCGGAAAAGGGCTTGTTGAGCAGCACTTCGCCGTTTTTCTCGATGCGCACGACGTTTGTGTGGCTGCCGACGATCTGGACGAAGGCCGTGTCCCCGCCTGCGAAAACACGCACCTGAATGTCGAATGGGCAGCGCAGCGGCGATTTGCTCACCGTGATCTCCGCCGCGGAAAGGTACTCTTCCAGCAGCGGCAGCTGGTCCTCCGTCACATTCGCCAGCACCTCTAACTGCGCGTCGGCGTCGCCGACGCGTACACCCGCCGCGACCGCGACGGGAAGGCCCTTTCGCCCGCCGGTGTGCGGCACGATGACGCTCTTGACGTTTTTGATGATATTGCCGCTCACGGTCAGCTCGATGCGCTCGGGAAGTGTCCCGAGCGTTTGGCGCGCAAGCGCACCCGCGTAGGCGACGGCGATGGGCTCAGTGCAGCCCATCGCGGGTACAAGCTCCTCATGCAAAATCTGAACGTAGGTCTCATACAGCGCAGTATTCATTTTTGCTCTCCCATCTCTCATTGCGGGCGTGCGGTCTCTCCTCCGCTCGTTACCCGCTTCTCTCTCCGCCCATTGTATCGGAAATGCGGTTACAATGCAATGGACTTTCCACGTTTCACGCACAAAAAGGCGATATCCGGTCGGATACCGCCTTTTTGATGCTATTCCGCTCTTACAAACCGTAAATTTCGCCGTACTTTTCCTCAAGGTACTGCGTGTAGACCGTCGGGTCGAACTTTTCGCCAAGCGCCTGCTCCAAGAGCGCGCCGGGCTTTTTGAGGCAGCCGTACTGCCAGATATGCTCGCGGTTCCACGCATTGATGGGCGCAAAATTGCCGGTCTTGAGGCACTCGTCCACATCGACCGTCTCTTTCATCTTGCGAAGCAGCTGTGCGCCGTAGGCGCTGCCGAGCGCGTAGGACGGGAAGTAGCCGATGCTGCCGCCCGACCAATGGCTGTCCTGTAGCACGCCGTGTTTGTCGTCCGGCACGTCGACGCCGAGGTATTCCTTGTAAAGGCGGTTCCACTCGCCCGGCAGGTCGTGTACCTTGAGCTCGCCGTGCATCACGCGCTTTTCGAGCTCGTAGCGCACCATGACGTGCAGGCTGTAGGTGACCTCGTCGGCCTCGGTGCGGATGAGGGACGGCTCCGCCTTATTGATGGCGCGGTAGAATTCCTCCGCCGTGTGGCCGCTCAGCTCGGGGAACAACTCGCAGAGCTTCGGGAACACGAAGCCCGTGAAGGCGCGCGAGCGGCCGAGCAGATTTTCATAGAAACGGCTCTGGCTCTCGTGGATGCCCATGGAGACACCGCCGTCGAGCACCGTATAGGCGAGATCATCCGCGCTGCCGGTGTCATAGAGCGCGTGGCCGCCCTCGTGGATAACGGAGAACATCGATGAGGCAAAATTCTCCTCCAAATAGTGCGTCGTGATGCGCTCGTCAAAGTGCGAACCGAGCGACGTCGTAAACGGATGCTCGGTCGTGGACAGGCCGACATGGTCCAAATCGAGGCCCATCGTGCGCATCAGGTAGTCGGAAAGCTGCGCCTGCTTCTCCTCGGGAAAATGGCCGTGCAGCATCGCATCGTCGACCTGCGGCTTTTCTTTGATTTTTTTCAGGAGCGGCACGATGTGCTCGCGCAGCGTGGCGAAGAATTCGTCGCACTGCGCCATCGTCAGCCCATCCTCATACTCGCTGAGCCAGTAGTCATAGGGGTCCTTTTCCGGTGCGCAGTAGTGTGCAAAGCGGATGTTCGTCTCGAAGATCTTTTCAAGCACCGGCTCGAAGAGGGTGAAGTCGCTCGTCTCCTTCGCGCGGTGCCAGACGTCGTCGGCCTCGACAAGCAGCTGCTGGTAGGCGACGTACTCGTCCATCGGGATCTTCTGCATATTGCGGATGTCCTTGATGAGCAAAAACACCATGCGCTGCTGCTTTTCGTTGAGTTCGGACTTGTGCGCGTCGAGGAATTCGAGCAGCGCGACGGTCTCCCCGCCAGTCGTAAGCTTGTAGTGCTCCTCGCTCAAAATACTCATGGTCTGGCCGCGGTTCGCCGCCGTGCCCTTGGGCGCGGTGGTCGCGCCGTCGTAAAAGAGCAGGCCCATCGCGTGGCCGTAGGCCGCGAGCTTGGCCTGCAAAGCCATCAGGGACTTGATCGCTTCATCGAGAGTCATGATGATCTCCTCACTTTCTCTTTTTCTGTGAAAATATCATAGCATGAAAGGGGCTTGCTGCGCAAGGGGGACGCCGAGGTTCTCCCCCTGCGGCCGCGCAGAAGAGGGGGCATTCTCTCGCGTGAGAGAATGCCCCCTTGTACCCCCCAAGCAAACGCGAGGGGAGTTCCCCTCGACCCCCGACATTGGCAGTTTGCAGTTTGAAGATCTGCGCAGCCTGCGGAATCGAATGCCTGCCAAGTGTGGGTGCTATACGATTTGAGTTGCTTCTATTACCCGCTGCCGCTCTGCCTGTATGAGCGAAAAATTCATCATTTCACTATTTTTTCTCTCACGGTTTCGCAAGCATCTGCACTGACGACCCCCTGTTCTTTCAGCAGTGCCAGCACTGAAGCAAGCGCATCCTGCGGATCACACCAGACATCCGGAGCATAGCCCCTGTGATCGACATTTTCTCCGTCCCCATAGAGGAAAAGCGTTGACCCAAAGCGCACACCGATGCCGGTATATGGCAATGTAAAGGTGCTGATATTTCCGCAGAGCTGGTATCCCGCCGTGTTGCTGCCGACAATGAGCACATTGTCAAGCGTTTTCAAAAGCTGTACCGCGCCCTCGCCGGACGAGCCGCAATGATCGTCAACCAACACGATGATCGGAATATCATTTTCATACCAGGTCCCGTGGACTTCACGGGCAAAGCAAGTTCCCTCATCTTCCGGCAGCAGACTCTCGCTGTTCTCCGCAGCAAAAAGGGCGCTGTTTTTCTGCGCATACAGCATGGAGGTCTCAATACTGTTCTGCGTTCCGAGGAAACTCTGTATCCACTTTCTCGGCCAACTGTCCGAGCCGCCAACATTGCCGCGCAGGTCATAGATCACCGCTTTGCTCCCGCGTGCTTTTGCCCCTTCCCGAGCATAGCGTGCAAGCATATTATCATATGTGCCGGAAACAAAGCTGCGGAGGGAAACATAGGTAAGACCGTCTTCCTGTATCAGGCGGTAATCCAGCGTGCCGAGGTCAACATCAAGCGGCTGACTCTCCGTCCAGTCAAGGCGATAGATTTTCGCTTTTCCAGAAGAATTTTTCAGTGTGACACTGCTCTGCACGGCGTCCTTCCGCAGCGCAAAAAGCGTCGGCTGATAAACAATGCGTCCGTCTTGCAGAAGCGTCGGCTGCACGCTGACATGTTCATCGGAGAAGCTACTCAATGTCCACCTCTCCCCGTCATTCACCATATAATAGCTGCCGTTGACATCCCTTGAAAAATAGAAGCCGTCGGCAAAGAAGTATTCATATCGCACCTGCGCTTCGATCTCTTCCGCCGCCGGTTCATAAATCATGGCATGCGCGTCGTGTGCAAGCATGAATGCGAGAGATTCCTGCAGTTTTTCTCCCAGCGCAGAAACTTTGATCTCATCATCCTGTGAGGAAAGCCATTGTGTCACAGCGTCCTCCGCTGCGTCAAACTTTTCCTGCCCAAAGTATTCGTAAGCGCCGTAAGCGCTTTGCAGCGTGCGGAACAGCAGGGAAATATCAGACTGCGCCTGTTCCTTCGACACCGTCTCCATCGCGGCATGACCTCGTAAAAGGCTCTCCACCTCGCTCTCGCTCAGCAGCCCTGCCGAGGCGGGGTCATCCGAAATCGCATCGGCAAAATCAGCCGCAGAGGGAACGTGCTCCAGTTCTGCGCGGTGAGTTTGTGAAGTCTCCACCATCAAAGAAGAAAGTTCTTCTCCTTCCGGAGCGTAGGAAAAGTCCAACGTCTGCGGTGCGCCGCAGGCTGACAAAAGCAGCAGCAAAACTATTGTGCTGCATATAGCAAATCTTTTTTTCACAAATTATCCCCCTATGGAAAGTGTGAAGGTATCATAGCAAATTAAAAACCTGTTTTCAAGCATTGACAGGGAACGTTCTTATAAAAAACAGGACACCCAGTTCGGATGTCCCGTATCTATTTGGCCTACCGAAGCAAAAAACAACGCTTTTGCGCCGTACAAGCGTTTTGCGCAGCAAAACCTTGGCGGAGGGCGAATTTACTTCGCCCGAGCATTTTAATTTCCTGCCGGAATCCAAAAAAGAGGTCACAACATATGTTGTGACCTCTTTTTTGGAGCGGGCGACGAGGCTCGCTCGCGGTGTTATCACACCGCGACACGCACAGCGGGCGACAAACGCCCCACTGGGGCGTTTTCTCGCTTCGCTCGCGCCCTGTTCGCCCCTCTGCCCGCTGGAGTCAAAAAATAAAGGCATGACTTACGTCATGCCTTTATTTTTTGGAGCGGGCGACGAGGCTCGAACTCGCTACCTCCACCTTGGCAAGGTGGCGCTCTACCAGATGAGCTACGCCCGCGGAACAAGATGTACTATACCAGACATTTTTCGCTTTGTCAAGCATAGATTTTAGGATTCTGTTGCAAAATGCGGGGGGCTGTGATACACTTGCCCGGTAAATCGTATTTTTCAGGAGGCAGTCATGGCCACTTTACAGGAAGAGATCTCCCGCCGCCGGACGTTTGCGATCATTTCGCATCCGGACGCCGGTAAAACCACGCTGACGGAAAAGTTCCTGCTTTACGGCGGGGCGATCGCCCAGGCGGGCGAGGTCAAGGGCAAGCGCGAGCGCGCGGCGAAGTCCGACTGGATGGAAATCGAAAAGCAGCGCGGCATTTCCGTCACGTCGTCAGTCATGCAGTTCCAGCACGGCGGCTACTGCATCAACATCCTCGACACGCCGGGACATCAGGACTTCTCCGAGGACACGTACCGCACACTGATGGCCGCGGACAGCGCCGTCATGGTCATTGACGGCGCAAAGGGCGTCGAGCCGCAGACGCGCAAGCTCTTCAAGGTCTGTGCTCTGCGCAACATCCCCATCTTTACCTTTATCAATAAGATGGACCGCGAGACGCGCGACCCGCTCGAGCTCTGTGAGGAGGTCGAGCGCGAGCTCGGCATCGACACCTATCCCGTCAACTGGCCGATCGGCTGCGGCAAGGAGTTTGCCGGCGTGTACGACCGCGATAAGCGCTGCATCCTGCACTTCACCGATGCGGGTCACGCCAAAAAGGCGGGCATCACGGAAATCGAGCTCGACGATCCCGCGCTTGTCGACCTGGTCGGTCAGGCCCGCCGCGACACGCTCGCCGACGAGGTGGAGCTGCTCGGCGCGGGCCGCGACTTTGACCTGGACGCCGTGCGCTGCGGCAAGCTCTCCCCCGTGTTCTTCGGCAGCGCGCTCACGAACTTCGGCGTCGAGCCGTTTTTGAACGCGTTTTTAGAGATGACCACGCCGCCGCTGCCGCGCGTAAGCGACGCGGGCGAGGTGGACGTCTACTCCCCCGAGTTCTCCGCCTTTGTTTTCAAAATTCAGGCCAACATGAACAAGGCCCACCGCGATCGTCTGGCGTTCATGCGCATCTGCTCGGGCAGGTTTGAGCGCGACACGGAGTATTTCCACGTCCAGTCGGGGCGCAAGATGCGCCTTTCCCAGCCGCAAACGATGATGGCCGCCGAGCGCGAGATCGTCGACGAGGCCTACGCGGGCGACATCATCGGCGTGTTTGATCCCGGTATCTTCTCGATCGGCGACACGATCACGATGCCCGGCAAAAAGTTCCGCTTCTCCGGCATCCCGACGTTCGAGCCCGAGCACTTCATGCTCGTCTCACCCAAGGACACGATGAAGCGCAAGCAGTTCGTCAAGGGTGTGGAGCAGATCGCGCAGGAGGGCGCCATCCAGATCTTCAAAATCCCCGACAGCGGCTTTGAGGACGTGGTCGTCGGCGTGGTCGGCACGCTGCAGTTCGACGTGTTCGAATACCGCATGAAAAACGAGTACGGCGTCGACCTGCGCATGAGCGGCCTTCCCTACGAGCACCTGCGCCTGATCCGCGAGTGCCCATGCGACGTGAAGGACCTGATGCTCTGCTCGGGCTCCCGCGTGCTCGAGGACTTCAAGGGCCGCAAGCTCATCGCCTTCGGCGGCGAGTGGAGCGTGGGCTTTCTCACCAAGCACAACGAGGGTCTTATCCTCGACGACTGGCTCAGCGTGTGATTTTGCCCGAAAATTGCAAAAACATCAAAAGGAGCGCGGTTTCCGCGCTCCTTTTTGTCTGCTTTTTTGTCGAAAAAAGGTCAAATTCTCTGTTGGCAAACGTTAAGAACGCGTATTATAGTGTGAGCTGCAAAAAAAGAGTAGGTGCAGCCGCTTCGACCGCATCTCAAACGATAATAGCAAACCCGGTGAAAACCGGCGACGCAAAGCTATAGGGCCTTACCCCTGGGAACAGGGCTGGCAGCCAGTTACCGAAAGGAGATCGCCGTATGAAACGGCTGTTTCGTCATGCCTGCGCTATGCTCGCAGTGCTTCTTGTCATGTCCATGTTCACGGTTGTGAACGCCTACGCCCCTTACCTCATCGCCACGACCGACGTGCAGTTCACCTCCGGCGACGATGTGTGCAAGAAGGCCGCTGAGCTCTGCAAGGACGCCAAGACCGACATGGACAAGGTCACCGCGATCTACAACTACATCGCCGGTCACTACACCTACGACACCAAGCTCGCTAACGACATCACCTCCGGCAAGGTCAGCAAGTACATCCCAGACACCGCTGCCACCCTGAACAGCAACAAGGGCATCTGCTACGACCTCGCGTCCCTCTTCGCCGCCATGTGCCGCAGCCAGGACATCCCCTGCACCCTCACCAAGGGCTACGCCGGCAGCAGCTACCACGCCTGGAACAAGGTCAACGTCAGCGGCAACTGGTACCAGATCGACATGACCTATGCCGTCACCAAGCGCGTCATCAACGAGACCACCTTCGCCGGCTGCGTCTCCCCCCTGACCTACTCCCAGCAGAGCGATACGCTCGCCGTGTCCGCGGTTGCGTAAACCCTCACAATTCGTCGAAAGACGGCGGCAGATATTCTCTGCCGCCGTCTTTTCTGCGCGGTATTCGTTCTGTTAATATCATTTTTGAAAATCGCCTTGCGTTTTTGGGCAAATCTGGTATACTGCGAACATAAAATATTGGCAAACGCAAATATCTGTGCGGCTCGCAGAAGAGCAGCTGTACAGAAAAAGGCACAGCAGGCGAAAGCCTGTGTCGCAAAGCCACGGATCTAAACGGCGCTCGCGCCGCACGGCAGCCGGTTGCCAAATGCAGATCGTCTCCCCCTTCTTCGCGCCGTACAGGCAGAAGAAGGAGGATTTTTTATGTATGGGAAGAAAACAGGAAAGCGGCTGCTTTCGTGGGTCCTGGTGCTCATCATGGCCCTGTCGATGCTGCCGCTGAACGTGCTGGCCGACGAGGTCGGCGGCACCGGCCGCTATGTTGCGCTGGTCGATTTCAATACAAACGCAACAGTAGCAGACGCGGGCTGGCAGGATGTTTCCACCGAGGCGGGTTATACCGCTATTCTGACCGCCATCAACGACCTGAAACCCGACGGCGGCACCAATCTGGATGACGGTCTGCAAAACGCAAACCTGTTATTTGCAAAATCTAATGTTCAGGAGATTGACTCCAAGAACATTATCGCTCTGACCGACGGTGAGCCGACGTACTATATGACGAAGGATATTTTTGGCAGCCCCACCGTTGGAGGTTTCGGCAACTCATGTACTAAGGAGGTCTTCGAGGCAACCGCGAATACAGCTGCATCTATTTGCAATAGTGGAACTACGCTCTACTCCATCTGCTTCGGTGCTGCCAACGAGGAAGTGAAGAATCCTAACACAGGTGCATATATCAGTCTCTTCGAATATCTGAACACCTATATCGCCCTCAACAAGACCTACTCTGCTAATGACTTCTCCGGGTTGAAGGACGCTTTCGACGCGATCTCCTCAAGCATCACCTCCGGTCTTTCCAGCGGCACGGTCCACGACTCGCTGCCTGACGGCGTGACCTGCATCAGCGGTGATTTCGAAGGAAACTGGAATTTGACCGGTGCTACCGGCGAGCCGGGCGAGGGCGGCGTTACCACTTACACCTACACCAAGACCTACACCGTCAAGATCGACCCCACGGCAGTCGATGCCGAGCAGTACAATGGCTACTACCCCCTCAACGGTCCCACGACCCTGACGGTCAAGGGTAGCAATGACGAGGATGTCACCATCGACTTCCCCATCCCCGCCGGTAAAGTCACATTGCAGAAGTACGATCTGACCATCAACTACAAATACGCTGATGGCTCTGGGGCTAAGCCGACTCACACCGAGTCCCTCACGTATGGCAGCTCCTACAGCGTTGCCAGCCACCTGATCACCGGCTACACCTTCGCTGGCTGGTACACCGAGGAGAAGCTCACCAACAAGTACGACTTTGCTGCTCCCGTGACCGGGAACATCACCCGCGCCGAGACCATGACGCTCGTCAACCGCGTGCTGAACCGCCAGCCCGAGACCGAGGACGATCTCCTCCCGAACATGACGGTCTGGACGGGCAACGCGAACCCGAAGGCCTGGTATTACCTCGCCGTTCAGGAAGCGACGAACAGCCACTACTACAAGTTCAAGACGAACTCCCAGTATGAGAAGTGGAGCGAGCTGCGCGAGACCCGCGACTGGACGCTGCTCGAAAAGTAAGTCAAAAATCCTCCACCCCCTATTGTAAAAGGAAGAACCGCTCGCAAGAGCGGTTCTTCCTTTTTTGCACTCCCCTCGCGATCTCAAAATCCATTGACAAAGCGAGCGTTCCTGTGTATCATATCAACATACTTATAAAATAGGATTTATCTCAATGGCCACTATTTACGCGGACAACGCCGCGACGACCCAAATGAGCCGTGCCGCGATCGACGCCATGCTCCCTTATCTGGAGACGATCTATGGCAACCCCTCAAGCCTGCATTCCGTCGGCCAGCAGGCGGCCGGGGCGCTGCTCAGCGCGCGCGACCGCATCGCAAAATGCCTGAACGCTTCCCCGCGCGAAATTTACTTCACCTCCGGCGGCAGCGAGGCCGACAATCAGGCCATCCTCTCCGCCGCGCGCCTCGGCGAACGCAAAGGCAAAAAGCACATCATTTCGACCGCGTTCGAGCACCACGCCGTGCTGCACACACTCCAAAAGCTTGAAAAAGAGGGCTTCACCGTCGAGCTTCTCCCCGTCGGCCCCATTGGTACCGTGACGGCGCAGCAGGTCAAGCGCGCCATCCGCGAGGATACGTGCCTGGTTTCCGTCATGTACGCCAACAACGAGATCGGCTCCATCCTGCCGATCAGCGCGATCGGCGCAGTCTGCCGCGCGGCGGGCGTGCTGTTCCACACCGACGCCGTGCAGGCCGCCGGTCACCTGCCCATTGACGTCAAGGCGCAGAACATCGACCTGCTGTCACTCTCCGCGCACAAGTTCCACGGGCCGAAGGGCACCGGCGTGCTGTACGCCCGTCAGGGCGTCTTCCTGACGAACCTCATCGAGGGCGGCGCGCAGGAGCGCGGCAAGCGCGCGGGTACGGAGAACATCCCCGCCGTCATGGGCATGGCTGCGGCGCTCGAAGACGCCTGCGCGCACCTCGACGAGAACGCGAAAAGGGTCAGCGCTCTGCGCGACCGCCTGATCGACGGCCTGTCCAAAATCCCGCACAGCGCACTCAACGGCGATCCCGTGAACCGCCTGCCCGGCAACGTGAGCTTCTGCTTCGAGGGTGTCGAGGGCGAGAGCCTGCTGCTCCTGCTCGACGTGAAGGGCATCTGCGCGTCGTCCGGCAGCGCGTGCACATCCGGCTCGCTCGACCCAAGCCATGTGCTGCTGGCCATCGGCCGCCCGCATGACGCGGCGCACGGCTCGCTGCGCCTGAGTCTGTGCGAGTGGAACACCGACGAGGAAATCGACCGCATCCTCGATGCCGTGCCCGAGGTCGTGGAATACTTACGCGGCATGTCCCCGCTGTGGAAGGACCTCGTCAGCGGCAAAAAGCCGTTCACTTTATAAGCACGCGGCAAAATAAGGCAAAACGATAAACGCGGCATCGCTTCTCACAGGGACATTCCCTGCGCCAAAGCGTGCCGCATGATGTGAGGAAATATGGATAAGGTACTCATTGCGATGAGCGGCGGTGTGGACTCGAGCGTCGCCGCATTTTTGATGAAGGAGCAGGGCTGCGAGTGCATCGGCGCGACGATGAAGCTCTTCCACAACGAGGACATCGGCGTCAGCCGCACGAAGACCTGCTGCTCGCTCGAGGACGTCGAGGACGCGCGTCTCGTCGCGCTGCGCCTCGGCATCCCCTATTATGTCTTCAACTTTTCAGACGACTTCAAAGGGCAGGTCATCGACCGCTTCATCTCGTCCTACGAGCGCGGCGCGACGCCGAACCCCTGCATCGACTGCAACCGCTACCTGAAGTTCGAGCGGCTCTACGAGCGCGCCCGCATTTTAGGCTGCGATGCCATTGTGACCGGCCACTACGCGCGCATCGAGCAGGAAAACGGGCGGTGGCTGCTCAAAAAATCGCTCGATGAGAGCAAGGACCAGAGCTACGTGCTCTACTCGCTCACGCAGGATCAGCTGGCGCACACGCGCCTGCCGCTCGGCGCGATGCACAAGAGCGAGACGCGCCGCATCGCGGAGGAACAGGGCTTCTACAACGCCAACAAGCCGGACAGTCAGGATATCTGCTTCGTGCCGGACGGCGACTACGCTGGCTTTATCGCGCGCTACACAGGCCGCGACTGCCCCGCGGGCGACTTTGTCGATGAAAGCGGCCGTGTGCTCGGCCGGCACAAGGGCATCGTGCACTACACCGTCGGCCAGCGCAAGGGCCTCGGCATCGCCGCGGACGCGCCGCTCTACGTCAAGCGCATCGATGCGGCAGAAAACCGCGTGGTGCTAAGCGGCAACGACGCGCTTTTTTCTCGTGAGCTGATGGCAAATGACTTCAACTGGATCGCCTACGACGTCCCACCGCGCGAGCTGCGCGCGACCGCGCGCGTGCGCTACCACCAGCGCGAGCAGGCGGCGACAGTCACGGTGCTCGAGGACGGGCACGTGCACCTCGTCTTCGACGAGCCGCAGCGCGCTATCACACCGGGTCAGGCCGTCGTGCTGTACGATGGCGACACCGTGCTCGGTGGCGGCACGATTCTCTGATGATATTCTTCTCTTTCTCTCTTCCGCTCATCCCCTGAGCGGACGCGGGGCGCTAATGCGCCCCGTGTTTTTTATTCCCGTTCACCGAGGGCTTCCTCCAGCTTTTGCAGCGCGCGCTTTTCGATGCGCGATACATAGCTCCTCGAGATGCCGAGCTTTTTGGCGACCTCGCGCTGTGTACGGGGCATCCGGCCGCCGAGGCCGTAACGCGAGATGATGACCTCTTCCTCCCGCTCGGTCAGGCACTCGTGCACGAGCCTTCGCACGCGCAGGCAGTCGTCGCGGTCCTGAATGTCCAAATACATCGTGTCCTCGACGCCGACGACATCCATGAGGTAGAGCGACTCGCCGTCGGCGTCGGAATCGAGCGAATCGTTGAGCGACACCTCGCCCTGTAATTTCTTCCGACTGCGAAAGTACATCAGAATTTCATTCGCTATCCTCTCCTGACGGACACACAAGCTGCCCTATGGGCGGCAAATTCAGCTCTCCATCCTCCGCAAAGAGGTATACA
>ERZ773235.763-NODE-763-length-38854-cov-11.178999_pt1 | contig 38854 bp, 49 predicted proteins | sample MGYA00580522_ERZ773235 | MGnify/ENA primary metagenome ERZ773235 (study PRJEB29015, sample SAMEA2737797) | human gut metagenome | biome: human gut; feature: human-associated habitat; material: faeces | place: China | collected 2012 ...
ATCAGAGAAAAAGGACCGCACTCGCGTGTTCGAGTACGGTCCGAATGGTGGAGCCCGTGCGACGGTACTCGAACCCCGAAGATCATCGTGCTGCGGGACTATGTCGTCCTCAGAATTGCCGTATAAAGCAAAAGAGCCCCGGCGGGTGCCGGGGCTCTCTTAGTCTATCATGTATTTGCTGGCTGTTGTGACCGCGCAGCAGGCTCCCAGGAATACGAGAGCCGCCACGCTGATCAGGGCGATCATGCCACGCCCAGGATCTTCTTGATCCTGCTCAGAACGTCAGCAGGATCCAGTCCGGAGCCCTTCACCTTGCCGGCGATCTCCTGCGCCAGCACGTCGGCAGGATTCGGCTCGGGCGGCTTCGCTGCGACGCCCTGGATGGTGCAGTAGTCAGGGTTTTCGAGATAGATCCAGCCGGCGCCGCTTTTCAGCTTGCCCCAGCCATCCTGCACCTCGGTGATGGTAAAGACGCCCTTGCCGGTCTGGCCCTTGACCGTGTAGCTCATACCCGGGCCGCTGCGATAGTTCAGGTCCGGGATAATGACGCGGACAGTGAAGGGCGTCGCAGGGAAGCCCTGGACGGCCTCCGGAGCCGCTTCCGGCGCCTGGGTAGTGCCGGAGCCCAGGATCGCATTGACGGCCGCAGCGATGGCGCCGTGGCGCTCGTAGAGATACTGGCCCGGGCAGGCCTTGTTGGCGTAGTCTCGGTGGACGGTCATGTTGCAGCCGTTGACGTGGTTCACGCGGTCGGCCTTGTTGGTAGACCAGACCAGCTGCTTGATGCCGTTGCGCTGGCAGATGTCAGCCACCAGCTTGATCAGGGCGCTGTACGCTGCATCGGTGACAGCGTAGGGGTGCTCGGTGTCGCTGGCGACTTCGATGGTGATGGCGCGGTTGTCGTTCTCACGGCTGGAAGTGCACCAGGAGCGATCCTTCTCGTCGACGGACAGACCGATGCTGCCGTCTTTGCCGACGATGTAATTGGCGCTGCACTCTCTGTCAGTGGTGGCAAAATAGTCGCAGCCCTGCTTGGCCGTCCACTGGCCCACGATGCAGTGGATCGTGATGGTGTCGATGGCGTGGTTGCGAGGGCTGGTCTTGTTCTTGGTGATGTTGGTATAAGTCACCAGAGGGCTGTTGCTCATGGTGCTGGCCTCCTTCTCTGTGGTGTAGGCGTCGTAGAAGGCCTGGCCATAGCTGGCCCGCTTAGCCTTGACGGCGCCGCTCATGTCGGCCGGGCGCTCGTACTTGGTCAGCACGATGTCCGACGCTTCTTTTACGGTCTGGGCTGTTTGGAGCACCTGGAACACGGCGACGTAGCCCTTCAGCTCCTGGTACATGAAGTCGAGCTGCATGATCAGGTCGCCGATGGACGCGCCGGTCTTCTTCGCGTAGTTGAGCATGGCCTCCTTGCGGCTCCAGTATGTCCACTGTGCGAGGCCGTAGCCAGCCCCGTCTCGGACGAAGTTGGCGTAGGCGCCGGAGTCCACGGCCGCCGTGTAGCTGGCGTCCGTGAAGCCCAGGCGCTTCTCGTAGGTGTTCTGGAGGTTCTGCGGATTGAGCCCGCTCTCGGCGTATAGGTTGCCCATGAGCCCCGCCACACCGGCGGGGCTCATTCCTTTGACGATGAAGTAGTTCCAGATGGTCTTCTCAGTGGAGGACCCTGTCACCTTCACGGCTTACTCTCCGGCAGCGCCGGAGTCCTCGCCGGAAGCATTGCCGGCGTCTGCCAAGCCTTCGCCGATGACGTAGCCGATGACAGTCGCGCCGGCCATGATCAGGCCAGTGACCTGAGTGGCAGTCGCTTCAGCGCCGCCCAGGGCGACGATAAGCATGGAGACGAAAGAAGCCACACTGAGCCAGAACTTGCGGCTCGTGAGCTTGCGGATCCAGTCGATCTTTTTCATGGGTTTATTCCTCCTTGTTTTTGTGCAGCGGAAGGCGTTCTACCTCCGCCATGACTTTCTTGGCCGTACCATTCCCGCCGAGCGCCAGATAGGGCTCGTAGAGATAGTCGTGCAGGTTTTCGTATTCGTCCTGAGTGATGTAGCCCCGCTCGACGTAGCAGCTTCCCAGGTAAACGATCCGATCATGGCCGAGGCCGAGCAGCATCGCGCTCTGGCGCTTGGTGGCCTCGTCGCGTTGCTTGTCCTCCTCGGTCTGGCCGTCTTTTTTCTTATCACGGCGCTGGAGCAGGTAGAGGATGATGGAGCATCCTCCGGACCCGGTCAGACCTGCGATCAGCGCGATGATAATGCTGGAAACTTCTGGCGACATCGACGTGCTCCTCCTTTACTTAGTGAGAAGCGACGCCATAGTCCTCCATGGGCTCGCCGTTCTCGTCCAGGCCGAGGGCGTTGAGGTCTGCGATCACGGCCTCCCTGAACTTGGCGGGCACCTGGTCAATGGTTCTGCGTCCTGCGATGATTAAAGCGACATACAAATCTACCATGTTGTACCTCCATAAAATTCGTAAAATAAAGTTGATGATCATGGCTTATTCCCCGAGGGGATCGCCATTAGTGTCAAAGCCGAGCGCCTTCAGACGCTCGACCACTTCCGACTTCATGCCTTCCGGCACGGAGTCAATGGTGCGTCGTTTGTTGATGATCAGCCTGGTGTAGAGCTCTACCATGACGTCCTCCTTTCTACGCCAGCGAAGCGATCAGATCGTAGAGATCCGCGAGGGCCTCCATGATGATCAGCTGGCTGTCGTCGGTTGCGGTCGTTTGCAGTTTCTCCATGATCTGCTGCTGACCGGCGTTTTCCGTCTCTGCCTTGTACTGAGCGTACTCCTCCCGGGTGAGGATGGCCTCGTCGTACTGCCAGAGCTGGATGGACTCCCCTGTGGTAGCGTTGGCCTCGGTGACAGTGGTGATATTACGACGCAGATACACCTTGTCCGGGCTCGACGTGAGATCGAGCTCCTCCGGGCGCGTCTGCTGGGAGCCCCTGACGGTTTTGTAGGTCAATTCCATTGTTTAGCCTCCTTTGATGGTTGCTGATTATTTTCTTTAGCCTCTTGATATTCACATACGGCTTGACCCACTCCAGATACATCGCGTAGGTGTTGGTGTGGTCAATCCAGCCCATATATGAGAGCATCCCGGCAGCCTCCACCCAGTTGATCCGGTGAGCTGCTCCGATCCGGGCTGCTTTGCGTGTGGCACTGATCATAATTGATTTACGGAGGACGGTCCGGTCTCGATGGAACTCGAAGCCCATAAAGTCCAGCGGCCTCCCATGTGTCATGCGAACAGTCTCCGCGGTTGCTCCATACTTCTCCAGGAGCTCGTCCATCGTGGTCTCGCTCTTGGCGTTGGCCTTGATGAAGATCTTCCGACGCCCCTGGTGCATTTTGAGCCGGTACTTCGCCGGCAGCACTTCGGCCAGGGCGTAAAGGTCGGCCAGCTTCTCGCACTCGATGGCGTACTCCGTGACGGTGTACTCCATGCGGAAGACTTGCCAGTTGTCCTTCACCTGGAGGCGGAAATTCTCCCACAAATAGCGGTCGATCTCGGCCATGGCTGCGTGGATGACTTTCTTGTTCCCTCCGAAGATGGTGATGTCGTCCACATAGCGGCACCAGTGCGAGACGTGCAGCTCCTCCATGATCAGGTGGTCGAGTGGCTGTAATAGAAAATTGCTGAACCATTGGCTGGTGTAAAATCCCAGCGGGATGCCTTCCTCCACGCCGTCGATGATGAGGTCGCAGAGGTCCCGGATCTTGCCCGGGCGGATCTTCTCGTGGAGCCAGTTCTTCAGAACGTCGTGGTCGATGTTCTGGTAGAAGTGGCGGATGTCCAGCTTGCCGATGATCCTGGTGTTCCTCTCGTCATGGCGCAGCCATTTCTCGATGTACCTTTTGCCGTAGTGCGCGCCGCGCCCCGGGATGGAGCCCAGCACGAAGTCGCCCATACCGTACATGATGCAGGGCTGGAGGGCCTTCACGGCTACATGGTGAATTATCTGTTCCGGAAAATAGTCCGGTTTGATGATGGTCCGCTCTTTGTGTGGTCCGCTTTGGTTAATGACGACAGCCTCATGGTGGCGGGGTGAGTAGCTGCCCTCCTCGACGATGGCCTGGATGGCTGCGATGGTGTCCTCCATGTGGTTGAGGCGTCTCTGGACGTCTTTGCGGTTTCGTTTTCTCTTGGACGCGTCCATGGCGCAGGTCTGCACTCTATCTGGGGCAGTCGCCTCGGTGTCGTCAATACGGAAACTTTTCATTTGCTTGGCTGTCTTCTTTCTTATCGCCTCGCCGACGTTGGGCCTGGTGCTTACTGGCCGGCGCCTTGCTACGGCTTAATTTCCACTGCTGGTAGCTCTATTTCAAGAGCCTGAGGTGTAGGAACCGGGCGGGCTGTGATTGTGTTGACAAGATAGCGCGGCGCCGATGTTCCAGTTCGTGTTCGAGACGGCATTGTTCAAATTCAGGCAGAAAGCCCCGACTTTCAGACCATTGTTGCAGTTGCCTCCAACGAGTGAAACGGCAGGACGCCCATGGCGCCCGCCCGGTCCCCTTATAATGATCAGTTACACACCGTTACCGGGGGAGGGCCCCCGGACCCCCCGCGCTCGCGGCTACGCCGCGAGCGAAGGCTGTTCACAAGAAAGCGCGGCGCCGATGTTCCAGTACGTGCTCGAGACGGCAGAGTGCAAATTCAGGCAGAAAGCCCCGACCTTCAGACCATTGTTGCAGTTGCCTCCAACGAGTGCATAGCACGAAGCATTGAACCAGAGACCGTCGCAGAAGTAGGTGGTCTCGGAGCCGCCGGCGGTCTGGGGGATCAGGCCGTTCTCGGTCATCTTGGCCGCGCTGATGTAGCCGCCAGAGGTGCCGCCCGGAGTGATGCCGGTGTTGGTGTAGCCGTCGCCGGTGGTGTTGTAGGGCGGCGTCATTTTGACCAGGATCTGCTTGCTGCCGTTGGTCACGCAGCCGCGGATGCGGTTCCAGATGTCGCCGTAGTAGTTCTCGATGTGGAACACTTTCATGGCAGCGTTGCCGCTGGTGCCATAGAAGGCGCCCTTGTTGGAGATCGTGCCGGTCTTCAGCAGGTTGCTGGCGGAGCTGCCGCCGTTGTAGTGACCATAGCCGAAGACGGCCTGGGTGTTGGTGCTCTTGCCCATGAGGATCAGCAGCATGTTGACCATGTTGATCTGGCTCCATGTCTGGGTGTCCCAGAGCGAGCCGTTGTTGCCGGCGTAGGTGATCTCGTCCGTGCCGGTCTTAGAGTTGCAGGGCGTCAGGCCCTTCAGGGAGCGCAGCTTCGAGCCCACCAGGGAGCCCTTGAAGCAGCTCAGCCAGATGTAGTCCATGATGGTGCCGTCTTCCCTGGTGTGGGCGTAGGCGTGGAAGCCCTCGTCCAGCTGGATATTGCAGATCTGCACCTTCTGGAGACTGCCCTCCTCGGTCTGCTTGATCCAGACCGTGTCGAAGCGGGCCATGGCGTTGCCGTCGTAGGAGCTGTTGCTCACATCGGAGGCCTCGCCGCTGCCGGCCTTCTTGGTGTAGTCGTTATCGTCCAGCATGTAGTCAGGGGTGCCGTCGCTCTTGACCATCCAGGCGTGGTTGTTCTGGCGGAAGAAGATGCCTTCCGTCCAGCTGCCGGGCTCGAAGGCGCCGGTGCTGGGGTTGTTCCTGGCTGGAGTGAAGCCCACGGCCATGTCGGTGTAGGCGACCCGGCCGGCCGGGTCGCTGTTGTTTTTGTCGATGGTGAAGCCGTAGAGGACGTAGGCCTTCGGGACCGCACTCACGACGTTCTCCGGGTTCAGGTTGTAGACGCCATGGTCGGAGAAGGGGAAAAAGCGGTAGAAGTATTCCTGGTCATTCACCAGGCCGTTGTCCTCAAAGCTTCCCACGGTGTCGGTGCTGATGAGCACCTGGTCGCCGTCGGTGATGCTCCGGGGAGCCTCGCCCAGCTTGCGGCGGATCATAATGCCGCCGGTAGTCTGGAGTACCTGGCCGTCCACGACGGTCTTCGCCGGCACGCTCCAGCTGATGGTGGCTTTGCCGTCTCCGACCCTCACGCTCTTGACGGTCAGGTTGGAAGGCGGCAGGCCGGTGATCTGGTTCTTCTTAATGCCCGCCAGGACCTCGTCCACGGTGTACTGGGCACCAGTAAAGTCTGCCATGATTTATTCCTCCTTGATGTTCTGTGTATAGGACTCCGTGATCGTCTTGCTGCCGTTGGCGTCAGTAGTCTCGAACGCGGTCGTCTTTGTGTAGAAGTAGTTGCCCTCTGTGGGAGTGATCACGGTGGTGATGCCGGTGGTGCTGCCCTGGCCGTCCTTCTGGAAGGTGGTCACGGCTCTGACCGAGTCGTCCTGGTCGGTCTCCTCGATGCTGGTCGTGTTGCCCTGGGCGTCCTTGTTGATGGTCGTCACCTTAGAGCAGAGGCCGTACCTGTTCAGGAAGACGGTCTGGGTGAGGTTGTCGATCTGGATCTGGAGCGCGCCGGCGATGTCGCCGGCCAGCTTGCCCTTGATGGTGTCGAACCAGGTGTCAAAGTCGCTCTCGGCCGTCTTCTCGAAGGTGTTCAGGGTGTCCACAATATCTTGGCACATGGCCAGATATTCCTCGCGGCTCAGCCGGTAGTCGGCCTCAGTCTTGCTGACGAACTCGGTGTAGAACTGATCGAGCTGAGCGAAGAAGACGCTGGTGTCCAGGTGGTCGATCAGCTGGGTGATGAAGCCGCAGACCGTGGAGTCCATGCGGGTGTCGGTGATGTTGGCCTGGGTGACGGCCGTCACGTTGGCGCCCACGGTCACGGTGGCCAGGCCCAGCTCGTAGTAGTCACCAGCGGCAGGCTGGACGATCTTCGGGGCGACCGGGTTGTTGGCCACGGTGCCGGTCTTGACTACCAGCTCGCAGAGTCTGTCCGCATAGTTACAGCGGAGCACGATGCGGTCGATGCGGCTGTACTGTGCCGGCGCTTTTTCCAGGGTGAGGGTGTTCTCGGCCTCGTCATAGGCGAAGGCGCCGTTGATCATGCCGAAACCGGGCCGGACGGTGACGTTCAGACCTTCCGCAGCTACGACCTGGAAGCAGTCGCTGGGGGACGCCAGGACGCCGTTGCTGACCAGTTTGGAAAAGAGAAGACGGAACAGATCGGAAGTCTCGGCTCGGTCGAAAATGGGCATACCCTCCGAGTCTGTGTCGATGATCTCGCTGTCAAAATATCCGTATCGCATTAGGTTGTTTCCCTCCTTATGATTTTTTTGAGTGAGGTGGACTCGTCATTGCCGAAGGTGATGTTGAGCGTCGCCTTGCTGCCTTCGTAGACCTCCTGGATCTCGGTGATCCGCTTCACGGTCTCGATGCCGACGTCCTGGTTCTGATAGGTGCAGAGATCTCCCAGGTCGAAGTCTTTCATGTAGACGAGGTTGGCGCTGGCGTCGATGTCACTGTTGACGACCTCCACCTGAGCGTATTCGTCCAGCTTCTCCAGGCCGCGCTGCCGGAGCAGGGCGGCGTACTGGGTGTCGGAGTAGGTGCGCTCTGTGCCGCTGCTGTCCTTGTAGGTCTTCTGCAGGTCTCGTGCATCCACGAAGATCTCCCGGCGCTCCTGGGTGGCGTCAGTTCTGGCGTCCACCTCCACGATGACACGATCAGCGTCCTCGCCCTCTCCGGCCACATAGGCGAAGTTGGCGGCATTGCTGGCGTCGCGGTCGTAGACGACATTCTTGACGTTGTAGAACGCATTGGAGAAGGTTGCCGGGCTGTTCACTTCCTGGTCATCGGTGCGATCCAGGCCAGCCCAGACCTCGAACGTGAGGATGTTCTCCTCGAAGTCGAAGACAAGGCGGTGGCTCAGCTCCTGGGTGCGCTCCAGCTCGTACATCTTGTCGCCGATCTGGTCGCCAGTGCTTTGCAGCGTAGTGGACGAGCCCAGACCGGAGAGCGCTCCCAGCCGGATCTGAGGGAAAACACGGTCGCCGTCGCTGGGGCTGATGAAGTACGTCGTCACCAGGGCCCTGCTGATCTCCTCCGGCGTGCCGGTGATATTGGCAGCGGGAACGGTGACGCGGTTGTTGAACAGGGCCTCGCTGAAGTAGCCCTTGCAGTAAGCTGTGCAGGCGCCCTTGCTGGTCTGTGTGTAGTTGACCTCCCGGATGACGCCCAGCTCCTGCCGGTCGTGCCGGAAGATATAGCGGCCCGAGTTCAGCAGCGGGAAGTATTCCACGGCTGTGTGGATCTCGAACACGCCCGGCTCATAGTATCGCCGGTTCCAGATCAGTGAGCGGTAGATGGAGAACTCGCCGAGCAGCTCGAAGCTGGCGTTTAATACTGAAATTCGCATAATTTACACCCCCAGATATTTGGGCGTGTAGTAGAGGTTGACGTCCAGATTGACGTAGTTCTCGTCGGCTGCGTATTCCAGATAGTTGTCGCCCACGTCCAGCTGGAAGGGGTTGCTGGCCCTGTCCACTCGCTGGTAGCAGTTCACGCCATTGAGCTCGACGACCTGGTGCCGCTCGTTGGTGTCGATGACCAGGACGTCGCCCATCTCCATGTCCACCTTCACCCTCATAAAGTTGGATGTTCCGACCTTGGCGATCTTCGGGTTCTTTACCGGGCCACGAGTGGCCACGAACTTGATGATCACACCGGTCTGAACGTCGCCGTCGTTGGCCAGAGCCACCTCCTGGCGGAGCGTTCTGTAGGCCATGGCCATGCCGCCCAGGGCGAGCCCTGTGTAGGGCTTAGGCACGCCCAGGACCTTCTGGCTGGTGACTCTCCACGGGAACGCGAACAGGGCGGTGAAGGCTGCCATGTTCTTGCCGAAGTTGTCCGTGTTGAGCATATACGGATCCGGGCAGAGGAGGTCGACCACGATCTTCAGGCGGCTGTTGAGGTTGGCCTGCTCTTTGAAGCTCCAGCCCTCCAGCTCGTACTCGATGTTGCGGCTGACGCCCATGTTGGTGATCAGCGCCTTGCCGGTGTACTTCGGGTTGAAGAACTTGATCACCTTCTGCCGGTTCTCCGCGTTGTTTTTCAGATCCCGGAAGGCCGCCTCGATGTGGATCGGGCGGGCCTGGATCTTCTTGCCGTCGACTGTTACGCCGTCGACGAGGGCATTGTCTGACGTGCTCAGGGAGATGTCGGACGACTCCAGTCCGGAGACCTTTGTGATGTCCAGATCGGAGCCGGGCCCCATGGTGAGGGTCCGGCCGTTGCAGGTGAGCACGATCTTCAGGGTTAATTTATTCATTTCACACCTCCGACCAGCTTTCTGACAGCTTCGCGCTGTGCTTTGTTTACCTCGGACGGGCTGGCGACCGGAACGTGGTACTCATTGTTCTGCTCCACGCGGTTGTCATAGTAGACCGTGGTGCCGACGCCGGCGGCCCTCAGACCGGCAGCGTGAGAAGCCCCGAGAGCCATCTGGGAGGTGGAGGCTGCCAGCTCGGCACGCATGGCGCCGACGAGCTCCCCGGCTCTTGCCTTCAGGTTTTGCAGCGTCTCAGGCATGGACCTGTCGATGCCTTCACCGATGCCGGGCATGATCCAGCGGCCGACCTCGTCACGGAACTCACGAGAAGGCGATCCGATGTCGAGGGCGTTCTTCGCAGCTTGCAGCAGGCTCTGGGCCAGGTCTGCGACTTTATTGGTCAGCCAGGACCATCCTGCGCTGATGCCGTTCCAGAGGCCCTGGACGATGTCAGAGCCGACGGAGACCATGAGGCCCGGCAGTGTACGGACGCCATCGAGGACGGCGTTGACGAGGCCTGTGGCTGCCGCCTGGCCCTTCTGCACGAGCTGGATCGTCCACTGGTTCAGCTTGTTGGCCGTATTAACCAGCCAGACCCAGACCTGCTCGGGGAGCTGCTGCACCCACTGGATGACAGTCTGGACCATGGTGTTCATCGCCGTGCCGGCTGTGGTCGCCATATTGGCGCCCCACTCGCCGATCCGGGCCACCATGTTAGAGCCCCAGGTGGTGATGCTGTCCAGGGTGGACTGGAAAAGCTGGTTGACCGCGTCGGGCATGGTCTCCAGACCGTTCAGCAGGCCCTGGATGATGTAGTTGCCCTGCTCCGCCATAACGGTGCTCGGGCTGTTGATACCCAGGAAGCTCTTGATGCCGCCCAGGATGTTGCTGCCCAGCTGGCAGGCTGCGTCCCATACTGCGGACGCACCAGCGGCCAGGCCGTTGACGATGCCGTTGATGATCTCCGGCACGGCCGCGCCGATGTCAGCGATCAGCTGAGGGACGGCCGCGGTGATCTGACCCCATACTTCCTGGGCGCTTGCCAGGACCTGCGGGCCCGCTGCGATCAGGCCGTTGATGATGGCCGTGATGATCTGAGGCAGTGCGGCCACGATCTGGGGCACGATGACCGGGATGGCCTCGATCAGAGCCAGCAGGAGCGTGATGCCTGCCTGGAGGATCTGAGGAACTGCTGCGGTCAGCGTGGAGACTGTGGACTCGATAATCTGAGGCAGCGCTGCGATCAGCGCGTCGATCACGGTCGGGAGCGCGTCCACCAGGGCCAGCAGGAGCGTGACGCCTGCCTGGAGGATCTGAGGAACTGCTGCCACCAGGAAGCTCACCACGGAGTTGATGATCTCCGGCAGTGCTGCGATCAGAACAGGCAGCGCAGCGAGCAGACCATCAGCCAGGCCGATGATCAGCTGGAGTGCACACTCCAGGAGAGCCGGCAGCTGGTCGATCAGCGTGGTCACGGTGTAGGCGATCAGCTCGACGAGAGCCGGCAGAAGCACCGGCAGCATGGAGCTGATACCGTTGACGATGCCGGTGAAAATGTCCACCAGACAGCCCAGGAAAGAGCCCAGGCCGTCGCTGCTGATGAAGTCCGTGATCTTCTGCACGGCGTCCTCAGCAGCCGCCACGAAGTCGAAAGCCGTGACAGCGTCCCGGGCCTGCTCCAGAATACTCTGGCCGGCAGAGAGGACTGCAGGCACGATGGCAGCAGCCAGTCCCGGGATCTGGGAAACGATGGCACCGGCCAGAGCCGGCAGCGTCTCAGCGAAGCGCGGGATGATCTCGGCCAGGTTCTTGACGATATTGTCCGCTGCCGTTGCGAAGGCGTCGGCCAGCTGATCAGCATCGCCGGAGCCGTTCATGAAGTTATCCCAGGCGGCCTTCGCCGCTGCCATGGATCCCTCCAGCGTCTCGGAGGCTTCCTTGGCTGTGGTGCCGGTGATCCCCATTTCTTCCTGGATCACATGGATCGCCTGGTAGACGTCGTTCAGGTTGTTGATGTCATACTTGACGCCCGTCAGCTTCTGAGCATCGGCCAGCAGTCGCTCCATCTCGGTCTTCGTGCCGCCGTAGCCCAGCTTCAGGTTGTCCAGCATGGTGTAGTTCTGTTTTGCGAAGCCCTGGTACGCGTTCTGGATCATATCCATGGACGTGCCCATCTTGTTCGCATTGTCGGCCATGTCGATGATGGCCATGTCCGCCACCTTGGCGGCTTCCTCGGTGTTGCCTCCGAGGGACTGGAGCAGGGACGCCGAGAAGCTCGTGACCGTGCTCATGTAGTCGTTGGCAGACATTCCTGCCGTCTGGTAGGCGCGATCCGCTGCGGCGATGACTGCGTCCGCAGTGTCGCCGAACAGCGTCTCGACGCCGCCCACGTTCTGTTCGAGAGCGCCCACACTGCTGAGGGCCGTCTTCCCGAGGTTGACCAGGCTATCGACTGCCCTGGTCATCATCTGGCCGCTGAACACGCCCAGCGCCTGCTGTGCGATGCCTGCGACCTTGCCCATCCCCGACTGTAGACCGCCGGAGTCCAGGCTTGTGTCAAATTTTAGGGTTCCATCTGATGCCATGACCTTACCTCGCTACCGTTCAAGAGTGCGGCAGGGTTGCCGCCGTTCATAAGTAGGTTGTTTAGGTCACTTTCGAGCTGCTGACGGTCAGCCGACTGAGGGAGAGCGTAGATGCGCTTCATCTTCTCATAGTGCTGCCGCTGCTCCTTGGACATCTTGGCCGGGATCTTCATCGTGCGGTAGCCGATGATCTTGACCAGCTGCGTGTCCTCGGGTAGCGATCTAAAGAGCGCTCGGAACTGCCACCAGTGGAGGGGGCGCCGCGCCAGATCCAGGCCGTAGGCCTGCATGAACGCGGAAAAAATATAATCAGCGTCGTGCTCGTAGGAAAAAGGCGGTTCATCGTTGACGGTGTCGTCTGCGGACTTGCCCGTCGTCTCTGCGGGATCCGCGCCGCAGCGGTAAAACCAGACCATCTTGCTGATCGCCTCGTCGAGCACATCAGGGTCAAAAACGACGCCGGGGAAGTATAACTGGAGCGCGGTCTGGATCTTCTCCAGATCATCGAGCTCAGGATCTTGCAGCACTTCCTCGAACAGTATGCCTGTCCGGAAGTGCGTGCTGATCGGGACCAGCCGGCCCGCGATCTCGACTTCCTCCGGCAGCCCGTCGATCAGCAGGTTCAGCGCTTTTTACCCTTGCCGTGCTTCTGGGAGACGAACTGCGCGGTCTGCATATTACGGACGGCGTTCTGCTGGCGCTGGGTGTAGCGGTTGGTGAGGTCGTTGAGAGCCTTGCGCTCACCAGCGGCCCACTCGCTGACCTTCTCGATGGCCATGAGGTGATCCATGACGTTCATCTTGCCACCGAACAGCTTGACAGCCGTGCCGGCGCCGAAGATCTCGTCGAAGCAGGTGTTGACGACTTCGCACTGGGCGCGGTAGTTGGCCGCAGCAGTCGGGAAGCTCTGACGCTTCGCCTCCAGGGCAGAGTCGCGCATTTTAACCATGGCCGTCTCGAACTTTTCCATGAAGTCGGCGTCCATCAGATCGCCTTCGAGCTTGACGTTGTTAATGATCAATTCCATTATTTTGTTTTCCTCCATTGGTCGGTGCCATAAAAAGAGCACCAGCAGGCTGCACCGTTTGGCCTGCTGGTGCCTGGTCGCTCACTGCCTGATCAGGCCAGTCGTGCGGAGCCAGTTGTTGCAGTGTTTAGGGCTTAGCCAGCTGCTGCGGTGTCGTACTTGCCCTTGAAGTCGCCGGCGGTGAACTTCTTGGCCACGGTGTCGAACTTGCCCAGAACGGGATCGCCGACGGCGTGCAGGGTGCCGGTGACGCTGATCTTCTCGCCGCCGGCGCCGGAGTTTTCGCTGACCTCGTTGGCCACGGTAAACTGGCGGGCGGTGTATTCGGCAGCAGACTCAGAGGTCTCGCCGATGGGGTTGAACAGCTCCACGCGGACATACTTCAGCTGGGCGTCGCTGCCAGTGGCGTGATCGCGGCCCATCTTCCAGAGCTTGTAGATCGCCTTCTGGGAAGGGATCAGGCGGGACTCGTAGGCGAACTCGGTCTCGTAGCTGGTGATGTCGGTGGATGCAGTGACCTCGTTGATGTAGGTCTCGCTGTCGGTCTGTGCGTTGGGGCTCTCGTCCAGAGTGGTGAAGCCGGTGCCCATGAGCTCGAAGACGCCGTCAATCTCGGCATAGTCCGCGATGGCGTTGCGAAGCAGGGCAGCACGGCTCTCGTCAAAGAGCTGAAGATCAAACTTTTTCATGTGCTTATGCCTCCTTGTGATAAATGAGTTCTAACTGGATCTGATAGCGTGCGTTCCTCATGGCCTCGTCGAACATATAGCCAGACGAGAGCACGCTGAGCTGCTCCGGGTGCATACCTTCCGGCAGCTCCGGGAACTTGCCAGCCGCCTCCTGAGCCTCGACCCAGTTGGCGAAGTCCTCGTAGAAGGTGCTGTTGGCAATGTTCTGGAGCCGGTCCATGCTGTAATACTCCCGGCTGCCGAAGTTGAACTGGTAGCGCCGGTCGGAGCTGCCGTCAATGTACGTCTCGATGATGGGGTTGAAGATCCCCGTCTCGATGGTGTACTCCTGCGGCTTATCTCCCAGGGCGTCGACGCGGAACACTCCGGCGCTGAGGAGAGGGCAGTCCCTGAAATAGTTGGCGACGCCCTCGATGATTGACTTGACCATGTTGGGCCTCCTTTACTTTCCGTTGACCAGTCTCAGGATCTGCGCTCTGTGTGCGGTTTTCATTCTCTCGAACCACATACCGCCGCGCCTGGAGTCGTAGCTCCGGGTCTGGCTGGTGTTGTAATACTGCCGGCGGGCGTATGGTGCGATGTACTGCACCTCGCCGGAGCCGATGACGGTGCCCAGCGTGCCGGATCGCTCCAGGGCGCCGGTGCGCTTAGGGACCATCGGAGCGCAGAGCCTGAGCACTTCGCTGTCGATGATCTCCTGCTTCTTGCTGAGCACTTCGTTCATTCTCGGGGCGCAGCCGGCGTTCCAGATCAGCTGGGCCTTGCCGTTCTTTCCCTGGATGATGACGCCCCTGGGGTTGGTGATGGGCTTAAACGCCATTTTACTCGCCTCCGATCCGCCAGTGCTTCACGGCGGCCGAGCCTCTGATGGTGTTGTCAGCGTACTCCTTGACGTGGATCAGCTGGCTGTGAGCTGCGAGCTCCTCCAGCGCTCCGGCGTCAATGGGATCTGCCAGTGCGGTCTCCATCGGCACGACATAGTCGCCCGTCTGAAGTGTCCAGCAGCCGGCAGCGGCTGCGTCGTCCATGCGGGCATACTCAGCCTCGGAGACGTAGCCCCGGCCGTTCTGGACCGTTGCGTTGGCCGGGATCCGCAGCTTGTAGGCGAGGCTCTGGGAGTGAGCTCCGTCCGTGGAGTGGCCGGAGCTCTTATTTTCCAGAAACGACGCGCTGCGGATGCAGGTCGGGAAGTAGACCTCTCGACGGTCTGCACTCAGTCGCTTATTAAAGACTGTGATCGCTGTCTGAACATACACGGCTGCAGCCTCCCTTCAGGACCCGACTCAGCCATCCGGTCGGCAGCAGGTAGACGCGGACGGCCTCGTAGATCTTCTTCCGGAGAAGCTCCTCGGCTGTCTGGCCATCCTGGCCTTCCGTGATGTAGGTCACGGAGTAGCCGTCGTTGGTCTCGCTTTTCACACCTGCCGCCTGATTGCCGTTTGCACTGGCCTGGGTATTGTGATAATGAACGACCTCCGCCGCAGCGCAGACCGCGAGCTTCACGCGGTTGTCCTCTTTGGCGAAGATGTCCCCGTTGATATAGGTCAGGTAGCCGATGACCGCCTCCGCCTTGGCCTCGGCCTTTTTGAAGTCAGCCTCCGAGAGCAGGCCCCCGAAGGTCTGGCTGTAGTATTCATGGGAGACGTACATCAGGCTGCACCTCCTTTACTTAGGCGCCGGCAGGGGTCAGCACGGCGAACGGGAAGCGCTTCGCCTTTTCCTTGGCCATGGCGTTGACAGGGTTCGGGATCTCCCAGCCCAGACGCATGACAGCACGAAGGGCCACCATGTCGTTCTGCATCAGGTTGTAGGCGATGGTGCCGTCAGTGTTCTGCACGACGCCCTCAGTGAACAGCTTGAAGGTGATGTCCTGGCGGATGGAGTACACCAGCTGAGAGAAGTCGCCGGAGATCATGTGAGCCTTGGTCTTGTCGAAGGCGCCATTGCGAGGGAACTGGATGGCGGAGCCGTCCAGGGTATAGTTGCCAGCCTGCTGCATGGAGTTCAGGAACAGAGGGCGCTGGCTGCCGTCCTTCAGGCCGCGCAGCTTAGCCCGCATACCGATGTCGGCCACATGACCGGACACGAAGTAGCCGGACTCCTCCACCTTGGAGATGATGCCGCCCTCGCCGAGCAGGTCAGTGTAGAGATCAGCGGAGATCTGCTTCACCGCGCCGGCAGTAGTAGCGGAAGGCACCAGACCCTCACGCCAGGTTGCAGGCTTGTCAGTGCCGAACAGGATGGCGGCGTCGATGACCTGGCCAAAGGCCTCCTGGATACGAGGACGGACCTCGCCCCAGATGTCGTAGTCGGCGTCGTCCAGAACTGCCTCGGGGATGGGGACGATGACCGCGATCTCCTCGGCGATGATGGTCTTCTTGTCCCATGCCTGTCTGGTGGTCTTCTTCTGACCGGTGTCGCCGTTCACGAAGTAGGCGATGGGCAGAGCATCCAGAACAGGGAGACGGGTCTGGGCTGCAGTCATGTTAGCCAGACGGCGACCCATGGAGAGGACAGCGGACTGGGCGATGGCGCCCTGGATGATTTCCGCAGCACGCTCCTCGGGGATCAGGGACTCGGCGCCGGATCTGTCGATGATCTGGGCGTCAGTCTCAAACAGCTGAAGATTAAAGAACTTTTTCATGTGGTTATACCTCCATAATTTTGTGAGTTATCTCCGCGCCGCTCTGCGGATGGCGTCGTTGATGAAGGAGTTGCTCTTGGTATCAGAGCCACCTGCACCGGAGCCGTCCGTGCCGGTCTTCACGCGGTAGGATCCGCTGCCGGCAGTGGTAAAGCGCGGGTTGTCTTTCAGGAACTTGGTGACGGCCTTGTCGAAGTCCAGCTTGCTGTCCTCCTTCATGAGAGCCCGGGCCTTGAACATGACATAGTCAGCGTCCTCGTCGCGGACTCCCTTCTGGCGGAGTGTCTGGGCGTCCTTCAGAGCGTCACGCTCTGCGCGAGCTTCGTCGCGCTCTCTTGTGATGGCGTCCACGTTGGGCTTCTGCGCTGCCTGCTGGGCCTTGTAGTCCGCGATGGCCTGGTTGATCTGCTCCTCGCTCAGACCCTGCTGCTGGAAGTAGGAAGCGAGGGCGGCCCTCTCAGCACGAGAGGCTCTGGCGTTTGCGATCTCCTCGGCCTGCTGGAAGCTGTAGCTGGGGCCAGCGTTGCCGCCATTGTTCCCGGCGTTTCCTGCCTGGCCGCCGTTGCCAGATCCGGCGTTGCCGCCCTGGTCATTGCCAGCGCCGCCCTGGCCGCCGTTGTCCAGGAGCTGAAGGTTGAAAAACTTGTGCATTGTTATTCCTCCGTTTTTGTGATGAGTCGTGATCATTCCCGCCGCATTTAGGGAGCGGCGTCTGCCCATAATAAAAGCACCTCGCGGCGCTTAAACTATTGTGATATTTCCGTAGCTGCCCTGGATCCCGTAGATCCCCAGCAGCCAGGTGTCGATCAGGGCCTTGCCGATGTCGTTCAGCCGGTCCCACTTGATCTGCACGTTGCCGGGCTCGGTGATGGCCTCGATCTGGAGGCCGGCGATCTCCCGCAGCCCCTCGATCAGCGTCAACGTGACCGAAGACACGGCCGCGCAGATGATATTATTGCCAGGAGGCACGCCAGCAGGCCGCTCAGCGTGCCCTGTGACGCTCAGACTGTTCTCGTCGACGTGGATGTTGATCATGTGCTTCCTCCTCTCTGAGCGGCGTCCTGGCCCGCTCTGCGGCGCTTCTCGGCTCGCTCCTGAGCCTTGGCGATCTGCTCAGCCTGCCAGCGGGCGTAGACCTGCGGGCTCGGTGAGATCCTGCCAGTGGTGCGGCCGGTATAGACGCGCTCCATCTGCTCCTCCAGGCCCATCGCAGCGGAGAAGCTGCGGTACTGCTCCAGCTGGGCCTGGTACTTACACTGGGCGATGGTGATGTCTTCCTTGTCAGCTCCGGCAGTGCGGAGGAGCTGCACCTGCTCACGCCTGGCCCTCATGGCCGTCTCCATCTGCCTCTGCTTTTGGGTGGCCTCGTAGGCGTTATACTCCTTGCCCCGGAAGCTGCGCGGGATGGCCTCCCTGCGGTTCTGCTCCTCCAGCCACTCGTCTGTGTAGAGGCGCTCGCTGATGCCGGGGATGAATGGGTAGTAGGTGTGCCGGCAGTTCCAGCCCAGCAGCCCCGGGCCGGTGCCCAGGCCGCACTTGGTCGTCAGCTGCTCCTTGGTGTAGACCTTGCCCTGCCATGCTGCGTGCTCCGGTCTGGCGCCTCCGTGCCATGTGACCTCGAAGTAGTTGGTCCCCAGCCGCTGGGCGTTCAGATCTGTGACGTGCTGCGTCAGCTGGCCGAAGCCGGTGAGAAGCGCGCGCCGGGCGGCCACGTCCACGCGATTGTGCCAGCCGCTGGCGTAGTCCACGCCGTAGTCGCTGCCGCCATCGCTGAAGGCGTGGTCAGTCCGGAGCCCGGAGGCTGTCATCTGACTGACCAGGCGCCGGACCAGTGTGTTGTAGTCGTAGGCGCCGTTGGCCATGCCGGTGATGGCGTCGTCCAGGTAGCGGTTGTAGACGTCAGACAGCGGCGTGAAGATCTTCCGGCCGCTGCCGTTCTCCAGCATGAAGCCGGTGCTCTTGGTGATGTTGTAGAGCTCCTCGGTGGATTGCTTCACCAGGGCGTCGGTGATCTGCTGGAGCTCAGGGTTCAGCTCGTAGGGGATGAACTCCTTGCCGATCTGCTCATAGAGCGACCGGTCGCGGGTGTATTCCCGCTCGATGACCTCAGCGTAGAGCCGGCGGACTTCTTCCTCGTTTCCGCCCACGGCTCTCCGGATCAGGTCCTCGATGTCCTGGGTGCTGTTGCCCAGGATGACCAGGCGCTGGATCTGCCAGTCGGCGGCGTCGGTGATCCTGCCGGCCTTCTGGATCCTGCGGATGATGTCGTCCATGATCGACATCTCCAGCGCTCTGTATTTCGCCTCGACTCCGGCGGCGAGTAGGTTCTGGTAGCTCTCGTCCATCGGGTTACATCATGACAGCAGCGGACTGATCCGGCAGCTTTCCAGCTGCGACCTCCTCAGTCTCGCCGTACCACTTGGCGCGGTACTCCGGCAGACCCATGGCGCCCATGGCGACGTCCTTGCGGTCCTCAGCTCGCTCGGTCTGCTTGTCCTCGACGATGGAGTCGTCGAAGTCGATCACGATGTCGGTGTCCTCCACCAGGCCGGACACGTTGGCGGTCACGCCCAGGCGGATGATCGTGTGGATCAGATCGGTGAGAGCGTCCCGGAGGATGATCTCGTGCTTGCGGATCGTGCGGTACATATCGGAGTTTTCGCTGATGACCTGGGTGGCCGTTGCGACCGAGCCGCGCTCAAAGCGGTAATACTGGGTGCCGAAGCCACACTTGAAGCTCAGCAGGTTCAGATCGTTGTTGATGGCGGTCTCGTGCTCCTCGATCCGGAGCTCCATATTGACCTCGCGCATGGCTTCCTTGGTGTTCTTGAAGTAGTCCTCCGGCAGCGTGTAGAAGACGCTGTCGTCCGGGTCAAATACCTGGGAGCCATTGGCGTCGGTCAGCATCTCAGGCGCCACGAAGACACGCTTGCGGCCGAGGGTGAACTCGTTGGCGTAGCTGTCGTACTCCAGGTCGATCTTGGCCAGGACGTCGATGCTGTTGGCAAAGAGCGCCACGCCCATCGGGTTCGTGTCGTCCTCGTCGACGTTGTTGGCGATGTTCAGCTTGTCGATGACGAACTGGGGCTGCTTGGAGCCGGTCTCGACTGTGGCGGCCAGACCCTCAAAGTGCGGGATCTTGTTCCACTCCTCGGGTGTCAGCTCACGACCGGCGCCAGAGCTGCACTCCACGACGGTGTTCTCGATGACGTACTGATAGCCCAGATCCTCGCCGTTCTCACCGACCAGAGGCACTAGCTTGTGGTGCTGGAAGTTGGCGTACTTCTTGCGCTTGTAGGTCTTCGGGAAGACGAAGATGCACTCCGTGATCCTGGAGTTCTCCCAGGCAGTCGGGAAGATGTTCCTGGCCACCACATAGTCCAGCTTGACGTCGGCGCTGATGATGCGGCCCTGATCGTCCAGCTCTGTGTTGGTCAGGTAGGGCACATAGGCCACGGTGCCGCAGGCGGCCTTGCGCTCCTGGTACTCGTTGCCCTGCACGGTGAAGTTCGCAGCATCGAGGACGCTGCGGACGTACTTGGCAGTGGTCTCGTCCTTGATGGTGATGGTGACGCGCTCGTTCAGCAGCAGGTCGCTGATGTCCTCGCAGATCTTCTTGGCCATGCCGAGGCTCTTGCGGTGGCAGCGCTCATACTGCCCGGAGCCATGGTAGACTCGGAACTGGTGGAACTTTCTCACGTTCGACCTGTACCAGCTGTCCCACATGGCGATCTTGCTATAGAAGGAGCTGTCGATGGTGTCGATGCCCTTCTTCTTGAAATACTCGAAAATGTTCATTTTATGACTCCTTCCGGCTCCTCCTCTTTATCCCTGACGGGTAGGTAGTGCTTTACTTTCGACCACATTCCCATGACCAGGTAGCGGATCGCGTCCATGGCGTGGTCGTCTTGTTTGACCGGCACCTCTCGGCCCTTCTCGATGCTGTCCTTGTCGTATTCATACAGACCGAACTCCCGGACGGCGTTCTCCTGGTCTGGTGAGATGGTCAGCAGCTTGAAGGTGAGGAGCTTCTGCACGCGGGAGATCCCCAGCGCCACCTCGTTCTCAGCGTCACGGATCAGCACGGTGTAGCCGGTGCTTCGTGTGGCTCGTTTGATTTCCTCCATCAGGCCGCGAGCCGACGGGTCGATGAAGGTATAAAAATAGCTGCACGAGTAGGTCTCATGCAGCTCGTCCAGGAACTTGACGAAGTCCTTGGCATATTCGCTCGGGCTTTTCTGCGTGCCGGACTCCCGGCCGCTGTGGTAATATTCGGCCAGACCTTCCAGCCGGCGCTTGGATTCATTCAGGCCCGCAGCCTGGAAGGTGGTGGCGTTCTGCTGGCCATAGTCCACACCGACGCCGATGATCCGGTAGGACTCGGCCTCCGGTCGTGCGATGGCAGCGTCGCCGAACATATAGTAGATCAATTCGTCGACGCCGATGGAGAGCCCCAGCCAGAGCCAGCGCCACTGCCGCTCGTCGACTTCCCGGAGGATCTCGGCGGACTCGATCAGTTTGGCGCCCAGCCACTCCGGAGGCACGTCCCGGTAGTCCACATGGACGTGGATGCAGTCCGGGCGCTTCTCCATCTTCCGGCACCAGGTAACGACCGGCGCGTTGGGGTTCTTCGGCGGGTTGTAGAGGTAGAGCATCTGGAAGCCCTCGGTGTTGCCTCTGATGAAGGTCGCCTCGATGTTCTGGAGCTCGTCCTCGCCCTCGCCGTCGGTGAAGAACTCGCTGACCTCGTCCAGCAGGACCAGCTTGATCGGCTTGTTCTCGTCGATGATGCCCTTGGTGTCGTCGATGCTGTCGGATCCGGTGAAGTAGATGGTGTTCCCGTTGGCCTTGTAGGTGATTTCCATGGGGCTGATGGTGATCTTGAACAGCCGCTCGTCGAGGCCCAGCCTCTTGATGGCTCTCTTGATCTCCTTGTAGACCGTCTTCCGGAGCTTGTTGTGCCGCTTGCGGATGACCACGGCAGAGCAGTCCTCCTCGTTGACGATCTTATACACGACCTCGATGGCAGCCTCCGAGGATTTGGTGCCGGCACGGCCGGAGGTCAGGATCTTATGAGTGTGGTCCCGGTCGTTAAAGACTGGCCAGAACTTCCGGATGATCAAGTCACTGATGCGGATCGTTCGTGTCATTGATGATCACCACTTTCTCGATCTGATCCGCGCCGTCGTTGATCTTAGCCTTTAAGGCTTGCAGCCGGGCCTTCTGCTCCTCGGTGGCAGCTTCCCAGTCATTATGCAGCATCTCGTCGTACTGCTTGATCAAGCCCCGGAGCGTGTCCATGGCCCTCGCTTGGGCCTTCATGAAATTGGCCTGTTTGTCCCAGGCCTGCTGCACCTCCCACTTCTCGCCCCAGGACTCGGTGCCGCTGCGGTCCTCGATCTTCTCGATGGTCTTGTCCTCGGCGTCCTTGACGTAGGCGATGCGCTGCGCTCGGAGGATGGCCGTGTAGGAGAAGCGGATCTGGTCCCAGAGCAGGTCCAGCGGATCGGCGTCCTGGAGTTCTCCGAAGATCTCCATCGTCTCCTCCGGGAGATACTTGGAATAGAAGCCGAACTTCTCGGCCCTCTTGTTGCCCTTCGGCGCCGCCCGGTTCCTGTTGCCAGGCTGGCCGCCTCGTTTGCGAGCGTTCGGTTTTTCAGGTTCCGAGCGCTCGCTGTCCCATTTATAGGTGCACTTCCATCGTCGGACGGTTCCCTCCGGGATGTCCAGCTTCCGTGCAATTTCGATTAGTTTGAGGCCCTGCCGGTACAATGCAAGGGCCTCGTTTACTTTCGAGTTCCTTGCCTTGGGCATGGTCTCGCCGCCTCCTTATTCGGTGTTTTGAAAAGAAAGAGAGCAGGCCGCCTGTGCCTGCTCTCACGATTCCACGATAGCATTATACCATGGATCTCTTTGCAATGTTCGCCGACTTACTCTGACACAGTGAATCGGTCGATAAGATCGAACATATCCATGACGTCCAGACGCTCTCCTTCGTGCTCATTTTTAAGTGCAATATAAAAAGCGTCTATGTCCAACCACGCCCGGGGCTTTTTGCTTCGCTGCCCGATTTTTGTGAGCTCGGACTTCGGGGTCAGCACTCCGTAGCACTTCCCGCATATCACGATTAAATTATCGAGGTCGTCCGACCCTCCCAAAGATCGCGGAATTATGTGATGCACTTCCAACTTGCGCGGATCTCCACACAATTCACATTGTCTTTTTAGATCCAGCAGATACTTTTTCTTAGTTTGCAGTTGACAGCCGTCAATATTCACGCTGCACCTCCTAGAAGTCGTTCAGAAGCTCGTCCTCGGCCTCCTGGATGCGTTTCTCAGCGATCTCGAAGTATTGGTCGGACAGTTCCATCCCGATGAAGCTGCGGCCGGTTTTGACCGCCGCGACGCCCGTGCTGCCTGATCCCATGAAGGCGTCCAGAACAACGCCGCCAGAGGGGCAGATCGCCAGCAGCTGCTCCAGGAGTTCGACGGGTTTCTCCGTCTGGTGGAAACGCTGCTTCGGGTTGACCATCGGGACATGATAGACGCCCGGCATGGCCTTGGTGCCCTTGGCGGCCTTCCAGTCTATCGGCAGGTCGCCGTTGGAGCACCAGACGACGTACTCGCAGTCATTCCGGAAGCGCCCCGGCTGGTTTCTGCTGATGCCTTTGTCCCATACGACGACGCCCCTCCACACCCAGCCGGCCATCTGCACGGCGTCCGTCATCGCGGGGAGGTTTCTCCAGTCCACGAACATTTCCAGGATCCCCCCCCTCCCTGGTCTTTTGCCTCAGCTCGCTGCACACCCATCGCATGAAGGCCGTGAAGCTCCGCTGGTCCATATTGTCGCCGGAGAAGGCCGGGAGCCTGGCGGCCCCGTTGAAGTCGTTGTCGGTGTACTTGGCCGTTGTGCTGGCCTTGCGATCTCCGGCATGGGTGCCGCCGGAGGAGTAGGGAGGATCGCAGAGGATCAGGTCGACACTGCCAGGATCAACTTCCTGAAGCATCGCCAGGCAGTCACCATGCAGGAGTCGTATCATCCTAAAACCTCCCCCAGATGGGTGACGCCCATCTTCCTGAAATGATACGCCCTGCGGACGCTGTAGTTGATGGCGTCGGCCACCTCGGTCATCGGTGCCCGTGCTATGTAGAACTCAGTCAGCACGGTCTTTTCGTTGTCGTCTTCCAGCTTCTCGATGGCGTCGCTGATCTCGATGACCAGGGTGGCCTTCTCACGCCGGAGCTGCTCGATCTCTCGATCCAGCTCGTCCACTCTGGCGATGACGTCGGCCATCTTATCGGTCGGAGTGCTCTGGACCCTGTCGCGGTCATAACGGACGGCACCAGGCAGCAGGCAGGCCCTCAGCTCGTCCCGCTGGGTCTCTTTCCGTCTGATGATGATCTCCTTGCGTCGGATCTGCATCAAGAAGTCATAGGTCTCGTCTAAAGTCATGACGGCGTCACCTCCTTCGTGAGAAGCTGCTCCAGGCTGACGACGATCTTGTCAGCGCCCAGGGCGAAGCCCAGCTCGCGGTTGGCGCCTCTGGAGCTCTCCCATCCGGGAAGCTGCACCAGGTAGTCAGCAGCAGACAGGAGGGCCAGATCGACCTGCATGATGCCCTCGTAGCCCATCTCCTCCACGGGGGGGGACTGGTCGAGCTCGGCGGGGTTAATGACGACGTAGCCCAGCTCCTTCAGTGCGGCGGCAGCCTCAGCGAACTGGCGCCGGTAGTTCTTGTGGCCCGTGATGGGGCCGCTTAAATATCCGATCATCTGAAGGTCCTCCCTGTCTTTTTGTGTTTTAATGTGATGCGGCCGACGATCTCAAAGCCGGCCATGTCAGCCAGCAGGCGGAAGGTGTGGATCAGGTCCTTGTTCTTGCGCTCGGCCTCATTTTCTTCTTGTATAATGCTTTTGGTTCCGTGGTAGGCTGTCAGATCGAGATAGCCTTCCTCGTTTCTTCTTGGGTCGCTCATTGCGTTCTCCTTTCCTTCAGTGCAGCCATCAGAGCCGCCTGGCTCATGTCTTTCTCCTGGAGGGCTCTCATGACCTGCTCGTCCACGGTGCCCTCAGCGATCAGGTGGTGGATGATGACCGGCTTGTCCTGGCCCTGCCGGTAGAGTCGTGCGTTGGCCTGCTGGTAGAGCTCCAGGCTCCAGGTGAGGCCGTACCACACGATCACATGGCCGCCTTCCTGAAGGTTGAGTCCGTAGCCCACGCTGGCCGGGTGAGCCAGAAGCACCTGGACCCTGCCGGCGTTCCACTCCGCGATGTCCTCCGGGCCGTCCAGCGTCCGGGCTCCGGGGATCGCTGCCTTGATGGCAGCCAGGTCGTGCTTGTAGCTGTAGAAGATCAGGACAGGGCTGTCGGTGGTGTCGATGATCTCCAGCAGCGCCTCCAGTTTGGCGTCGTGCAGCCGGACAACATTGCCCTCGTGGGAGTAGACGCTGCCGTTGGCGATCTGTAGGAGCTTGGTCATCACGGCGGCCGCGTTCAGGGCGACCACGTCCTCGTCGTCGATGTGAAGCAGCTGCTCGGCCTCCATGGTCTTGTACTGCTTCATCTCCTGGGGGCTCAGCTTGACCGGGATCAGGTTGTCGATCCGCTTCGGCAGTGTCAGGTAGTCGTCGGCGCTCATGCTGATGCAGATGTCGCTGATGGCTGCCTCGATCTTTTCTCGGGATCCTCGAAGGGGCTCCCACTTGAACACGACGTAGCCGTTCCGAGCTCCCGGTCTGAAATATTTCTCGCGGTAGGCGCCCAGGGTGTGGCCCAGTCGCTCGCCACGGTCCAGCAGGTAGATCTCAGCCCAGAGATCCATGAGGCCGTTGGCCGAAGGCGTGCCAGTCAGACCGACGACTCTGGAGGCCTTCGGGATGACCTTCTTCAGCGCCCGGAAGCGCTTGGCCTGTGGGTTCTTGAAGCTGGAGAGCTCGTCGATCACGACCATGCCGAAGGGCCAGTCCTGCCGGCACTGTTCCACCAGCCAGACTACGTTGTCCCGGCCGATGACGTAGATGTCGGCGTCCACGGCCAGGGCCCGGCGCCGCTGCTCCGGCGATCCCAGCACCTTGCTGACACGAAGGTGGCGGAGGTGGTCCCACTTGGCGTGCTCTCGGGTCCATGTGTCCTCGGCCACTCGCTTCGGCGCGATGACCAGGACGCGATCCACCTCGAAAAGCTCATTGATCAGGACGTCGATGGCGGTCAGAGTGATGACGGTCTTGCCGAGTCCCATTTCTAAAAGCATCCCGGCCTTCGGGTGCTCCAGGATGAAGTCCTTGGCCCGGGTCTGATAGTCGTGGGGGATGTACTTCATAGGCTCACCCCCATGATCCAGCTGCGTATCTGCACCATCCTGATCCAGCTGCGTGCCTGCTCCATGCCAGCGATGACGGCCACGCTGCAGCCCAGTTTCTGGAGTCGTTCGATCTGCCAGCGCTGGATCGCGTTCGGCTCCTCTCCGGAGACCTTCAGCTCGATGAACCAGACCTGGCCTCCCGGCAGTATGGCGATCCGGTCAGGCACGCCATCATTCCCGGGGCTGGTGAACTTCATCGCCACGCCTCCCATGCTCTCGATCTTCCGCCGGAGCCATCTCTCTATGTCTCGTTCTCGTTCCATGGTGTCCTCCTGTGGTAACAAGCGCCCACAAATTTCCCATAATGCGCGTATATGCTCTCGCGGGTGCCTGTTTTTGCGTGTGTAGGGTATATTTTTAATAATCTATATAAAAACCTCGTTACCTCGTTACCTGTGACCGTTTTCCCCTTGCGGTGTCTGGCTTTTTGGTGGTAACGGTGGTGGTAACGTAGAGGGTAACGGCGTCGCAGTCGTTACCGCTCGCCACATTTTAGGTGGTAACGAGGCCCCGGGTGGTCACTTGCTCGTTCCGGGGCCCTCGTTACCGTTACCACTGCGGATAAATACGCGCTGTTTTCCGTAGTCTTTGATCCTCATGGTGGCATTTGCAGGCCGCTCCCAGCCCGGCAGTCTTGCCATGATGGCGGCGATCTCGTCGCCGTCCTTGCGCTGCCAGTAGTTCTTCGGCCGTCCGAAGCACTCGCAGAAGATCTCCATGGCGCTGACTTTTGTGCGCTGCATGGTGCCTTGCACGTTGGGGCTCAGGGCGTCCCGCTGCTGGAAGTAGTCCACGCGCTGGTTCAGATCCCAGCTGTACCAGTCCTCCGGCAGCAGGGTCTCCAGGTAGTCAATGACCTGGCCCTCACGCTCGTCGTACATCAGAGCAGCCTGCTGAGCCTTGGCCGCCTCCTTCTCCATATCTGCATCCAGGAAAGAGGTCTCGCCCTCAGCCACGAGGAGCATGGCCTCGGCCCAGATCTGGGCGCGGGTTTCCTCGGTCATATCCCAGACGCTGAGGCGGCCGCCGCCGTTGACGGTGACAGGCCAGAAGCGCCGGTTGCCGGTGGCGTCTCTCAGGAAGCCGGTGGTGCTGTTGGTGGTGCCGCAGATGATGGCCGTCCTCGGGTGGCGCTCCACCACGCGGCCGTAGGCTGCGCGGTACTCGTCCACCTGGCGGCTGATGAAGCCCTTCATGACGTCGACGTCGGCCTTGCGGGTGCCCTGCATCTCGCCGATCTCCATGATCCAGACGCCCTGGAGCTTCTCGGCTGCGGTCTTGTCCCTGGTGTCTGCCAGGCTGAGGGAGTCGCTGAACCATTTCCCGCCCAGCTTCCGGAGCAGGGTGCTCTTGCCGATGCCGGGCTTGCCGTCCAGGACGAGGACCGTGTCGAACTTGCAGCCGGGCTCCAGCACGCGCTGGACGGCTCCGACGAGGGTCTTGCGGGTGACTGTCCGGACGTACTCAGTGTTCTCGGCGCCCAGATAGTCCACCAGCAGCGTGTCCACTCTGGCCACGCCGTCCCAGTCCGGCAGCCCCCGGACGTAGTCCCTCAGCGGATTGAAGCGGCGCCGGTCGGTGACGATGGCCAGCGCCTTGCTGAAGCGGTTCTCAGGGAACTGGACGCCGTACTGGTCAGCCACCCAGCCGTAGAGCTGGGCCTCGTCGGCGTCGCGCCAGTATTTGTTGGGGCGCTTCCAGGGCAGCTTGCCCTTGACCTCGATGGCGCCGCTCAGCTCGTTGTGCCGGATCCCCTGAAGGGCGGGGTCGTTCTCCAGGATCAGTACGGCGTTGGTGATCAGCGGCTTGACGTCGCCGTTCTCGGATCTGACCAGCTTGGCCTCCCAGTCCTCGTCGGCCTCCGGCAGCTCGCTCTCGAAGTCGAGCACGGCGCGGGCTCTGGTGTCGCTCGCGAGCGTCATGCGAACGCTCGGATCCTCAGAGGCGAACTTGGCCATCTCCTTGTAGCTCGGCCGGTCGCGGCCGCTCTTGTCCTCACTGCCGTCGTCGTGGTCGCCGAACTTATGCAGGCGGACCAGGTCGAAGGCGTTGCAGAGCTGGCCGCCGGCCGGGTCGGTGCTGTGGTTGGAGTAGGCGAACAGATCGCCGTTATAGACCACGAGGCCGGCAGCGGTGGAGCCGGCTGCGTAGGTGTAGCGGTCGTCCTTTGCCGTCGGGGTGTAGATGTCCGGCAGGAAGGCCGCGATGGCCTGGGTGATGGTATAGGTGCGGCAGAAGGCGCCGACGACGCCTTTCTTACTGAGAGGGTCGCCCTGCTTGTCCGCCTGGCGCTTCCGGATCCCGGCCATGCGTGACGACTCCGGCCAGTAGCTGGTGTCGGTCCAGTCCGGGTACTCTGCCAGCACGGCGCTGGCGGAGAGGAAGGGCGCGTCGTAGAATTGGAAAAAGGGCTCGACGTCCGTGCTGTGGCTCGGCCAGTACATCAGACGGGTCGGCTGGAAGGTGGAGTCGTCGAAGTAGTCGATGCCGATCTTCTCGGCGATCTTGCGGGCGATGGCCTCGTACTCGTCCGGCGTGACCTCTCTGTCGAGGGGCATGATCAGACGGTAGCGAGGCTTCGCTGCTGTGTGCTTATGGGTGGAGTAGACGGCCAGGGCGCTGTTGATCTCCAGGTTGTTGATGATGCTGTCCCAGAAGTCGACCGGAGGGAAGTCCAGGTCGAGGGTGAGCAGCTGGCGGCCGGTGACGTAGCCGGTCTTGCGGCGTCCGTCCTTCAGATGGCCGCCGACGAAGCCGCCGATGTCCTTGATCCGGTCCTGCTGCTCCTTTGACATCTTCATGTATTCGGCATGGGTCTCGGGGGTCTCCTGGGAGCGGGCCAGCTTATTCAGCAGCACGGCCCAGCTCACGGTCTTGTTTTTCCAGGCGGTCTCGTAGCGACTCTTGCCCAGGGAGATCAGCAGATCCCCGTTGTGCCTTACCGTGAACAGCGGGGCGCTGATCTTTTCGGCTGTGTTGGTCATGATCTGAGCACCTCCGCGTTCTGTTTCAATTTCTTGGCCACGCCCTCAGCGGCCTCGAACTCTTTCTGCTTTTTCTTGAAGGCAGCCAGCGCGATGCTCTGCTGCGTCTTCAGCTTTTTGAGGGCTTCCTGCTCCTCCTGGAGTCGGTCACGGTAGCCCAGAGCCCGGGCCTTTTTCGGCTGCTCCTGGATGCAGGCGCGGAGCGCTGTGATCCGGCGCTTCGCTGTGTCAATGGGCGGCTGAAGGTCCGCCACCTTTTGGTGATAGTTCACGGCCTCGTTGGCGAGCCGCTTGCGGTCGCTCAGGATCTCATCGGCTCGGTCTTCGCAATACCGGGCCATCTGCATCCGGAGGTCGTCCTGATGCGAAAAATCCAGGGCGACCACCCGGAGGAGCTTCCGGATCCTGGGTGTGCTCGTCGGGAAGAAGACGTCGGGGTTGATCTCCATGTGGCCTGTCTCCCAGCGTATTTTGATAGGTTCCACCGCTGTCCTCCTTTTCTGTGGTGGAGGAGGGAGATCCCCCCCCTTAGTCTTTCATGTAGAACGGGGTCTCGTAGCCGTCGCCGCGCAGCGGGAGGCCGGGAGCCCACGGGATCGGCTCCGCCATGCAGGCGTTGATCCTGGCCATGGCGCCGGTGTCTTCGATTGGCACGTCAACGATCATCTCGTCATGGACGTGCATCACGATGTCGTAGCCCAGAGCCGCGACCCTCTGCATGGAGATGGCCAGGCAGTCTCTGGCGGTGGCCTGGACGATATTCTCGACCAGCTTGCCGCCGTAGGTTTCGGTCTCGCCCCACTGCTTCGTCTCCTGGTTCACGCCCATGTAGACGATGTGCTCACGGCCGTCGCGGGGGTCGAGTTTCAGCTTGGCGTCCCAGTAGCAGAGCTTCCGGCCGCTGGGCAGCTTGATGAACAGGTTGCCGTTGATGTAGCCGAAGGAGATGCCCACGCCCTCCCGGACGCTGTACGGCCTAACCGGGCCGCCGGCCATAGCTTCACGGGCTGCGAGCTCCTCGGGGCTGACCTGGACGCGGATCCCGCGCCTCACGGTGCGGTGCTCCTCGATGGCAGTCCTCACGGCCAGCTCGACGTCCCTCCAGAGCTTCACGACTCTGGGGTTGGCCTGGCGCCACTGATCCACGACGCTCTGGAGCTCGTCCTCCGGGATGGTGCCGCCTTTGTCCATACGCTTCATGGCGCCGACGCCGCCCTGGTAGCCGCAGGCCAGCACGGCCACCTTGCCCTTCTGGCGGAGGTGACTGTTGGCGCCGTGCTTCTCGACCGGGACGTGGTACATCATGGAGGCGGTCTCGCAGTAGATGTCCTTGCCACTGCGGAAGGCGTCCAGGACCCACTCCTCGCCAGCGATCCACGCCAGGACACGGGCCTCGATGGCGGAGAAGTCGGAGACGACGAAGCGGCGCCCGTCGGAGGGGATGAAGGCCGTCCGGATCAGCTCGGAGAAGACGAAGGCCGTCTCGCCGAACAGGGTGCCCATGGTGTCGAAGTCTCCCTCGGCCGCCAGCTCGCGGGCCAGAGCCAGATCCGGCAGCGTGTTCTTGGCCAGGTTGTGCGTCTGCACCAGGCGGCCGGCCCAGCGGCCGGAGCGGTTGGCCCCGTAGAACTGAAGGATGCCTCTCAGCCGGTGATCCTGGCATTGCGCCACCAGCATCGTGCTGTACTTGGCCACGCTGGTCTTGCCGAGGGCGGTGCGGATCTCCAGCACTCTCCGGACGTTCTCCGGCAGGTCTGGCTGCTTCAGCGCTTCGGCGATGGTGTCCTTGGTGACGCTGTCCATCTCCACGCCCTGCTCCGCGAGCCAGCGCTTCAGCTGGGCCAGGCTGTTCGGGTTCTTCAGGCCGGTGAGCTCCTGGGCTTCTTCCTGGAGCTCCTGCCGGCGCTGGTTATCGTAGGCGACGATCTTCTCGACCATGGGGATGTCGAGCTTCACGCCGTTGTCGTTCATGTGTTGGTCCAGAGACCAGAGCGCCTGCTCGTCCTCTGGGGTTTTGTAGATAGATAGCTTCCGGAGGATCTCCTGCTCGGTCACGACGTCCTGCCTGTTGTAGTTCTTGTAGAGCTGCCACTTGGCCGGGTCATGCTCCGGGAGGTTGCGCGTCCTCTGGCCGTTTACCCGGGTAGGCTTGCACGGCTTGGAGAAGAACTGGATCAGCGCCTTGCCCTGGGGGTCCTTTAGCTTCTCAGCCGGTAGGCCCAGCGCCTCGCCGGCGCCTGCCAGGTTGCCCGGCAGGCCCAGCGTCAGCGCCTTGACCATGGTGCAGCGCCACTCCTCGGGAGGCATGGGCTTGTTCAGCCACTTGGCCAAACAGGTGCGCTCGAAGTTCGCATTGAAGGCAGTCTTGACGATCCGGGGGTCGGTGAGGGCCTCGACGAACTCGGCCATCATGTCCGGATCCGCGTCGAAGCAGTCGATGGTCCGGACGTCATCCTCGCCCCAGTCGTCGAAGATGTACGAGATCAGCAGGATGTCGAAGTCGGGCGCCTCCGTGTAGGCGTAGACGCCCGCCTCGGTCAGATCCACGGAGCTATAGGTTTCTATATCTACGCCCATAACTCTGTGCATCGTCGTCCCTCCTTAGAAGTCCTCGTCGTCCTCGAAGCCGTCGCCGAAGTCAGACTCGGCAGAGGCACGAGCAGCGCCCAGGGGCTCGTCGTCCTTCAGCTTCTGGATGTTGTTCAGGCCGACGCCGACGCCCTTGTTGCCGTTGGTGTTGAAGGGGAAGAAGTTGATGGAGGCGCGGCCCCAGCAGCCGGAGTAGACCTCGTCGGGGTCCAGGATCTCGTTCAGATCCTTGTCCACGATGCCGGGCTTCTGGTTGCTGTTGCAGTTGAGGAAGTACATACCCTCGTACTCAGGAGCCTCGTCAGCACGCTCGGCGTCGCCGTCGCGCAGGGGCAGCTTCAGGTTGCCGGGCTTCTTGCCGCCCCACTTGGAGGCGATGCCGTCCTGGACGGCCGCGTCGATGGCTGCGCGGATCTTCTTGATGGTGGCCTTGTCCTCCTTGGGGATCAGCAGGCAGATGCTGTACTTGGCGTCCTGACCGGCCTGGAAGGCGCGGCTCTTGAAGATGTTCACATAGCTGAAGCGAACTTTTCCGGTGATGATTTTGGTGTCAGACATTTTTATTTTCCTCCTTGATTTTAGAACGGCGCGACCTCGTCGTCGCCGGTAGTGAAGTCGGCTTTGGCCGCTTCGGTTGTGTTGATGGCTTCGCGTTTATCAGACTCCGGCACGAGGACCGGCTTGCCTGCGGGTTTGATCAGCAGGTCGCCCAGGGTGGCGGCCAGCTTCTTCTTGCCGACGAGTTTCTCCATCTCGGTGATGCCGTTGAGCTTGCGCTGGTAGAGCATCGCCTCGTCGAAGCCGGCAGCCATCAGCGTGCTGGCCACCTTGGTCTCGTCTGCGTACTTGCGGATGCTGCGGCCCTCGACTAGCTTCCAGCCCTCGAAGTGCTTGCCGGCCAGAGCCTGCTCCAGTGCGTACTGGTTGACTTCCTCGGCCCACTTCTGAAGGTGGTCGGCCTTGGCCAGCACCTCGCCGATCTCCTCGTCAGAGAGCAGCGGAGGCCTCTGGAACTCCATCCGAGCCAGATCCAGGTTGAACTCGGCACGCTTGCGGCAGCGGGCCTTCGCCGGGCAGAAGCGGCACCAGTCGCCGGCCACGAAGTAGTCGGAGCCCTCCATGGCCATGATGGCGCGGGGCGCGACTTCCTCCTCGCCCCAGAGCAGCAGCTCCTTCAGGATGACGACCTCGCTGTCAACGTGGTCGAGGCGGGGCTGGACGACGGTGGTCTTCACGGTGTCGAAGTCGTAGAGATCGCCGAACAGAGAGACGGCGCCCAGGCCGTAGAGGCGGAATTGGGGGTTGTTCTTGGCCTCGACCTTGATGCCTTTGCCGTACTTCAGGTCGATGACCTGGATCATGCTGCCGCCGATGATCACGGCGTCGGAAGTGCCGAAGCCCTCCGGGATCCACTGGGAAAGATCGAGGCGCTGCTCGATCATCAGCTCGGCGCCTTCGCCGGCTGTGGCGAGCTCCTCCAGGACGGTCTCGACATAGAAGTCGGTGGCCTCGTCCATCTCGCCGTTGTAGTAGTCGTCCTGCTGGATCTTGGCCAGGCGCTTCTTGTACTGGGCGTCGGTGATCTCATGCAGGGCGTGGCGGAGCTTCAGCTCGGCCAGGCTGTGGGCCAGGGTGCCCTCGTCGGCGTAGCTGCTGGTGCCGGGATCCGGGCACTGGTCAGACAGTGCGACGGATCCGGGGCAGTTGATCCAGCGATACGCGGCCGATGCAGAGCAGCGGGCGTGTTTAGTCGGCATTGGTTTCCTCCTTTGCGTGGTCCATGACCTTCGGCAGATCGGCGAGGTTCACTTCGGTGAGCTTGTTCTTGCCGGTCAGCTCTTTGATCAGTTCGGCGGCGCGGTTGTAGCCGCATTTCTTATTGAGAGCGGCGAGCTGCTTGCGGACAACGATGCGGAAGTCCTCGGTCACTGTTGCCGGAGCTTCTTCTGCGGCTGCATCCTCAGCGGGTGCCTCAGCAGGCTCAGGAGCGTGCTCAGCTTCCGCAGGGGTGGCCTTTTCGGCCTTCTTGGTGTTCTTCTCAGGGGCATGGGCCTCGGGTACTTCCTGGGGCTCCTGGACGGTCTCAGCGGGTGCAGGTGCCGGAGCGTCTGCGGCTTCCTTGGGTGCCTGAGCGAGCAGGCTCGGGGACTCGATGCCCATGTACTGCTTGAACTCGTCCAGATTTGCAAATTCGACGGTGATCTTCATGCTTTTATTTCCTCCTTGTTTGTGTTATAATGGGGTTGTGTTCTCTTGGGCTCCGGGGCTTCGGCTCCGGGGCTCATTCTTTTTGTGCAGACATAGGCACCACCTCCTTCACAGTCTCAGGCTCCTCGGCCTCTGGGGTTTCGATGCTTCTCAGGATCGCCCGGTAGGCCGAGCGGGCCAGCATTGTCAGGTCGATGTCTTCCATGCGCTTGTCCTCCTTAGATGGTTTTGATGGTCTGGCGACCTATGCAGCCGGTCCCCCCCCGCTCCCACACAAACCAGGAATAGCTGGTGGCGTCGGTGCCTCGGCCGGTGAAGCTGGGGCGCTTGTGCAGGGTGTAGATACCGCTGAGCGGGTGCTCCTGCCACCACTTGAAACGCTTCTCGCTCTCCAGGAAGTTCGTCCGGAGCAAGAAGATCAGCAGGCCGCCAGGGTGAAGCAGCTCCAGGCTCTTGTTGATGAACTCCAGGGCCATACTGTAGGGCGGGTTGCCTATGATGACATCGTAGCCGCAGCCGGGGTCGTAGTCGAAGAAGCTGCCGATTGTGACGTTGTCAGCCAGAGCTTCCAGGGTGCCCCGCTCCTCCGGTCGCAGCTCCACGGCGTCGATCCGATTGTCGTAGCCGCTCTCCCTCAGCACCTTGATGATCTGGCCGTTGCCGGCAGAGGGCTCCAGGATGCGGTCGCCGGAGCTGATGCCGTCGAAGTTGGCCAGGAAGCTGCGGATGGTTTCCGGCGGCGTGGCGTAGAAGTCGTAGGCCTTGCGCTCGCCGCCTCGGTTGGTGGCGCTCATTGTGGCGTCCACCTGCTTCCTCCGCAGATGAAGTAGTCGTCGGCCGGGAGGTAGCTCTCCAGGACGAGAGCGGTCGGGCTGCCATCATGGCCGCAGCAAGCGTCGCAGATGTGGTCGCCCTCTCCGATGGGCTGCATATTGCCGCAGGTCTCGCAGCACTTGTAGCGCTTGTCCTGCTGGGGCTGGGGTCTCTTTTTCTTCATGGTGTTGTCCTCCTTAGTAGAAAAATTTTCTACCTTTAGATTAAAAAAATTAGACGCCGCTCCTCGTCAGTCAATTGCAGCAGCTCGCAGAGCACTCGGATCTCGCTGGGCAGGAACTCGGTCTCGCCCTTGATCTTGTCGCTCAGAGCCTGGCGGGACCGACCCAGCTTTTCAGCGATGAAGCCCATCTTCAGGCCGCTGTCCTTGATCTTCTTCTGGAGCAGTTCGGTGTTTACTTTCATGTGGATCTCTTTCCTTGTGTTAATTCTCCGGGTCATGGATCTGGATGTTGAGCTTGCGGCCCAGCCAGTCCAGGCCCTCGCGGGTCATCCAGAAATAGATGCCCTTCTCGCCGGGCCTGCCGCTCACGACGTAGCCCTTCTTCTCCATCTTCCACAGCGTCTCATAGTCGGGCCCGGACGGCGCCGAGTAGAAGTAGTCGCGGTATGGCTTGTAGTATCGCCGGCCGTGCCGGATGTATGGGCGCTTGTAGTTCAGGCCGATCATGTGGGCCGCGATCTGCACATCCTTCGGGTACTGGTGCAGCGGGATGTCCTTCCTCATGGCGGTCCTCCTCAGTGCTGCGGCTTGTTCTGCCGGGCCTTGTAGAGCTTCAGCCAGAGGCGCATAGTGTCTCGGGTGAGATACCAGGCGCCGCACGCGGCGATGAAGTGGTCGAGGTAGGTGTGGACCACCTCTCCCTCGATGACATACTTGGCGCCGATCCAGCAGAGCTCGAAGGCAATCAGCGTAACGACCAGGCAGATGAAGTAGTTGAGGTAGTAGGTGAAGCGGGTCATTGTTGTGTGTCCTCCTTTTCTTTGGTGGCAGCGAGCACGTCGCACCACTCGATAAATGCTCGTAAAATGGGGTTGGTGTTGCCCTGGTCAGCCCAGCCGGCGAAGCCGATCCAGCCGTCAGCATTGAAGCTGATACACTCCCGGCGCTCGAAGTAGTGGCTGTTGACGTAGAGGAAGCAGCTGATCAGGGCGCCGTTGGTCTTCCGCTTGAGGTCGATCCGGCGGCTTAGGTACATGGAGCCCATCGAGGTCTCGCAGTCTGCGTTGGCCTTCTTGATGTGCTTGTTCAGCAGCATGACCAGGGCGAGGATGTCGCCCTCGGTCACATCGTCATAGCTGAGGCCCTTGCCGGCGAAGTAGTCCCGGGCCTCGTCGTTTGTGCAGACGGGGAGGATCCCCGTCTTTCTCATATATGCAGCCATCAGTCCACCGCCTCCTTACTTGAGCTCGCGGATCGTGGTCCGGAAGTGGAAGCAGACGATGTTATAGCCAGCCACACCGAAGGTCTCGACCACGGCCTTGCCTTCGGTCCCGATGATGAGGCCGTTGATGTCTCCTTTACCGCCGATGTCCAGACCAGAGGCGTCTGTGATAGTACCGACGACCTTGTTGATCCGGCTGATCAGATCGGCGAGCTTTGCCTTCTTCTCATCTTCGAGGACGTTTTCGAGCCACTGCTCGCGCTCGGTTTCGTCGCGGATCTCGAGCAGCCGGTTGGTGATCTGATCGGTCCTGGCGGCGAGTTTCTCGCGGATGCTGCGATAGTCGAGGCCGCGCTCCTTCAGGAACTCCTCGACGTCCTGACGGGGCCAGAGGTTTGCAAGGTCGCTGTCACTGGGCTCCCGGTCCTTGTAGATCTGGCGGTAGCGCTCCAGCTCGGGAAGGGTGTGCAGCGCTTCCAGACGAGCCTCACGCTCTTTCTGGCGGAGCTCCTTCCGGTACTCGATGAAATCGATCCGGCGCTGCCGGTAGTAGATGCTCGCGCCGGCCTTCCACCTCTCGAGGAAGTCTTTGATCACTTGTGGAGCGTTCGCCTCGATGAAGGCGTCCCTGCTGATCTGGGCCCCGAGCTTGTCCTGCCAGTTTTTCAGGATGCGGCGGGCGTCTTCGAGCTTGCCGGTGGCGGTCTTGATGTCGTCCTCCTTGTAGCGGATGTCATACTGGTCGGCGCCTTTGGCGATCAGTTTGGCCAGCTGCTCGCGGTGCTTCGCGAGAACGGCCTCGCGCTTTGCGACGGCGCTCTGGGCGTTTATTACCTTAGCTTCGAGCTCTTTATTTGTCATTGTGTGTCCTCCTGTCGGTGGTGTGTTCTCCTTGGAAGTAGAATATTTTTCTACCATCATCAAGATAGCATGGGCGTAGAATAATGTCAAGATATTTTTGCAAAAATAGTAGAAAATTTTTACACCGTATGATAGAATGACCTCGGAGGAGGTGCTTCATATATGAACGGACTCGGTGATTTGATTAAACGGAAGCGCGAAGAACTCGGACTGAGCCAGGAGGAGCTGGCCCGGATCCTTGGGTATAAACATAAAAGTAGCATTAACAAGATCGAGCTGGGACTTGCTGACGTTCCCAGAACGAAGGTGCCCGCCTTTGCGAAGGCTCTGGGGATGACTCCGGTGGAGTTTTCCGGCTGGTCTGAGAAGCGTGTCGAGAGTAGCTTCAGCTATTGCCTGGAGCAGCAGATGGCGCTCTTGGGTTACACTCTGATCTATAGCGCCGACGGCGATGTCATTCTGACCCATGACGGCGCTGAGTACGAAGTTACGGAGCAGGACGTGAAGGAGCTGGAGGCTCGTGTCGCTCTGTATATTGACTTTGTGCTGGGAGATCTGGCGAAGAAGGCCCGGAAGATCGGAGGTTGATGCGTATGTTTGGACATGGTAAAAAGAAAGCGGCCGCCGAGATGATGGCGCCGCAGTGGATGAAGATACTGGTCGAGAGCCGGGACATCGTAAACAGGACGACGGATCCGGATGTCTTTTTCTCCCGGTATGATACCGTTAAGGAGACGGCCGAAAAGCTGGCCAGCATCTCGAAGTATGTGAAATTTAAGGGAACGAAGCCGCCCGAAGTGCTGCGGATGGCTGTGGATCAGGAGCAGGCCGCTGTCCGGGATCTGATCGTTCGCTGCTTCCAGAAGGCCCAGCTGAACGCTGAGAAACTGAAGACAGAGAAGGGAAAGCTCGGCCAGTTTGAGAAGTTCCAGAGCTCTCTGGAGGCGTACTTCTTCCGGATGTCTGACGAGAACGCCCAGCTGGTCCAGGATCTACACGATGAAGCACTGAAGCAGATCGGAGGGTGAGCTTATGCGCGGCGTCATTTATGCGAGATATTCACCGGGCCCGCACCAGACGGAGCAGTCCATCGAGGGCCAGGTTGCCGACTGCCAGCAGTATGCTGAGGAGCACGGCATTGACATCATAGAGATATATGCAGACCGACACGTCTCTGGCAAAAGTGTCGTCGGCCGTGACGAGTTCCAGCGGATGCTGCGAGACGCGGAGAAGGGGCGCTTCGACTGCGTCCTGGTGTGGAAGATCGACCGTTTCGGCCGGGATCGCCAGGACATTGCTATGGGAAAAATGACCTTGAAGCGGGCAGGTGTCAAGCTGATGTATGCCCGGGAGAGCGTTCCGGACGGCCCGGAGGGGATCATCCTGGAAAGCGTCCTGGAAGGCCTGGCCGAGTATTACTCCGCCGACCTGCGTCAGAAGGTCATCAGAGGTATGAGGGAGACCGCAAAAAAGGGGCAGTATTGCGGCCAGCCGCTCCCTATTGGCTATAAAGTAGACGCCGACCGCCATGTGGTCATCGACGAGGAAAAGGCCGCCCTGGTCCGCCAGGCGTTCCAGATGCACATTGCCGGAGCTACGATGAAGGAGCTGATGGAGCACTTTCAGAGCCACGGAGTCGTTGGCCAGCGCGGCCGACCGATCTCTCATAATGTCATATACCGGATGCTGCGGAACAGGAAGTACCTGGGCGAGTTTGATGTCCAGGGTGTCCGGCTGCCGGTGGAGCCGATCATCGACCAGGCGACGTTCCTGGAAGCTGCCCGGCACTTTAAGACGAGCCGCAACAATGCGGCAGGGAGGGCGAAGGTGAACTATTTGCTGAGCTGTAAAATGTTCTGCGGGTATTGCGGCTCGATGATCAGCGCAGAGGCCGGCACCGGGAAGCTGGGGAGAGTGTACCGGTATTACAAGTGCGGGGACAAAAAGCGCGGGAATAAGTGCGAGCTGAGACCGTTCCCGAAGGACCACCTGGAGGATGCGATCATCCTGGCCACGGTGAACGATATGCTGACCGATGAGATGATCGAGAAGCTGACCGTCCGGATCCTGGAAGTCCAGGAACAGGAAAACGCCGACGATCCCGTGGTGGGATTGCGTCGGCGTCTTGACTCAAATAAAAAGCGCCAGCGGAACTTGCTGGACGCGATAGAAGAAGGCGGGGCCCGTGGCCTGGTCTCTCGTTTGGCTGCCCTGGAGGAAGAGGAGGAGCAGCTGGTGCTGGAGATCCAGCGGGCAGAAATAAAAAGGCCCCGACTCACCCATGAGGTGGTCGAGGCCTGGCTGCGCTCCTTCCGCGCCGGAGACGTCACGGATGACGACTTCCGCGCTCGGTTGGTTGACACATTCATCGCCCGAGTCGAGCTACGCAACGATGAGGCTCTGATCTTCTACAATATCAGAGAAAAAGGACCGCACTCGCGTGTTCGAGTACGGTCCGAATGGTGGAGCC
>ERZ773235.770-NODE-770-length-38611-cov-4.399782_pt1 | contig 38611 bp, 65 predicted proteins | sample MGYA00580522_ERZ773235 | MGnify/ENA primary metagenome ERZ773235 (study PRJEB29015, sample SAMEA2737797) | human gut metagenome | biome: human gut; feature: human-associated habitat; material: faeces | place: China | collected 2012 ...
GATCGGAGGCCGTGGCTGTATCCAAGGAGCACGGCCTGCTATCCGTGCGGATTAATCGCTGATGATACAATACGATCAAAAACCGGCTTTTTGCATGATGAGCTCCATGCAGCAAAGCTGGTTTTTCTTATGCCGCTTTAGCTCAGTCGGCCAGAGCATCCGGCTCATAACCGGACGTGTGCAGGTTCGAGCCCTGCAAGCGGCACATTCGATATTTTGACCGTTCGGATTTTCCGGGCGGTTTTTATTTTGCATGAGTTTAGAGAGGTGGTGGCGGTGGCCTACAGCAAAAACAAAAGGATAGGCAGACCGCCCGTCTTTGAGAGCAAAGAAGAACTTGAGAAAAAAATCGAAGAGTTCTTCAAAAGCTGCGAAGGGAGCGTCCTAGAAGACGAAACCGGAAAGCCTGTTTTGGACAAATACGGAAACGTGATAAAAATCGACGAACGTCCAGAAACGGTCACCGGTCTAGCTTTGGCGTTGGGGTTTAAGTCTCGGCAATCTTTGATTGACTATCAAGGAAAGGCTGAGTTTTCTGACACGATAACGCGCGCGAAGCTTCGATGCGAGAGATACGCCGAAGAACGGCTCTATGATCGCGACGGAAACGGCGGGGCAAGATTCAGCTTGCAAGTTAATTTTGGTTGGAGCGATAAGCCAAAAGAAGCGGAGCAGGAAGAGCGTCACGATGATGGTTTGATAAAGGCATTGAACGCCGCAGCAGACCTCAGCCCGCCGGATGACGTGGAGATGCTGCCAAAGGAAGAGGCCAACGATGCGGAAAAGTAACGGTTTTCGCTGGAAAGCCCTCAGCCAGCGGCAAAAGCAGGTCCTGAGCTGGTGGACACCGCAGAGCGCATATAGCGGATACAACGGCATCATTGCCGATGGCGCTATTCGCTCGGGCAAGACCTTTGCCATGAGCTTTTCGTTCGTACAGTGGGCAATGACCTGCTACAGCGGCCAGCAGTTCGCCATGTGCGGCAAGACCATCGCCAGCTTCCGGCGCAACGTGCTTGGCACGCTCAAGCAGCAGCTTGCGGCCCGTGGCTACAACGTCAAGGAGCATCGGGCAGAAAACTGCATGACCGTCAGCAAAGGCGGCAGAACCAACGAGTTTTACTTCTTCGGCGGCAAGGACGAGAGCAGCCAGGATCTGATTCAGGGTATCACCCTTGCCGGGGCATTCTTTGACGAGGTGGCCCTGATGCCGCAGAGCTTCGTCAATCAGGCCACAGCCCGTTGCTCTGTCACCGGGTCAAAGTTCTGGTTCAACTGCAACCCGGGCAGCCCACAGCACTGGTTTTATCTGAAGTGGGTGCGCAAGTGCCGTTCCCGCAAGATGATGTATCTCCATTTCACGATGGACGATAACCTGTCACTTGCCGAGGACATCAAAGAGCGCTACCGCAGCCAGTACAGCGGCGTTTTCTATCAGCGCTACATTCTGGGCTTGTGGACGGTGGCTGAGGGCCTTGTCTACGATATGTTCGACCGACAAAAACATATCATCGACAAGCTGCCGGAGCTGTCACCAAAGGGCGCGTATGTGGCGTGCGACTTCGGCACACAAAACGCAACGGTTTTCTTGCTGTTCCAGATGCAGTCGGACACCGGCACATGGATAGTGACCCGCGAGTATTACTACAGTGGGCGCGAACAGAAACGCCAGAAGACCGTGGGCGAGTATGTTGCAGACCTCAAGCGATGGTTAAACGGCACAAAGCCAGAAAAGGTCATCGTTGACCCGTCTGCACTGCCGCTTATCACGGAGCTAAAGCGAAATGGATTCCCGATTCAGGCGGCAAACAACGACGTTCTGAGCGGCATTCTGGACGTTCAGACGATGCTCCAAACCGGAAGATTAAAAATATACAGAGAGTGTAAGCGCACCATACAGGAGTTTGGCGTTTACGCATGGGACCCGGACAGAGAAGATGTGGTCATCAAGGAAAACGACCACTGTATGGACTCTATCCGGTATTTTGTACGCACGAAGCGCCTTGTCAAGCGGGCCGGAGGATAAAAAGTGGCTACATTTACGTTTCAGACATTCCAGCAGGCCCAGCAGGAAGGGCGGCTCACAGATTTTCTGTGGGATTTCATCCAGCAGCACAAATCTTCCCCGCAGGTGGCGGGCAGGACTGGCGCGCTGGCTGCTGATTTATACGACCGGCAGAAAAACCCGGGCGCAGAGCAGTTCGCCGCAGCCTACGCAGAGATGCTCAAGCGGGCGACAAACAACACCCGGGACATCATGAGGCCGGATATGGTCAAAAGCAACCTGTTCCGGCGGCTCAACAAGCAGCGCGCGGCGTACTCGCTGGGCAACGGCGTCACATTTGCCGATGGCACTGACAAGCTAAAGCTGGGCGCGACCTTCGACGAGCGGGTTTTTAAGGCTGGATATTTTGCCCTCATCCACGGCGAAAGCTTTGGATTTTGGAATTACGACCACCTGGACGTGTTTAAGCTGACCGAGCTTGCCCCGCTTTATGACGAGAACACCGGCACACTGCGAGCGGCTGCACGGTACTGGCAGCTCAACCCGGACACGGCAACAAAAGTGGTGCTGTACGAAGAAGACGGATACACCGAGTACAAGTCTCAGGCGCGTGGCGCATACCCGCTGCAAGAAGCTGCGGCAAAGCGTGGATACCTCAAGACCACGATTACAACCAACGTGGGCGGCGAAGAGTCTGTCACAGAGGACAATTACGGCGCCCTGCCCATTGTACCGCTTTGGGGCTCAGACCTGCACCAGAGCACGCTTGTTGGGCTTAAAGCCTACATTGACAACACAGACCTTGTCATGTCCGGCTTTTGCAACGATTTGCAGGACTGCGCGCAGATCTATTGGCTGTGCGAAAACTTTGGAGGCATGACGCAGGACGAGCTGCAAGGCTTTTTGCAGCAGCTCAACCTCTACCACGTCGCCAACGCCGACACCAGCGATGGCGGAAAGGTGCAGCCTTACACTACCGAAATCCCCGTCACGGCTCGGAGTACGTTGCTTGACCTGCTGCACAGCCGGTCTTATGAGGACTTCGGCGGGCTGGATGTGCATTGCGTGAGCGCGGACAGCACCAACGACCATCTGGACGCGGCCTATGAGCCGCTGAATCACAACGCGGATGATTTCGAGGCACAACTCACGCCCTTTATTCAGCAGATTTGCAAGCTGGCTGGGTTGGGCGACGTGTCCCCGATTTTTACCCGCAGCAAGATCACCAACACGGCCGAACAGGTCAGCATGGTGATTTCCGAGGCCGCCATCATCGGGCAGGACATGGCCATTGACCTGCTGCCCAACCTGACCCCGGAACAAAAGGAGCAGGCCAAGGCCGCGCTGATGGCCGAGAGCGCGGCGAGAGAAACAACGGAGGAGGAAAACGAAGATGGCACTTTACCGAGTTCCGATTAAGTGGGAGCAGCGCGGGTATTTACTTGTCCATGCCGAGAGCCAAAGCCAAGCAGCCGAGGCGGCATTGAATGAAATGGACGTTTACCCGCTGGACAGCGAGCCAATCCCCGGAAGCCTTAAGCTTGCATTTCCTTCCGAAAATGCGGGTGAATACGTTTCGAGAGTAGCTGATGGATTTGAAAGTTAACGACCGTGACCGCATTTCTACCCGCCAGCTGAACCGCCTGCGCCGCCGTATCCTGCGGGTGTACGGCACTGCCCGCCGGGAGATGACCAAGCAGTTGACTGAGTTTTTAGCCAAGTACAAAGCGCTGGACGAGCGCAAGCGGGCGCAGCTGGACGCAGGCGAGATCACCGAGGAGGACTACCGCATCTGGCTGCAAAATCAGGTCTTTCAATCGGATTTGATGCGGGCAAAGCTGGACGGCATCACCCAGACCTGCACCACAGCTCAAGAGACGGCCTACAAGCTGGCCCGGGATGAGCAATACAACATCTTTTCTTTTGGCGCAAACTGGGCTTTCTACGAGCTAGAACAGGCCGCAGGCGTAACGTTCGGACTGACCCTGTACAACACCGAAGCGGTCAGGCGGCTGCTGAAGGAAAACCCAAAGCTGGTGCCAAACAAGCGCATCAAGAGCGAGAGCAACCGCACCTATGACGCCCGGGTGTTCAACCGCTATATCATGCAGGGCATCGTGCAGGGCAAGAGCGTCCACGACATCGCCGTGCAGGCCGTAAACGGCATGGCAGACACGGAGATCCACTGGGCCATGAACAACGCCATCACAGCCCTTACCAGCGCCCAGAACGCCGGTGCTTTGCAGCAGATGCGAAACGCCCAGGCTTTGGGCATCGAGGTCAAAAAGCGGTGGAATTCCACCCACGACTACCGTACCCGTGAAATGCACCGCCTGCTTGACCAGCAGACGGCAGAGCTTGACGAGCCGTTCAAGGTCATGGGTTACGAGATTCAGCACCCCGGAGACCCAAACGCCGCCCCGGAGATGGTCTACCACTGCCGCTGTGTGCTGTCCTCTGCGCTGGGCAGGTACCCCCGGCAGAACGCCGCCCGTCGGGAAAATATCGTCACATACGAGGACACGGGAATGGTGGATGCCAAAGGCAAGCCCATCAAAGTGGCCGTAAAGAAAACCGTGGCCGATATGACCTATACCGAGTGGTATAAATCCAAGGGCGGCAAAGAGAAAGAACAGATGTGGTGGGCGGAAGAGAGAAAACGGAGAAAGGAGAGCGAAAAGCATGAAAAATAAGAAGTTTGGGATTGTCGTAATCAACGATGACTTTTTCTTGAACTTTTGCCGTGATTTTAAGCCCCCGTGTGGTTACATTAAGCCAAAGCACGTGCGGCCTTCCTACGGAAATGGCGCAAAGCCGCATGGAGCACACAAACGCCTTATTAGAACAATGGAAGGATTCAGAAAATGAATGTCTTAATGTCAAATGCCGATTATGCGCCGTGGCTTATGGATGCGCTCAAGCTGATTGAAGAAGAGAAGGTCAAAAAACTTGCAGTAGTAGGCATTACTGCCAAAGGTGAGGTCATGACCGGTTATTATCACATGGAAATGTCCGATAAAGCTCTTGTTTCTGCTCATATACAGGCTGACGCTGTACTGGATTCGGTTTGTTCCAACGGAGAACTGATCCAAAGACGTTGGGCAGAGCAGGAGGAAGAAGGGGAAGAACCGTGATTCTGCCGATGGAAAACACTGAAAGATGCGTTTTTGCTGGAACAGGCAAATATGACATTCCGGTCATTCAGCCTGAAACAGACATCCGCATTGACAAATTGACGTGGATTCCTATCAACTATGCGTTGACGGCCAAAGACAAAGCCACAAAAGGTGTTCATTTTTACAAAGATGATTACCAATTTGAACGGTTTTGGAACAATCCAGACAAGTACATCCCCCTTTTGCAGCAGTTCGGCGCGGTATGTTCTCCAGATTTTTCTGTTTACAATGATATGCCGTTTGCTGTGAATCTTTTTATGCATTATAAAAAGCACTGGTTGGCGGCGTACTGGCAGGCACACGGTATTCATGTCATACCGACAATCCGAACTTGTGGAGTGGAGAGTTGGGATTGGTGTTTTGATGGTGAGCCAAGAAATGCCATTATAAGCATCTCTAGTCACGGCACACAGTCTGACCCATACGAGGCTGAATGCTTTGCAAAGCACTTCCGGAGAACGCTCGAAGTTTTACATCCAAGTGAAATTTTGTGGTATGGGAAATGTCCTTCGGAATTTGACTGGAACGTCACAAAAATAAAACCATTTGAATTTGAAAGGAGTGGTTTTCATGCCTAAAAGCGGCTCCGGAAACAATAACAAACGCGGCGGAAAAGCTAGCAAAGACGGCACTATCACGGGGGGACAGCCAAAAACAATCGAGGCCCGCTACATTGAGGGCCGTGGATGGCAGCGGGGCCGCTATGACACCGAAGTGCTGGAAGCAACGACGGACGGAAAGGGCAATTTGACGTTCGGGTATGCACAGCCAGACACAAAAGAAAAGACCGCGAAAACCAACAAAACCAACTATCTGACGTACAATGTTCAGGCGGGCGCTGTTGATGGAAAGTCTTTCGGCATCAACTGGGACAAGGTGCAGTCTATCAGCGGCCAGACTTACAGTATGCGCGCAGAAGCAAAAGAACACGGCCTTTCTTGGGACGGCACCACAAAATCGTGGAAGCGTAAGAAATAACCATGAAATTTAACTACGACATAAAATTCACCGACAACACCCCGCAGCTGCATGAGGCTCTGGATTCATGGGCGGAGCGGGTGCTTACCATCTGGGGCATGAAGGTGCAGGACTATGCCCAGCTGCTTGTACCCACCGGCACGGCAGACAGCACGGGCATCGAGGGCTATGTAGGCGGTGCGCTCAAGCAGAGCCTGACCTATGCCGTAGACCTTGCAAAAAAGACCGTGACCATCGGCAGCAACCTGTTTTACAGCGTCTATGTGGAGCTGGGAACAGGTGTTTTTGCAGAGAAGGGCAACGGACGAAAAACGCCGTGGGTCTGGAAGGACTTCAATGGCAAATGGCACTTTACCCGGGGCATGTCCCCACGCCCGTTCCTCCGCCCGGCGGTGGAGGATCACATTGACGAACTGCGGCAGATCGCCGTGGAGGAAGCAGAGAAGGGAGAATAACATGACAGAAAAAGAGAGACTTGAAGATTTGCTCACAATGCATTGTTTTCTCAAAGAAAGAGGGCTCTCTATTGCAGAACAGGCAGAAAAAGATATTGAGGAAACCAAAAAGAAGCTCTTAACAATCGAGAGCTGCGGAGAAAAAGAAGTGCTGAGGAAAAAGTTTTTAGAGGAAGGAAAAGAAGCCACTAAAAACTTGCAAGCCCTTTGCGATTTGGTTTATGGCGAGGGTAGAGCAAAGGTTGAGATAACGGTATCGGTTGACGCGGATAAGCCGATATTCAGCAAAGAAGAGGTAGCTGTTATCAAAAAATGCTTGGATTTTCGCAAAGGAGAATAAATATGAAAAAAATTTTTGCAGCAATCACGCTTTTGGCTGTGTTGCTTCTGTGCGGCTGCTCTGAGGCTGCCAAGGCGAACGCCAACATCTCAAAGCAGGCAGACTATTTCGAGAGCGAGCGCAAGATCACCGTCTACAACGCCCGCACGGATAAGGTCATCATGGAAGCCGAGGGCTATATGTCCATTTCCAACAACTCGGACAACGAGCTGGTCTGCACTGTAAAAATCGGCCCGGACACCTACCGCAAGAATTACATCTACCTGAACGACTACACCATGTATGTGGTGGAGGACATCACCGGCACCCATACAGACCCCTACCACTACAAGCTCTATTTCCACACCGACATCCTGCCCAGTGTGGAAACAAGGCCGTAAAATTTAATACTCAGCGGTTGGCGCACAGCGTCAGCCGCTTTTTTATGCCGTTTTCGCTCAATGGTAGAGCTGCTGATTTGTAACCAGCGGACGCGGGTTCGATTCCTGCAAGCGGCACCACGCCGGCAGCGCGTCCGGCAAATTAAACCTTATTGCCAAGCATGGCAGCCCGAGCAAGGGCGGAAAGGACTATCACATGGCACTCGAACGCAAGACTCTCCGGGCGATTCTGGAAGATGAAACGACCGACACCAGCGGCAAGCTCAAGAAAATTCTGGACGTGCTGCATGAGGAAACGGACACTTTGCAGAACCAGCTCGATGAGAAGAACGCAGCCCTCGCCAAAGCCGAAAAGGACCGGGACGCAGCCAACGGCGGCAAGGAAGCCGCTGAAAAGGCGCTGACCGACTACAAGGCCCAGCAGACCCAGAAGGACACCCGGGCCACGAAAGCAGCGGCATACAAGCAGCTGCTGAAGGACAATGGCGTGCTGGAAAAGCACTTTGACCGCGTTGTAAAAATGACCGGCGCGGACATCGACGCTTTGGAGCTGGACGAGAACGGCAAGGTCAAGGACGCAAAGAAGTTCATGGACAGCCAGAAAGACGTATGGGGCGACTTTGTGGCTACAACCAAGACCACCGGCGCAAAGGTGGACACCCCGCCCACCAACACCGGCTCCAAAATGACCAAAGACCAAATTTTTGCAATCAAGGACGCTGGCGAACGCCAGGCCGCGATCGCAGCAAATGCCGACCTTTTCACGGGCGGCGGAAAGGAATAACACATGGCAGCAAAAGAAAACCTTATCGTAACTACCGACATTACCGTCAACCCCCGAGAAATCGACTTCGTCACCCGCTTCCAGCGCAACTGGCAGCATCTGCGCGACATCATGGGCATCATGCGCCCCATTCGGATGCAGCCCGGCACTACCCTCAAGAGCAAGTACGCCGAGGGTACGCTCCAGAGCGGCACTGTTGCTGAGGGCGAGGAAATCCCCTACAGCAAGTTCACCGTCAAAGAAAAGACCTATGCTGACATTACTGTCGAAAAGTTCGCCAAAGCCGTCTCTCTGGAAGCCATCAAGAAGTACGGCTACGATGTTGCTGTTCAGAAGACCGATGACGAGTTCCTGTACCAGCTGACCGCGAACGTCACCGACCGCTTCTACAAGTACCTGAACACCGGCACCCTGAAAGGCACCCCCAAGACCTTCCAGATGGCTCTGGCGATGGCCAAGGGCAGCGTTGAGGACAAGTTCAAGAACATGCACCGCACCGTCACCGGCGTCGTGGGCTTCGCCAACATTCTGGATGTGTACGAGTACCTGGGCGCGGCCAACATCACTGTCCAGAACCAGTTCGGCTTCCAGTACATCAAGGACTTCATGGGCTACAACACCATCTTCCTGCTTTCCAGCGGCGAAATCGCACGAGGAAAGGTCATCGCAACCCCGGTGGACAACATCGTCCTGTACTATGTTGACCCCGCCGACAGCGACTTTTCCAAGGCCGGTCTAGTCTACACCACCGCGGGCGAGGCAAGCAACCTCATCGGCTTCCACACTCAGGGCAACTACCACACCGCGGTCTCTGAGAGCTTCGCCATCATGGGCATGACCCTGTTCGCTGAGTATCTGGACGGCATCTCTGTCCAGACTATCACCCCGGGCGAGTAATCGCCCCTTTTGAGTAGGAGGCGTCCAATGACCGTCCCTGAGCTGTGCGCACTGACGCACAATTTCTTTGACCGGGCAGACGACCCCATTGCGGGGGAGTTTTCCTTTGAGCCGGATACCGTTCCCGCCGGGGTAGTCCCGGGGCAGTATTTCCTCGTGTGCGGATCCATCTTCAACGATGGCGTACACAAGGCAGGGGACGGTGATTTGGTGGCGGAGACCTTTAACGGCACGGTGCAGCCTATGCGTGTGCCGCCCGCTTTTGCCGCGCTGGCCGAAAAGATTGACGCATACGACAAGGCACTGCCGTCCGGCGGCGTGTATGTGTCCCAGTCCTTCGGCGGCTGGTCCGGCACGATGGCTACAGGCGCGGACGGTCTTCCCGCAGACGGCAAGACTAAATTCCGCGCCGAAATCAACCAGTGGAGGAAGATGTGACATGATCAATCCGTTTACTGCATCCACCGTGATGCAGAGCTTCACCAAAAAATTCTGCTTCCAGACCCGCAGCTATGAGCCTGACGGCGTGGGCGGCTTTGTGTCCGGCTGGACGGACGGCCCGGAATTTGAGGCCGTAGAGCGCCACGACACCACCGTGGAGGCTCAGGTTGCAGAGCAGGCGGCTACAGCGTCCACCTATACGCTGCTGGTCAACACCGGTGTGCCTCTGGCTTTCCCGGACTACATCAAGCGGGTGAGTGATGGGCAGACCTTCCAGGTGACGAGCGCGGCCGATGAGGGCAGCGCTCCGGAAGAATCCGGCATGGGCCTGCGGGCCGTCAAGTGCAAAAAGGCGGTGCTGCCGTAATGGGACCGTCTGAGAGCATCAACCGGGCGCTGAACGCCTTTTTTAATAGCTTTGGCGTCCCCGGCTATCTGGAAGATAATATCCCTCCCGGCGCAGAACTGCCGTATCTGACCTACAAGCCCACCATCCCCGGCGGCTGGAACGAGTCGACATCCTTCCACGCCCGGCTGTGGTACCCCAGCAAGGGCGGCAGAACTCCCATTCTGCAAACAGAAGATACGATCAGCGCGGCCCTTGCAAATGGTTTGACCATCCAATGTGAGGGCGGCGCTATTCTTTTGGACAAAGACGATAAAGATTGGGCACAGCCACTCAACAACACGCCTGAAGGGTATCTGTGCGAATACCTTATTTTTGAACTCACACGGCTTATACCGTGAGTAAAGGAGCAATATGGCAAGAAAATTTTCCAAAATTTCGCAGAAAGCGTTCGAATCCATGCAGTTCAACGCAGGCATCGTGGTCAACAAGTTTGATGTAACCGGCGAGACCGAAGTTCAGGACGCAGACATTATCACTGCTACGACCGGCGGCATCACCGCGACCTGCAAGGCAAACTTCACCGATCTGGGCGCGGACGTGGACAACGCCCAGAAGAACACCGCAGAGCTGATGCAGATCGAGGACTACGATTGCACGCTGGCCTTTACGGCCCTGAATGCCACAACGGACGTTATCAAGTTGGCGCTGGGCGCTGCGGATGTGAGTGACAAGAAGGTCACGCCCCGCATGACACTGGATCCCACTGAAAGCACCGGTGACTTTAAGGACATCTGGTGGGTTGGAGACACGCTGGATGGCGGTATGGTTGCAGTCCGGCTGATGAATGCACTGTCCACCGGCGGTTTGACCCTGAAGACGACCGACAAGGGAAAAGGCAACATTGCAGTCACCCTGACCGGCTGCCCCCGTCTGGGCAGTGACGTGGTGCCTATGGAGTGGTACTACAGCCCCAAGGCCGCAGCATAAGGAGGTTACAACATGAAAACCCTGAACCAGATGGACGAAACCGAGTTCCTGCGGCGTTGCTGGCTTATCGCTGACGCGGTGTCTGACCTGCTGACCAAGACCAAAGTCATGGAGCTGCGCAAGGTCATGCCGGCTTTCAACGGCAGCGAGACCGAAGAGGAAAAGAAGCAGAAGAGGGAAGAACAGAGCCGAAAAAACCTCAAGGCAATGGCAAAAAGCCTGCTGTTCGACAACGCCGAGGCTACCGCCAAGCTGCTTCCGCTGCTCTATGAGCCAGACGTGGATAAGGACGGCAAGCCAGAGACCATGACGCCGTTTAAAACCCTGCGCGTTATCACTGCCACCATCGAGGACAAGGACGTGCTGGATTTTTTGTTATCGTTGGTGAAGCTGGGCCAGACGAGTATCGGCGCCTGACTTCGTCCATTCGGCTCGATATGCTGCAGCTCATCGGCAAGCCCTACATCGTCCAGCACATCATGAACACCCGGCGGCAAGAGGCTATTGCTTTGAGCTACCGGGCATACATGACGGACACGCTGGCAAGCTTTGCAGGCGTAGAAGAGCGCTGGGCTGACCGGGTAGCGGGAATCATCGCCCCCCGCTCCTTAGAGCCACAGCAAAGCGCCGAAGAAGTGATACAAAGAATCAAAAATGGCTTGAATGGAGGTGAAGAAACCTGAAGCTCTTTGAATTGATGGCTACAGTCGGCCTTGATACGTCGGCGTATCAGCAGAGCATTGAGCAGACCAAAGCCTCCACAAAGACAATGGTGGCGGCTCTCAGCAAAGAGTACACGGACCTGCAAAAGCGGGTCAATGAGACCGCCCAAAAGTACAATGAGCAGGCCAAAGCCACCGGTGAGACGTCGAAAGAGACCAGAGCTCTTTTGACTCAGCTGCAAGCCGAGCGTACGCATTTGGCCGAGGTACAGCAGGCGCTGAACAATGCCAGCACCTACATGGAAAACTTCGGCGACTCGACCCGAAATACCGAAAGCGGCCTTGCAGGCTCTATTGCAAAAGGGCAGATCCTGGGCAATGTTTTGACCACTTTGGCAAGCAAAGCGCTTGATGCTGCTGTGGGATTTGTCCAGACAGGCATCGAGTACAACGCCCAGATCGAGAAGTATACCACCGGCTTTACCAATATGCTGGGCAGTGCCGAGGCCGCTCAGCAGGCCATGGGAGCCATTCAGGAGGACGCCGCCCGGACGCCCTTCAACGTGGAAGCTCTGACGCAGGCCAACCAGCTGCTCATCAGCGCCGGCGAAAATGCAGGCTACTCCCGCAAGGTCATCATGGCGCTGGGCGACGCTGTATCTGCTACCGGCGGCGGAAACGACGAGCTGTCCCGCATGGCCGCCAATTTGCAGCAGATCGCCAATGTTGGCAAGGCGTCCGCCATCGACATCAAGCAGTTTGCCTATGCCGGTATCAATGTCTATCAGGTTCTGGCCGACTACACCGGGAAATCGGTGCAGGAAGTCCAGAACATGACCATCAGCTACGATACCCTGTCTCAGGCACTCATCGCGGCCAGCGAAGAGGGCGGGCGATATTACAACGCCATGGACACCCAAAGCCAGACCATGAATGGCCGTGTGTCAACCCTGAAAGATAACGTGAGCCAGTTGGCTGGCCTTATGACCGGCGATTTGTCCAATGGCATCGGAATGGTCATCTCAAATCTTAATGATATGACTGTGGCCGCCATAGAGGCGTATAAAACCGACGGCTGGATCGGACTTGCCGGGGCTATTACTGGCCTGTCTGACCCCATCAGCAGCGCAAAGGATAAGTTTGACGACTTTGCATCCTCTGCAGTGACTTGGCTTGACCAGTTGAGTTACAAGCTCAACCGATTTCTTGGCAAAGCGGCAACTGCCGATTTTGACACCTACGAAGAATATGCCGCCGACCAGCAGAAGCAGCGCAACCGCGACCGGTTGCGGCAGGATGCATTAGAGGGTGTCGGCATCAGCAACAAGAGCTGGTCAGAACGTCAGGCCGAGCTTGCTGCGGCAAACGGGAACGGCGGCAGCTCCATCACTACAAGCCCGACTGGCGGAACGCCCAAAACGAATCCCCCCGAGGCCGTCGCCGCCGATACCAAAAAGCTGGCCGATACCATCAAGGAGACCTCTCAGGAGATACTTGCTGGTACTGGCAACATCGTTGGCAGCATCCAGCGTGTAACAGAGACTGCCGACAACACCTACAACGTCTATGACGGCACCACTAAGCAGCTCAAAGGCACCACCAAAGAGACGGTGCAGACTATCACCGACTCGTGGACTGAGGTAGTGGACGGCGTCGAAAAGACCATTAGAAAGGTCACAAAAAATGTGACCGATGCCGATGGCAAAATCACCACCACGGTCAACCAGACCTGCGACAAGGTGGTTTTGTCTGTCTCTGAGATGCAGTCTCGTATTGACAAAAATCTCAGCGAGGCCAAGACCAAATGGCAAAACGGCATCATGGGGACGCTCCAAAGTGTGCTCACCGACCTCAAAAACGGCAACTGGACGAGCCTTGCCACCGACTTTGCAAAGCTGATTTGGGGCGAGGTCACGCAAGAGCAGCGCAACATCATCTCCAAATGGTTTTCGGACGCCCTCACTGCTATCAACGACAGCTATTCCGGCGGCGGTATGAGCGGCCTGAAAGATACGCTCCACAAGCTGCTCGCCGATGGCATTACCTCGGACGCCAACGACGCAAAAGTGGCCGTGCAGGGCCTCTCTCAGGTCATAAACGGGCTGGGCGAGTCCGGCGGCATGGGTGCCAAGCTGGCGGGCATCGCCGGAAACTTTTCGGGCATGGCGGGCGTCATTACAAAAGCTCTCAGCGGCATTGTGGGCTTTATCATAGCAAACCCTGTGGTGGCCGCTATCCTCGGCCTGACGGCCCTTGTGGGCGGCGCGGCGTTTGCCAAGTGGCGCAGCAGCCGTGATAACGACGTCACCAACAACTACAAGAGCCCCTACGGCACAACGCCGGTGTATGACTCTTTGGCAGAGTTCTCGGCCCGCGCCGACCAGCTTAACCGCTACAGCAGCGTCACCGCGTCGCCGTTTGCTGGCAGTCAGCAGGACACCACCGGCAAGCAGCAGCTCAGCGTATTGCAGCGGATCTCCAACTCGCTGGATGAGCACCTCCCGGCTATCGGCACCGGTACGCTGGTCATCGACGCTAACGGTGTGCAGGCTCTTGCGGGTGCAATGCAGCCGACACTCACCAATGGCATTGATGGAGATTTGGGCATCCGCGCGGCCCGGAAAGCAAGAGGTGGTTAAATGGCAGCTTTACAAGGCGTCCAGCTGGGCGATTACCACACCCTCAAGGATTGGGGGCTTTACATCGTGGTGGGCGGTACGACCGTCGGCCCGGCAGAACCGGACCAGAGCCTACTCATAAAGGTGCCGTTTAGCGACCGTATTCTGGACCTCTCCAAATCTCTGGACGGCAAAGTCCATTACACCCAGCGCAAGATAACTATCACCCTCAAGTGTGTCAAGCTAAAAAAGCTTTGGCCCAGCATCCAGAGCGCCCTCGAAAACGCTTTGCAGGGACAGTGGCTGCGCTGCATCTTTGATGATGACCCGTCGTGGTACTGGGAGGGCTACTGGACAGTGACCCCCCAGAGCCGCGACCGGTGGGAGAATGTCTTTACCATCTCCGGCATCTGCAACCCCTACAAGGTCAACCTCACCGCTGAGGCGGGCGCTGACTGGGAGTGGGACACCTTTAACTTTGAGACAGACACTATTTATGATACGGCAACGGAGGTAAAAAGTCTGTGAGTTACAAAGTCTATGCAGGCACCCAGACCGCCGTAGGCGTATGGGACACCAAAGCCTGCATCTATGACCCGACTGGCGAAGACCTGCGCACTACGGCTACGCTGCTCATCTCCCCGACTCTCACCCGTGAGGCCGGTAAGGCTGGCAGTTTTGAGTTTACACTCCCGCTGGGCAATGTTGCCCACTCGGCGCTGCAAAAGCTCAAGACCATTGTGGAGGTAGAGCAGGACGGCACGCCCATCTGGCGCGGGCGGGTCATGAGCCACGACATGGATTTTTACCTGAGACAAAAAGTGTACTGTGAGGGTGAGCTCGCGTATCTCAATGATACCGCGCTCACCCCTTATCAGTACCCAAATATCAGCATCCGGGAATTTTTGGAAAATGTCATCCGCAATCACAACAGCCAGACCGACAAATACAAAGCTTTTACGGTGGGCGATGTCACTGTTTTCGCAGATGGCCCACAGGAGCCCTTTAAGACGGTCTACATGAGCGGTTGCAAAGTGGATTCCGAGAAAGACGACGACGGCAGCAATGATTATTTTATTGTGGATGCTGATAAAAGGTGGATATGCGATATATTAAACTACACCGTTTCAGCTGGGGAGTATATTAACAGAGGTAATGCGATACGCGTTGTCTCTGAGTATGAAGGCCAAGGCGGCAAGTCATTCACGGTGGAGCGAAACATAGCCTACAAAAACGGCAGCTTTTACGCTGTGACCGTGACGGCTCATGGCTCTAAGTACATTTACGAGCTCGGCACCACCCCGCTGACAAACTGGCGGCTGGGCGATGACGGATCGATTCAGTTCTACAACTCCGGTTTTAATGGAGGATGGTCGGTCTGCAAGGGTTACTATCTGCACGACTTCGACGCCTCGACCAACGAGGATCTGAGCTTTGGCGACGGCAAAAACTTCGGCACTACGTGGGACGTCCTGAAATCTGAGCTGACGGACGTCTACGGCGGCTACCTTGTCGTGCGGTACTCAGACGACGGTAAAACGCGGTATCTGGACTATCTTGCCGACGTAGCGGAGAGCAACACGCAGACGATCGAGTTTGGCGTAAATATGCTGGACCTCAATAACTATGTCAAGGCCGATAACATCGTCACCCGGGTCATCGCGGTAGGCTACCAGAAAAAAGGCTGGTGGATTTTTAAGAGTACCAAGACCATCCAGGAGCAGGCCGACGACAGAGCGGCACAGAGCGTCTATGGTATTATCACCCGGGTCATTGTCATCGACGGTAAGTCGATTACAAGGCAAAAGCTGCTGGACGCTGCGAACGAAGAGCTCCGGAAAAATCTAAGATACTATGATGGCATTGAGGTCAGCGCTATTGATTTGCGTGATGCAGGTATCAACACTGAGCGCCTGAGCTGGATGAAGAAGACCCGCATTATCTCAAAGCCTCACGGCATTGATACACCGTTGGTGTTGACCAAAATTGTCGAGCCGCTGGACGCGCCCGACAAGAAAAAGTTTACGTTTGGAACGAGTTTTTACTCTATCTCAGACCTGCAGGCCCTCAGCAGCCACAAAGCGTCTATGGCGTACAGTATCGCTTTAAGCTCTATGGGATACCTCAACGGCAATCCGATACCCACTAAAAGCTAAACGTCAGCACAGTAAAGGAGCAAAAAAATGACAAAAACTTTTAAACAGGTAATCGATGGGATACGCACAGCGGTCTTGGGCAAAGAGGTACGTGAAGACATTGCCCAGATGGGCGAGTATGTCGAGCAGTTTGCAAATACGGCAGGCGAAAACATCCAGAAAGCCATCGACCCCACCCTCTCCGTCGAGGGTAAGGCGGCGGATGCGGCAAAAGTGGGAGAGCTAAAAGAAGATTTAACTAACAAGTCAAATCGAGATTTTGACTTTTTTGGCAATAAATTGATAACCAATATTTATATAAGCAACCCCGTAACAAGAAGAGAACTTTTAAAAGTAGATTTAAAAAGCGGAAGTGTTTGTGATATTTTAATTACTTTTAATTCACCAACTACTAAAAATAGCTATCTTTATTTACTTGATAGAGATGGAAATTCAATTATTTCTAGCAATGGTCAGCAGATTGCAGCGGGAAGCACAAGCGGATCTGTAACGGTAAGTATAAATAGTGATTATACAGACGCATATGTTGCATTAACTTGCTCTGAACCACTTGTTATTAGTAGCTTAAATGTATCTTCCAATATCTATGAATTAAATTCGATCAAGAAAGATATTGAATTATTGGAAAACAAAGATGTAGTTTTATTGACACCATCAAACGGAAATATTGTTAGTGTAGAAAATGAGAATAACAGAATCAGTTATCCGTCAATTTATTATGCTGATGAAGTTGTATATACTACAAATGCGTCGAGATGGTGTGGAATTGAAGTTGTTGTCCAAAAACCACCTATCGCATCTATGATTTTTGTTCACGCAAAAAGAAATAAAGGAAATAACAGAACTATTAGAATTATCTTTTTTGATTATAATAATATTAGAATAGGTGATGAAAACTGGAGTACAACTAATGAAATTAGTTGCGTTGTTCCCAATGGTACGGAATATTGTAGGGTTACAATCGCTGCTTGTTGGGGTACTGCTTTAGGCGCTAATACAGTAGTAACATTTTATAATGTGTGTGTTAAATATGGTGACATTGTTGATCTGCAAAACAAGATTGATGGAGTCGGAACACATAACTATATCGGAGAAAAAATTCGCATTGAACGAGATGATTCAGAATCACACAAATGCAATATAACCACTTGGAAACATATAGATGATAGTAGCGAAACATATAATGCTTATCTTAATCAATCAATGGCCATTTTTGATGGTATTGTATTTATGTTTAACGAGCATGGAAGTGGTTTTGCTATTGATTACGCAACAAAAGAGATTATATCATCATTTGTTGTGGAAAATGTATATGCCAATCATCTTAATTCTGCACAATTCACGAACATCTATTATAAAGATACTGATGATTATCCGTTGTTATTGATTTCAAGATGCGGTGATGATCATGATGATTCTTGCCAAATATTCAGAATCACAAGAACAGACAATAACTTCACATTTTATCTGATCAATAAGATCTCAGCAGATTTCACAAGCTACGGAATTAGTTGGGGAATTGATAATTCGACAAATACAATTTATGCATGTACAAATAAAAACGGAGATTATCATGTAACAACAAATAATCCGATTGTTTATTATGGTTGGAAGGCTCCAAACATTGAATCCATTAAGAGCGGAACAGAAATCGTATTAAATCCTAGCGATAGGGTTTTTAATATCGAAACGGATTTCTCAATATCTCAAGGAATGTGCGTGAAGAATGGGATTATTTTCCATTTAGTACAAACGTACGATAACGGTGCTAATAAACCTTTTGTTTGGTGCGTTGATACTGTAAGAGGTAAAATTTCATCTATCATTCCTCTATTGGGATTATACGAGCCAGAGGGGATAAGTGTATATGATGGCAAATTATATATATCTCAAAAAAGCGGTAATTTACTCGATATTTCTGAGGTATCTTTTAACTAAATAACTAATTAACTAAGGGATGCTTTATCTAACCTTAAAAACAAAAAGGAGTCTTAAAATGCTGCACACCATCCTCAACTTCCTCGTTTCCCTCTTCTCCGCCCTCTCCCGGGCGGCAGATGCCTCTACCTCTGACCCGGTGTCCACGGTGGACACCCAGAGTGCTGCTCCTCCCGGCTGGGAGGGCGCACTACCCCACCGCTACATCGACGTGAGCCGGTATCAGGGCAAAATCACCCTCGACGGCTGGCGCAAGGTCAAAGCGGCTGGCTACAAGGGGGCGATGCTCAAGACGGTCTCCACCAACCGCAAGCTCTCCAAGCGGGCAGACGGCCTTTATATCGACCCCACCTTTGAGACCAACTACCGCAACGCCCGGACTGCCGGGCTGGACGTGGGCGTGTACTACTACACCTACGCCACCAGCGAGGCCATGGCCGATGCAGAGCTGGCCCTTGTGCGGGAAGCGGTACGCGGCAAAGAGCTCACCATGCCCGTGTGCGTGGACGTGGAGGAAAACAAGCTCAAGCAGCTGTCCACGCTTGACCTGTCCAACCTTGCCGCCTACGCGCTGGAACAGGTGGAGCGGATGGGCTTTTACGCCCAGCTCTACACCTACACCGGTTACAAGTATGAGCTGGACATGGCTCGGCTGTCCTCTCGGTGGGACGTCTGGCTTGCCGACTACACGGGCAAGACCCCGAAGGTCGATTTTACCTACAACGCCCACCAGCACACCAGCAAGGGCAACGTGCCGGGCATCTCCGGCAACGTAGACCTCAACGTCACCACCATCAACTACCCCAAAATCATCCGTAAGAAGGGCCTGACCCGTCTCCGGGAGGGCGCATGAGCGACGCGATCATCGTAGCACTCATCACTGGCGGCCTGAGCCTGATCGGCGTGCTTATCTCTAACAGCAGGGCCGCTCAAAACATGGACGCCAAGCTGGAAAAGCAGCAGGCCATTACCGACACTAAGCTGGACGAACTGACCCGGGAAGTCCGGACACACAACAATTTTGCCCAGCGCATCCCGGTGCTTGAAGAACAGATGAAGGTGGCAAACCACCGCATTGCAGACCTCGAAAAAGAGAAAGGAGAGTAATACATGGCAACAATCAATAACATTTTGGGCGTCATCCCCGCCCCTGTGGCCCTCGTGCTCATGCTGGGCGGCTTTATCTTTTACGCCCTGGGCTGCGTCCGGCTGGGCTATGGCGCAGCGGTAAAACCGCTGGTGCTGGACCTCATCGAGCGGGCAGAGCAGGAGATTCAGGGGACTAAACGCGGCGCAGAGCGCAAAGCGTGGGTCGTCAAGATGCTCCGGGCCGCTCTGAGCGCCAGCAAATACGGCAGGCTTATCAGCTGGGCCATCACCGATGAGACCATCGGCATCGTGATTCAATTTTTCTTTGACCGCGCCCGGGCGGCGCTGGAAAAGCAGTAAGGAGATTATTATGGCAAGCACTACATACGAGCAAACGCCACGCTATTATTATGATCAGCGTGCGTACCCGATTTTGTGGCCCGCGGTGTGTGACCATTTTGCCAACGGCGGCAAAATGGGACATTACCGTGCCGTGACCGTTCGAGTGCACAATGCCGGACAGCTGCCGCAGCCTTTCTGGCTCGGTGCTGCCTGTGGCGGCGGCTCGCGTAGTGCTGCCCGCTGCGCTGCAAGGACTTGACCGACAGCAGATGACCGCCGCCATCAAAAACGCACCGCTTGGGAGGGTAGACCGTAAGATAGCCTTACTGCGGTACGTTGAGCGGCTTCCGCTGCCGGACATTGCAGCGCAGACACATTACAGCCGGACGGCGATAGGCTATCGGCTGAAAATTATTGATGAAAAGCTAGACGAAAGGAGCTCACCGTGAACCTCGAAAATGTTCCGACCGCAAATCTTGTTACAGAGCTTCGCAAACGCGATGGCGTGGAAACGACCATTGTCGAGCCATATCAGGACGCAGAGGTCAGCGTCAACGGCCCTGCGCTGGTTCTTGTCGTGACGGATTGATTGTGGTATAATAACATCAACAAATCCACCCAGCCTCTCAAAGAAGCGCATTAGGGTGGATATTTGATACAGTCTCCCGCCCGCCTACTTATAGCGCGTACCATGCGGGAGACGATTTTATATGAATTATGGCAAATAAAATATATCACTTTTTGTCCCGTGTTTTGTTCGCTCTGATTATTTTCGGAGCGACATCAAGCGTTCTAAAAACCGCCCTTCCGTTTTGGAATAGTGCATTTATAGGCGTGGTTTTATCGGTATATGCGTCTTTGCATTATACGCCATACGATTTATGATTTGAAAGACTGCAGCCTTTGTAGAGAGCGGTATTGCCTGTGGGCGGTTCCGCTTTTGATTTTAGACTTTGCCGTTTTGGCGGCAAAAAACCCCCGGTGTTCCGTTTGAAGCCCCGGGGGTTTTTTGATTTTAAGGCTCCTGGAGATTGCCTATCATGCGTTATAGCCGGGGTGGATGTCGCCGTACAGCTCGGTGACGGCCAGCACCTTGACGGGGACGATTTTGCGGGATCCGTCCGGCTGAGGCACGGACATTGTCAACCCTGCTGCAATGGTGCGGTCAATGGCGCTGCTGTAATCGTGCTCCGGGATTGTTGCGATACTGCCAGGCGCTGCCGGCTTGCTTATGGTGTCGCCTTGCTGAGGATTGCAAGAGACGTACACCATGCAGCCGTTGCCGTCCTTGCTCTTGTAGTCGGCATAGTATCCGATGCAATGACTACAGTTGGGGGCAGGCGCGTAATAGCCGTAGTGGACGCCCTCCGGCAGCTCGATGGCTACGGCCTTACAATAAGGGACGCCGGCCGGCTCATATACGCCGGTGTAACCGCCGTTTTTGGTGATAATGTCCACGCCTCCGATGTTGGAGCTGACGTTATTGCTGACGGAGCTGACAACGCCAAAGCAGACTTGTTTGTTGCCCTTATGGGCGATAACGGCATTGATGACGATCTCCGGGATATAAGTGTTATTATCCATAATTAACCTTCTGCCGCTGTGCGGCTCTTGTATTGATTAAATTTAACTCACTCGTGGCAGTCTTTTTTTATCAGAGCCGCGATATAAGCGTTTACGCTCAGCCCCTTTTCGGCGGCCCTATCTTGTATGACTTTTTTCTGGCCCTTGGGGATGCGCAGAGTCAGGCGGTCGTAAGTGGCTTCATTGTAAGCGCTGATGTATGCGATTTGGTCAAATTTCTCCATTTGCTTCTCCTTTCTTTTTGTTTTGACGGCATTTTCGAATCCTGAGAGCGTTGACGGTGGGGTATTCGGCGTTCTGCATTCCTCGGTCATACGGAGTATAGCTCAGGACGGTATTCCGAGCTATCCCGAGAGATTCGGCGATTTCATCAATGCTCTTCCCGCCCTCCCTCATCTTTGCGATTTTCAGCGAAAGCGGGCTGGACCACGCACCGGCAGTGATCAAAATTTTTCTGGCTTTCTGCTCGCTGATCTTGAGCCTCCGTGCGATTCCGGCCACGCTCAATCCCTGCTCATTCAGGCGGAGGGCCGACGTTACAAGTATATCCATATATGTTTCCCTTTCCAAAAGCCCGTCAAGCCGATAGCGCAGCCACAGCGTTTATTTGTTCATCATATCTATCACAGCGTTGTAATGCTTTTCGTATTCTTCACCAACGGCAATCTCTTTTTCGACTTTTGCCTTCTGGTAAGCCCGCTCTTCGCCGTAGATTTCGCTTTCGATCGCATCGGGGATCTCAACGAATGCTTTCTGCTTTTTGCCATTGACCATCACATACACGCCGAATGCGTAATGCACGCTCTCCGGCCAACGGCCGATCTGCTGCTTGTAGGCACCAGCCTTCATTTCACGACCGTTCACGAGCAGGGAATTGATGGTATACTGCCACTTGCGGCAAGGGACCGTAATCTCGTTGCCATCGTTCCAGAGGGTTTCTTCAGCGACGATCGTCACATCAATGTCAAGCTCAATCTTTGCGCCACGAGCGGTAGTCCAAGAGTACTTCATTTTGTTTGCCTCCGTCTGTTTTGTGGGTGTTCTTCTGACACCCTTATTGTATCACATATGACGTCATATGTCAATGTTTTTCAAAGGAAAAATTATATTTGTCCTTCGTTGTGCGTTCGTTGCCTCTCGTTTTCTGCCGACGCGGTACACTGGGAGCATCAGGAGGGATGCATTATGAGTTATTATCCAACACCCGGAGCGCCCTACGTTCCGCAGCAGCCTGTCAATCCTTACGGCGGTATGGGCACGGTTGGCCTTACCACTCCACTGCCAAACGCACCGATGCAGCAGGCACAACCGCAGCGTCCACAGCCGATGAATGGGCAACAGCCTGTTCAGCAGTCGGCACAGGACGGCGGCTGGTTGCTTGGCAGACCTGTTTCCAGCAGAGAGGAATTTTTGGCAATACCGTCTGATTTGTACGGCAGACCGACCTACTGCCCGGACTTGCGCAGCGGCGTGATCTACTGCAAGCGGCTCAACCCGGACACCTGCGAATCCTATGTGCAGGAGTTTTACAGCCCGGAAGCGTGGAGGCAGATGCAAGCACAACAGGCGCAGCAGACCGCTGCACCGACACAGCAGTATGTGCCTATTGAGCAGTACAACACCCTTGTCCACCGTCTGGATGAGCTGGAAAAGTGGCAGAAGAGCTTTTCGAAGCCCGCTGCCGCAGCGAAGAAAGGAGAATAAGCGATGCCCTCTCCGTTTGATATGATTACTCACAGCCCTATCATGCAGCTTGCAAATCTGGCTCGTGCCGGGCAGAACCCGATGGGGCTTATCCAGCAGTTGGGTGGGCAGAGCGCCCCCATCATGCAGGGACTGAACCTGATTCAGGGTAAGAACGAAGCACAGCTCCGAACGATGGCGCAGAACCTCGCCAAAGAGCGTGGCATTGACCTGAACCAGCTGGCAAGCGTCCTGAATCTGACGCTGCCCCGATAACGCATCCCTCTAAGCGAAACGCTTCTCAGTTTTGCGGACTTGACAAAAACCGCATTTGTTTGGCTTCGCCCATCGCATACGGCGGTGGGATGGCATAACGCAAAACTGAAAGGAGTTTTGTTATGGACGATTTTGCAACTGGCTATCTGGCTGGGCAGGATGGCGGCAATAACAACGGCGGATTCTTCGGCAACGAAGGTCTGTGGGCGGTTATCATCCTCGCCATCATCTTCGGCTGGGGCACAAACGGCTATGGCCGGAACGGTGGTGACAACGGCATGAACAGTTACATCCCCTATCTGGTCGGCACTGGCGCAACTGGTCAGGGCGGTGCAGACACCCGCGCGGCTCTGTCTGAGGGCTTTTATCAGCAGGATACCTCCCGTTCTCTGGCGGGCATCCAGAGCGGTATCTGCTCTCTGGGCTATGACCAGCTGGCGCAGATCAACGGCATCAATGCCGCTATTGCTAGCGGCTTTGCTGGCACCAATCAGGCAATCTGCCAGCTTGGCTACCAGAACGCGCAGCTGGTGAACGGTCTGGAACGCAGCGTGTCCAACGGCGACAATGCCATCAACCTTGCCATCATGCAGGAGGGCAACGCTCGGCAGGCCGGCCAGACCGCACTTGCTACGCAGCTGGCGTCTTGCTGCTGCGAGAACAAGCAGCTGATCGGCGACCTAAAGTACACCATCGCAACGGAGGACTGCGCTACCCGTCAGGCTATCGCAGACAACGCCCGCGCCATCGTGGACAACTGCAACGCCAACTTCCGCAGCATGATGGACTACTTCACTCAGGACAAGATTGCCACTCTGACCGCTGAGAACCAGAGCCTGAAGTTCGCCGCTTCTCAGGACCGGCAGAATGCGCTTTTGACCTCCGCGATGAGCGCCCAGACCGACACCATCCTGAACCGGGTCAATCCTCGCCCGATTCCTGCTTATCAGGTGGCGAACCCCAACGTGGGCGTGAACTGCTGTGGCTGCTGCTAACCAACACACTCCCCGATAACACCGGGTGAACCATCGGGGCAGGGGTAAGACACCTCTGCCCCTGATTTTTTAGGAGGAAAAACATTATGGCTTGCAAAACAAGCTGCAAACTCTGCCCGCACCTGGTGCTGAGCCAGTCCGTTACGTTTGCCAACGATACGTTGACCATCAATATCCCTGCTGGCTCTTACGCAGCGGGAGAAAAATATTGTCTGGTCATTGCTCAGGCTTTGCCGGACACGACCACCATCAACGCCCCTGTGGTTATCACCATCGGCGCAGGTACAACCGCATACCCTCTGACCGACTGCAACTGCGCTCAGGCAACTGCTGAGAGCATCCACACTCGCACCCGCTACGCTACCCGCGTTGCAACGTCTGCCACCGGCACAGGCACGTTCAAGTATCTTGGATGCTTCTGCCGCTCTCACGCTGGTGCGCCCGCGTCCATTTCCTGAGGAGGTGTAGATTATGGGCAAGAATAATTTTCGCCGCATAATGATGCTCCGTGACCACGACAAAGACCGTGAGCCGGAACGTGACCGCCTTGAGGAGGAGCGTGACCGCAGGGAGCGGGACATGGAGCGCCGCCTGCGTCGTATGGAGGAGCGCGATGAACCCCGGCGCTCCTGGCGCATCGAGGAAAACCGCTACATTGACCCCTACCCTATCCCCCGCTACCCTGACGTAGAGAATGGGCGCAGAATGCCGCAAATCGGATTCTCGCAGACGGGCAGCTGGGACGACTCTTCCCGGCAGTATGAGCACGGGGGTGCATCTGGCAAGGCTGTAATGATGCCGCATCCGCATCTGACCCGTGACGAGGCAGAAGAGTGGTGTGATCGCATGAAAAATGCCGACGGCACCACCGGACCCCACTGGAGCTATGACCAGGCCACCCAGCTGATGACCCAGCGCAACCTCACCTGTAACCCCGTGGATTTCTGGGTCGCGCTGTGCATGATGTACAGCGACTATAGCAAAGTGGCCCGGGCTTACAGCGCCGACAATCCCAACTTTTACGCCGATATGGCGGCGGCATTTTTGTGCGATGAGGACGCCGTAAAGGATAAGCTGGTGCAGTATTGGGAGCACATACCAGCGGACTAAAAAGCTGACGACTTTTTGACGACTTTGGGAGCATCAAAATAAGCATTTATAAGCAAGTATTTGCAGATATTCGCATATCTCAAAATATTCAAAAACCCGCATGTATGCTGGATTTTCCAGCATTCATGCGGGTTTTCACTTTGGTGCGAGGGAGGGGATTTGAACCCCACGGATTTTACGCATTTGCGTATAAATTCTGCTTTTGACGACTTTTTGACGACCTCATTTATTTGCTTTATTTTTTACATACTCATCAAGCTGCGAATAATACTTTTGGTCTTCGGCGTCCCTAAGCTGTTGATACACCCGGCGGGTCGTTGTAATGTCTGCGTGTCCCATAAGTTTTTGCGCTACTTTGTCCGGCACACCTGCATAAAAAAGGTTAGACGCATACAGATGTCTAAATTGGTGCGCTGTCACAACGGCTCTCCATTTGTAGTAAGTCCTTACTTTTCCGGGCTGGCCCTTTATTTTTGAGTGCTTCTCTTGCCGGACGCTCAAGCCAAGCGGACGGCAGTACATCGCCCATCTCCACTCATATTGCGTTTGCGACAAAGGTTCGGCAGTCCCTGACAGGACATAATCAGACGCTTTGTGTAAGCGTCTTTTTTCGAGAAGCGCCGGTCTGAGCGGCGAGAGGATGGGGATGTCACGATAGGCATTATCAGTTTTGGGCGTCTCCAAATACGGCCTGTTTTTTTCCCACGGCATCGCTCGACGCACGTGGATCACACCGGCGCCCAAGTCAACATCCTCCCAGCGGAGCCCATTTGCCTCACCGATTCGCAGGCCTGTATACTCAAAGAGCTGCGCCCAAAATCCACATCCCTCTGGATGCTCATTGATGAGCCTGCATTGCTCCTCTGTTGGCTCTTCCCTTTTGCCCCGCCTCATCCCGGCGGGGACAGAAGCATATTGCACCGGGTTGCCTGTACCATGGTAATTTGCACACCAGTACTTAAAAATGCAAGAGAGCACACTTCGGGCGTTTGTAACAGTATGCAAACTTTTACCGTCGAGCTTTAAGCTCTCAAGGTAGCCACTCACTGCTTGTGCATCGATTTGAGTCATCTTTATATCGCCAAAATAATTTTTTAATGGAGCAAAATGTTTGCGGTAGGCACTGATCGTCCCTCTTTTTATTGGACTGCCCGGCCCTGTTATATAGTCCTCGTAAGCATTTGCCACTTCCTCAAAAGATGGACCAATTTTAGCTTTTTCGGCTTGCAAAATCAGCTCATCACGAGCCGCCTCATATTTACTCTTGGCCTCGGTCAAACTACTGCCATAAAAATGCCCTATCTTTCCATCGGGCATTTTCTTCTTTATCTCATAGCGCCCATCTGGGCGCTTGGCTTTTTTTCTCGGCATTTTTTACACCTCCCGTTTGATACTGTATGCCTGCTGATCTGCGATTACTGCCGCCTTGCCGCCGCTGTGAGCCTGTTTTAAGATGGTCATTTTAGGCTGTAGCCCGGCGGGGTCTGGATCTGTACCACGGGCATGAGCTACCTCGTAGTCACTGATGATGGTGCCACAATGAGAGACGCGGTTATCCAGCGGACAGTGTAGGTTTGCAAGTATCTCTGTCAGTACACCGACGTGATCAGAGCCGTGGTCCCCATAGCGGATGTATAGCAAAGCATCCACCTCGTAAGAGCTGGCCTCATCGATGGCCTCGTGGAGATAGCCTCTCTTTTCGGCGTCGATGGGGTCGTCCTCGATATGCTCCAAAAGGCCCGGGTGGATGCAGGCATCCATAAAGCGTGCAGCTGACACTCCGCAACAAGTAAACCACTGCATGACGTCACCCAAGGACGGCTCCGAGTAGCATAGCTCCCACTTGGCGACCGTCTCACGGTTTATATGCATACGCTCTGCAAGTTTTCGCTGGCTCAGACCTGCATGATCACGGGCCATCCGTAGAGCTTCGGCAACGCGATAGCTAAAATCAGTCATACTCTCACCTTCTCATCTGTCGAATTTTATCAAATTATAAATTTGTTCTTTTTGCCCGCCATTTTAGCAATTTGTGCGCGGTTGATGTCCAGCCGTCCACCATGTTATAACAAATATGTCAATTTTATCCACATAGGAGGTAAAAAAGAATGTACGCCACCATCAAAACCGTCCGTTATGAGCTGCCCGAAGACATGCCCATCATTGATGGGATGCCCGCAAGCCGCCCTCAGAATCCCGACCAGAGCCGGAAACCGTGGGAGGGCTGAGAGATGGCATACGATAAGGAGCTTGTACATACTTTACTGTCCGGCTATACCCGGCACAATGTGCTGACGCTGGTGTACTATCTGGCACAGCACGATGTGGACGCTGACATCTACGCCGACGCGGCCCGCATCTTACAGCAGGCGGCAAACGACAAGCGCGCCGGAATAAATCCCGGGATGCACGTCGAGTGCATAAACGGCAAAATGGTCGAGGTTTAAGCATCTCCCCCGCTGTCGCCCGGCGGGGGCATTTTTGTGTCCACTGTGGACACCTCAGCGGGTTAGTACCCATTGGCGCTTGCGCCGTATTCTGCCTGACTTGCCGTAAAGCCCTCGTACTCCAGCTGCTGAATCAAACCGGAGCGAGAAAAGGACATCGCAGACAAATAGTTTTTCGCGCTTTTGGCTGCTTGCTCATTCCAGTCTGCCCCGCAGTGATCAGCTGCATACGTCGCATCTTCAGTGGAGTAGCCCTCGTATTCAAGCTGCTTTATCAGACCATCATGCGAAAAGGCCATTGCAGACAGATAATTTGCAGCTGCTCTAAGTGCATTCCTTTGCCCCATTGTCAGCTCTGGCTCGCTGGATCTTGATATAGAGGAGCTTGCCGCTGTGCTCGGTTTGGATACCGTGGTACTTGTGCTTCCCGCGCCAGAAGAGCCGCCAATCATTCCAAGGACAAGAACCACCACAATCGCCGTCAGACAGCCGCAGCCTTTTCTTTTTGGCTTTTTCTTTTCGTTGTCTTCTTGAGGCGCTGTACCCCTGACAAGTCCGGCTTTTAATGGAGCTCCGCATTCTGTGCAAAAATTTGCATTTCCAACTTCTGTGCCGCAATTTGGACATTTCATTTTTATTTCTCCTTAGCTCAATATTTTGACAGGCTTAAAACGCCAGCCTTACAAACTTTGTACCCTGCTTATGGCTTTTCATACCGGCCAAAGCACGGGCTCGGACAGTGGGAGACGCGGCCTGCAAGGACTCATAAGCATCAAAGATGCCGGAGATGGATGCCAGATGGCGGGAGTGTATATCCATGTGAAAGTCTGTCAGCGCATTGTCACCCTTAAAGCGGATCGTCACACTTTGGGCAGTAAGTGCTTTTTTCATGAGGCGGATTTCTTCCGAGTCGGCTACAACGTCGCCATATTCCCAAACATACACTCCATTACCAAAGGCATCCGTCACGGTCTTTCGCGAAACGCTGTCTTTGCTGATAGGCTTGTAGTAAATGTCCCCATCTACGTTGTAAATGATTTGATTATAAAAAATCCAATTCCTGTCGTAGTAGATATAGAGCATCCGCAAGGGCTGGATATTGCCACCACGGCCGCAGAAGTACGGCATGACAAAAGTGTACTGATCCGTTTTTGGATAGCCGCTCCAAAAATAGTAGTCCACATTTTCCACTTCATCGTGTTCTTTGTAGAGCTCCGAGTTGAGCTTCTCGATCAGGGCATTGACCTGCAAATCTTCGAGCGCCTGCTGGGCCGCTGCCAGAGTGCCGGCATTGGAAACCATCTGCTGCTGCGCGGCGGGCAGAGATGCATAAGCACCCTGGGCGTTTGCAATGGCCGTGGCGCTGTCCAGCGTGACCGTGCCGATCTGGTTGATCTGTGCTTCCACCTCTTCCGGGGTGGCCGCAAAAGCAAGAGGGCAAAAAGCGACAGCAGCCGCGAGGCTCAGGCCTACCGCAGCCACCCGGCACTTTTCCGCAATTTTCATGGTATTTCCTCTTTTCTCTTGATTTTCTTTTTTATTAGTTGTAAAATTAAACCAGCAAATACAACAAAAAGGAGTGTTTCATGTGACGAACGACGAAATCATTGCTATCTTGCGAGACCATCCCGAGCTCATCCCTGACGTGCTGGCGATACTTACCAAGCACAGAGCAAAGACCTCGCCGTCGGACGTCGCATAAATCAATCTTTTTTGACTTTGGATTTAAGCAGCGTCTCGACTGCGTCGCGCTCCTCTTGTGTAGCGCCGTTTAGCAAGTCTACAATCATCTGCATCTGCTCATCGAGCCCGCCCTTCCCGGCGGGCTCTTTTTTTGTCCCCATCAGCTCATCGGCGGAGATACCAAAGTAGTCAGCGAGCTTTTTTTGCGTCTCATTGCGTGGAGCGGCTCCATTCTTCCAGCCGGTCACGGACTTGGGGTCTAAACCGATTTCTTTGGCTACGGCTGATTTTGATTTGCCGATTTTTTTACAGTAAGCTACATAGTTTTCGTAAAACAAAAAATCGCCTCCTTGTTTGTGCAGTTCGCCAAAATCCACAAAACTCCATTTTTATGCTTTACTTTGGAGTTTCGTGGAGTTATAATAAAGATGTTCCCAGAGAGTTAATACCTTCCTCTCCGGGTGCAGGAATCAAACGGAGACCTCCTACATGTGCAAACTGCTGTGAGCGTTGTGATTCCCCATTTGACAAGTGCCCTCTTGCGCGGAGCACTTGAGCCGGGCCGTACTGCTTGCGGCCTGACTCGGATGCATTGCCAAGTATAAAAAATGTGATTTGATTGCCCGCACTCTCATTTTACACTTTTTATCACCGCTTGGCAATGTTTTTTAGAGCATCATTTATAACTTTTGACAAGGCGGTGGAAAACATGGCGCGGAACAAGCGCATCCTCTCGGACGAGTTCCGGGCGTGGAAGGGCGAGGCTACAAAGCTCAAAGTCCAGCACGGTTGGACAAACCGCGAGCTGGCCGTGGCTGCTGGATTGTCGATATATCAGGTAAACAACTATATGTCCGGCAACTACCCCAACGACTACCCCAAAGAGCCCATCGAGCGCGCTTTGGGCATGAGGTGACGATTATGACACGAGGCACGATTTTTGCCTGTTTTATGTGTTTTATGGCAGGCGGGTGCATGACAGCACTGCTGATCGTCTGCACCAAAAAGCCGGCGCGTGAGGTGCTGGTGGGCTGGATGGCCTACCTGGCCATCGCGCTGATACTGGCCTATACGTTGGGAGGTGCGCTTATATTATGAGCGGTGTAATGTTTATTTTTCAGGGCTTTTTGCAAGTCACCGGCTGCACGCCCTATCAGGCCAAATGCATCGAGACTCTGGCCGTGCTCTTTATCCTCGCGCCCATCGTCGCCGGTCTGCCGCTGGCACTGGTGGAGTGGGACAAATTTAAGCGGTCGGACAATGCCCGCATCCGCGCTGCCAAGCGGCGGCGGATGGAAAGGACGGCGCGATAAGATGGGTACACCTGCAAAAGAGAGATACTGCGCACTCTGCGGCACATCCAAAACGAGCGGAGGCCGCAAGTACTGCACGGCCTGCCTCAAGGTCGTGCGCAAAAAGAACGCTGAGGAGCACAACAAAAAAATGGCCGCATACTATGCAGCCAAGAAAAAAGCAGCCCTGCCTCAGGGCAGCAGTATCAGCGATGTATGTGCCAGAGCACATGCTGCCGGCCGCACCTACGGCCAGCAGGTGGAATATGAACGCCGGCAGAAGGAGTTGAGAGACCGTGGCGAAATCGACTAGAGGCGAGGCGTGGAATACCGCCTACCGTGCCATTTTTGCCGAGACCAAGTGCATCCGGCTGACAATGGACCAAGTATCGGCCTACATGGGCGTCCCCAAGCGTGACGTCTGCAAGCGCTACCCGGAAGGCTGGAACAACAACGGCTCGGGCGATGGCCGCGGAAAGCGCATCCGCCTCGATACCCTGCTGGATCAGGAGTATGGGGTGTACTGATGCCTGGCTCCACTGGCGGCAGGAGCTAAAATAAGAGCCGCTGCCAGCGCAACCCGCGCAGATAAATTTTTAGGAGGTAGACCAAATGGCAAATTATAAGCATGGTTTTCGCAAGTACAGTGAGAGGGCAAAAGCGGCCGGTGAGGTCATGCACAATTACCTGCTGCTCGCAAAGAGCGACTTGACCGTACAGGAGGCGCGTGACGCCTGCACTTACTGCCGCGCTCTGTTGGAGCGTGACGTGCGTGAGAGCGGCTACAGTCTCCCGGATGGGACCGCTGACGCAGATGCCGGCACGTTCCCTTCTCCCACAAAGTATCTGGAGGGCGACGACGATGGCATCCAGTAAACCGGCATCCGGGCGGCGTGGGCCTTCTCAGGGGGCAAAGAAAGCCTCTGGGGGAGTTTTGCCCCCACCGGTCACTTTTCCCGTGGCCGGGCCTGTCCCCCGCAAAATCGAGCCGCAGGAGTGCGTGGTGCGCTGTATCGGTGCATCTGCCGATGGTGTGCGCGTTGTCGTGCTCCCTCGGGTGGTCGATGTCCGGCATATGCTGGATAGTGTTTATGGCGTGCTGGGCTGGGGCGATACTTATTACCGCTCCGGCAGCTGGTGGAGATGCCAGATAGAGGTGCTCTCCCCTGCCACCGGCCAGTATGTCCGCAAGGACGCCGGGCCGCTGAACCTTCCTACGTCCGACCCCGACCGGATGCAGGAGAACACAAGCTTTTTGTCCGCAGCGGCCATGCTGGGCTTTGCCGAAGATGTCATGGAGCTTGGCCCCATCGCCCTCAAGACGGAGCAGGTCCCCGTAATGCAAAACGACAAGGGTAAATATTACCCGGCGGAAAAGCTGACGGTGGATAAGTTCGCACGGGCCGAGGACGGGCATATCTGCATGGTACAGTTTACCCTCCCCGACGGCAAGAAAGTCTTATGGGACGAAAAGGCATAATCGGGCGGCTGCCCGTGGTGTATGACCCTGCCCGGCGGGGCTTTGCCGTGGAAAACTCTGGGGAATTTGTTAAAACCCAGATACGCCAAAAGCTGGATGATCTGGCACATGGCAAGCCTCTGCGTCTGACGGTCACATTTGAGCCGGAGCGCAAGAGACGCAGCCTTAACCAAAACCGCATGATGTGGGCGCTGCTGACCATCATGGCCGACACCTACAACGGCGGACGGGCGGGCGGCATGAGCCCGGAAGACTGCTATGTGCAGATGCTGGACGAGTACGGCGTGGACTTTGATTTTTTGGAGGTGCCGACGGGTGCCGTCCCGATTTTGCGCACAGCATACAAGCTGGTACACGTCGTGGAGCTGCTGGATAATGACCGATGCACCGTCAAGTGTATGAGAGGGTCCAGCAGCTTTACCACGGCCCAGATGACTGATTTTATCAACGGGATATTTGACCGGCTGGCCGAGATGGGGGTAAATGACCCCAACGTCACGGCCTACTGGATGGAATGGCAGGAGGTGCCAAGAAAATGAAAGACACTGACTACACATACAAGCTGATGGTGCGTTTGTACCAGCTGCTTGATCGCGGGCAACGCTATCACGATGCCGTCTTTCTCAACCAAGATTTCCCGCGGCTTTTGAAAGCCACCCAGCTGTATGACCATTTTTCAAACGAAGCCTTAACTCTTCGCTATGCTATAGCGCCTGCTGTCCACCATGAATGCCATCTTGGACCAGCCTCTCATCAAATCAGTGAAAGAATTTTTGATTGGGTTATGGCAGATCAGAAAGGAAAAAAAGATGACGCGCAAACGATTTGAAAAACTTTTGATAGCGCGCGGGATGCAACCAAATGCTGCACGGTACGTTGCCGACAGAATGAAACAAACGTATCATCTTATGGAAAAGCACGCATGCTTTATTCTGGATGAATCCCAGAGTAACAAATTTTATGCGGACGATACGCAGACCGAGAGACTCAGATTTAAACCATATAAAATTTTTTCCTACGCTGAAACGTATCGAATGCTTGTGGAAAAAGGCTTCATTTATGTCTAAATCCATCATGCAGGAGAGAAAAATCTGCTACATCTGCCGGACAAAGTACCTCGTGGAGACAACTGCGGGCCTCGAAGAGCACCATGTACTCAACGGGCCTTTGCGGAGCTTTTCGGAGCGGTACGGCCTCAAGGTCTGGCTTTGCCACCGGCACCACAACGAGCCGCCTGAGGGCGTCCACCACAACGCCGAGATGATGCATTGGCTCAAGGGCGAGGCCCAGAAGACTTTTGAGTGGGTATATGGGCATGACCTCTGGATGCAGGAGGTCGGGAAGGATTATTTAGATGCTTAATGTAGTAGCTATCATGGGTCGGCTTGTGGCTGACCCGGAGCTTAAAACCACTCCGGCGGGTATCAATGTGTGTACATTCCGCATCGCCTGTGACCGGAGCTTTGCCCAGCAGGGCCAGCAGCGACAGGCCGATTTTATCGACGTTGTCGCATGGCGGCACAATGCAGACTTTTTGTGCAAGCACTTTGCAAAGGGCAGCATGGTGGCCGTACAGGGCCGTCTCCAGACTCGGCAGTATCAGGACAGGAACGGCAACAAGCGCACGGCTGTAGAAGTCGTGGCCGACAGTCTGAGCTTTGCAGGCTCGAGCAAAAAGCCCGGCGGGCAGGCAGTGGATGAGGGCGGCGAGGCACCGCCCAGCGACTACCGCGACCCGGCACCGGCCTATTCTCAGGGCAATGCAGACGACTTTGCCGTCATCGATGACAACGATGACTTGCCATTTTGAGGGGGGGGGTAACGTGTGAGCAGTAAAAAAAAGAAATTTACCAATTACATTGTTATCCAGCCCTGGATGTTCAAAAATCTCAAGCTCTCCGTCAATGAGGCGTTGGTCTTTGCCATCATCTACGGCTTTTCGCAGGATAACCAGAGCTGGTATCGCGGCGGCTCGTATTACATTGAGCAGACTACACCTCTTACCCAGCGCACTGCCAAGACTCACCTTGCAACTCTCGAGAGTCTCGGTGTTATCGAGATGCAAAAAGAGACCGTCAACGGCGTTGTCCACAACATTTACCGCACTGTGCCGGACGTCGAAGAGCTGGTTATCCCGGATGAAGAGCCCACATCTAAAAACGCTGCCGACCCGGGAAAAATTTTCACCGGTGAAAATTTTGCACCGGTGAAAAAAATGTCGCCAGACCCGGGAAAAATTTTCCCTCAGACCCGTGAAAAATTTTCACGGAAGAAATCTAATAGAAATCTATTAGGGAAATCTATCTATCTGCGCGATGCGCAGAAAACGGATGGATGGATGGACGAGAGCACGGATCTGGATGCTTTGCGGGAACGCTTCCGCCAGCAGCTGGAGCTCGGTATACTGGCAAAGCGGTATGACCCTCAGGAGCTGGATGAGCTTTTGGCCGCCGTGGTGGAGATGTATGCCTGCCCGGATGAGTGCCAGCAGGTCGGGCAGCAGCTCCAAAGCACCAAGGCCATCCGGCAACAGCTGGACAAGATGACCAGCCGACACATCGAGTACATCATGGAGAGCATGAGCAAGACCACGCAGCCCATCAAAAACATCCGCAGCTATCTGCGGGTCACGATTTTGAGGGCGACGACGACTATCGAGCATTACTACAAGGCCCAGAGCCAGGCGGCGGTGGCCCAGAGCCAACAAACACCTCTGCGTGACATGGCAGGAGCATCAATACGCCGACTCAGGACAAAGCGAGGCGATGGAGCATGAGAGACGACGATGGCCACACCCGGCATTACCCGGATGACAACCCGTGTAACAGCTGTGCATATGCGACTTGCCGTGACCGTCCGCACAACTTTTTCCGCGAGTGCTCTCGGTGGAGAGAGTGGTTTATGGACCGGTGGCAGGGTTATCAAATCGCAGCAGCCAAAATAAAGACAAGCAGATGAGCAAAAAGGAGACCACAATGCGCAAGATGAGCAAAATCGCAATTATTAACCTCAAGGGCGGCGTCGGAAAGTCCGTCACCGCCTGCAACCTGGCCTGCGTCCTCGGGTGGAAGTACTCCCGGCGGGTGCTGGTCATGGACCTGGACAAGCAGGCCAACAGCTCCAAGTTCTTCCGGTGCTTTGACCCGGAGAAAAAGAGCATGGCCGACGTGCTCACCCTGGAGGCAAAGCTTGGGGACGTGATCCAGACCACGGACTACAAAAATTTTTGGTTCGTGGAGGTCGCCCCCAGCTGCATGAACATGATTTTTGCAAACCAGCGGCTTACGCTGGAGACCATGCGGCCCCGGCACGACCGCCTGCGGCACGCTCTGGAGCAGCACCGCGAAGATTACGATTACTGCATCATGGACTGCCCGCCCGACATCGACATGGCCACGGTCAACGCCCTTGTCTGTGCGGACTGGGTCATCATCCCGGTGGACTGCGGCGAGTGGGCCATGGACGGCTTGCAAGAGATCCTCAAGCAGGTCAAAGAGGCCAAAGAAGCCTACAACCCGGCGCTGGAAGTGCTCTGCGTCCTGCCCACCATGTACCGCCGCACCCGGTACGGTGCCAAAGCCATCAACCAGGTGGCGGAAAGCGGGCTGCCGCTCTTCCGGGACGAGGACGGAAGGATTTTGCGCATCGACGCCAGCGTGAAAGTGCAGGAGGCCGTCAGTGAGCATATGCCGCTGTGTGACTACAGCCCGAAATCCAAAGCCAGCGAGCAGTACATCGAGCTGGCCCGGAATGTGGCCAAGAAAGTGGAGGGGTGAGCGATGGACAAAATGAAGCTGATTTTTGACGAAAACGGCGTTGCCCATGAGTATGACGACGAATTTGATGTGACCATACACTGCGAAAGCGAGCAGGAATCCGAAAGAGTGATCGAACTCCTCAACCTGGGAAAGCAGATGAGCTGGCGCGATGCAAACGATCCGCCTCCTACCCACGTGGATGAGTGGGACGACGAGCAGGACCATTACCGCTTTGAGGTCAGCGATGAGGTATGGATTTACTGCATCGATGGAACTCGTTTGCTTGGCAGGTATGAGAAAGAGAACAGCTGGTTTGAAAGCAATGGCCCTCAGATCAGCAACTCTTACCATGGCTGTGTCACCCACTGGATGCCGCTTCCGGAAGCACCAAAGGGGGTGGCATGATGAACACCGGACTTTTGAACAGCTTTTTGAACCCGCAGCCCCAGAATACCGACCCGGCGGGGCCTATGCATGTGGAGATGCTGCCGATCAGCTACATCATGCCGAACCCGGATAACAAAAAAATCTACATCGTGGGCGATGTATCCGGCCTGAAAGATGACATCCGGGAAAACGGCGTCCGTCAGCCGCTGGAGGTCATCCGCTGGGCAAATGGCTATAAGCTCATCGGCGGCGAGCGGAGGCTTACAGCCTGTAAGCAGCTGGCCGATGAGGGAGACAACCGCTTTGAGTCTCTGCCCTGCATCATCGTGGAGAGCAAGGGTGAGTTGGATGACAAGATAGCTCTTATCACGGCCAACGCTACCGCCCGAGACTTGACCGATGGCGAGCGTCTTGCCCAGTACGAGGCCCTCAAAGAGGCGTTGACCAAGAAAAAGCAGGACGGCAAGCTGGAGGGCAAGGTAAGAGACGAGGTCTGCCGGATACTGGGACTCAGCACCGGTGCAGCGGCACGGCTAAACGTCATCGCCTCCTGCCAAAACGAGCTTATCAAAGAGCGGTTGATGTCTGGCGAGATAGGTTTGATGCAGGCTTATCAAGCAGCGCAAGACTATACGCGCTTTACCGAGGCAAATGCCGAAGAGCTTGAGGCTCAAAAAGCACAAAACAGTAAAGCTCCGGTAACGGTTTCGAGCAAGCCTCAAAATTTTACGTCCGCACTGTCTTCGGCTGCTGCCATTGCTGCGGAAAAGCCAACTGCGGCAGACCAGACAGTGCGGGCGGAACAAGACCGTGGGATGGGAGTGGAGATTGCTGCAAGCACACCCGTGCATCCGGCAAGTGCTCCCGCAAAATCTCCTGCAACCTCGAATATATCCACAGCATCTGAGCCGCGCGGACATGGGACACTGGTGCAGTTGGCATCAAAGACTCTGGGCAGTTTGGCAGCATGGGAGCTAAATCTTGAGGAGCCTGCCTTTAAGCTGACCTACTACACCCAAAAGCTGCCCGGCGGGGCGATGCTTTGGAGACAGGTGGATGATACACGAGACCTTAAAGGCAAAACCGACACCACACGCTATGCCATTATCATGCAGGATTACAGCTTTTTTACCTGCGGATGGATAACTCAAGCTGAGATAATGACAGAGCTGGTAAGATATTTTGAGCTAAAATGACCTCTAGGAGGGGCGAAAGATGAAACCGCGAGAGTTTAAGCAACTGTATGCAATCCCTTATGACATCAAGGCCCGCAAGCGGCTCATCAAAAAGCTGGAAGAAAAGCAGGCACAAGGGCCAGAGCTGGTGGCCGATGTTGTAAAGTCCTCTCGCGGCGACGGAAACTCCTGCATTATCGGCCACGCCACAGTGCGAGGCACTGCTGACAATGCCTACACACAGAGGGAGGCCGAGATAAAAAAACTGAAGGACAAAAACGCAAAGCTCGAAGCAGCATATCTCGAAGGCCTGCAAATCGTCGAGTGCTGTGACGACTTTATCCTGCGGGCGGCTATCTCCGGCATCTGCATCCTCGGCAAAAAACCTCAGGACGTGGCTGTTGAGTTGATGGAGATGGGCTGCGACATGGACGCCGATGCCATCCGGCGGCGGGTAGATAGATGGGTGGAGCAGAATGTGAGGTGATGTTTTCATGACTACAGCCGAAAAAGTTGTTGTCTCCGCATACACGGGATACTTGATGTGCGATTTTTATTTTGTGCATCAATACATCGAAAAGGTTATGGGACGCCCGGTTTATACCCACGAAATTGGAACTGACGATTTCGGCAAAGTTCTTCGAGAAAAAGTAAAGCCGGATTTCCTCAAAATTTGCAAAGGCGAAGAAGTTCGTTTGCATTTAAGAAACAAGAGGAGGCGAGGAAGATGAATATACTTGGAAAGTATTGTCCGTTACAAGAACTTTCTCATTGCAATGACCTTTGTGCATGGTGGAACAGCAAGTATCAGTGCTGTGCAGTCGTTGCCATTGCCGATAGGTTGACCGAAGAGTATTCTCCAACATTCTGCCAGATGTGCAAAAATTACCGCAATGACGGCACTTGCGCAAAGGGCGCAGCTGTATGCGAGTCAGACAATATGCTCAAGTACTGCGAGTATTACAACGAAAAAGAAAGATAAATCTATTACCCAGCAGGCGGCTGATTCCAGATTAGGAGCCAACCGCTTTTATTTTGTCCAAAATGTCCGGATTGTCCAAAATGTCCGGATTGTCCAAAATGTCCGGATTGTCCAAAATGTCCGGATTGTCCAAAATGTCCGGATTGTCCAAAATGTCCGGAT
>ERZ773235.775-NODE-775-length-38450-cov-22.594140_pt1 | contig 38450 bp, 27 predicted proteins | sample MGYA00580522_ERZ773235 | MGnify/ENA primary metagenome ERZ773235 (study PRJEB29015, sample SAMEA2737797) | human gut metagenome | biome: human gut; feature: human-associated habitat; material: faeces | place: China | collected 2012 ...
GAATGTTGTTCTCAATTTTCATCTGCTATTTCACCTCCGTCAAATTCCGATTTGTCGCTTTGTTTATGATGCAGATTCTATCATATTGGTTTTTTCTTTATGGAACGGAAACCCGAAGGCTGCCCCACACGTCAAGCTGCTCCTTTTTCCACAGGTTCATTATCACCTTCGTCGGCGGATCTATCCGCATCATCAACATCCAGATTAGGCTCTGCCGCTTCCTGTTCTTTTTATGCCAGCTGAAGCTCATACAGCTTCTTGTAAATGCCGTCCTGCTTCAGCAGTTCCTGATGCGTGCCGGATTCGCGAATTCGCCCGTGGTGCATCACGATAATGCGGTCAGCGTGCTGAATGGTCGAAAGGCGGTGCGCAACCATAATCGACGTGCGGCCCTGCATCAGCCGCTCCAGCGCTTCCTGAATCCACTGTTCCGTCTCCGTGTCGATGTTCGCCGTCGCTTCGTCCAATATCAGAATTTTCGGGTCATGCGCCAGCGTCCGGGCAAACGACAGCAATTGCCGCTGCCCCGCGGAGAACGTCGCGCCGCGCTCCGTCACATGCTCATCGTAGCCGTTCGGCAGCCGCTCGATGAACCGCGACGCATTGGTATATTCCGCTGCCTGACGTACCTGCTCATCAGTGATTTCCTCGTCGCGCAGGCGGATGTTGCTCTTGATGTCGCCCGTGAAGATGAACACATCCTGCTGTACCTGCCCGATTGCGGCACGAAGCTGGTCGCGGGTCAGGTTGCGCACATCCACGCCATCGACGCGGATGCTGCCCTTCTGCACGTCATAATAGCGCCCAATCAGATTCAGGATGGAGGATTTGCCCGCGCCCGTCGCGCCGACGAACGCCACCTTCTGCCCCGGCTCGATGGTGAAGGACACGTCCTTCAGCACCCAGTTCACGTTATCATATGCGAACCAGACGTGGTCGAACTCGATTTTGCCGCGCACAGCGGGCAGCTTCTTCGCGTCCTCCTTGTCGGACAGCATGGGCTTTTCGTCCAGCAGGGTGAAGATTTTCTCAGCGGACGCAATGGCGCTTTGCAGCGTCGTGAACTGCTCCGCCAGCTCCTGCACGGGCGTGAACAGCTGGGAAATGTACTCCGTGAATGTGTACAGCATACCGATGGAAATCACGCCGTCCAGCACCAGCGCGCTGCCGCCGCCCAGAATAATCGCCATTGCGATAACGGACAGGAAGTAAATCGACGGGCGGAAGATGGCGAACACCATCATTTCGCGTACGCCCGCGCGGTAGAGGGATTCGTTCTTTTCCTCAAACTCGGCGCATTTCTCCTTCTCACGCGCGAAAATCTGGATGACCCGCATTCCCGACAAATGCTCGCTCAAAAAAGTATTCAGCGTCGTAATGCGCGTCTTGACGATTTGGTACGTCTTGCGGCTCAGTTTGCGGAACACCACCGTCAGCACCGCCATCACCGGTACCAGCACGAACGACAGCATTGCCATGCGGAAGTTCATCACCATCATAATAATGGCAAGTCCGATGATTTTGACGACGTTTCGGAACAGGCGGACAATCGTGTTGGCATACAGGTCATTGACCGCCTCGGTGTCGTTGGTGATGCGCGTAACGATTCTGCCCACAGGCGTCAAGTCGAAGAAGCGCATGGAGAGGCTTTCGACATGCGCCATCAGCTCATTGCGCAGGGTATAAACGATGTTCTGCCCGGTTTCCTGAATCTTCAGGTACTGCAGGCGGTTGCAGACAAATTGCAGCAGCAGAATCGCCACATACAGCCCCGCCGCAATCAGGATGCCCTGAAAGCGCGTTTCCGGCGGCAGATCCTGCGCGCTCTGCTGGGTGATGTACTTGTCAATCGCGTCGCCGATGATGCGTGGGCGGGCAATGTCGAACACCGTCAGCAGCCCCACCAGCACACAGCACAGCGCAACCGTTTTCCAGTAGGGCCTGATGTAGCCCATCAGGCGCAGGAAGGCGTTGCCGTGATACGAAACGTCCTGCGGCTCGTTATCCCCGAACTTACTCCGCATGTGCAGCGCCTCCTTCCTCGTGAAGTTCCTTTTCCAGCTGCTGCTTGCGGTACAGGCTTGCGTACAGCTTGCCGTTGTTCAGCAGCTCCTCGTGCGTGCCGTACTCCTCCACCTTGCCTTCGTCCAGCACAAGAATGTGGTCGGCATCCTGAATGGTGGAAATGCGGTGCGCTACGATGATGGTCGTGCGACCCTTGCGCAGGCGGCGCAGATTATCCAGTATTTGCCGTTCCGTGTCCGTATCAACAGCAGAGAGCGCATCGTCCAGCAGCAGAATCGGCGCATCCTTCATCAGCGCGCGGGCAATGGAGGAACGCTGCTTCTGGCCGCCGGAAATCGTCACGCCGCGTTCGCCCACCAGCGTCTGGTACTGCTTGGGGAACTCCATGATGTTATCGTGGATGCAGGCGTTTTTCGCTGCCTCCTGCACCGCGTCCAGTGACTTGTTGTCTGAGCCGAACGCGATGTTGTTCTGCAGCGTGTCAGAAAAGAGGAAGTTATCCTGCGGCACACAGGCGATATTCCTGCGCAGCGCCGCCAGCGGGATTTCGCGCAGATTGTGTCCGTCGATGGTAATCATGCCGTCCGGTACGTCGTACAGGCGCATAAGCAGGCTCGGCAGCGTGCTTTTGCCCGAACCGGTGCGCCCCAGCACCGCCAGCGTCTCGCCCGCCTTCACATGCACTGACACATCTTCCAGCACCGGCACGGTCGGCTGGTCGGGATAGGCAAAGGACAGGTGTTCAATGTCGATATCGCCCCTGAGCGTCTGAATCGAAGGGTCCACCATGTCGCCGTCCACGATTTCCGGCTTCGCGTCAAAAATCTCCTGAATGCGACGCAGGCTCGCCAGCCCCTGGCTGACGCTCGTGATGCACTCGCCCACCGCCATCATCGGCCACACCAGCATCGTCACATACGAGTTGAAGCTGATGAACTGCCCGATGTTGATTTCGCCGTAAATCGCCAGATAGCCGCCGTAAGCCAGCGTCAGCAGACTCGCTATACCGACAATCAAGTCCAGCAGCGGCATCACCAGCGCCTGTAGGCGCACAACGCCGAGGTTCTTTTCCTTCGTGAACAGCGTCGTCTTCGCAAAAGCGTACAGCTCCTTGCGTTCCTGCACGAAGGATTTAATCACGCGGATGCCCGACACCGTTTCCTGCACTTGATCCGTCAGCGTCGAGAACGCCTGCTGCTTGGCCAGAAAGCGCTTGTGCATCACCTTGCCGTAGAAGTAATCGCCGAAGATGATGAGAATCAGCGGCAGCACCGCCACACCCGTCAATTTCGGGCTGACATACGTCATCATCTGCCACAGCACCAGCAGCAGCATCACCGTCGCGTCGAATGCGCTGATGACGTTCATGCCCACCAGCGTGCGAACCGCCTGCAGGTCGTTGATGAAGCGCGCCATCAGGTCGCCGGTCTTGTGCTCGTTGTAATAGTGCGGCGAGAGTGAGGATAAGTGCGCGAACAAATCGCTGCGCAATTCCTTCTCAATCGACCGCGCCGACCCGAACAGGAAAAAGCGCCACGCAAAACGCCCCACCGCGATAATTACGCCAATCAGCACAATCTTCCAGACCAACCCCATCACGCCGCCCATATCCAGCGTGTGCTGATCCAGCCCGTTGGTAATTTCGCCTGTGAACCGCGGCACATAGGTATTCACCTCGTCCACAATGAACAGCGCCAGAATGCCCAGAATGTACTGCCACCAGTGACGGCGGACATATCGCCACGCCAGCTTCAGCTCCTTCATTGCTGCCTCCTTATGCTTCGTAACGATTCATTGTAGCACATTTCGGCACAAAAAGACACACATTCGCCGAAAATTCCGCGCAGGTTTACAATCCGGGCGGGCGTTTGTTTCCTTGCGGGATGGAAAGGGAAAAAGATGCCCCCGGAACGGCGGGTTTTGCGCGTTCCGGGGGATTATTTTTTATACTATTTCCAGATAAGAATGCGCCAAGATGCGCCGCGAATTTTTCATTCTGGCTAACGTGAATGAAACGCAGCGTAGCAGCGCTACGCTAAGTGGAATGAGCGGACGCCAGAAGGGAAAAGGCGCAAGCAGATGGCGCAGGTGAATCTGGAAATAGTATTACTTCGCCACGTTGTTGCTCGGCGTCCCATTCAAGAAGTTTCGTACATTCTCCACCGCCGTGTCCATCAGCCGCTGGCGCGCCTCGTGGCTTGCCCACGCGATGTGCGGCGTGATGATCATGTTGTCCAGCCCCAGCAGCGGGTTGTCCGCCCGAATCGGCTCGGTGGACACCACGTCCGACGCGGCGGCGTACACCTTGCCAGACAGCAAAGCATCCCGCAAATCCGCTTCGTTGATGAGCCCGCCGCGCGCAGTATTGAGCAAAATCACGCCGTCTTTCATCTTCGCCAGCGCGGTTTTGTCAATCATGCCAACGTTCTCCGGGGTCTGCGGGCAGTGCAGGGACACAATGTCGCTGCGGGTGTACAGTTCATCCAGCGGCACATAGCCTTCGCCCGATCCGTGGCGGCTGTAATAAATGACATTCATGCCGAACGCGCGGGCGAGTTCCGCCGTCGCCTGACCGATGCGCCCATAGCCGACGATGCCGAACGTCTTGCCCGCCAGCTCCATCAGCGGATAATCCCAGAAGGAGAAGTCTCGGCAAGCCGTCCAGCGTCCCTGCTGCACCGCGTCGTTGTGATGGCCGATACGGTGGCAGATTTCCAGCAGCTGCGCCATCACGAACTGCGCGACCGCCTGCGTGCCATAGGACGGAACATTTGCGACAACGATGCCCTTTTCCTTCGCCGCCGCAATGTCAATGACGTTGAAGCCCGTCGCCAGCACACCGATGTAGCGCAGATTCGGGCATTCATCCATCGTTTGGCGGGTAATGGGCGTCTTATTGGTGAGGATGATCGGCGCGTCGCCGATGCGGGGGAGAATCTCCTCCGGCGCGGTGTAATCGTAGACAGTCAAGTCGCCCAAGGCGGCGAGGGCATCCCAGCTCAGGTCGCCGGGATTTTCCACAGCGCCGTCCAGAATGGTGATTTTCATGATTGTGTACCTCCTGCGGTGGTTTGTTTCGGTTCCTATTATATAGCAGTGTGCGGCAGGATTGCAAGGGGATTTTGCGGATGCGCAAAGCAGACAAGGATATATAGCCGCCTCTTGTGGGAGAGGCACCATTCCAACGGTTCCTCGGCGACCCATTCAAAGGGAAAATTCAAACAGGTCGCGGCAGCGAAGCGTTCTGTGTTAAATGAGTGCTCCTCGATAGCCCGACCGCCGCCGTCCATCCACCTAATTCGCCTTTTTACGCGAAAAACCCTGCTTTACGTCCATTTTTCCCGGACAAGCAGGGATTCCCATCATGCGCTCCTCCAAAGCCGGGCAGACTGCATCTCGGAAGGAGGAATGCCGCATGGACAGGAAACGACCTTTGCACCCCAGTCCGCTGGTGAAAACGCTCGCGGATGCTCAGCGCCGCATGAGCCGCACCGACGTGCTTGGCTCGTGGACAGGCGTGCCGTGGGAGGACGCGGACGAAGAACCCGTGCAGGACGCTGATGACCTGTGACGTGCATTTGACGCGCGTGCTGGGGCTTCCCGCCGTGCTGCGCGGGCGCTCACAGGGGCATGTGGAACGCGCCGTGCTCGAAAACGACGGTCACGCGCTGCGCGGGCTGATTGTCCGGCGCGGGTTCGGCGGCGCAAAGTGGGTCGCGAGGGACAGCATCGCCCTGCTCGGCGACGTTTCCGTCATCCTCCGCGCCTGCCCAACGCACCTGCCCCGCAAAACGGATTTCCGCCTGCGCACTGTCAAGGATACGCGCGGCTTGACCCTCGGCTGCGTGACGGATGTGCTCATCAGCGCGGACAATCTGCTCGTCAGCGAGCTGGAGGTCTCCCTCGGTTTGATTGACGATTTCCGCGACGGACGGCGGCGCATCCGCCACTTTTCCGCTTCACCCGACGGCGATGTTCTCGTTCCGGAAGGCGAAATTCTCTTGGAAGGGAGGGAAACGCAGTGAACAAGATGCTGATTGGCTCGGCGGTCGGTCTGGCAATGGGTATCGGGCTGATGATGCTGCCCGGCATTCGTCAGGATGTCCAGAAAGGCGCAAACAAAGTCAAGAAAGCCGTGCAGGACATGAGCGAAGGACAGCAATAATGGAGGCGGGCAGGATTGCACCATCATGCGTCCTGCCCGTTTTCCCATCCGCTGCGAAAGGAGGAAAAGCGCATGGAGAAAGCCGTCACGCGGCGCAAATGGACAGCGGGGCTAATCATCGCCGGAGCAGCTGCACTGGTAATTACATTCTGGTCGCTGATCATGTCGATGCTGTCGCTGCTGGCAGTCGCGGGCGTTTTGACACTGCTGTCCCTGCCGCTGTGCAAAGTACTGGAAAAGCGGCTGCCCGGCGGCGCGGCGGCGGCGATCGCCTTGCTGACATTGCTCGGCGCAGTGCTGGGAATGCTCTGGGGGCTGATTCCGCCCCTCTTGCGGCAGAGTGCGCAGCTCATGTCGCGCCTGCCCGCGCTGCTGGACAGCCTGCGGGAGCTGCTCGCCCGATGGAGTGCTGCGCTCGAAGCACGCGGCATCCCCCTCGGCGACATGCAGGCGGAGCTGTTCTCGCGCATCAGCGCTGCCGCGGGGCAGCTTGCCGCAACGCTCGTCAGCGGGATTCGCCGCCTGACCGGGAGCGTCAGCCAATGGCTGCTTGCGCCGCTGCTGTCGTTTTACTTTTTGCGTGACCGCAAGCGTTTTTGCCTCCTGCTGTCGCTGGTTCTGCCCGTCAAATACCGTGCGCGCGGCATCCGTGCCGCCCGTGAAATGCGCCGCGAATCCGCCCTGTACCTGCGCGGACAGCTGATTCTCTCGCTGTTCGTCGCCGCCATGACCGCCCTTGCGCTGCTGCTCACGCGTACGCCCGGCGCGCTGCTGCTGGGGCTGTTCATGGGCGTGATGGAGCTGATTCCGTACATCGGGCCGTTCATTGCGGGCGTTCCGGCGGTGCTGCTGGCGCTGCAAAGCGGCTGGACGGCAGCGCTGTGGACGCTGCTGGCAATCTGCCTTGTGCAGCAGGTGGAAGCGAACCTGCTCTCCCCGCGTCTGCTCTCCGGCGCGACGCGGCTGCATCCATTGGCGGTGCTGCTGGCGATTGCCTTCGGCGGCATGGCGGGCGGCGTGGTCGGAATGATGGCGGCGCTGCCGCTGGTTGTGTGCGTGCGCGGCGCAGTTAGAGGGTGGCGGGAGTGAGAAAAGCACCTTGTATACAACCAGTCCGCAAAAAAATCATCGCCGCAGGGAAATTTCTTTCTCTGCGGCGAATATTGTATGCAATTAGATTACATTGTACAGGTTACTTCGCAATGAAGTTCACCAGACGACCCGGCACGAAGATGACCTTCGTCACAGTCTTGCCCGCGAGGATCTTCTGGATTTCCGGCAGCTGCTGGAGTTCCGTCTCCGCGCGTTCCTTCGTCATGTCGGCGGGAATCATCACGCGGCCGCGAACCTTGCCGCAGACCTGCACGGCGATTTCGATTTCCGACTTCACCAGCGCGTCTTCGTCCCACGTCGGCCACTTCTGATACGTCATCGTGCCGCCGAAGCCCTGATTCTCCCACATTTCTTCCGTGATGTGCGGCGCAACGGGGTTGAGCAGCAGGAGCAGGGTTTTGAGTTCCCCGCGCGTCACACTGCCGGCGGAAACCATCTCATTCACCAGCGTCATCATCTGCGCGATGGCGGTGTTGTACTTCATGGCTTCGTAATCCAGCGAAACCTTCTTAATCGTCTCATGCATGAGCGCGTTCAGCTTCTCGCTGTACCCTTCATCCGGCGTCACGTTCTCCTGCAAGCGCCACACGCGGTCGAGGAAGCGGCGGCAGCCCTTCGCGCTCTGCGTGCTCCACGGAATCGCCTGATCGAACGCGCCCATGAACATCTCGTACACGCGGAAAGCGTCCGCGCCGATTTCGTCGATGATATCATCCGGGTTGACAACGTTGCCGCGCGACTTGGACATCTTCTCGCCGTTCTCGCCCAGAATCATGCCGTGGCTGGTGCGCTTCTGGTAGGGTTCGGGCGCGGGAATCACGCCAATGTCATGCAGGAACAGATGCCAGAAACGGCTGTACAGCAGATGCAGGGTCGTGTGCTCCATGCCGCCGTTGTACCAGTCCACAGGCAGCCAATAGCGAAGCGCTTCGGGCGAGGCAATGGCTGTTTCGCAGTGCGGGTCGCAGTAGCGCATGAAGTACCAGCTTGACCCTGCCCACTGGGGCATGGTGTCGGTTTCGCGCGTCGCCGGGCCGCCGCAGCACGGGCAGGTGGTGTTCACCCAGTCATGCATGACGGACAGGGGGGATTCGCCGGAATCGGTCGGCTCGTAGTTGTCCACCATCGGCAGCGTCACAGGGAGCTGATCTTCCGGCACAGCCACCATGCCGCACTTGTCGCAGTGGACAATCGGGATGGGTTCGCCCCAGTAGCGCTGGCGGCTGAACACCCAGTCGCGGAGCTTGTAGTTGACCTTCTTCTCGCCCAGCCCGTTCTTCTCCAGATACTCAATGATCGCTTCCTTCGCCTGCGCGACCTTCATGCCATCAAGGAAGCCGGAATTGACCATCACGCCGTCCTGAATATCGGTATACGCTGCTTCCTCAATATTACCGCCCGCGACGACCTCAATCATCGGGATGCCGAACTTATGCGCAAACTCCCAGTCGCGGGTATCATGCGCCGGAACAGCCATGATTGCGCCCGTGCCGTAGGTCATCAGAACGTAGTCGCTCAGCCAAATCGGGATTTCCTTGCCGTTGACGGGGTTGACGGCGCGGACACCCTCCAGCTGCACGCCGGTCTTATCCTTCGCCAGCTCGGCGCGCTCAAAGTCACTCTTCTTCGCGGCCTCCGCGCGGTACGCCATGCACGCGTCGTAGTTGGTGATTTGGTCCCTCAGCTTATCAATCAGCGGATGCTCAGGGGACAAGACCATGTACGTCGCGCCGAAGAGCGTATCCGGGCGCGTGGTGAAAACGCGCACCTTCTCGCCCGGCACGGTCAGGGAAAAATCCACTTCCGCGCCGACACTGCGGCCAATCCAGTTGCGCTGCTGCACCTTCACCTTGTCGATGAAGTCCACCGTGTCCAGGCCGTCGAGCAGCTTCTGGGCATAGGCGGTAATCTTCAGCATCCACTGCTTCTTGACCTTGCGGATGACCTGCGTGCCGCAGCGCTCACACACGCCGCCCACAACTTCCTCATTCGCCAGCCCGCACTTGCAGCTGGGGCACCAGTTAATCGGCATTTCGGACTTGTACGCCAGCCCGTGCTTGAACAGCTGAAGGAAAATCCACTGCGTCCAGCGGTAGTAGGACGGATCGGTGGTGTTGACCTCGCGGGAATAGTCGAAGGAGAAGCCGATTTTCTGCAATTGCTCGCGGAAGTGGTCGATGTTCTTCTTCGTCACGATGGCGGGGTGAACCTTGTTCTTGATGGCGTAGTTCTCCGTCGGCAGACCGAAGGCGTCCCAGCCGATGGGGAAAAGGACATTGCAGCCCTCCATGCGGCGCTTGCGGGCGATGATATCCATCGCGGTATTGGAGCGCGGATGGCCGACGTGCAGCCCCTGTCCCGACGGATACGGGAACTCAATCAGGCCGTAGAATTTCGGCATGGTGTAGTCGTTCTTCGCCTCGAAAACGTGACTGTCCGCCCAGCGCTTCTGCCACTTCGGTTCGATGGCTTTAGGGTCATAGGGTTTGAATTCCATGATGCTTCCTCCCTGCTTTTCTCGGACGGAACAAAAAAACGTTCCGCCCCTGCAAATTCTGCAAAGACGAAACGGCTGTTTCGCGGTACCACTCTGCTTGTCCGGACGTGCCGAACCTCTCTTGCGCGTAACGTGCGCCATTCGCCGAACCCTTCGTCCGGTTTGCGCTCCGGGGCGAGCGGCTGACAGGCGTCTGACCGCGCTTCCACCAGCACGCGGCTCTCTGGAACAGACGGAACTTCCAGCGTTCCCCTTCATTGCGGGACAAGGTCAGTATAATGCTTTTGGCGGGCGTTGTCAAGGGTTTCGGTCTTTGCTTTTTCGGTGTTTTTACGCGCAGAATGGTTCGCTTCAGCCGAATTTTGTGCTATACTGTTAGCAATTATGCTGCGGCAAGGAGGAAAGGCGTTATGCACCTGATTATCCCCAAGAATTACAATCCCGTACTGAACCTGCGGGATACGGAAATCGCTATCAAACTGGTCAAGGATTTTTTCGAGACGGAGTTAGCCCGCGCGCTGAACCTGACCCGTGTGTCCGCGCCGATTATGGTCACGCCCGGCAGCGGTCTGAACGACAACCTGAACGGCATCGAACGCCCGGTGTCCTTTGACGTTCTTGAAACCGGTGAAACGGCGGAAATCGTCCATTCGCTGGCGAAATGGAAGCGTCAGGCGCTCAAAACGTACGGCTTCCAGCCCGGTGAAGGGCTGTACACGGACATGAACGCCATCCGCCGCGACGAAACGACCGATAACATCCACTCGATTTTCGTCGACCAGTGGGACTGGGAGAAAATCATCACCCCTAAGCAGCGCACGATGGAGACGCTGCAAGCGACCGTCCGCGCGATTTACCTCACCCTGCGCAAGACGGAGGGCTTCGTCTGCGCGCATTATCCGCACATCAAGCCCGAACTGCCCGACGACATCACGTTTGTCTCGTCGCAGGAATTGGAGGATTTGTATCCCGACCTGCCGCCGAAGGAACGCGAATACCGGGCGGTACGCGAATACGGCGCGGTGTTCCTGACGGGCATCGGCGGTGCGCTGCGTTCCGGACAGATGCACGACGGCCGCGCCCCGGACTACGACGACTGGTCACTCAACGGTGACATTCTGCTCTACGACCCGCTGCTGGACATTGCGCTGGAAGTGTCGAGCATGGGCATCCGCGTTGACCCGGACGCGCTTCGCCGTCAGCTGGCGATTCGCGGCTGCGAGGAGCGCGCGGAGCTGCCATTCCAAAAGGCACTGCTCAATGGCGAGCTGCCCCAGACGATGGGCGGCGGCATCGGGCAGAGCCGCATGTGCGTCTACCTGCTGCGCAAGGCGCATGTGGGCGAGGTGCAGGCGAGCCTGTGGCCGCTGGACGTGCAGGAGGCGTGCAGGAAGGCAAATATTCAGCTGCTGTAAGCAAAGCAATGAGGGCAAGCCTGAAATGCGGCTTGTCCCCCTGTTTTATTATCCCGTATGAAATTGCCCCATCATGCAGAGACTTTCGCCGCTGCCCCATCTGCTTCATACTGCACGATCCACCGCCGAAATGTTTCCTGACTTACGCCTGCCTCTGCTGCTGCGTCACGCATGCTTTTCTTTCCGAATTTGCCTTTTGCTGATATCCCATAAAATGCTTCCTCCATAATTGACAGTTTGGTTTTTTACTGTCTCTCATAGAGGGAGCATATCACATTCCCCAGCAGTGTCTTCATGTCCGCGCAGGGAAGCGTTCACTCCCCTGCGCGGACGTTTTTTGACTGGCTTATACTATTCCCAAATGAGAATTCGCGGCGCAAGCAGATGGCGCAGGTGAATTTGGAAATAGTATTATACTATTTCCAGATAAGAATGCGCCAAGATGCGCCGCGAATTTTTCATTCTGGCTAACGTGAATGAAACGCAGCGTAGCAGCGCTACGCTAAGTGGAATGAACGGACGCCAGAAGGGAAAAGGCGCAAGCAGATGGCGCAGTTGAATCTGGAAATAGTATTACTTCTTTTCCGACCCCATCGCGCCCGTCATCAGGACAGCACCCGAAATCGCGGCGAGCAGCATCAGGGTGAAGGAGAGGATGAACGGAACGCCCAGCGCACCGATGGTGGACGTGCCGCCGAAAATCAGCACGAGGTCATCCATGCGGAAGTTGATTTCCGTCACCAGATAACGGAACCACGCAACCAGTGTGCACGCCAGACCAGCCGCCGCCAGCAGACCAATCTTCTTCACGCCCGCGACGAGGTAGCACACTGCCGACACGAGGAGCAGCACCAGCACAACCGCGTCGAAGTTCATCTTCGTGGTCGCAGCCGTGTCAATGATGATGTAGAAGATAGCCGCCAGCACCGCAATCACCGCTGCGACAATCGAAACCGTCTTGCGGTCAGCGGGCGCCGCCTTCTTCTTGACGTCCATGAAGTAGGACACCAGCATCGCGAGACCGAAGAGCGCTGTCAGCACAATCAGCACGATGCGCGCAATCAGCATGTCCGTCTCGACCCAAGACGTCGTGTGGACGACGTGGCTGGTTTCGTTCATGCCGTTCATGGCGGCAGAGTTCGCGTAGGCATAGAGGAAGTTCTTCGCCGAAGTGCGGAGGTTGTTCAGCAGCTTGCCGTCTTCCGCCGCCCAGCCTTCAATCTTCGACACCAGCCAGTCGCCGGAGGACAGCCAAGTGTCATTGCCCGCTTCCAGACCGATGGAAACGTCCATCCAGTTGCGGTTCGCCATAACAGCGTCCGTCAGCGTCACGCCGACGAAGCCCCATTCCTTGCGCAGAACTTCGTTGCAAAGTCCGCTGTGCGCACCTGCCCAGCGCGTGCCGATACGGTTGAAGGAGGTCATAGCGGCGTTCGCACCGCCCTCTTCCACCGCGTACTGGAAACCCTTCAGGTAGATTTCACGAATCGCCTGTTCCGTCGCGAAGGTTGCAACCGACTGGCGGTACGTCTCAAAGTCATTGAGCGCGAAGTGCTTGATGTAGACGACCAGACCCTTCGAGCGAGCCGCTGCCACTTCCTGCGCCGCCATCTTGCCGGACAGGAAGCCGTCCTCAGAGTAATACTCGAAGTTGCGGCCGGAGTAAGGCGTGCGGTGGATGTTCATCGCCGGGCCATACCAGCCAACCACGCGGTTGTCGGAGCGCAGCGCGTCTTCGCCCATCGACAGACCGACATTGTAGAGGATTTCCGTGTTGAACGTCGCCGCCATGACAGGTTCGGAGGTATACGCCACCGTGGAGTTGTTGCCGGCATACGTCGCCTTGATGCCCTGCGGGCCGTCCGCTGCCACCGTCGCAGGCAGACCGATGGAGTCGATTGCCCGCGTGCCGTAGCCGGAGTGGCCAACCAGTTCCGCCAAATCCGTCAGCGTCAGCTGATTGAGCAGATCCACCCACATCGGGTCGTCGTAGTCCTTGCCAATCAGGTTCGCCAAGGTGTAGTTCGTCGCGGTTGAACCCGTGATGACCGTCTCGTCGGGCGCTTCCGCCGTGTAGTTGAATTGCAGACCGTTGATGATAGCGTCGTTCGCCGTCAGGCTGTCATAAGAAACCGGCCAAGTGCCCTGCCAGTCGCTGCGGGACAGGTACGTCACGAGCTTCTCGCCGTAGCTGTTCAGATCCGCATCACCGAACTGATTGGTAATCTTGTAGCCCGTGCCGGACACGCTGTACGTCGCATTGTCGTCGCTGTCGACCGTGAACTTATAGACCTTTGCCGCGTCGCCAGGGGCATCCATCGCCGCCGCGCCGTTCGCGGTCAGCGTTGCGGTTTCCGCCTCTTCTGCGCCTTCCGCAGCCGGCGTTTCCTGTGCGATGGGGGCATAACCCTTCGCCGCGAGGATGTTGTTCACCGCGTCGTGTGCATCCAGACCAACGCTCAGGTAGTAGTCACCCGCTTCGAGAATGTAGGTTTTGTTGACATGCGCGTCGTAAACCGTCAATTCCTTGCGGTCAACCGTCACGGAGACGGTCTCGGATTCACCGGGCTGGAGGACATTCGTCTTGCCGAAGCCGACGAGCTGCACCGCCGCCTTCTCAATCGCGTTCGCGCGGTCGAATTCGGTGTACGGCTGCTGACCGTAGACCTGCACGACTTCCTTGCCCGCGACGTCGCCCGTGTTCGTCACCTTCACCAGCACGGTGAAGCTGTCGGTTGCCGCGTCGTAGGTCACGCTTTCCAGCGCCTGTTCAAACGTGGTGTAAGACATGCCATAGCCGAAGGGATACGCGACTTCCTCGCCGTACACCCAGCTGTCGCCCTTGGACGCGAAGATGCCCGCATTGCCGGACGCGTTGCCCTGCTCCATGACCGCATCTTCATAGCGCGTTTCGTAGTACTTGTAGCCGACATAGATGCCTTCGGATTCCACCAGATAGTGAATCGCATAGCGCACCTTCGTCTTGTCGCCCGGCACGCCGTCAATCGTCACGCCGCCGACCGTGCCCGTCTCTTCATCCGCATTGGTGTAGACATAGGAGCCGAAGTTCTGAATCGCCGCGGAGGACAGGGAGGACACGGAGTAGGTGTCCACCAGTCGGCCAGAGGGGTTCACGTCGCCCACCAGAATCTGCGCCACCGCGTTCAGACCGTACTGACCGGGGCCGCCGATCCACAGGCAAGCATCCACGCCGTATTCCGGATTGTTCACCCAGTCCATCGCCATGGCGTTGGAGGAGTTAATCAGCACAATCGTCTTGCTGAAGCCCTGCGAAGCCACATACTTGAGCAGCTCGCGCTCGGAATCCTGCAATTCAAAGTACGACGTACCGTCGGTGAATTCGCCGGTGTACAGGTCAGCGCCTTCGCCGCCGGAGCGTCCGATAACGACAATCGCCGCATCCTTGTAGCCGTCCAGATTCACGCCGGAAGCTGCCACCGCGTCCGCCGAAACCTCGGCAATGCGGGTCGCCGCCGGGACGGCCGCATATTCGGTGAACATGCCGGGCGTGGAGCGGTTGGTCTTGTCTTCCTTCATCTGCGCAATCTGCGCGCTGTACCAGTCCATCATCGCGGTGTTGACGTTCAGACCCGCCGCCGTGAGCGCGCTGGTCATTGTCGCTGCCTTGCTGGTATCAACCTGACCAGAACCCGTGCCGCCATAGATGGTATCAACTGCGCCGCGGCCGAAAACGGTCACGCCCAGCCCTTTTTCCATCGGCAGCGCGCCGTTGTTCGTCAGCAGCACAGAGCCTTCTCCCTGAATCTGCTCACACAGCGCCTTCTGCCACGCGGTCAGCGCATCATCGTCACGCGTGCCGTCTTCCTTCAGGAAACTGGAGGCATAATAGGTAGCGTTCTTGCTGGGGTCATCCGTCACCACGCTTGTGGTCACGATGCCCAGTTCCTTGTTGATCATCATGGCGTAAGCAGCCGTGAAGTAACTGCCCACCAGAACAATCGTCAGGAGAATACAGGAGATGGATGTCAAGAGTGCCAAGAGTTTTGTGCGTTTCATGGACACCTTTCCCTTTCTATGAGGGCGCAGCGCCCCCTTTGATGTGCTGATTCTATCACAAAAAAACGACACGAAACGCATTCGTGTCGAAACTGGTTTCTTTTTGTGCGTAAATCGTCATGCGGACTGCTGCGGACGCGGCAGCAGAAGTGAGAGGGTGAACATCTGGTCTTTCGTGTCGATGCTCATATGCCCGTCGTACTTCTCGATGATATAGCGGATGGAGCGCAGTCCGAAGCCGTGGTACTGTGTGTCCTTCTCCGTCTTCGGCAGTCCCTCGTGCATTTCCGGCGGCTTGCTGCAAAAATTCTCGAAGACAATCTGCGTCATGCCCACCACGTCGCTGACGCGGATATTGACGCTGCGGTTTTCGGGCGCTTCCGCCATCACCGCCTGAATCGCGTTGTCCAGCGCATTGCCGAAGATGGAATAGATATCGGACTTTTCAATGGGCGCGAGCAGCGATACATCCAGCATCGTCGTCAGCAGAATGTGATTTGCGCTGCAATACAGGCTCTTTTCAGACAGCACCGAATCCAGCGCCGCATTGCCCGTGTGGAACGTGTACTCATAGCGCTGAATCTCCTGCTCCACCTCGTCAAAAAACGCCGCGTGTTCATCCAGCTGCTGTGCCCGGCGGTAGGTGTCGATGTGGTAGCGCAGGTCGTGGCACTTCATGTTGATGCTGTCTATCGTCTTGCCCAGCAGCTGATGCCTGGATTCCTCCCGCGCCAGCAGACTCTCGATGATTTCCTTCTCGCGGCGCATCTCGTCGGCGTACATGCACTGATAAATCAGCACCATCACCATAATGACCGAGAGAATCGAAAACAGGCGGTCAAGCAGCGAAATATCCGTCGGCAGCGACACAGAACGCACGAACACCGTCAGCAGCGTCACCAGCGTCAGGAACAGCACCTTCCAGTTGCCGAGCTTCAAATCGCCGTTCTCCGGAAAGCGCCGCACGAACATCAGGTAGCACACGGCGTACACCACCACAAACGATGCGCCGGAGAGCAGATAGAACAGCGGATCACGCGGCTTGGCCATCCAGCATGTCGCCAGTCCGCCGACCTTGAACGCCAGATTCTGAATCGCATAGGAGGAAATGCCGATACAAAGCGCATTCGTCGTCGGGATGTCCATCGTCAGGCACAGCACCAGCAGCGATTCGGCAAAAATCGCTGCCACGCGCGCAAAACGATGCCCCAGCAGCGGATGAAACCATGCCAGCACCAAGTAGCACAGCACCACCGGCAGCACAATTTTCAGCGGGCGCAGCCGCGACTTCATCCGCACAACGAACAGCCCCTCCGCCAGCAGAATCTGCACCGCGAAGAACATATGGAATGGAAAATCATTGTTCAGATAATTCGCCAAGTTCGTCAGCATCTTCGTCACCTCACGCCGTAATAGCGGTTGACCGCATTCAGAAAGTCCCTGCGCATCGCGCGCGACAGCGGAATCGCCTCGCCGTGAACCGTCACATCGTTTTTTCCGACCATCGTCACGAAGCCCAGATTGGCGATATAGGAATGCGAGCTTCGGCTGAATTCCGCGCCCAACTGTTCCTCTGCCTCCTGCAGGGACGAGCGGACGGGGAATTCGCCCTGCGCCGTATGATAAATGACATGGTGATTGCTGCCCTCGGCATAGTAAATCTCGTTTTTCTCCAAGAACAGGATGTTGTCTTTCGTTTTCAGGCAAATTTTCGACTGCCGGTACTCCACCCGCTTGAACGCCTTGTTCAGCTTCACAGTCAGCCCCGGCAGCGTCACCGGCTTGACCAGAAAGCCGATGGCGTCCACCTCATAGCCGCGGATGGCGCACTGGCTGAGGCGCGTGGTGAAAATCAGGATAGCGTCCGGGTGACTCCGCCGCAGCTGCTCCGCCGTCGAAAGGCCGTCCATGCCCGGCATGTCAATGTCCATCAGCACAATGTCCGGATGCTCGCACCCCACGAGGAACGACGCCCCGTCCGGGTAGAACACCAGCTGCGCCATGCGTCCCGTTTCCGCCAGATACTGCGCCACCAAGTTCTGCATATACTGGCGCGTCTCCAATTCATCATCCACAATGGCGATGGTCATAGGCTGCCCTCCGATTGTTTGGTTATTCTATTATAATAAACTGTGCAGCGGATGTAAAGGGGCGGAGCGGGATAGAAAAATGCCGTTTGGCTGCAAGTCATATCCCACCCTTAGTTTTTCCACAAAGTTTTGCGTTTTATGGAAGAATCAGGTGCGCTTATTCGTGACGGAGGTGCTTTTTTTCTCCCCTGCAAGCAGGATTTCCCTGCTTCTGCGCGAATTTCTTCTACAATAGATAAGGAGGTACGCCCATGAAACGCTTCTTCCTCGTGCTGACCTTCCTGACCCTCTGCCTCATGCTGTGCGCAAGTGCTTCCGCGGACAGTGCGCCGATGCAGCTGATGCGCATGAACCCGCTTGCGTTCAGCAAGCAGCCCACCCGCATTGAGAGCGTGACCCCGACCCCCGACGGCAGCTTCGTCATCATCTACTTTGCGGACAGCGACACCTACTTTGCGGACAGCGACACCGCCGGAATGCAGGAAATGCGGCTGGAACTGTTCGATGCGGCGGGTGCGTCCCTGCTGTCCGCCGCGCTGGGGGATGTCAATCTGCTGGAGGAGGGTGCGCCGTATCCGCGCGGACAGGTGATTTTGGAGAAAAACCGCTTCGTGTGCGAATATTACCCGGACATTACGACGATGGAAGTCTACAAGCAGCGCATCTACCGCTACACGGGGAAGCAGGTGCAGAAGCCGACGACGAAGAAGCTGAAATTCGGCGCGGCGTGCTATGCCGAGCGTGTCGGGGATTACATGTTCCGTATGCAGGCACATTCGGAGGACGAAAGCGACGCTTCGCCCTACCGCACGGTGAAAATCTCGCATATTGCCAGCGGGAAGCAGAAGACGCTGTATCTGTACGACTGGTCGTTCTGCGCCTTCCCTGATGCAGACGGGAATCTGCTGTTTGCCCAGCAGAACGAGCGCGGGAATCTGGAAATCCGCCAGTATAGCGCGTCGATGCAGGAGACGATTGTCGAGCTGGACAGCGGCTATTTCGACGACAACCTTTCCTATGTTTCTTCCGCCGCCTGCATCGAATCAACAGCATATCTGCTGATTTCGCAAGGGTTCTCAAAATACACTTTGCTGACTTACGACCGAGAGGCACAAAAAATCACCGACAGCCGGGCATTCTCCGCAGCAGAGGACGGCTATTTTATTGCCGACTTCAAAACCGCAGGTTCTTCCCTGCTGTCGGTGGATGCCCATTGGAATGTCCCCTTGCAGCGGCGTGAGCTGCACATCTATCTGTTAGGCAGTGATTGGACGCGCACCGCCCTGCCCTTGCAGCACGATTTCTGCTTATACGTCTATGCGGCACAGGAAAGCATCACGACCGTCGAGGCAGACGGCAGCACCTACTTCCTCTGCCAATACGTTCTTCACACTTCCGGCATATCCTCCGACGAAATGTAACGCAGCAACGTCACCAGCTTGTCCCGCTGCATTTGCTCCACGCTTTCCACCGACCATCCTCCTTCCTTATCAGGGAGATACCAAATCTGCCAGTACGTCCCGTCGGACGCGCAATGCTCCGTAACCAGCCCGCGCCCCGAAAACATGAACTCTTGTTCGTTTGCATCCAGCATCAGCACCTCTTGATATGTATGCGTACCCTCCGCCAGCGCTGCGAAATCCGCCGCATCCCGGCGCGCCGTCAGCAGCACAAGCATCGTCATCGTGCCATCGTCCAGGGCGTAGAACACGAACAGGCGGCTGCCGTCCGCGAGCGAATAGACCAGATACGGATAATCTTCCGCATCCTCCGCCGAAGCCCCTGCATTCGGGAAACATTCGCGAAGCGCGGCGATGTTCTTCTTCTCGTCCGGCAGCTGCTTCAAATCGACTTGCTGAACGGCTTCGTGCGCGCTGACTTCCGCCATTTCCGCCGCATCGGGCGCGAAGTAGATCAGCAGTTCATCCAGCGTATAGGGCACATCGGCGTCTTCCTGCGCCATCACATACGCCAGATACGCCGTCTTCAACCCGTCCTCCTGCCCCTTCACGCCATCGTAGACCGTCAGATACAGGTCGGTGAAGACGTTCGGGCAGTCCCTCTGCCAGCAGACGACGTAACCGTCCGCCGTGATTTTCGCATGGATTTCCGCGCCGCTGCCGACATCCACCACGCCGGGAATTTCCGCCGCAGCCGTGCTGCTCACCACATCGTAGACGTGAAAGAGCGTATCCTCCGTCGGGATTGTCCCCGCGAGCAACTGCCGCTCACTATCAAGAATAACGTAATCCTGCACCAGCAACTGCTGTGTTTCCGGGTCAGTGACGAACGTCGCAACAAGCGTCTGTCCGTCCCGCTTCCAAATGCCGACGGTATAGTTGAGCAGCTTTTCGGGGCTTCCCCACTGCGCGGTGATTTCGTCCTGCGGCACGCCCGTCACCGCAAAGGCGCAGCAGGACAGTCCCAGCGCCAGCAGGAGGAGGAGGGAGAGAAGTTTCCTCATGGCACAACATGCTCCTTTCGTTTTTCGCGCCGCAAGCCTTTCGACTTACGCCGTTTCGGTCGCCGATGCAAACAAAAACACCTGAAATTTCTTGCCGGATTGGCTTTCTGCAATCATTTCGTCGCTGTAAACAGGCTTTTCGCCCACCCATACCTGATGGAAGCGCAGCGTAATGCCTTCTTTCACGTTGATTTCCACATACAGGCGAAAGTTCCCGTCGGGGTACGTCATGCTGAGTTTCTCATAGAGATTTTTTCCCACTGCAAGTGCAAGTTCTTTGAGCATAGCAAGCTCCGAATGCTTGATTTTGCCCGTATACAGGTGAAAGTGGTTGCAGAACGATTCGTATGCCGTGCACCCGGATGCAATGCACGCATCGGGAATCACCTTCGGTGCTCCCGTCATGCTCAATTCGTTCTCTTCGGCGGCGCGAATCAAGATGGCATCCTTGCAGCGAACCTGCTGGAATCGCATGGTCAGCAATGACGGCAACTCGCGCAGCATTCCTTGAATCTCTTTGCGCATACATCCTCCTTTCGATTCCATTTTTTCGCCCTCCCCTGCCTATTTCCCTGCTGATTCCCCATGCTGGCAGAAAAATTTACAATTTGCAGGGAAATTCTCCGCCACGCAAAAAAGCAGCCCTCCGGATCTTCATCCAAGAGGGCTGCCAATGCGCAATGCATCAGGCTTCCTGCTGCTTTTCGCGGAAAATTGCTCGGAAAATCAGGCGCACAAGCGGGCCGCAATAAAACATCTGGTAGCAGATTGCCATCGGGAAATTCATCGCCCATGTCTGCACCCATGTTGCAAACGTCTTTGTATCCTTAAACAGAATGGTCGCGACCAAGCTCATCAGCGGGCACATGATGCAGCAGATGCAGATAGAAATGGCATAGGTGATGAACTGCGGTCTATCCGTCGGCCGCATGACCGTAAACGCCAGCCTCCTTGCAATTTTCCCGACGGCAAAAAACTCCAGTACAAAGGCAACAGGCACCATAATGGGCAGTTCATAGAGCGCAAGCAGGAAACTTTCAGCAGTTAGTCCGCCTGTCGCCAGCGCAACATTGTAAACCACCATGCCATAGACCATGATGGTCGCCATGATAGCAGTCAGCACAACATCCTGAAACTTGTTCTTGGGCATAAAAAAAGACCTCCCTAAAATGATAGCAAATCAGCAGACGATGTGTTGTTCGTTATCATCCCATAGGAGTGTGCGTTTCCAATATTAACCACTATTCTGTTTGCAGATTGATTATATCACATTTTCTTTTTCTTTTCAAGCCTCCACGCAAATTTCCCCTGCACATAAAAAGCAGCCCTCCGGATTTTCATCCAAGAGGGCTGCCCATTTTATCAGCTTACTTCGCCGCGTTTGCCGCCGCGAATTTCGCCTTCTGCCGCTTGTTGCAGCGCACCGTGCGCACAATCGCCAGCACCAGCCAGACACCCACGAGGGTGAATGCGCCGATGTTAATCCAGTGCAGGTATTCCTGCCAAATCGGGGGATTGTAGCCGATGACCTCCGCGTTCATGGCATTGGAGTTCACCAGCGCGTACATCACATCCTTCACCGCGCGCATCAGCACAATCGCGTCGCCCGCGTCGGAGGTGTCACAGTCCGTCCACATGGCGCTCTGCTGCGTCGCAAGATCAAGGCTGCCGCCGGCATAGAACATCATGCGCGGAATCATGTACTGCGGAATGGTGTTGAAGTCGCAGATAACCAGCCCGTTGAAGCCCCATTCGTTGCGCAGGATTTCGGTCAGCAGACGGTAGTCGCCGCCCGTCCAGCGCGTTCCGATGCGGTTGAAGGAGGTCATGATACCGCGGGTTTCGCCCAGCTTGACGGTATACTCAAACGGCTTCAGGTAGATTTCGCGCAGCGCCTGCTCGCTCAGCCAGCTCAGGTCGCCGCCGATGGAGCGGTGCGTTTCCTGCTCATTCGCGACAAAGTGCTTGACCGTCGGCAGCACGCCGCGGCTCTGGATGCCCTGCACTTCCGCCGCGCCCATCATGCCGGAAATGAACGGGTCTTCGGAGAAATACTCCGAGCAGCGACCGCCGAAGGGGCTGCGGTGGATATTGACGCCGGGCGCGTAAATGCTGGAATATGGCTGACCCGTCGCCTTATCGCCAATGGTGCCTTCTTCGCCGATTGCTTCGCCCAGTTCGTTCATCAGGTTGATGTTCCAAGTGGACGCCATCACGGGTTCGGAGACATACTGGCAAGTGCCGTTGACCTGCTCTTTGCTCATGAAGCAGGTGAAGCCCGACGGGCCGTCGCCGTGAATGGTCGCCGGCAGACCGACGCTCTCCATCGCCAAGGTGTGGTATGCGCCGTTGTTGATGAGGGCAATCATCTCTTCCTCGTCGCAGCCCATCATCAGTTCTTCCCAGCGTTCGTCATCGTAGGAGACAACCGGCTCATAGCCTTCCGCTTCCGCAGAGGGCAGCAGGTCGCGCAGGGTCAGTGTGGGTTCTTCGCCGAACCACGGGTATTCTTCCGAATCAAAATCAGTCGGATTATTGTGTTCTTCGCTGCGGATTTCCTCATACAGGCGATCCGTGCCCGCGTGCTGCTGCGCGGTCTGCGGCGTGGGCCAAGTGCCCTCCCAGTCCGCGCGGCTGAGCATGGTGTCCAGCTGCCAGTCGCTGTCGAGGAAGTTCTCGGAATCGGTGTAGCGGTTGACGACTTCACTGTCCGTCGTCGGGTCGGTGCCAATCTGCACATCCGCCGCCAGATTCAGCGCAATCGCCTTTTCGGATTCATGCGCGTTGCGGGAGACATACAGCGTGTACTCGCCCGCTTCCAGTTCATAGCCGCTGAAACCGTTGCTGTTTGCGTCGCGGTAATCGTAGCTCGCCGCGGAATACGGGTCAAAGCTGACCGTCACCGTCTCGCTCTCGCCGGGCTGAAGGAGCTTCGTCTTTGCAAAGCCGACAAGTACCTTGTGCGCCTTCTCGATGCCGCCCAGCGTGTAGGGCGCGGAGGCGTACAGCTGCACCACTTCCTTGCCCGCGATGCTGCCCGTGTTCTTCACTGTCACCGGCACGGTGATGGTCGTGCCAAGTTCGATTTCGCTTGCGGAGGCGTCGCCCACCGTCCAGTCGAACGCCGTGTAGCTCAAGCCGTAGCCGAAGGGATAGACGACGTTGGCATTGTACCAGTCCTCGCCGTCGGTTTCGCCGCGCGTCTCATAGTAGCGATAGCCGACGTAAATGCCTTCTTCGTAGTCCACGGAGTAGTACATGCCGCCGTCATACTTGTCGGTCGTGTCCGGCAGGCAGCCCGTGCCGAAGTTTACGAAGGACGGATTCTTGGTGAAGTCCGCCGCCCATGTGTCCACCAGACGGCCGGAGGGGTTCACGTCGCCGTTCAGAATTTCCCCCAGCGCGGTGATGCCGTTCGAGCCTGTGAAGCCAATCCACACCGCCGCATCAATCTTATCCGCAAAGGCGGCGTAGGCACTGTCTTTGAGGAATGTCGCTTCAAAGCTGGAGGGCGTGTTGAACACAACGACAACGCGCTTGAACGTGCCGTCGGTGACAGCGGTCAGCAGATCAATTTCGTTCTGGTCAAGCTCCAGATAGTGGCTGTCCGGAGACACAGCGCTTTCACTGTCGCCCTGATAGCGGGGCAGGTCAAAGCCCTCGCCGCCAATGCGGGTGATAACGACCAGCGCCGCGTCGGAATAATCCGCATAGCTGTTCTTCACCGCGTCGGTGTACTTGCTCTGGGGCGTTTCAGCGGTTGCAATCTTCTGATTGTCGCCGTTGTCAAGGTCGCTGGAGTTCGCGGTGCGCACCGGGCCGGACTGGCTGCTCTCATAGAAGCGCTTCAGCGTCGGATTGGTGACGAAACCCGCGTCGTTCAGGCTCTCATACAAGTTCTTGTTATTGCTCGTATCGAAGCCGCCCGAACCGGAGCCGCCATAGGATAGGTTCACACTGTTCTTGCTGAACACGGAAATCCTCGCGCCCTTGTTCATGGGCAGCGCAGCGTTCTCGTTCTTCAGCAGCACAAAGCCTTCTTCTGCCAGCTTCAGGTTAACTTCCTGCGCATTCGCAAAGGCTTCTGCCTTGTTCGTTGCCTTCTGTGTGGGGTACACAGAGGTCACTTCGTCACTGTAAATCGGGCGCTGGCTGCCGAACAGCGTGTCCATCAAGCCGCCGAGTTCACCCGCGCTCAGTTTGAAGTCGATTGCTTCCCCAATCGCCGCCATCGGCTTGTCCAGCAGGCTGTTCATGTTGCCCGGCAGACCGACGACCAGATAGTTGCCAACGCAGTCCGCCAGCAGCACGATAACCGTCACAATAGCCCAGACGACCAGTGCTTTGCTCTTTTTCGGACGATTCTTCTTTGCCATAGGTTCGTCTCCTTATTTTGCAGAAATGGCGGTGTATGCGGCGGAGTTTGCCGCATACACCGCTGCTTGAAGAGGAGCAGAGGGGAAACAGGGAGCCCCCCTTGCTTATGGATTACTTCTGGTAGTTGCCTGTCGCCGGTTCGTTGTGGTTCTCGTCCCAAATCAGCACAGCTTCCGTCGTCACCTTCACGCAGTCCACAATCGGGGCATACGCCTTGAAGGTCGTGCCGTCCACCTCATTGGTGTTGTTCGTCATCAGCTGAATCAGGTTCGCGCCCTTGTTCAGGTGCACGCCCTTGATGGAAATCAGGTCGGCACACTGCGGCATACTGCTCTGCGTCGCCTCGATGGTCACGCGCGGATAGCTCTTCGCTTCGCCGTTGACAATCACCTGATAGTCATTGCCGTCATAGGACATGGTAACAATTTCGCCCGTGATGCTCACGTCGATGGTCGCGTCATCCACATCCATATCGGACGCGATGTAGAACTCCAGCGAGATGCCGCTGGCGTAGAGGTAGCCGACCATGCGGTTGCCGCTCGCGCCGACGGACTCGTTGTAGATAATCATGCTTTCTTCCTGCGCAGAACCGGAGTAGCTGGGGCCAATCTTGCCGGTCAGGTCGGTATCCTCCGCCTCAAAAACATAGGTGTTCTGACCGGACACGGTTTTTTTCCACGCTGCCTTGATGGTGGTGTCAGCCATAATCGGCTGGGAGAAGTCGAAGTCGCTGCCGTTTTCGTCCACCCACTTGTCGAAGGCATAGCCCGTGCGCTCGGGGTTAGCGACAGGCTGCTTGACCTGCGTGCCGACTTCAACGGGGTAGGAATACTGGTTCAGGAGAACGCCATAGTAATCATAATCAAACGTCACGGTGACAAAATCCGCGCCAACCTTCTTCCAGAAGGCATACACGGTCGTGTCGCCCGTCACGGGAGCTGCGAAATCATAGGTGTGCGTGTAGTCCGCATCGGCGTACCACGCGACGAACTCATAGCCGTCGCGCGCGGGCGCAGCAGGCTCACTGGCGGTGCCGCCCTTGGAAACTTCCTGCGTGGATGCAGCGGGCGCGCCGTCGTAGTTCAGGTCAAAGTTCACGGCGCACATGCCCGCAACAACCTCAATCTTGAACACGACGCGCTTTTTGCCGACCGTCGCGGTCACATTCTTGGTGTTCGCGGTCTTCATCGTGGGTTTGGACAGCTTGACGCCGCTGTCCGTCATGGCGACGATTTCCGTCGTGCCATCGTCGTAGGTAACTTTCAGCGTGCCGCCCTCGGCAGAAAACTCTTCGCCGATGACGTACACCGTCTTGTTGGGCATGGTTTCGACCTCGACGGAGGTCACTTTCTTATCATCCGCCAGCGCCGAGCCTACCTGCGCCAAGAGGCAGACAGACAGCACCACAGCAAGGCACAGAGAACCGAATTTCTTCAGCCAGTTCATTTTTTTCTCTCCTAATTGTAGATAGTAGGCTTGGCAAAAAAGCCAGCCGCCAGACCGCCGACGCGCAGCGTTCGACAGCCCGGCGGCTTTTGCCCCACCCCCGCGCCTGCGCCGCAAGAGGATGCAGCGTCAGGCGCGGAGCAGACGTTTGTTCACAAACCGTGAGGATTCATACTAATTCGATTCTAAAACATGGCATCGAGCATAGCAGATTTTTCGTTCTGGCAAAGCTGAGTGAAGCGAGGCGTACTGGAGGTACGCGCGAGCGGAACGAAGCAATGCCGGGGCGGAAAAGATGCTGTGCGAATGACATGCTTTAGATGAAAATTAGTATCAGAAGAATTACTCGCCGATGGTCAGCGTGAAGGTACGGGTGACTTCCGTCGCCGTGGGAGAGCCCACATGCACGTTGTTCGGGAAGCGAGCGCCGAAGCCGCGAACCAGCGGGATCTGCAGCGTCACCGTGATTTCCACTTCGCCCGCCTTGGTCGGCGTGCCGGTGATGGCCAGCGCGGAGTTGTAATCATAGGTGATGCCCTGATAGGCGGTGACAGGCGCCATGACCTTTTCCGCCGTCAGACCGTATTCCGCCAGCTTCGCAGCATCCTCATCGGAAACGCGGAACTCGTAGAGATACGCCTGATAGTAGTTGCCCGCTTCGACATCCGCCGTTTCAAGGTAACGGGCGTCAGTCGCTTCGATGTCCGCGAACGCCAGCGCGCCCAGACCATCGTAGTTGTTGCCCTGCACCTGAGAAGCGTCCTTCCAGTACCAGTTCTGGATACGGAGGGTGCCGCCGACGCTGTCGCCCGTGCCCGGCAGAATCGTCTTGCCGCCGAAGCCCTGCATTTCGCCCTGCGCAACCGGTGTGCCGTCGGTGTGCTTGACCGTGCTGACGAAGCGCGGGTTGACCTTGACGAGGCTCTCATACGCATAGTAGGGAGCATCCACCGTCACGTTCGCCGCTTCGCCCACCTTGAGGGAAGTGGTGCTGACGTGCAGCGCGTCCACCACGCGGATAACCGCCTGTGCGCCGAGGGTGATATATCCGTCGATGCCGTTCAGCTTGATGTCAATCGTCCATTCGCCTTCCGCCAGAGAACCGTCGGACGTGACAACGCCCGCGTCGCTCATCGTGAAGCCTTCGGGCAGCTGCGCGCCGTCCGCCAGGGTGATGGTCGCGATGTCCACGTCGCCGAAGGAAATCGGCAGAGACTGCGCGGCATAGCTGTCGAATTCGAGGACACAGGGTTCAAAGCCGATGTAGCCATTGTGCACCGCGCTGCTGTTGGCGTAGTTCCACAGGATTTCCTGCGCACTGCGGCGAACCGCGGCGTAGTGGGTCTGGGAAAGGAACGTGCCTTCCGCGCCGTCGCTGACGCGGACACAGTTGCCATCCGCATCCCAAGCGCCGATTTCCAGACCGATGTCCGGCAGCGTCGTGCCAGCGCCCAGCACCTGATTGTCGCCCTGACGCACCATCAGGTCCAGCGGGCAGTATGTGCCCTGCCATGCGTCGGTTTCAAAGATGGCGCGGTTCGACCACTCGTTGCGAACCAGCTTGTGCATCGCAAGGTTCAGCTGGCTGTTGACCAGACCGATACGGTTGAAGGAGCTCATCACGCCCGTAGAGCGACCGACTTTAAGCGCGTACTCGAAGGGCTTGGCGTAGATTTCACGGATAACCTGTTCGGTCGCCCAAGTGGACACGCCGCCGTTCAGGTCACGGTAGGATTCCTGATCGTTGAGCACCATGTGCTTGATATGGCAGGTGACGCCCTTGGAGGTCACGCCCGCAACGACTGCCGCCGCGAACTTGCCGCCGTGCACGCCATCCTGGCTGTAATACTCAACGTTGCGGCCGGAGAGCGGGCTGCGGTGAATGTTCATCGCGTTGCCCTGCCAGTAGGAGCAGCCCTTGAAGAGCGCTTCGTTGCCCATCATGATGCCGACTTCTTCCGCGAGGTCGAGGTTGAAGGTAGCCGCCAGAATCGGGGGGCAAGCCCAGAGCGTGCCGCCAGAGAGCTGCAGAGGCGTTTCGTTCACGCCCGCGCCTACAACATCCACCGCGTCAATGGCTTTCACGCCGCCGCCGTTGTTGACGAGGCTCGCCATTTCTTCCCACGTCAGCTGGTTCATGAATGCTTCCCACTTCTGGGAACCTTCGTCGTCGCCCTGCACAACTTCGCCGTCTTCAATCTTCAGGCTGAAGTCGATGCCCGCCATGTCCATAATGGAGATGGGCGCCTTTTCGCCTTCAGTGCGAGTCGCCGCCTGCGTCCAAGTGGACGGGATGCCATCCTCATTCACGAACCAGTCTTCATAGCCCTGATCCATGTAGGAGCGGTAAGAATACTGACCGTCCAGCGTCGCCAGCGTGTCATCAGAAATTTCACGATTCGTCTTGGACGCCGGTGCGGGCTGAGTCAGACCCGTCGCGCGGCTGATCATGCCGGAAAGCAGCGAGTCGTTGACGGAGGTGAAATCATCGACAAACAGGGATTCAATCTCGTTGCCGGTGATGTAGTCGGTGGTGCAGTTCATCCCCGCCGCCACGGTGTAGATTTCGGACAGCTTCACATCGTGCGAGTTGCTGCGCGCGGTGATGACGTAGTTGCCCGCTTCCAGCTCATAGCCGGTGTAGCCATTGGCGTTGGCGTCATTCCAGTCGTAGCTCGCCATGTCCTGCGCAACCCAGTCAACGGTCACCGTCTGAGACTGACCGGGCTGAAGCAGGTCGGTCTTGGCAAAGCCGACGAGGTTCGCGCTCGCCTTTTCAATGCCGCCCTTGGTGTACGGCGGATTGGTGTACACCTGCACAACTTCCTTGCCTGCCACGTCGCCGGTGTTGGTGACCTTCACCTGCATGGACAGCTTCTGGAAGGGGTCGGTAATCGCGGTATCCGCCGCGGGCATCAGTTCCCAGTCAAAGGTCGTGTAGCTCAGACCGTAACCATACGGATACAGCACCTGAGAATCGTACCATTCGTCACCGGAGCCGGGGTTTTCGGCGTTCATGTCGTCCGCCGCCGTCTCGTAGTACTTATAGCCAACATAGATGCCTTCGCGGTACTCAATGGTGGCGTACTTGGTCGCTTCGCCATTGTGATAGAAGAAAGCATCCATCGTGTCGCCGTTTTCATCAACGTTCTGCGTCTGGTTGCCGAAGTTGGTGAAGGACGGGCCCTTGGTGAAGTCGCGTTCCCAAACTTCCACAGTGTGGCCGCTGGGATTGACTTCGCCGGAAATCAGCTTGCCAATCGCCTCGATGGCATTGTTGCCCGTGTTGCCGACCCAGAAAATCGCGTCCACGCCGTATTCGCTGGTCGCCTTGGGTTCAGCCAGTTCGGGAATCTGCAGGATGTTGGAGGAGTTAATCAGAACGATAATCGGCTTGTTCGGATAATGCTCCTTGACGTGCTTGACCAGCGCCTTCTCGTTGTCGTCCAGCATCAGCTCATGGTCGCTGGGGTTGCTGTGGTCAGTCACGTTGCTGACCAGCTTGTCGCCGCCCTCAGAGCCCGTGCGGGAGAAAACGATAATCGCCGCGTCGCCATAGCCATTGTAGGAGCTGATGGTTGCCGCTGAATAGTAGTTCATCGGCAGTTCATTGCTGGTCGTACCGAGCGTCTTGTGCTTGGTGTAGAGATCAACCAGCTTCGCATTCACGCGGTAGCCGGCTTTCTCCATCGCCATTTGCAGGGTGCTTTCGGCAATGCCGTTCGCGCCGGTGGAGCCGCCTGCGGAGCCGCTGGTGGACGCAATCAGCGACACGGAGTGCATACCGAACAGGGACACCTTGCCGCCCTTTGCCAGCGGCAGGACATTGTTCTCGTTCTTCAGCAGCACGAAACCTTCGCTTGCCACTTCAATCGCGAGATCCTTGGCAATCTGCTGTTCTTCTTCCAGCGTCATATAGTCGGTGTAATACCGGGCGTTCGTTCCGGCGAACCCGTAGGTATTGCCGGTCGGCGTTACGGTTTCTGCCGCCGCGAACGTAGCCGTCAGCCCAACGACTGCGCTCAGCGCCAGCGCCATCAGCCGATGGCTCTTTTTGCTCTGGAACACGATGTTTGTCCTCCTCATTGATTCGTGTTGAAAAACATGGCATCTCTTCCGCTTTGAGACGGAAGAGAAGAGAAAAGAAACGTGAATGCTGCCCTCCTTCTTCGGGAAATTCCCATGATCCTCTATGTGAGCGTCCTTCGGCAGGGGATTCCGTCGGACGACTCATTGCGTTTTTGTTGGATTCGTTTGTTTTGATGCCGTTTCCGACATCCGCAAGGATAGTATACATGCTTTGTGAACAAATTGTGATTGAGCCACTTTTTCTGCGTTTTTTGCAACTTTATTTGCATCGGCGTTACCGGAGCATACAAAAAGCGCCCGACTTTCGCCGAGCGCAAAGGAATTGCGAATCAATCATGTCGGGATTGGCAGCATAATCGACAATCGAAATATGCCGTTTTCGGCGCTGATTTTCAGGTCGCCGCCGTACTTCTCCGTCAGCGTCTTGATGGAGCGTGTGCCGAAGCCGTGGTATTCCTTGTTCTCCTTGCTCGTCTGCGGCAGCCCGTCCACAAAGCGGATTTCGCCCGCATAGTAGTTCTGGCTGTCAATCAGCAGCAAATCACCCGTCGTGCCGATGGTCAGGGAGATGATGCGTTTCTCCTCCTCCGTCACGGTCTTTGTCGCCTCAATCGCGTTGTCAAGGATGTTGCCGAACAGGGCGTAAATGTCGCTGTCCTCCATGAAGCCGATGCGCCGCCCGTCCGCCAGACACGTCATCGTGATGCCCAAATTCGTGCACGCCAGCATCTTGCCGCTCAGCGCCACGTCCAGCGCGGCATTCTGCGTGTGCGGCGCCGCATCGTAGATGTTGACCAGCTGACCGATTTTTTTCAGTTCTTCCTGATAGCCTGCATCGCCCAGCGCGGCAATTTGGTGGCGGATATCGTGGCATTTGAGGTTGATGGCGTCGTGAATCTGCCGCTCCTGTTCATAGCGCCGCTGCTCGCTGTACAGCATCTGTGCCGCGACATCCGCCTTGCGTTCGTTTTCCGTTTCCCGCAGATGGCTCATGCAGACGACGATCGTCAGCAGGGAGAACACGGCGCTCATGATGTTGTGGCAGTTGCTCAGTTCGCGGTTGCCCGACGGGGTAACGCGGTACAGCGTCAAGTCCAGCACGACCGAAATCGCCACCACGCCCACGCCCATAAACAGCATCATGCAGCTGCTCATGTTCGAGAAGTCCATAACCGTCCGCTGACGCCGCTTTCCCACCAGAATTCGATAGTAGCTATACAGTGCTATCGCCATCAGCGCCAGCAGACAGCTTCTATCCAGCAGCACCGGGAAATTCGGCAGCGAATAGCGTGGAATATGGATGATTCTTTCGCACATATTCTGAATCGAATACGCCACTGTGACCGCATACAGCGCTTGACAGAAATTTGCCCGGCTGCAAAAGGGAACGGACAGCATGAACAGCACAAACGCTGTTATATAGCGAATTATGCCCATTCTTGTGCCCTGCATGTTCATCCCCACATACGGGCGGGTGCCATACATCCAGCAGAATGCCAACAGAAGCGTCAGCGCGACGCGCAGGTAGAAGTGCTTGCGCTTCTCCAAGCAAGATGCCGAAATTGCGCAGCCCGTACCGACGGAGAGGATAAACGGCAAATCGTCACGCACGGTGTCTACGAGGCATTCCCATGTCAGCATATGATTCTCCCTCCTTACTCCGCCATGCCCGCAAGGTGCAGCGCGGACAGGAACTCCTTGCGCCTGCCGCGGCTGATGGGGAAGGTATGCCCTGCCACCGTCGTGTCATTGCTGCCCACATGCGTCACGAAGCGCAGGTTGACAATCGTCTGATTGTTGACACGGAAAAATACATCCGGAAGGGCATCCTCCACCGCTTTCAGCGTGCCATACGACCGCATAATCCCCGATGCGGTGACAAATTGAATATGATGGTCATAGATTTCAACATAGTGCAGCTCATTCGGACGCAGGCGCGTCGTTGTGCCGCCGCTTTGGATGACGACTTCCTCTTCCGATTCTACCATGCAGCGGTTCAGGATGCGCGGAAGCTTCAAGTCCAGCGCAGCGGCGGTAATGGGCTTCAGGATATAATCCGTCGCCTCAACCTCGTAGCTTTCCACCGCATACTGCGCCAAGCTCGTCAGGAACACCAGCACCACCGTGTGATCCATTTCCCGCAGCTCGTGCGCCGCCATCATCCCGTTCAGCCCCGGCATCCGAATATCCAGAAACACCAGCTCATACTGGTGCTGGTACGAATCCAGAAACGTATTGGCATTCGCAATCCATGTAATGGCAAAGCGTTTGCCATTCTTCTGCGCATACGACTCCAGCAGGGCAGTCAGCCGCTTCGCGTCGCTTTCGTGATCTTCCACAATGGCAATTCTCAGCATCTGCTCGCCCCTTTTCGCCGGAGGATAATTCCTCGTGATTTGGTACTATTATACCAGATTTTTTGCCAAAATCAAGGCAGGTTTCAACAAGGCGATGGACGAATGCAGGGATTTCATGTCACCCGATTCGCGGAGGAGGGCACAAAAAAGCGGCGCGCGTCCATTTTGGGGGATGTGCGCCGTCGGGGTGTGATGTTGCTTATTCATCCTCCGGCATATCCGTATCTTCGCAGAAAAGAACCGTTACATTCTTTTTCTGCATCACATATTCTGCGTTGCCCAAATAGCGGTCAGCGTCCGCATCAAAGGGCAGTGTAATGCGGTATTCTGCATCATCATCACCCGTGCTGAAATATTCGCTTCCAATGTATTGGGGCAAACTCCACGCATGGAAAGTCAGCTCCGTCACTGGCGTTCCCCAGAAGAGTTGGTCGCCAATGAACACAATCTTTTCCGGGAAAACGAATTGGTGCAGCGGCATATAGGAAAACGCCGCTTCACCGATGAGATACACCGAATCCGGCAGCCGGATCTGCTGCAAGGCATAGCATTCGCTGAAGCAGAAGTCATCCACAATGAGCAGCTCGCTGTTCGCGCCAAATTCTACTTCCGCAAGATTCGAGCGCCCAGAACGCATACGCGCCCAGTATCTTGCAGGAATCCGGCACAACGACCTTTTCCAGCGAATCATTGTCCATAAAGGCAAAGTCCCAGACATAGCCGATGCCGTCCGGAATCACGAAGCAGGCATCGGTGCGCTCCTTCGGGTACAGCAGCAGAATGTCACGCCCATACAGCACGCCGTCCACGCAGGTCAGCTCGTCCTCCGTCAGCCCAAACGGAAGCTCCTGATACTCTTTGTAATATTCCGTGAGCAAGTCCGATATTTCCGGCGATTCCGCCTGTGCGGGCAAGGCGGACATCAGCAGGAAAAGCGCGGTGAACAGGGAAATCAACTTTTTCATATGGGGGAATCACCTCCAAATCGTTGTGTGCGGGGGATTTGTGCCGTGCCGCGCTTATTCGTCGCTCCAGACGCGCAGCACTTGCAGGTTTTTCGCATCAACGGCAATGTTCCAGCCGCCGAGTGTCATGTCACCGTCCTCGTCGAAGCCTGCATAATACACAAGCCACACATCCGCTTCTGAATCGTACTGCACAAGAAATGGAAGATACTGCCTGTTCTCTCGCTGATACGCCCGGACTGCAATGTCTGCAACCGCAAGCACCTCTTCCGATGTCGGATGAATCTTGCGCACGAAGAGATTTCTGCCGCGCTTTTCGAGCAGCGTGTTCCATGCGCCCGGCGCATCCTCGATGGTCAGATCCATAAAACCGCCCCTTTGGGGCTGATAGTAACCTGTTACCCCGTCTTCTGTCTGAACTTCAAAGCAGCCGTCGATTCTGGATTCTTTCACACTCACGAAGCTCGTTTCCTGCACATTGCCTTCCGCATCAACGAAGAAAACATGCCCGTCGCGGACGAATCCCGAATATCCGCCGGAAAACTCGGTGCAGTAGTCCGCCCATTCATCCAGCAGCATCTCTCCGCTCGGAATATGCAGCAGATTCACGCGCATGGTATCCTCATCCGCCGCCACCCAGACGACATCGTCCGCCACACCGCCCATCCAAAGCCACTGCATTTCCGTCACCACCGCGCCGGACTGATCTAACAGCCCGTAGTTCCCGTCTTCCCACGATTCCGCAATGACGATGTAATCGCCGCTTGTGTACATCATCGGATATTCCGCCACGAACGCGCGCTTCTGCCAATCGTAGAGGTAGAACGAATCCGTCTCGTCGCTGTACACAATCGCGAATTTGCCCACCACCTCAATGGATGCAAACGCGGGCGGCAGAAGCGTTTCGCCGTCTACGGACTGCAAGCCCATGTAGTCCTCTTCCCCAAGGTTGGGGCGGAATACGGTGATGGTCGTCACTTCGGGCACGGCGGGGGATTCCGCCAGCACCGCCGGGGCTGCGCATGAGACGGACAGAGCTGCCGTCAACAATACCGCTAAGAAAATACGCTTCGCTTTCATATTGTTTCTCCCTCTTACATCAGCCCAGCAAACCAGTCATCCATTCGCCACGCCCTCACTCCACCCGGTCGAGTTCTTCCAGCATGTCCTCCAGCAAATCTTCCGCCGCCGTATCCGTCCAGTTTTTGCCGTTCGGGAAGACGCGAATCGTGGCGTCCGGGTGCGCTTCCAGCAGGTCGCAGAAGTCATGCACGTCCATCTTGAAGAACGGCTTGTCCGTGCAGACGGCGGCGGCGAACATTTCCTCCGGCCATACGGAAATCACGCCCTCGTCCGGCAGCGACTGATTCGGGTCGCAGTCCAGCCAGACCGATTCCCAATCCGCCACGGTCACAGCGAAACTCTTGTAGCGCTTGTGCGGGGCGGCGTTCATCAGGCCGTCGAACTTGTTGTTGCAGAGGCTTTGTTCTTTGGGGTTCTGCTTGCTCATGGGGTGTCCTCCTTCAATTATTCGTCTTGTTTTTTTGCTTCCAGCAGTTTCCTGCCATTGTCCCGATACCACGTCATCGCATCATCAAAATACGACTGCACAGCCTGATCCATATTATTCTTCTGCAAGTTCCATTCCCCCACCTCCAAGCGAATTTGCAGCCGCTGTTCATCGGTCAGGCGGTAAAACCAGACATAATCAAGCTGCGCCGCGTGGGGGATAAATTCAAACAGCATACTGTCCGGATAGCGCTCCTTTGCTTCCTCAAAAAGCGTTTTCTTCCACTGCTCCACATTCTCCTGCGTGATTTCCCTGCCAAAGATATAGTAGAATGTCGCCCACGCATTAACATAATAGCAAATCTGCCACAAAAACCGCTTTTTCGCGCGATACTTTTGCAGCCCCCACGAAATCACGTCCAGCAGAAAATCCTGATATAGGTCATACTCGTTTTCTGCTTCCCACGGTTCACCCAGCACCGTCAAGTCATCCACATATTTCACATAGTCTACCATCTGCTGCAACGCCAGCACAGTCAGCCCTTCGGACGGCGGCTCTTTCTGCCACACCTCCCGCAGATAGCGGTAAACCGGGAGGCGTTTTCCCTGCCGCTCCAGCTGATACACATCCGCTTTAATTGCGAGAATATCCAGCATCCCGATGCCCCTTCCCTCAATAAAAATACTCCTGTAAAACCAGCAGCGTCACCAATGCCGCCTTGCCCACCACATCCGGCACATACCGCTTCGCGCGTGTCTTCGCCAACGTGCCTCCCTTCCTTTCATCTGATTTTCCTTTCTTTTGATTTATTCGCGGCGGCGTGTTTGTTCTCCTGCTTTTTCCCAGCGTCGGGGGCTGTTTTTACAATTCGCGCAGATTTTTTCGCAAGAAAAAGCGATTCCCGGCAGGAACGCCGAGAACCGCGGGGGATGATGTTCACTTTGCGCCGCGCGCATTTTCTTCCCTTTGGCGCACTTCCCGACTGTTGGCGATGAAGCGCGCAATGCACGCCGTCGTCAGCCCTGCGAAAGCAATTGCCCAGAAGATGATTTGATAATCCTGATAGATGTTCAGCAGGAGTGACCGATGCAGAATGGTTGTCTGCTCGCCATCCGGCGCTTCCCTCACGATGTCCACGCCCGAAAGCAGGTAGGTATTTCCGGCATCGTCCTCTGTCCGGCGGCATTCCTCCGCCCGGAGCTTTTCCAGCATTGTCTCTGCCGCGTCGCCCGTCAGCCGCTGAACGAATTGATCCGCCTTGAAGCAGTAGAGTTCCGACTGCTCCCGAAAGTACATTTCGTCGTCCTTCGCATAGAGCGCAGAAATGCCGTGATGATTCTTGTTGGTCATGTTGACGGTATACAGATAATTGCCCTGCAAGTCGTAGACCTTCACAAGCTGCAACGCATCAAACAGCAGATACAGGCGATTTCCCGCGACGATGGGCGAATTGACGCGGCTCCAATACTCTCTGTCCTCCTGAAAGACGTTCGGAACGCCGTTCTGCGCCGGATGCCGCCACTTTTCCAGCGTCTCAAACCCAGCCACCCAGAACATCCCCGCCACAAGCGCGATGATGACTGCCCACATGACTACACCCGTCAAGTCCGATTTTTTGCTTTTTGGCATCTGCGATGCTCCCCTTCTACTCAATTCGCACCTTGTACCCAAATGGTTCTTCTATCGTACCGTCCCGCATCTTGTCCCACTGCTTATCAGTCAGAATGAATCTATACGAGATGCTGGCGGCGGGTTTGGCGTTCTCGTGATATTCAAAGCAGGTCAGCAGCAAGCCATAAAAGCACATTTTCTCGCCGCGACTGAAACACCAAACCCCCCGCGCCGTCACACGCTTGCGGTCGTCGCGAACATAAACCATCAGCTCGCTGATAGATCCGCCGTTGGCGGAATAGCTATAAATGCTGATGTTATCCGTCCAGTCCAGCACGCGGTGCGCTTCTACGGTCACCAGTTCCTTTTCCCGAAGGCAGGATTTTTCCCTCATTTCCGCGCAAAGCAGTTCTCCCTCTTCATCCAGATAATACGCAAAGTATTCCGCGGCTTTTTCGGGAATTTCCCGGCGGAACTGCCCTTTCCGCACATTGCCCACGCCCTCGTTGATGGGCGACGGCTCATAGTTGCCCATCGGGGTCATGTTTTTCCCCACCGTCGAATAGCGGATGCTGACGCTACTACCGATGTTCTTTTCCCGCAGCTCCTCCACCGTCAGCGGATGAAGCGCGTACCAGTCCGCAGCCTTTGTAACCGCGATAATTGCCTCTCGAAACATTCGTGCATTCCTCGTTTCTGCGCCTTGGATCCTCCATCTTCTGTATTCGCCGCCCACGCCCGCTTTCCCTGCTCACCGCACCTCTTCCAGCGCATACAACCCCGCGAAGTACGCCCGAATCTCCCCGCCCTGCTTGGTGAAGGAGCAGGGAATCCGCACAATATCATTCCGCCTGTTCGCCAGATTCAGCTGGAACAGCCCGCGGATTCGCCCCGCCGTCAGCGGTTTTCTGCTCAGCACAACGGTTTCCCAATACTTCGCGTCTGTATACAGATACGCATACGGGAACGCATCCAGCGGGAACGTCTTTTCTACCTGCCCAAACGCTTCCCCGACGGTCAACCGCCCATCTGCAAGCACCACATACTGCCGCTTTGTGCATCGGCTGTGCATCAGGAGCGCAACAGTTGCCACAATGCCTGCAAAAATCGCCAGCAGGAATGCCCACTCGCGAATCCACATAATAAAGCACAAGGTCAGAAACAGCGACAACGCCGCCGCGAAAATGCCGAGCATCCGAAAAAGCACCCAGAATCCACGGTCATAGAGGTAGATTTTTCGTTCCATTTATCCTTCTCCTTTGCGCCCCCGCATTGACAGCCGCCGCTTTGTGTACTATACTGTACACAGTAAATCGACAATGGAGGGAAACGCCATGCCGCGCAGAAAGTTTGACACCACCCAGCGGGGAATATCCGACACGCACACTGATGCGCCTATCGCCACGAGCATTTGTGAGAACAAGCTGGTCTATGCCGAGCGGATTCGCACCCTACGAGCAGCGGCGAACCTATCGCAGGGCGAGCTGGCGGAAGCCATGAATCTGGGGCGCGCGGCGATTTCCAACTGGGAGACAGGGCGGACGCGCCCGGACATCGCCAACATCCCGCGCCTATGCAACGTGCTGGGCATCACCGTTGCGGCGTTCTTCTCTGACACGCCAGAGGAAGCGGGCTGGAACGACGCCGAGCGTGCCCTCATGCGGAACTATCGGAAATTGAGCGCAATCAATCAGGAGCTGCTTTCCGCGACCGCGCAGACGATGGTCGCGCTGGAAGAGCAGTATCCAGGGCTGCCGAAGCGTCCCGCCGCGCCGAAGCTGACGCCCGAACCCGCGCGCTTAGAGCTGCTGGAACTGCCATATGCGGATGACCCAGTCGCGGCAGGCACGGGCGACAGCGGATTCGCCGCCAGTGGGCACACAACATTCCTGCACGCGACCCCCGCCACGCGCGGCGCGGACATGGTATTCCGCGTCAACGGCAACAGCATGGAACCGAAATATCCCGACCACTGCAACGTGCTGGTGAAATTCACCGACGAGCCGCTTGGTTCGGGCGATATCGGCATCTTTCAGGTGGACGGCGCGCTGTACATCAAGCAGTACCAGTCCGACGGTCTGCATTCGCTGAACAGGCACTTCAAAATCATGCGCCGCAAGTCCTACGACGAGGTCAAGACCATCGGGCGTGTCATCGGGATTCTGCCCGACAGTGATTTCGCCACAAGCGCGGAAATTCAGGATTTTCAGGCACAGGAAAGTCAAAATTGAATAAAATCGAGTAGGAGGCTCCCCTAAATAAATAGGAGAGCCGACCTCTCACACCAC
>ERZ773235.788-NODE-788-length-37989-cov-6.962408_pt1 | contig 37989 bp, 35 predicted proteins | sample MGYA00580522_ERZ773235 | MGnify/ENA primary metagenome ERZ773235 (study PRJEB29015, sample SAMEA2737797) | human gut metagenome | biome: human gut; feature: human-associated habitat; material: faeces | place: China | collected 2012 ...
GCCTTGGTGCTGGAAGAGGAACGCCAAAACAGAAAGCACAAGTAGTTCAGGAACTGAGGCAGAAATATCCCCTGAAGGCACTGCTGCAACTTGCCGGGCTTCCTCGCAGCACATTTTACTACTACCTGCATCAATCTAAAAATCCTGCAAAGTATCAGATGGTGAAAGAACAGATCGTTACAATCTTCAATGAGAACAAGAAGCGATACGGATATCGCAGAATCACGCAAGAACTACATAACAACGATATTTGTGTGAATCACAAGACTGTTCAGAAACTCATGAAACAATTGGGATTGGTCTGTCAGGTTCGCGCAAAAAGAAAGTACAATTCCTACAAAGGTGAAGTCGGAGAGGTTGCACCAAATCTGCTGGAACGGCATTTCAGGACAAACCAGCCGAATCGAAAATGGGTCACAGATGTTACGGAGTTCAAGGTGAACGACCAGAAACTCTACCTGTCTCCAATTCTTGATTTGTTCAATGGCGAAGTTGTCAGTTACAATCTGAGCCGCCATCCGAACTTCAAACAGATCACGGATATGCTGGAAGGCGCGTTTCAAAAGCTGCCAGACAAGGTTGACAATCTGATTCTTCATTCCGATCAGGGTTGGCAGTACCAGATGAAGTCCTACCAGAAGCTACTGAAGGCAAAGGGCATTACGCAAAGCATGTCCCGGAAGGCAACCTGTCTGGATAATGCCGTTGCCGAAAATTTCTTCGGGCTGCTCAAGACAGAACTATTCTATCTTGAAAAATTCGATTCTATCGACCAGCTTGAAAAGGCCATTATCGATTACATCGACTATTACAACAATCGCCGAATCAAATTAAAACTAAACGGTCTGAGCCCTGTACAGTACAGGATTCAGACCGTTGGAGCTGCTTAATTCAATTTTTGTCTAACTTTTGGGGTTCATTTCACAAAGAGGAAGAGCCGCTTTTTGACGTCAGTGTTTTTTTGCGTAGGTAAAAATGTCCATCGGCGTGGCCGCCAGCGCATCGGCTCCGGCGGCGGTGAGTTCTGCTTCGCCCCGGAAGCCCCACAGCGCCCCCATGGCGGGCAGTCCGGCGTTGTGGCCGGTCAGGATGTCCACATCGCTGTCGCCCACAAAAAGGGTGGTTTCCGGCTTGGCACCGAGGTCGGCCATCAGGGCATAAACGCCGGTGGGGTCGGGTTTGGTGGGCACATTCGCTCTGCTGCCCCGGACGAGGGCGAACTTCCCGGCACCGAAGTAGTGTTCGATGATCTTTCCGCACAGAGGGTCTGCTTTGTTGGAGAAGACAGCGGTCTGGATGCCCGCAGCGTTCAGCGCGTCCACCAGTTCCGGGATGCCGGGGTACGGAGCGGTTTTGTCCTCCTTGTGGGCGTCGTACCGGGCCGTGAACTCGGCCAGCGTGGCGGCCAGATGTTCCGGCGTGCGGGCCTCGGCAGGGGAAAAGCGCTCCACCAGCTTTGGGATGCCGTTGCCCACCATATGCTTGAACTGCTCAACGGAGAACGTCGGCCAGCCATGCTGTGCGCAGACCCAGTTGCCCGCGTCGGCAAGGTCGTCGATGGTGTTCAGCAGGGTGCCGTCCAAATCAAACAAGATCGTTTTTATCACAGAGAAAGACTCCTTTTTGAAAACATCCAAAGTCCTCGAAAAAGCTCCCCCTCTGGGGGAGCTGGCGCGTCAGCGCCTGAGAGGATCTTCTAAAAATTCAAAACATTTTTGCGCGTCCCGCCACGGCACGCTGCGGACGGTCAGCTTGACCCGGCCGGGAAAGGCGAAGGTCAGGTTGGTGCGGTCCACATTGGCAGCCCACGGCGACTGGTTCGCCGTCAGGCAGAGGTCCGGGTGGAAGACGCAGATGCTGTGCAGGTAGATGCCCCGCTGCCGCCGCAGGGTCAGCTGCCCGTCCCGCAGCCAGACCCCCTCCCGCCGGTAGCCCATCATGCCGCCCGCCAGCCCCGCCGCAAAGAAGACGGTGGGGAACAGCAGGGTCACGGTCAGGCTGGGCAGGGTGTAGACCGAGAGGAGGGTGAGCAGGGCGCAGAGGGCAAAGGGGATGCCGGCCGGTGCTAAAAAGATGAGACTCCGCTGTTCGGTGCGGGCCAGAAGGTCCGGCGGCATCCGAAACTCCGGCAGCAGCTCGCGGAAAAGTGCTTCCTCCCCGGAACGGTAGACGAAGAGGGGCAGCTCTGGCGAGCAGCCTCCCGCCGTGACAAAGACGGGCCAGCGCCGCAGCAGCCGCGCAAAGGGGGAGAGCCGGACGTCCGCGTAGCTGATCTCGGCCGTCTTCACCCGGATCTCGAACCGGTCGAGCCAGCCGCCGCTGCTGCCGATCTGGTCGGCGGTGTGCCAGACTTCGTAGTGGACGGTCTGGACGAAGCTGCGGATCAGGCTCAGCCCCAGCAGAAAGCCCGCAAAGGCCAGCAGCCATGCGGCACCGGTGGGCAGCCACCGCGCCGCCAGCCCGGCCAGAAAGCTGATCTGCGCAAAGGCCAGCTCGTAGCGGTCAGGGCCCTGCCGGCTCTGCCGGATGGCCAACAGGAAGAGGGCCAGCGTCGAAAGGCCGTTGGCCCCCAGCAAGCCCAGCGCGGCCCGCTCGCCGCCCTTGGGCCGATGGAGGCTGGGGGCTTCCACCGGCAGCAACTGGTCGGCCAGATGTGCGGCATCGCCTTTGGTCAGGCAGAGGGTCAGGGTGCGCTTTTTTGGTTCGCCCATGGGGTAAAGGGTGACCCGGCTGGCCCCGGCCAAGCGGAAATAGAAGGGCCGCTCGATGGTCAGCGCCGCCAGAGAGGCCCCGCGCACCGTCCGGTCGAACCGGAACAGCAGCTTCCAGTGGAGGCAGAGGGTGCCGTTTTCGTCCAGCGACCAGCTGCTTGCGCGGAGAATGACCCAGCTCACGCCGCAGACCAGCAAAAACAGGACGATGTCCTGCCGCAGCGCGGCACGCAGGGCCTCCCAGTTGCGCTCAAACAGCACGTTGACCAGCGGCACAAGGTAGAGCACCAGCGTTTTGCGGAAGATCTGGAGGGCCGCAAAGGGGTGCAGATGCTTTTCGGTCATCGGCATGGGGCATCCTCCGCAAGGGCATAGGCCAGCGCTGCGGCCTGAGCCGCCGGAACGGCGGGTACCAGCACCCGTGCGCCCGGCGCTGAGATGACCAGCACGGTGACTCCCGCCAGCCGCAGCAGCGGCGAGCGGAGCTGCTGGATGCCGGTCACGGCCCGGCGGGGCACCACCCGCCGCACCGGGAAGACGATGCCCACATAGATGGTCAGCGTCTGTGCCCCCAGCACCGCGGCGTAGCTGCACGCCCGCGCCCGCAGCAGGGCCACCAGCCCCGCCCAGAGCAGACAGAACACCACCCCGGCGGCAATGCCCTGCCAGAAGGCGAAGGGCGCAAGGAACAAGCCCGCCGCAGCAGCCCATATGGAAAGGACGGCGCGCCCCTTGGGAGGGATGACCAGTGCGGTGCGGCGCAGTTCCCCTTCGGTCACTTGTCGCTGAGGCCCCAAGCCTCGGTCAGCAGGTGGAGGGTGTCGTCCTGCGTCAGCAGCAGGATGCGGTCCCACGGCAGCAGGACGGTGTTGCCGTGGGGGATGATGAGCTCGGTGTCGCGGGTGACGCTGACCAAGATGGCGTTGCCGGGGATGGGAATATCCATGATAGCTTTGCCTGCAAAGGCGAAGTTTTCCGGCAGCAGGATCTCGTTCAGGCTGGCGGTGCCGCCCCCCAGCGAAAGCAGCTGACGGATGGTGTCTGTCTCGATCTCCCGCTCTAAGATGTGGCTGAGGTTGTCAGTGCCGCAGACCACGGTGTCCACGCCGAGGGTGTGGAGCAGCTCCCGGTTCTTGGGGTTGGAGGCGCGGGCTACGGTGCGGTCTACGCCGAACTCCCGCTTCGCGAGCTGGCACGCAATGAGGTTGTCCTCGTCCGAGCCGGTCACGGCCACAAAGGCGTCGCAGCTGGCCGCATCGGCGGTGCGCAGGATGTCCATGCTGATGGAGTCGCCGCAGATCACCGGGATGTCGAGCTGGTCGGCCAGCATTCGACACTGCGCCTCAATGGGCTCAATGATGACGACGGAGTGGTGGTTGGCCAGCAGACTCTGGGCCAGATACCGTCCCACACGCCCGCCGCCGGCAATACAAACTTTCATAGAGAGACTCCTTTATACGTTGGGTTTACTTCGAGAGGGCGCGGAACACGGCCTGTTCCGTGAGGATGGTGGGGCAGATGGTCTCCAGCCCATAAGCCTTGTGGTACAGCACCTGCAAATGCGGGTCCGAAACGCGGCAGATGACCTTCTCGCGCTGGAAGATGCTCTTGGCGATCTGGGCCGCCATCAGATTCACGGAGTCGTCCTCGCTCACGGCGGCCACAGCGTCGCAGTTCTCCACGCCGCCCTGCTTGAGCACATCCGGGTCGGTGGGGTCGCCCACCAGCGCGGTGCCGCCAAAGCTGTAATCGTCGAAGCTGTCCAGCCGCTTGAGCTGTTCGGAGTCCTTCTCGATGAGGGAGATGTCGTGCCCGATGCGCTCCAAGTCGCGAACCAGTGCGGCCCCTACCTGATCGCAGCCGATGACCAGAATATTCATACGTCATACCTCGTTATCTCAGAATGCGCCGGAGGCAGCTTTGTACACTGCCGGTCCGGTGGTTCCAGTATAGCATATTTCCAAGCGCAGATGAAGGTAAAATTTTGGGATTTCTCGTGCGCCGGGCCGCATAATATGGTATACTGAAAGGCGAACCTGAAAACGACAAAAAACCGGCGTGCCCCTGTGCGCCGGGCTGGGAGGAAACCGATGTTTTTTGAAATTCTGAAAGCCATCCTGATGGGCGTTGTGGAGGGCATCACCGAGTGGCTGCCCATCTCGTCCACCGGTCATATGATCCTTGTGGAGCAGCTCATCAAGTTCAATGCAAGTGAAGAGTTCATGTCCATGTTCCGCGTGGTCATCCAGCTGGGTGCCATCCTCGCGGTGGTGGTCCTGTTCTGGAACAAGCTCTGGCCCTTCGGGCTGCGGCACGGCCACGTGACCTCCAAGCCGGAGGTCTGGCAGCTCTGGTTCAAGGTGGTGGCCGCCACCCTGCCGGTGCTGGTCATCAGCCCGCTGGACGACTGGTTCGAGGCCCGCTTCTACAACTACATCACCGTTGCCGCCATGCTGATCTTGTACGGCATCCTCTTCATCGTGGTGGAAAACCGCCGCACCGCGCCCCATGTGGCCCGCTTGGAGCAGATCACCTACAAGGAAGCCTTCCTCATCGGCGTGTGGCAGATGCTGGCCATCATCCCCGGCACCTCCCGCTCCGGCGCGACCATCGTGGGCGGCTTGCTGCTGGGCCTTTCCCGCGCCTGTGTGGCGGAGTTCACCTTCTATCTGGCCATCCCGGTCATGGCCGGTGCCTCTCTGCTCAAAGTGGTCAAGTTCGCGCTGTCCGGCGTGGCCATCACCGGCACCGAGATCGCAGTCCTCGTGGTGGGCTGTGCGGTGGCCTTTGTGGTCAGCTTGGCCGCGATCCGCTTCCTGATGGATTACGTCAAGCGCCATAATTTCAAGTTCTTCGGCCTGTACCGCATCGTGCTGGGCCTTGTCGTCCTCGCCGTTGCGGCCATCAGCGCCATTGCATAAACGCAGAAAGAAAAAAGAGAGTACCAAACATCACCGCACGTTCAAAAGGAAGGAAAGTACTTATGGAAGCATCGACTGTTTACTTTACGGATTTCCGCTGTCCGGTGGGCACCAGCCTGACCGAGAAGCTGCGCCGCCTCTGCCTTGCGGCGGGCATCAGGAACATTGACATGGATGGCAGGTTCGTCGCCATCAAGATGCACTTCGGTGAGCTGGGCAATCTGGCTTACCTGCGCCCCAACTACGCCAAGGTCGTGGCCGACCTGTGCAAGGAGCAGGGCGGTCTGCCCTTCCTGACCGACTGCAACACCCTGTATCCGGGCAGCCGCAAGAATGCGCTGGAGCACCTGACCTGTGCGCAGGAGAACGGCTTCTGGCCCATGACCACCGGCTGCCAGATCCTGATCGGCGACGGTCTGCGCGGCACCGATGAGGTCGAGGTGCCGGTGCCAAATGGCGAATACTGCAAGACCGCCAAGATCGGCCGCGCCATCATGGACGCCGACATCTTTATCAGCCTGACCCATTTCAAGGGCCACGAATCCACCGGCTTCGGCGGCACCATCAAGAACATCGGCATGGGCTGCGGTTCCCGCGCGGGCAAGATGGAGCAGCACGCTTCCGGCCACCCGGCAGTGCAGGAGAGCCTGTGCCGCGGCTGCCACCGCTGCGCCAAGGAGTGCGGCTCGGACGCCATCCGCTACAACGAGCAGAACAAGGCTGTCATCGATCAGGACAAGTGCAAGGGCTGCGGCCGCTGCATCGGTGCGTGCAACTTCGACGCCATCTACTCCCAGTGCGACAGCGCCAACGAGATGCTGGACCGCAAGATGGCCGAGTACGCCGCTGCCGTCTGCTATGACCGCCCCACCTTCCACATCAGCCTCGTGCAGGACGTCAGCCCCAACTGCGACTGCCACGGCGAGAACGATGCCCCCATCCTGCCGGATATCGGCATCTTCGCCTCTTTCGACCCGGTGGCGCTGGATCAGGCGTGCGCGGATGCGTGCCTTGCCGCCCAGCCGCTGCCCAACAGCCAACTGAGCCAGAACCTTGCAACGCCGGGCTGGAACTGCCACCACGACAACTTCAAGGACTCCAACCCCAACATTGAGTGGAAGGCGACGCTGGAACAGGCCGAGAAGATCGGCATGGGCACCCGGAAGTACACCCTCAAAAAGATTTAAAAAAATTGAGCCCCGACATTCGTCGGGGCTCAATTTTTTAGAGCAAAACTTAATATTCGCTGGACTGCGGCACCAGCGCATCCACGACCTTCTGCAAAGCGTTCCAGTTCTCCTTGGAGCAGCCGGGCAGCTTTTTGGCGTTCAAGCCCGCGTCGGAGATGCGGCCTTCCATGCTGGCCTTGTCGGTCAGCAGGGTGTTGGCATCCTCCTTGATGAGGGGCCATGCGTCGGCAAAGCTGGCTTGGTCGTCGGCGCTGAGGTCATTGAACCATGTGGTGTAGGCGTCCTGAATGGCGTCGGTGGAGCGCATGGCGAGGTTGCCGTTCTCCGCCCAGCCCAGCAGGGAAGCTGCCGCGATGACCGATTTCAGCGAGCAGCCCGAAACGCCGGGGCCCCAGCCGAGGCAGGGGGCAAAGGCAGCTTCGGTATTCTGGATGGAGAAGATGGAGTTCTCGTCCTCGTCCAGATTCGAGGTCAGCTTGCCGGTGTCCGCCTGTGCGGTGGAGGCGGGGATGCTTTCGCTGGAAGCGGCGTCGCCGCTGGCCGAAGCCGAGGAGCCGCCGGAAGTGGACGTGCAGCCTGCCAGCAGACTGGCGAGCAGGGCCGCGCACACCAGCAGGGAAAGGATACGGTTGCGAGTCATAGAGAAGACCTCCTTTTATCGGTTCCCGGTGGAAGACCGGGGAAATCTCTGGGGTACAGCTCTAGTATACTGTGCCGCCGGGCGGTTGTCAATTGGCGTGTGCAGGACGATTTTCAACCTTCCCTGTACAAATTGCACAAACTTCGACCCCATTTTTTGCCTTCGGGCAGGATTGACAATTTTTGCGCTGGCTCGTATAATTCACTCATAAAATAAAATGGGTGCGGCGGTGTGCGGTGCCGGAAAGGGGGACAAACGAATGCAGAAACTCCTGCAAAAGCTGGAGCGTTTTTCGCAGGCGCTTTTGGCGCCGCTGTCCTATCTGACGGCGGCGGGGCTGCTGTTGGTGGTGGGTGCGCTGCTCACCAGCAGCCCGCTGCGCCAGCTCTGCCCGGCGCTGAACTGGCCCCCCATCCGGCTGGTGGGCGAGGTGTTGTACAACGGGATGATGGTCCTCATCAACAACCTCAGCGCCATTCTGTGCGTGGGCATCGCCGCCCTGCGCACCCGCACCGAAAAGCAGGAGGCCGCGCTGCTCTCCTTCATGGCTTATCTCATCTTCCTCACGGCCAACCACACCGCGCTGGATGCGCTGGGCCGCCTTGCCCAGCCCGACGGCCTGACCGGCCTTGCCGCCACGGGCCAGACCACCATCCTCGGCATTCAGGTGATGGACACCGGCGTGGCGGGCGGCGTCCTGCTGGGCTTTGCGGCAGCGTACATTTTCAACCACAGTTGTGAAAGGCAGTTCAAAGGGCTGATCACGCAGGTGTATTCCGGGCTGCGATGGGCGTTTTTGTGCATCGCGGCCTTTGCTGCGGCCTTCGGGCTGGCGGTCTGCTTCGTCTGGCCCCCGCTGCAGCAGGGCATCCACGCCATCACGAGGTGGATCGCGGCGTCCGGGGAGCTGGGCGTTTTCCTGTACGGCTTTTTGGAGCGGCTGCTCATCCCCACCGGGCTGCACCACCTCATTTATATGCCCTTCCAGTTCTCGGCGCTGGGCGGCTCGGTGACGGTGGGCTCGGTGACTTACACCGGGGCCTATACCGTGACCATGGCCGAGTATTCCAACGGATTGCCGCTCACCGGGAACATTGTCTGGATGTACACCGGCTTTACCAAGACCTTCGGCTACCTCGGCATTGCGGCGGCCTTTATCTTCACAGCCCGGAAGGAGCGCCGGAAGCAGACGGCGGCGGCCATCCTGCCGCTGGCGGTCACGGCCTCGCTGGCGTCCATCACCGAGCCGGTGGACTTTCTCTTCTGCTTCGTCTCGCCGGTGCTCTGGGTGCTCCATGCGGCCATCACCGGCGGGTTCATGGTCCTGCTGAACGCCCTCCATGTCCGGGCGTTCACCTCCAACCTGCTGGGGTCACTGGTCTTCAACCTGAGCGCTGCGCCGGGGCAGACCAGCCGCGCGGCCCTGCTCTATCTGCTGGGTCTAGCCGAGATCGCGGTCTACTTCGTCGTTTTCACCGTGGTCATTCGGGTGCTGGATCTGCCCACGCCCGGCCGCACACAGGAGCCGGAGCAGACGGAAAAGGAGATCGACCCGGCGGACGTCCGGCGGCTGATCGCAGCGCTGGGCGGGCCGGACAACATCCGCACGGTGGACAACTGCTTCACCCGGCTGCGCGTCACGGTGGAGGACACAAGCCTTCTGGACACGGCGGCCCTGCTGTCCATGCCCCACAAGGGCCTTGTGCAGGAGGGGCAGCGCTTGCAGCTGGTCTGCGGCTTACAGGCGGCGCAGACCCGGCGGCTGCTGGATGAACAGCTCGAACAGTGCGCGGCGGTCTGAATTGCTTCCCTTTTTCGGCAGGATGTAGTATAATGCAACAGGAAAAACGGATCTCTCCGTCTGCACTGCGGGCGGGGAGATTTTGCAGGACATAGTGAAAGATAGGAGACGACAAAAATGCAGAAATTCGAGATCGAAGGTCTGTTCGACTTTCTGAACAAGGGCGTCAGCGCCTTCCACTCCACGGCTGCAGCGGTGGAGATCTTGGAGGCCAACGGCTACGAGAACCGCCCGGAGACCGCCGCATGGGAGTTGGTGCCCGGCGGCAAATACTACACCACCCGCAACGGCTCTGCCGTGCTGGCATGGCGGATGCCCAAGGGCACGCTGACCGGCTGGCATGTCACGGCCAGCCACAGCGACTCCCCCACGTGGAAGATCAAGGAGCTGGACGGCGGCAAGGATGCCGTCTTTGCCCGCGCTGAGACGGAGGGCTACGGCGGCATGATCATGCCCAGCTGGATCGACCGCCCCCTGAGCGTGGCGGGCCGCATCCTCGTCCGGACCGAGGAGGGCGTCAAGAGCATCCTCGTCCACCCGGACCGCGCGCTGGCCTGCATCCCCAACGTCTGCATCCACTTCGACCACGAGGTGAACAAGGGCAAGAACTACAACCCGCAGGTGGATCTGCAGCCCATCTTCGGCGCTGCGGGCACCACCCTGCGTGAAGTTCTGGCCGAGGAGGCCGGGGTCAAGGGCGAGGATATCCTCGACTCCGACCTCGTGCTCTGCACCCGCGAACAGGCCGAGCGTGTGGGCTTGAAGGGCGAGTACTTCATGTCCGGCCGCATCGACGACTTGGAGTGCGCCTACACGACCCTGTGGGGCTTTTTGCAGGGCGAGGGCAAGGAAGACGGCCGCGGCGACATCTGGGTCATGTTCGACAACGAGGAAGTCGGTTCCTCCAGCCGTCAGGGCGCACAGGGCACTCTGATGGCCAATGTGCTGGCCCGCGTTGAGGAGAAGCTCGGCGTCACCCGCGAGCAGAGCATCCGCGCCTGCACCAACAGCTTGCTGCTCAGTGCCGACAACGGCCACGCCACCCATCCCAATCACCCCGAAAAGAGCGACCCCGCCCACCCCGTTACGCTGGGCGGCGGCGTGCTGCTGAAATACAATGCCCGCCAGACCTACACCACCAGCGGTTTCACCGGTTCTGCTTTCAGCGCCATCTGCCAGAAGGCGGGCGTCCCTGTTCAGGTGGCGTCCAACCGCGCGGACGTCCCCGGCGGCTCCACGCTGGGCAACCTGCTGGGTCATCAGATCCTGATCCCCATGGTCGATATCGGTCTGGCACAGCTGGCGATGCACTCCTCCATGGAGACGGCAAGCTGCATCGACGCCGAGTACATGGCAAAGGCTGTGGCCGAGTTCTATAACACCCCCATCTCCCAGCCGAAGGATGGCGAGTGGAAGCTGGGCCTGTGAGCGCCGTCGTTGGGCGGTTTGCCCCCAGCCCCAGCGGGCGGCTGCATCTGGGCAATCTCGCGTGCAGTCTGTTGGCGTGGCTGAGCGCCAAGCATGAGGGCGGGCGTATCGTCCTCCGCATCGAGGACCTTGACGCCGAGCGCTGCCCCCGCAAGTACGCCGACCTGCTGGAAGAGGATCTTGCGTGGCTGGGCCTTTACTGGGACGAGGGCGGCAGCCACGGCGGCTCCCACGGCCCCTATTACCAGAGCGAGTGTGCGGATATCTACACCGCCAGCTACGAAAAGCTGGCTGCGCAGGGCCTCGTTTACCCCTGCTTTTGCTCCCGCGCCCAGCTCCATGCGGCCAGTGCGCCCCACACCTCGGATGGCAATGTCATCTACCCCGGCACCTGCCGGAGCCTGACCCCCGCCGAGGTCGCGGAAAAGCGGAAGGCAAAAGCCCCCGCCTACCGCCTGAAGGTGCCCGACGAAGTCGTTTCCTTCACGGACGGCTGCATGGGCCCCCACAGCGAGAACCTGCTGCGGGACTGTGGTGACTTCTACCTTCGCCGCGCCGACGGCGTATTCGCTTACCAATTGGCCGTCGTTGTGGACGATGCCCGGATGGGCGTCACCGAGGTCGTGCGAGGAGCAGACCTGCTCTCCTCTACAGCCCGGCAGCTCTACCTCTACCGGCTGCTGGGATTAAATGCCCCCCGCTTTGCCCACTGCCCGCTGCTGCTGGCCCCGGACGGGCGGCGGCTCTCCAAGCGGGACGGTGACCAGAGCCTTGAGAACCTCCGCGCCCGCTATACGGCGGCGGAGATCGTCGGCAAGCTGGCCTACGCCTACGGCTTGCAGGAGGAACCGGCCCCCCGCACGCCGGAAAGCCTCATCGCCGATTTTTCGTGGGAAAAAGTCCCCAAACACGATATCTGTCTGCCGGAAGATCTGTTTTAGGCAAAAAAATCCCTCTGCCGTTTTGCTGCGGCAGAGGGATTTTTGCGTTTCAGGAACGCTGGAGCAGACGGTATTCGCTGCGCTCCAGCGAGGAAGCAGCGCTGTCCAGCACCAGTGCCAGCAGGATGCCCAGCACGACGTCAATGCAGCTGTGCTGCTTGAGCAGTACGGTGGAGGCAATGATGGACACGCAGAGCACGGCGGCGGCCGGGCGCATCCAGCGGCGGCGGGGCTCGTCAAAGATGCGGCTGCGGTAGTAAGCCATCATCAGCGTCACCGAGTTGAAGACGTGGATGGAAGGGCAGACGTTGGTGGCCGTGTCGGTGGCGTAGAGCCAGCGCACCGTCCGGGCGAAGAAGTCCGAGCCGTACACGCGGTAAGGGCGGAGATCCAGCCCATTGGGGACGACGACATACACTGCCAGCGCGATGGTCATGCCCGCGAACAGGGGGAGGCAGAGCCGCCAGAAGTCGGCGCGGGGCGCTTTCCACAGCAGATAGAACAGAGTGAACGGGATCCAGACGAACCATGCAAAATAGGGGATGACCGCATATTTGCAGAAGGGGATCAGATCGTCCAGCCGGCAGTGGACCCAGACTTCGGGCACGGCGATGTTGGCTTCGAGCCAGTGGAACACCGAGAGATAAAACACAAGATAAAACGCCATGAACCAGATGGGATGGCGGGAAAACCAGTTTCGCATGGAACACACTTCCTTTTCTTGGAGTTGGGGGCGAATGGCCCTTAAAGTTCTTAGCAGCGTATCATTATACGCTTGTCGGAGCGCAAAAGCAAGCCCCAAACCCGACAAGTTTACTAAAAAATCCATGAAAAATTTGTGCGGGCTGAGGGATGAAAGGGCCTTCGTAAGATCATACGATCCAGAAGTGCATTTTCTTGCAACAAAAAACCGCCGTTTTCACGGCGGCGGGGAATTTTCAGTTCCAAGGGGTTGCGACGATCTCATAATCATCGTAGGGAGTATCCTTATAGTGCATGATGGCATAAGATGCCGATCCATGGGCCGGAACCTGTAAAAGCAGCGTGGAGAGGTTTCCGTACATATCGGAAGAAACGATTTGGCCGCTTTTCTTCAGGATCAGGGAAACCTTGACTTTTACCGGGTAATTGCTGTTATTGCTGACCGTGCCGGAGAAATTGTCGTAAGCACCCACGGAATCGGGGAGTTTGGCGGGTTTCGCCGCAGTCAGCTCCGTGGAGCGGACAAGATTTTCCGGTCTGGTAAAGTCGATAGAAGTGCGGGAAGTAGTGACATTAGTCGGACGCCAGCCCTTATAGGTCTTAACATAAGAAAAACGAACCGTGTCGCCGGGTGCGACGGACGGGGAAAACGTATAATCGGTGTCGGTGATTCCGGCGGCGTCTTTCAGTGTCATGCTAAACCGAACTTTGGTACTGTACACTTTATTGGGGTTGGCTACAGTAAAAACATAGCTGACGCGATAGGAGTTTTCCTCGAAACTCGGATGGATATTGTAAGTCATGGCCACAGACGGCTGCAATTTCGGCGAGTTCGTGTTGTTATTATCCTCGCTCTCCGAGTTCCCGCCGTTGTTCGTGCTGCCGGAAGACGACGAGCCGCCGCCGGGCCCCGGCACATCGGGGGTGGGGGCGCAGCCCGCGAGCAGGGTGCAGAAGAGCGCTACCGTGAGGAAGAGTGCTGCAAGTCTGTGTTTCATGGAGAACCTCCCGATCGATCAGATGACCTTTTTTTCGAGCCAGCTTCCTTTTGAGAAGCGGATGGCAAAGAAGAGGGAACGGAACACCCAGTCAAGGAACATACCGCCCCAGATGCTGAGCAGGTGGGCCTGATGGAAGCCGAGGACCATCAGGTAGCAGAAAGCGACGCGGAATACCCACATGGAGAAGACGCTCACCGTCATAGTGAAGGTGGCGTCGCCCGCTGCGCGGAGGATGTTGGGCAGGGTGAAGCTGGCCGGCCAGATGAACAGGGAGATGACGTTGAACCAGCGCATCACCTGCATCGCCATGGCGGCGGACTCCGCCGAGAGGTGGAACCACGACAGCGCGATGCCGTTCAGGAAGAAGAAGGCGGACAGGTTCATGACCCATGCGCCCGCATAGGCCACCAGCATCAGGCGGCGGGCGTAGTGGCTGGCCTGTTCCTTCTCGCCCGCGCCGAGGCACTGGCCGATGACGGTGAGCACCGCCATGCCCACCGCGTTGGCCGGGATGTTCAGGAAGGTGGTGATGTTGCCCGCCACGGCGTTGGCCGCGATGGCGGCGGTGCCGAGGGTGGACGTCAGGCTGGAGACCGACAGCTTGCCGATCTGGAACATGCCGTTCTCAATACCGGCCGGGATGCCCACCCGCAGGATGCGGCGGATGAGGGAGAGGTCGGGCTTGAGGTCGGCAAGGCGGTCGATGCGGAGCATACAGGAGGGCTTTTCCAGCAGGTAGATGACCGCGAAGCACGCGATCATGCGGGAAACAAGGCTGGCCAGCGCCGCGCCCATGACGCCCATATGGAAGTGGTAGATCAAAACCGCGTTGCCGCCGATGTTCACCACGTTCATCACAAGGCTGGAAAGCATACTGATCTTGCTGTTGCCCTGTGCGCGGAACAGGGCCGCGCCCGCGTTGTACACACCGATGAAGGGGTAGCTCAGCGCCGAGAGCAGGAAGTAGGTCTCGGCGTAGGTCATCACGTCGGCGTCAATGGAGCCGAAGATGCCCCGCAGGATGCCGTGGCGGCCTACCGCGACCACGGCGGCGACCACGACGCTGAGCGAGATCATGATGAACAGGATCTGGGCCGCTGCGGCCTTGGCGTTTTTGGGCTCCCGGTGGCCGATGTACTGGCTGGCGACGACGGCGCCGCCGGTGGCCAGTGCGCTCAGCAGCTGGATCATCAGCACGTTGAAGGAGTCCACAAGGCTGACGCCCGAAACGGCGGCTTCGCCGACGGAAGAGACCATCAGCGTATCGGCCAGACCGATGGTCACGCTGAGGGCCTGTTCGGCAATGAGTGGCAGCAGCAGCGCGATGAGCTGCTGGCGGGTAAACAGCGGCTTGGATGATGTGGTGGTTGACATGAGTTCCTCCTGTTGTTCCGGAATATCCTTGGCATAAGCATAACGCGGAAGCGGGGGAAAATCAAGATGATGTATCCAACATTTTCGCAAAAAGCAGAAAATCAGGAATAATCCGCGCTGGGGGTGCGGGCGGTGCCGTAGGAGACGATGTAGTCGTAGGGCACCGACTCATTGTAGCGGAGCTTGCCGCCGTAGGAGCGGATGGACGCCTTCAAGCCCTTGGGGGAGTGGGGCGTGCCCGCCGAGATGTGGTCGGAGCAGACGGAGTTCCACAGCCCCGCCGCAAAGGAGGCGCAGTTGAAGGCGGTGGACCAGTGGTCGGCGGTGGTCAGGTTCTGGTTGAGGACGGCCAGCCCGTCTTCGTCCAGCGAGACCTGCATGGAGTAGAGGTTCGGGTAGAAGGCGGAGATGTAGTAGCAGTAGTAGCCCTCCAAATTGTACCAGATGCCCTCATGCTCCGGGCGGTTGGCGCGGGTGCCGATGGTCACGCCGGTGCCCGGCGCGATCTCCTGTCCGCCCACTTCGATGGCGTGGTCGGAGACATTCCGCACCGCCACGAAGCTGTGGCCGGAGATGTCGATGGGTTCGGTGTTGTTGGTGGTCTGGCTGTAGATGGTCAGCGTCGCCACGGCCCCTTCGGCGGGGCCGGCGTCCGCGTCATCCGCCGGGTGCTTGATGGCGGCTTCTTGGAACCGGAAGGGCCCGCCGGTGCGCAGCAGGAACTCCAAGTAATCCAGCGAGGTCTGGGTGGTGTCGTTCGGTTCCACGACCTCCTTTTCGGGCCGGGTGGTGGGCGTGGCAGCCGGTGCGGCAAGGGCGGAGCTGCTGCCGAGGATGCAGAACGCCAGCGTCAGCGCGGCGGCAAGGATGCGGATATGTGGTTGCTTTTTCATGGGGACCCTCCAAAAGCGGCGGACGTTCAAGTTTTATTTTCTCTAGCATAGCGGTTTTTGGCGGGGGTGTCAAGCAAAAGCGAAAACCGTCGGCAGTGAAGCCGTTGTATCCCAGAACCTTGCGGATTTTTAAGGGACAAAGTGGGTTTGGGAGCCTTTACCACTGCGGTGGGATGTGTTAAAATGAAACTGGACTTCTGTGCCCGGCGCAGGAGAGAGAAGGTAAATGATACGATCCATAGAGAGGGGAAACACCTATGCCAAAGGCAGCCCACAAAGTCGTGGTCATCGGGCACCGCAACCCGGACACCGACTCTATCTGCTCCGCCATTGCGTATGCGGAGCTGAAAAATAAGACCACCGACCTCGTCTGCGAACCGCGCCGCGCGGGGAAGATGAATCAGGAGACCGAGTTCGTCCTGAAAAAGTTCGGCGTCACGCCGCCCCGGATGTGCACCGACGTCAACCCCAAGATCCGGGATGTGGATTACCGCGAAATGCCCGGCATCTCCGGCTCCACCAGCCTGCGCAAGGCGTGGGAGATCATGCGCGACCAGCAGATCGACACCCTGCCCATCACCAGCGCCGACAATGAGCTGGAGGGCATCATCACAGTGAAGGACATCGCCACCGCCAACATGGACGTCTTTGATACCGGCGTCCTTGCCAGCAGCAAGACCAGCTACAAGAACATTCTTGAAACGCTGGGCGGCACGATGGTGGTGGGCGACGAGAACGCCGTCTGCACCACCGGCCACATCAAGATCGGCACCGCCACCCCCGAAATGCTGGAAAGCAACGTGGAAAAGGGCGACATCGTCATCCTGACCAACCGCTACGAAAGCCAGCTCTGCGCCATTGAGAAGGAGGCCTCCCTCCTCATCCTCTGCAACGGCGCCAAGGTGGGCCACACCATCCGGCGTATTGCCGAGGAAATGGGCGTCGCCATCATGACGGCCCCCTGCGATACCTACGCCGCGGGCAAGCTGATGAGTCAGTGCGCCCCCATCTCCTACTATATGACCCGCAACGATATCATGAAGTTCACCCTCGTCACCCCGGTGGCGGACGTGATGCGGGTCATGGCCAAGGTGCGCCACCGCTATTTCCCCATCCTCGACGAGGAGGGCAAGTACTGCGGCATGGTCAGCCGCCGGAACGTGATCGCGCTGCGCAAACGCCGCATCATTCTGGTGGATCACAACGAGGCCACACAGGCCGTGGAAGGCTTCGATCAGGCCGAGATCTTGGAGATCATCGACCACCACCGCATCGGCAGTTTAGAGACCAGCGGCCCGGTCTATTTCCGCAATCAGCCCGTGGGCTGCACCGCCACCATCATCACCCAGATGTACGATGAAAACGGCGTTGAAATCCGGCCCCAGATCGCCGGGCTGCTGCTGGCGGCCATCCTTTCGGATACGCTGGCCTTCCGCAGCCCCACCTGCACCCCCGTCGATGAAGCCACCGCCAAGCGGCTGGCCAAGATCGCAGGCGTGGACATCGACGAGTTTTCCACCGAAATGTTCGAAGCCGGTGAAAAACTCGACGGCAAGACGCCCGAAGAAGTCTTCCTGCAGGACTTCAAGGTGTTCATGTGCGGTGATATCCGCTTCGGCGTGGCGCAGGGCAGCTACATGACCCGCAAGAACCTGCTGGCGGCGGAAGCTCTGCTCAAGCCCTACCTCGAAGAGGCCCGCAACAAGCAGAACGTCGAGGACTTGTATATGCTGCTGACCGATGTGCCGAAGGAGGAGAGCGTCGTCATCTGCACCGGCCGCTACGCCGCCGAAGTGCTGTCCGACGGCTTCGAGATCCAGCCCGCCGAGGATGGAAGCTGGATCCTGCCCGGCGTCGTCAGCCGCAAAAAGCAGTTCATCCCCGCCATGATGAGCGCCTATCAGGAGCTGTAAGATCTTCGGAACAAAACACGAAGCCCCCCGGAGTCCTGCATTCCGGGGGGCTGTTGTGTGATTCAGGGAGCATGGTCTGCCTGTTCAAGGGAGTAAAGAAGAGCATCGTTTCCAATTCTTTACAGGTAGAATACCACAAAATCGTGGTGAAATTGTGTAAATTCAAGACGAAATTCCGCAACCATTGTCGCTTATTGGTGCTGCATACAGAAAGGATCGCGCAATAACGCCCCCCAAACACCGTGCCCGCCGGGCGCGGTGTTTTTTGCTGCCCTTTTGTGACAAAGCCGGGGATTTGTGGTACAATAGAAACGGATTTTTGCGAAAGAAAGGATTTTTTGATGCAGCTGTTTGAACTGGTCAGCCCGCGTTTGTTCCGCCCGCTGGCGGGGCCGAACCGGGCCTTTTATGCGGAGCTGCTCCTGCTGCTGTGGGAGGAGTGCCGCCACACGGCAGATTACAGCATCTCCCGCGCCGAGGCCGTCTCCCGCGCGGAGGATTATTTTGCGGCGCTGGCAAAGCCGCTGGCGCTGGACGCTGACGACGCCGGGGACGAAGCCGAGCAGCCCACCCGCGACCCGCATCTGCTGGCACTGGGCTTCCTGCTCCGGCTGCGGCGCACCGGCTGGCTGGAAGAGCAGCCCGGCAGCTACGAGGAGGAACCGGCGCTGGCTTTCCAGCCGGAGGTGACCCCTCTGCTGGAAGCGCTGGAGGAGATCTTGAACCCCCGCGTCGTTACCTACACCGGGAAGCTCTACAAAGCGTGGCAGCTGCTGCGCGGCATCGGGGAGGAGAAGAGCCCTTACGAGAACGTGCTGCGGGAGGTGGCGTCCGACCTCGACGCGCTGAACAAGTCCCTCCGGGCGCTGAATGCCTCCATCGGCCACTACATCGACCGGCTCACCCGCAACCGCACCCCGCAGGAGGTGCTGGAGCTGTTTGACCAGTATGAGGAAAAGGTGGTGGCGGCGGCTTACCACCGCTTCAAGACCAGCGACAACCTCTTCAATTACCGCGCCTACCTCGAAGAGGGGCTGGACGAGTGCGAGGCGAACTTCCTGCCCCAGTTGGCGCTGGATTACGCCCGCGTGGAGCGCTGTGCCCCCAACGAGGCGGCCCCCGCCGTCCGTGCCCTGATCCAGAAGCAGCGGGATGCGCTGGAAGAGATGAGCGACCTGATGAAGCAGATCGACGCGAGCCACATCCGCTACCGCAAGCGGGCGGTGCAGCGGGCGCAGTTCTTGCTGCTGAGCGACCGCTCGGCGCAGGGCAGCGTCACCACGCTGCTCCGCCGCTATGCCGAGGAGATCAAAACGCCCGACCAGCTCTTTGAGCCGGACGACGGGCCGGTGGCAAAGCGGCTCCACCTCTACCCCGTGCAGGTCTTCGGCGAAAAGCCGCTCTACCCACCCGCCGCGCCCCGCAGCGAAACGCCGCTCAAGCCGGTGGAGACCTCGGCGCTGGACCCGGCGAAGCTGCAAAAAGAGCAGAAGCTTCTGCTGGATTACGCCCGGATGGCCGTGACGGAGGAGAACGTGGCCCTGCTGGCCAAACAGGCGCTGGCCGCCCGCAGGGCCGTCCCGGCTTCCACCCTCGCCGCCGAATACCCGGACGACTTTGCCCGCATCATCGGGCTGCACACCTACTCGCAGTCGCCCCGGCGCGATTATGACATTGAACTCACCGGAAACTGGGTCGAACGGGGCGGCTTCCGGTTCGAAGAATTCATCCTGACGCCCCGCAAGGAGGAGCCCCATGGCCGAAACGAATAAACTACTGGAAGAGACCGCAAACTATCTGCTCAACCACTGCTTCCTGCTGGGCGGGGTGGAGGACCAGCGGTCGAAATATCTCTACGTGCAGGACCACCTGAACGAGGTGCGGGCCGTCTTCGCGCCGCTGGGCTATGCGGTGCTGCTCTACCCAGCTCCCTTACAGGCCGCTGCCCTTGTCAACGAGCATGAGGGCAGTCAGGCCCGGCTGCTGAAATACGAGAGCATCCTGCTGCTGGTGCTGCGGCTGCTCTATCTTCAAAAGCGGGAGAGCCTCGCCGCCAGCGCCGATCAGGTGCTGGTGACAGTGGAGGAGGTTCAGGCGGAACTGCAGAAGATGAACCTGCCCCGGCGGCTGGATCAGCTCACCCTTGAAAAGCTGCTGCGCACCCTGCGCCGGTACAATCTGGCCCGCCCGGTGGGGCGGCTGACCGGCCTCGACAGCCGGATCGAGGTCTTCCCGACGGTGCTGCTGGCCCTGCCGGACGCCGACCTTGCCGACGCCGCAGCCGAGAGCAGCCGCACCCGCAGCGAGCTTGCCTTGTATGAACGCCCGGAGGGCGAATCCGGCACGGAGGACGAAGAATGATCGAACTGAAACGCCTGAAGCTCATCAACTGGCACAACTTTGAAAACGTCACCTTCGACTGTGCCCGCCTGACCTATATGATCGGCGTTAACGCCGTGGGCAAGACCACCATCCTCGACGCCATCCGCTACTGCCTGACAACCAACCGCAACTTCAACGCCCTCGGCAACAAGAAGAGCGGCCGCACGTTGCAGGGCTCGGTCCACGCCAAGCAGCGCGGCGAGAACGCTTACCGCCGCCCCGGCCGCACCGTGGCCTACATCGGCGCGGAATTCTGGGACAGCGTCAAGCGGACGAACTTCGTCATCGCAGTCCGGGTCGAGTCTGAAGGGCCTATGCAGGAACTCCATCCCGGCGACCAGACGTGGTACATCTCCGAGGACGGCATCACGCTGGAAAAGCTGCCCTTCATCGACCCGCGCTCCGGTGCCCCCAGCACCAAGGAGGACTTCAAGCCCGCCGTGGGCCGGCTCTCCTATACCCGCAGCCCCAGCGAAGCGCGGGACCGCATCTGCCGTGCGCTGGGCATTGGCCGCGCCGCCAGCCCGCTGGGCAAAAAGTTCAATGAAGTGTTCCAGATGGGCACCAGCATGGACGAGATCCCGAATTTCCGGGAGTTTTTGTATCAATACATCCTGCCCCAGCCGGAACTGGACCTCGACGCTTTACAGGGCGACCGGGTGGAGCTGGAAAATCTCCACGCCGTCCTTGCCGAGGCGCAGACCCGCGCCGCCGCACTGGAACAGATCGTGGGATACGGCCGGGAAGCCTCGGCCAAGGAGACGGATGCCCTCGTGAACCGGGGTGCGGCCCTGCTGGCCCGCGCCGAAGCGGACGCCGGGGAGCATGAAGTCTGGCAGGGGCATCTCGACGCCGGACGCCGCCAGATGGCCGAGCTGAATGCTGCCTATGAGACGGCCAAGAATGCCGAAGCCGAGGCCCGCCGCTCCTATCTGGCTGCCCACGGGGCGGCCTCCGCCAGCGGCGAAGGCCGCGCGCTGGACGCCATGACCGAGGAGCTGGCCCGCAAAAAGAGCGCACTGGACGCCGCCAGCCGGAAGGTGAGCGGTCTGGAGCAGACTGCCGACACCGTCACGAACCTGCTGACCGTGCTGAGCCGCAGCGGCTTCGCCGTCGAAAAAGCGCTCTGGCCGGTCAGCCTGACCGAAGGCCGTCTGCCCGACCTGACCGCCGCCCTCGACAAGCTGGAAAAGCCGCTGGAAGAGCAGTATTTTGCCGCGCGGCAGTCCGCCGCCGACCTTGCCCGTGGGCAGGAGGAAAAGCGGGCCGAGCTGGACGCAGTCTCCGGCGGCAAATGGGTCTACCCCCACGGCGACGCTGCCACCAAGGTGCGGGACGCCGTGAACGCCGAGCTCAAGAGCCGCGGCATGACCCCGGATGCGAAGATCTTCTGCGAGCTGCTCAGCGTCGCGGACGAGAGCTGGCAGGACTGTGTGGAAGCTTGCCTCGGCGACCGCCGGTTCGATATCCTTGTGCCGCCGAACCACTACGCCGCCGCCAAGAGCGCCTTTGTGGCGCTGGGTGAGCGGGTGGGGCCCATCAGTCTGCTGGACACGCCGGGCATCCGCAGCGCGAACCGCCGGGCCGATACGCCCCCTGCCGACAGCCTTGCTGCACAGGTGGAGAGCGAAAACCCGCTGGCGGCCCAGTACGCCGACACCATCCTCCGCCGCATCGTCTGCTGCGATACGCCGGACACCCTTGAAAATTACCCGGACAGCGCCACCCGCGACCTGCTCCGGCATCATCCGTTCCGCTTGGAGCGTCTGCGCAAGCCCCAGCGGTATATCGGCCTCGACGCCCGCCGGGCCCGCGCCGGTGCGCTGGAAGAGGAGCTGGCCGCCCTCGGTGAGCGCCGCCGCGAGGCTGCCCAGACCGAAAAGCAGCTGAAAGCGGCCTACGACCAGTATCAGAACGTCCTGCGCACGCACGGGCTGGAACAACTGGCGGGCCTGTGGGCCAGCCGCGCCGCGCTGGACGCCGCCAAGGCCGACTACACCGCGCAGGAACAGAAGCTGGCCGACTGCCGCGAGAACCCGCTGCTGCAAGAGCTGTACAAAGAGGAAGAGGCCCGCGAAGCCGCATGGGAAGCCGCCCGCAAGGCGGTGGAGCAGGTGGGCGGCGATATCCGCGTCTGTGAAAAGCAGCTGGCTTCCTGCGAGGCGGAGCAGACCAAGGCCGTGGAAACGGCCCGCCAGAGCACCGCTGCCGCAGAGGCATTCTTCGGGAAATACCCGCTGCTGGAACCCTTGGCGCAGGAGCGCAAAAAGGGCCTGATGACCGGCGGGCGGACGGCCCGCGCAGCGGCGCAGACCGCCGAAAAGGCCCAGACCAAGCTGGACGACGCGCTGCAAAGTTATCTGTCCACGACGCTGGAGCCCGCCCAGAAGGAGTACAACGAGCGCTACGTCTGCGATTATCCACTGGGCCTTGCCGGGGTGGAGCAGTACCGCGCCCAGCACGAGAGCCTTGTCCGCATCGACCTTGAGCGCTACGCCGCCCGCTTGGAACAGGCTCAGCGGGACTGCAAGGACCGCTTCCGCAAGGACATCCTCTTCCGAATGAAGGACGACATCTTCAACGCCCGCCGCCAGTTCCGGGAGCTGAACAAAGTGATGGAGCAGCTGACCTACGGCGAAGAGGTCTACCGCTTCGAGCTGGAACCCAGCCGCGACCCGCAGCTGGCCGCGTTCTATCAGGTCATCGTGGACAAAGGCAACCAGCAGATGACCGACACCGACTCGCTGGACAACCTCGCCGCCACCGCTGACCCGGTCTACGAGCGGCAGGTGGACGAGCTGATGGAAAAAATCATGGCCGATGTGGACGAGAACACCCGCGCCCGGCAGGAGGGCCGCACCACCTCCGGCGCGACCTTGTCGGACTATGTGGATTACCGCACCTATCTGGATTACGACATCAAGGTGACGAACACGGTCTCCGGCCAGCAGGCGTATCTCTCCCGCGTCAGCCGCGATTCCTCCGGCGGCGAGAATCAGGCCCCGTTCTATGTGGCCATCTGCGCCTCGCTGCTGCAGATCTACCAAAAGAGCGAAAACAGCATCCGCCTTGTCCTGCTGGACGAGGCTTTCAGCAAGATGACCAGCGACCGCATCCGCCCCATGATGGAGCTGTTCCGCCGTCTGCAATTGCAGGTGCTGCTCATCTCCACCGTCGAAAAGAGCACCGCCATCCAGCCTTATTGCGACATTACCTATTCCATCGTGCGCCACGGCGACGCCAACGCCATCGCACCGTTTTACCGGCTGACCGCCCCACAGGACGCGCCGGAGAAGGAGACCGAAGATGAGTGACAACCTTGCAAAATTCTGGCTCTTTGCGACCCACTGGACCAAGCTGGACACCTTTGACAACGAGGAGGAGCTGAACGACGAGCTGGAGCTGCTCCAGCGCCAGAGTCTGCCCACCAAGGTCCGCCAGATGAAAAATAAGGAAGGCAAAGAAGAATACGTCCTTTACGTCAAACAGGCTGACCGCGACTATGCCCGCTACTGCACCGGCTGGCGCCCCGGCGGGATGATGTAAGAGGTCTAAAAGAAGACAAAGAAATGGAGAATGCAGTATGCCGAAGAAAGCGAAGATCAAAAAGCCGAAACTACCCGCACTTCTTGATCGTAAGTTGCAGAAAACGGGACAAACACGTGGAGCGGATGATGATGAAATCTATCAAAACCGGGTTGGTCGCTCCAATACGGTACTGATTCCATTTCACCAGTGGCAGCATAATGAAGAACTAAGAGCACACTCGGAACAATTTGAGATGGGCTATATCGTCCTGATTGCACCGGTGGATTACTTTTCGCATGAAAATGACAGAGATTATTTGAGGTCGTATCATTTGGAGCTGGGAGTAAACTGCCTTGTCTTTTACGAAACAAGAGCGGATTGGGAAAAATATTCGCCTACAATGCGAGGGTGGCATTTTGCAACCGACCGAAGGGCGCCGCTTGGGGGCCAATATGTTGCCAGAGTGCCTGCAAACACATCGGCTGATGAAGAGCATGCACAAAAGGTGAACGAAGGTTATGCGACCCAAAATCCAAAAGGTGCAGGAATCCGACTGTATGAGTATGCCAGCAAGGAAACGATTCAGCAGACAAAGCTTCAACTAGAAGCAGAGTACTGGTTGTGCCGTGATGCAGTAGAAGTAGCAGCACATAACGGAATGACCGAGAAAAACGCATTACTTAGAAAGAATTTGACGTTGAGCGAATGTGAAGAAAAAGGACTGTTGGACTATCAGAAACTCAAAGAAATGCGGATTATAAATCAACAGAACCATACTGTTTGTCCACTTTGCCTAAAAGAGCTTTCCGGAGAGGAGTTTTTGAACCGGCTGGCTCAGCCGGAAGGACGAGAGGTGCCCGATCTGACCGTTACGCAGGTGAATCTATTTCACATTGAAGAACTGAAGTTCGGTGCGTTCAACCATCGCCCATATAATCTGGGGTGGGGTCATCATTTTTGCAATGTGGTCGTAAAAGATTCTGGCATTTACCCAACATTGGATTGGATGCAGGATGTGATCCGGACGAATAAGGAATTGGGGTACATAGAGAACTGAAAAAAGTCAATCCCCCTTACAAAGGATGCTGTTTCGAATTAAGGAATTGGTGGCAAAATCGCACCATTTTTCTTCGATTTCAAACAGAATACTTTTTCGTCCGCAGCGCATGGCCGCAACACCGGTCGAACCTGAACCGGAAAAGCAATCTAAAACGATGTCGCCCGGATAGGTCGTTGCTCTGATGGCGTGCTCTAATAGATCTACTGGTTTTTCTGCTGGGTGCTTGCCGCGGTATTGACGGACATTTTCAAAGTTCCAAACGTCAGTGAATTCAACATCTTTGTTGACATTAAAAGGACGAATAATGTCTTCATAATCCGGGATGTTCATCACACCTGCATCCTCCAGTGCAGTGCGTAACTTGTTAAACTGCTCAAGGCTAGGAATATTTCTTCCGGCTTCCCAGTTGGCAACGGCACCGCCATGGTTGACTTTTCCGTAAGCACCGGTCAGTTCAGCCAGTTTGATTGTGCTCATGCCTACGCTTTTTCGCCATGCGGTAAGCTGTCCCCCAAAGTAACTGTTGAACAGATTGCCGGGCGCGGCGGTTTCCAAAAAAATAATTCGCTCCGAGTGAGGATACCATTGCCGCAGGGATTCTTTTTTTGTTTTTTGCTTCCAGCCATCATAACCGGGGGCATTGGGTTTTGTCCATGTGATTTCGGACAAAATATTAAAATTCTCGGCGAACATAAGTTGCAATTGAACAGACATATCGGAAGCGCAGAAACAAAAAACACTGCCATTGTGTTTTAAAATACGCTTCCATTCGAGTGCGTATTTGCGCATCCACTCAATATAAGCAGCGTCAGTTGAAAAACTTCGGTCACCGGTGATGTTTTTTTTCTTGGTAGAATGATACGGAGGGTCTGTCAAAATCAACGCAACACTGTGATCTGGTATTTTTTTTAGGAGATTTATAGAATCTCCTTTTTCTAAGATGCTGTAATCGGTGTTATAGTAGGTGTTGCTGAATTGTTTCCTGATATTGTTAAAGATTTTTTCAGTGTTCATTAGTCGTCGTCCTCAGTGATTTCCATTATTTCTCCAATGTCACAGTGGAGGGCTTTGCATATTTTTTCAACGCTTTCCATTGCCACATGCTCATTCTTCCCAAGTTTTGCGAGGACATTTGCGCTAATTCCGGTTTTCTCAATGAGATCGGTTCGTTTCATGCCTTTATCTAATAAGACTTTCCAGAGTTTGATATATTTTACGGACATTTCAGAGCCCCCATTTTATTGATTGTACAAATTATCTATTCTAGTATACCATAAATATCACGAAATGCAAATATAATATTGGGATTTCGTGATAAAAAGAAGAGAAAAAAGTGCTTGACAAAATCCAAAATTGGACTTATACTATCGAAAATCTCGTTTTGGACTTTAGAAAAAGGGAGGGGGAAACGGCGGTGAGAGAAACGGTACAACAGCAAAATATTGAGCTGAACCGCGTTTGGAAGCGGATGAACCAACAGTATCATGCCTACGCGGTAGCGAACGATCTGTCGGACCCGGCCATGTGGATGCTGTACTCGCTGGCAGAGACCGGGTATGGGAAGACCCTGACCCAGAACGACCTTGTGGAGATATGGATGTACCCGAAGCAGACGGTCAATTTTACGATCGCCGCCCTTGTGAAAAAGGGCTATGTCTACATGGAGCAGATGGGCGGGGCCCGCAACAGCAAGGCCGTGCGGTTGACGGAAGAGGGGAAAACCTTCTGCAAACAGGTCATCCGTCCGCTGATCGAAGCGGAACAGCGTGCGCTGTTTACGCTGACGGACGAGCAGCGGGAACTGCTGCTCCGCCTGAGCGAGCGGCAGTGCACGGCGCTGGAAACAGAAATCGGCTCCCTGATCAAAGAGTAAAAAGGAGAACTCATGCCAAAGCAACCCATTCAATTGTCCGACCACTTTACCTATTCCCGGCTGGTCCGGTTCGTGCTGCCCTGCATCGGTACCATGCTGTTCACCTCGATCTACGGCATCGTGGACGGCCTGTGCGTCTCGAACTTTGTGGGCAAAACGGCTTTTGCTGCGGTCAACCTCATCATGCCGCTGCCGATGCTGATCGGCACCATCGGCTTCATGCTGGGTACCGGCGGCTCGGCCATTGTAGGCATCACGCTGGGCGAGGGCGACAACAAGAAGGCCGATGAATTTTTCAGCCTGTTCCTGATTGCGGCCCTCGTTGCGGGCATCGTTTTCACGGTCATCGGTCTGCTCATCATTGAGCCGGTGGCTGCGCTGCTGGGCGCAAAGGGGGAGATGCTGGACTATGCGCTGCGGTATGGCCGCATCCTGCTGATCTCTCTGCCCACCTTTATTTTGCAGAATATGTTCCAGAGCTTTTTCGTTACCGCCGAAAAGCCGCACCTCGGCTTTGCCTTTACGGTGGGCGCGGGCTGCACCAATATGGTGCTGGACGTTGTTCTGGTCGGTGCGCTCCACTGGGGCGTCGAGGGTGCGGCCATTGCGACCTTTATCAGCCAGATCGTCGGCGGTCTGCTGCCGGTGTTTTATTTTGTGAACCGGAACAACACGAGCCGGCTGCACCTCAGCAAGACCAAGTTCAACCGCCGTGTCCTGATGAACGCCTGTGTCAATGGCTCTTCCGAGCTGATGACCAACCTCTCCATGTCGCTGGTCAACATCCTCTATAACTATCAGCTGCTCCGCTTTGCGGGTGAAAACGGCGTGGCGGCCTACGGCGTCATCATGTATGCGTCCTTCCTGTTCGTGGCGGTGTTCGTCGGCTATGCCGTCGGCAGCGCCCCCATCGTCAGCTACCACTACGGTGCCCGCAACCGGAAAGAGGTCCACAACCTCTACTCCATGAGCTTCCGGCTCATCGGCGTGGTGGCCGTTTTCCTGACCATCGGCTCCATGTTCGTCATCCCTTATGTGGCCGGCATCTTCGTTGGCTATGACGCTGAGCTGCTGGTCCTGACCACCCGCGCCTTCCGCTTGTACGGCCTGAGCTTCCTCATCATGGGCTTCAACGTCTATGCGTCGTCCTTCTTCACGGCGCTGGGCGATGGCGTGACCAGTGCGCTGATTTCCTTCCTGCGCACCCTGCTGTTCCAAGTGGCGGCGGTCCTCGTCCTGCCTACGCTTTGGGGCATCGACGGCATCTGGCTGGCCATCACCGCCGCCGAGCTTGCCGCGTTGGCCGTCAGCGTGTATATGTTCGTGACCAAGGATAAAAAGTTCCATTACCGTCACGCAGAGTAAAAACAAAGGGGCTTTTCGCGAAGATGCGAAAAGTCCCTTTGTTTTTGTCGAAGTCTATGGTATACTTTTTGTGCTGCCCTACCCATTCTGGCAACAGAAAGGGGGTGCCACAGGTGGCTGAAATTGTGACCAGCTTGATCGTAGCCGTCGGAGCAAATGTGATAGCCCATTACATCTGCAAGTGGCTTGACGACTAACGTAAGGGTACGCAAGCACGCAAGAACCCCATCGGAACTGCTACTTCCGATGGGGTTCGCTTTTTTGTGCCACGGGTAAATCGTAACCAACTTTTTGCCCAATTCCAGTATATGCGAAAACCGAAAAAAGTCAAGCGGTTCGCACAAAAATTCATTTATTCGTCAAATGTGTACTCCACGAACTCGCAGTTTTTGATGCCGAAGGCGGCGTACTCCTCATTGGTCATATCGAAGAAGTAGGAGCGCACGACGCGGGCGATGCCGTTGTGGGCGACGAGAAGATAGGTCTTGCCCTCGTCGGCTTTGAGTTCGTCCAGCAGATCGTAGATGCGCTGGGCCAATTGCAGCATGCTTTCGCCGCCGGAATAGCGGTCGGCAAAGTGGGTCTTGGAAATTTTGAACTCAGCACCGTCGCGGGGGGTGCCCTCGTAGCGGCCGAAGCACTGCTCCCGTAGCCGGGGCTCCGGCCGGGCGGGGATGCCGGTGGCCGTAGCGATGGCTTTGGCGGTGTCGGCGGCGCGGGAGAGGGGAGAGTACAGGATCTCGTCGATGTGCACCCTGCTGTCCCGGACATGGGCCCCCAGTGCGGCGGCCTGTTCCCGGCCGCGGGCGGTCAGCGGGCTGTCGGTCATGCCGCAGATCTTGTTTTCGACGTTCCAGACGGTCTCGCCGTGGCGGGTAAAATACAGGCTGTGCATAAGCGCTCCTTTAACATTTGGTCAGGGTGTGGTGTTCGAGCCGGACGGCGTCGCCTTCGTTGATGCCAAGGCGGGTGAGTTCGGCGTCCGGGTAGGCGAGGACCCGCCGCTGCCCGGCGGCATCCTCCAATAAGACATCGCAGCAGACGGGCTGGCCCTCCGGCAGCTCTTCGCAGCCGTATAACTGCTCGTCGATGCGCAGAACGTGGTAGATCTCCATAGCAAAAACTCCTTTTTCTTATTATAAAACGTCGATGTGCCGCCGTCAACTTGACAGCGTGTCGGCGGGGCTGATACAATAATGAACAGATAGGATATGATGCCAAAAGGAGAGAAGAGCTTGAACATTACAGAATTGCGGTATCTGGTTGCGATCATGCAGTGGGGCTCGGTCAGCGCCGCGGCAAAGCAGCTGTATGCGGCCCAGCCCAACATCAGCAAGGCGCTGAAAAACTTGGAGGAAGAGTACAAGATCCGGATCTTTGAGCGCTCGTCCACCGGCATGATCCCCACCGAGCAGGGGCGGCGGTTCATCGAACAGGCCGAGCGGGTGTTGGAAGATGTGGATCTGCTGAGCCGGAGCGTGGAGGAGGAACAGGAGCGCTGCGCCGAACTGCGGGTGATGCTGCCCCATGCCACCTATGCGTCCTACGCGGCGGTGGACTATCTGGAACAGGCGGCTCATCTGGAAAAGATGCACATCCACATCCGGGAGGGCGGCTCGATGGAGGCGCTGGATTTCGTGCTGCGGAGGGGCTATCATCTGGCGCTGCTGCGGTACGCCATGGAGGACGATGAGCACTACAGCCACTACTGCGCCCGGCGGGGGCTGAAGATGGAACCGGTGATGGATTTCGAGTACCAGCTCCTGACCAACCGGGATGGCCCGCTGGCAAAGCACGAGGTGCACGACCTTGCGGAGCTGAATCAGTATATGGAGATCCTGCACGACGACTTCCAACTGCCCGGCGAGGAGGGCGGCGACGGCGTGCGCTGGCATGTGAATCAGGCCCGGCGCATCCATGTGTACGAGCGGTGCAGCCAGTTCTCGATCTTGCAGCGGCTGCCCACGGCTTACATGTGGGCGTCGCCCATGCCCCGCAAGGCGCTGGAGCAGTACCATCTGGTGCTGAGAAAGTGCCCGGCCCAGCGCCAGCGGATGCGGGATGTTCTGGTCTATCCGGACAAGGGCAGTCTGCGCGCCGAGGAACAGGCATTTGTCGATCTGCTCCAGAAACAGGCGGCCCAGACCGTGAAATGAGTTCCGCCCGGTTAAGAACCGGATAAGATTTCATCGACCGGAATCGTTAAAAATAGAGAAATGTGGCAAAGAAACGAAGCGGGATTTCCCGCTTCGTTTCTTTTTTGCTGATAATCGGTCGAAAAACGAACCTAGAAACGGTAAAAATTCTTAATTGCTATATAAAATCCGATATGACCCTATACTGGAAAAATATTGTGCAGATGATGAAAAATATGTTAACATGAAACCAGAGATTTGGGGCTGCCCGGCGGCGGAATGGGGCTGCGGACAGCACCGGAAAAAGGAGGTTTCTGGTATGATTAGTTTCTTGCTCTGTCTGGCGGTTTTGATCGTGGGCTACTTCGTCTACGGTAAGATCGTGGACAATACCTTTGGCCCGGACGACCGCGAGACCCCTGCGGTGCGGATCAACGATGGCGTGGACTACGTTGTGATGCCCCAGTGGAAGCTGTTCCTCGTCCAGCTGCTGAACATTGCGGGCCTCGGCCCCATCTTCGGCGCAATGCAGGGTGCTCTGTGGGGGCCGGTGGTCTTCCTGTGGATCACCTTCGGCACCATCTTTGCAGGTGGCGTCCACGACTACTTCTCCGGCATGATGAGTGAGCGCAACGACGGCGCTTCCATCGCCGAGATCACCGGCAAATACTTAGGCCCCGTGATGCAGAACATTATGCGCGTGTTCTCCGTGGTGCTGCTGATCATGGTGGGCACCGTCTTCGCCGTCGGCCCTGCGGGCCTGATCGTCGAGCTGTGCAACCAGAACGGTGCTTCCGGCGTGCTGACGTCGCTGTTGTTCTGGCTGATCATCATTCTGGTCTACTACTTCATCGCGACCTTTATCTCCATTGACGCGGTCATCGGCAAGATCTACCCCATCTTCGGCATCTGCCTGATCATCATGGCCATCGGCGTCATCTTCGGTATCTTCACCAATTCTGCTTACACCATCCCGGAGATCTGGGAGCACTTCGGCAGTATGCACCCGTCGGGCACCCCGATCTGGAGCTTCATGTTCATCACCGTCGCCTGCGGCGCTATTTCCGGCTTCCACTCCACCCAGTCGCCCCTGATGGCGCGCTGCATGAAGAGTGAGAAGCAGGGCCACTTCGTCTTCTACGGTGCCATGGTCTGTGAGGGCATCATCGCTCTGATCTGGGCCGCTGCTGGCTGCTCTCTGTACGAGGTCGTCGGCGGCAAGAACACCGGTCTGGCCGCTGCGCTGGCCATGGGCCAGTCCAAGGCCATCTACGATGTCTGCTCCAAGACCATGGGCGGTGTCGGCATTGCGCTGGCCATGATCGGCGTTGTGGTCTGCCCCATCACCTCCGGTGATACGGCCTTCCGTTCCGCTCGTCTGACTCTGGCCGACTGGCTCAAGATCGATCAGGACAGCTACGCAAACCGCCTGAAGCTCTGCGTCCCCGTTCTGGGCGTTGGTGCTTTCCTTGGCATCGGCAACGCACTGGGCTTCATCAACTACACCGTCATCTGGCGTTACTTCAGCTGGACCAACCAGACCCTCGCTATGATCGTTCTGTGGGCCGCTTCCATGTACCTGTTCAAGGAGAAGAAGAACTACTGGATCACCGCTGTTCCTGCAACCTTCATGAGCGCTGTGTCCTGCACCTACTTCGTGCTGGCTCCTGAGTGCTTGGGCGGTCTGCTCAACAGCAAGACGGCAGAAGGTGCCACCATTTACAACACCGCACTGGCATACCCCATCGGTATCATCTTTGCGATCGCAATGCTGGCCATCTTCCTCCATGCTACGAAGAAGACCACTGCGAAGAAAGCCGCATAACCCATTCATGGCGGCATAACCCCCTGTAACTTCCAAACCGGCCGCTGCCCATCCCAGCGGCCGGTTTTCTTTTGGCAAAGGTTTGGAAAAGGCTCTTGCAATTTTTTGGATACAGTGGGACAATGGGATCAAACAAAACAAAAGAGGGATACACTATGCTGTTCAAACCTGCACAACTGGGTCTGGCGAAGCTCAACGCCGACGAGCTGGAAGCCGATAAAAAAGCCTGTAAGAAGATCGGCCCCTGCGGCGTGGGCAAAAAGGCGCTTTACCTCAACAGCTTCTACATCGACCGCCGCTATTATCTGCCCTACGGCAGCATCACCCGCGTCTTCAAGCGGGTGGCCATGAGCCAAGGCGGCTTTACCGGCAAGGGAATGTTCGCCTCCATGGCCTACCTCGTGGTGGAGTACGACGGCGGCAAGCAGAAGCAGTGCAACTTCAAGGATGAGCGGGACGTGGACGCCCTGCTGGATGTCCTCGCCAAGGAGCAGCCGCAGATCAAGCTGCTGAGCGCGGCGGGCGAACAGGCCGTGGCAAAACAGGCCGCAGAAAAGGCCGCCCGCAAGCTGCCGGAGCTGACCAAGGACGCCGAACACAGCCTGACCGTGCTGCGCAGGGCGAAGGAGTTCTTGGAGGCAAAGCCCGCCGTCTCGGACGAGCTGAGCGCCGCCGAGCGCCGCAAGCGTGCCCAACTCAAGAGCAAGCCCGTGTACCGCTACGTCGCGCTGACCATCTTCATTTTTGGCATCGTGGCGGCGGCTTACGGCCTGTACGCCCTCACCAACCATGTGGGCAACTACGGCATCTATTTTGCGCTGTTCGGCTTTGCGGCCATCTTCCTCTTTTCCAGCTACAATATGCTGCCCACGGCCCGCAACAACCACAACTCCATCATGAAGCGCGCCGAAAAAGCGGAACAGGCTGCGGCGGATTACGTCAAGACCTACCCGAATGGGGCTTTCCCGGTGCCCAGCTATTACGCACACCCGGTGGTGCTCAAGCGGATGATGGACGCCATTGAAGAGGGCCGCGCCGTCACCGTGCCGGAGGCGCTGGACGCCGTTAAGAACCGCCTGAAAGAGCTGAACGCCGATGTTCAGGTCGATCAGGACGAGTATGACGAAGTCGTTGCCATCAAGGCCATGTTCCTGAACCACGATTACGAATAAACAAAAAACGGGATCTCCCGGTCGTTTTGACGGGAGGTCCTGTTTTTTTGTGGGAACTTATTCGACGATGGATTTGTAGTAGGTGCCGAAGTCTGCGAGGGCGTCGATGATGGGCAGCATCTTCCGGCCCAGATCCGTCAGCCCATATTCGACCCGTGGGGGCATCTTCTGATAGTCGTGCCGGTAGACAAGGCCGTCGTCGATCATCTGGCGGAGGCTGTCGGTCAGTACTTTCTGGGAAATGCCGTCCAGATCTCGCTGCAGCTCGTTGAACCGCCATGGGCGGGTCTTCAGATTGCGCAGGATCAGAAGCTTCCATTTCCCGCCGATCAAGGAAACCGCTGTTGCCACCGGGCAGGCGGGGAGTTCGTCTTTCGTCTTCATGGTTGTCTACCTCCAACGACAGTATAACACATTCGATATTGCATGTACAGTTACAAAAAGGTGCGTACTTGTTTTTGTGTGCGTCTGCTCGTAAACTAAAGGCAAGCAAACCGCTTACAGATAAATGCAAACCAATTCCGGAGGAACAAACCATGAAAAACTACACAAAGACGAATATCGGCAATGAGGCTCGTGTGGAGCTCCATGACAAACTGGCTCTGACCGGCGCAGAGGTCAGCATCAACCAGCTCCCCGCCGGCGCAGGGGTTCCTTTCGTGCATGCCCACCAGAAGAATGAAGAAATCTACGGTATCGTGGCCGGTGCAGGGAAGGCCGTCATCGACGGCGAGGAAGTCGCTCTGACGGCTGGCGACTGGCTGAAGGTCGCTCCGGCTGCAAAGCGCCAGTTCTCGGCAGCCGCGGATACCGGCATCACCTACATCTGCATTCAGGTCAAGGAGAACTCCCTCGGCGGCTTCACCGCAGAGGATGCGATCGTTTACTAAGAAACCGAAAACTTCCGTTTTCCGGGGCGTGCGGCTATTGTCCGTGCGCCCATTTTGCTTTATAATAGCAGAAGAGAGTAATTCGGAAACAGGAGGTTTCTTATGAAGGACATGGTCACTCTTGGCACCACCGGCATCACCGTGAACAAAAACGGTTTCGGCGCGCTGCCCATCCAGCGCATCTCACAGGAAGACGCGGTGCATCTGGCCCGCAAGGCCTACAAGGCCGGCATCCGCTTCTTCGACACCGCCCGCGCCTACACCGACAGCGAAGTGAAGCTGGGCGAGGCCTTCGAGGGCATCCGCAGCGAGATCTATATTGCTACCAAGACCGCCGCCCAGAACGCAGAGGATTTCTGGGAGGACCTGCACACCTCCCTCCGGAACCTGCGCACTGCGTACATCGACCTGTACCAGTTCCACAACCCCGCCTTCTGCCCCAAGCCCGGCGACGGCTCCGGCCTGTATGAAGCCGCGCTGGAGGCCAAGGAAAAGGGAATGATCCGCCACATCGGCCTGACCAACCACCGCCTGACCGTGGCGAAAGAGGCCATCGAGAGCGGCCTGTACGAGACGCTGCAGTTCCCGTTCAGCTACATTTCCGGCGAGCAGGAATTGGAGCTGGTGGAGCTGTGCCGAGCAAAGAACGTCGGCTTCATCGCGATGAAGGGCCTGTCCGGCGGCCTCATCACCAACAGCGCCGCCGCCTACGCCTTTGAGGCCCAGTACGACAACGTCCTGCCCATCTGGGGCGTGCAGCGGGAAACGGAGCTGGACGAGTTCCTCTCCTATATCGACGACCCGCCCCGGATGAACGAGGAACTGCGGGCCGTTATCGAGAAGGACCGCGCCGAGCTGCGCGGCGAGTTCTGCCGGGGCTGCGGCTACTGTATGCCCTGCCCGGTGGGCATCGAGATCAACAGCTGCGCCCGCATGAGCCTCCTCCTGCGCCGGTCGCCCGCTGCGGCCTACCTGAGCCCGGAGGGACAGGCCAAAATGAAGAAGATCGAAAACTGTCTGCACTGCAACCAGTGCAAGGCCAAGTGCCCCTATGGGCTGGATACGCCCGCCCTGCTGGCCCGCAACTACGAGGACTATAAGCGGGTGCTGGCGGGAGAGATCAAAGTGTAACAGAAAAGCAAAAAGGCAGATGCCGCGCGATACGGCATCTGCCTTTTGTTGATCTCTGAAATGTTACAGCGAAGCGGGGACGGACACACTGAAGATCTTCATGGCGTCCTTGTAGCAGTGGACGAAGTAGAGGATCTCTGCGAAGGCAGTCAGGATCCACGAGCAGGGGTAGAGCAGGTAGAGGGACGGGATGGTGTGGAAGTGGGCAAAGATGGTGTACACCCAGATCACCCGGAACACACAGGAGCCGAGGATGACGATGATGGTGGGCACGACAGTCTTGCCAAGGCCGCGGGAGGCGGCAATGGTGCAATCCATAAAGGCGGAGATGCAGTAGGCAAGGCCCATGACGCCCACGCGCTTCATGCCTGCGTCGATGACGGCGGCTTCCGTGGTGAACAGGGCGAGGAACTGCCGCCCGAACAGGAACAGGCTGCCGCCCAGCAGCAGACCTACGCCAAAAGAGTAGGCCAGTGCGATAAAGTAGCTCTTCTTCACGCGGTCGGGCTTGCCCGCGCCGTAGTTCTGGCTCATGAAGCTGGCACAGGCCATGTAGAAGGCGGCCATACAGTCGTAGATGAGGTTGTCGGCGTTGGCGGCGGCGGAGTTGCCCTTGACCATGAGGGAGTCGAAGGAGTTGACGCCCGCCTGAATGAAGAGGTTCGCGATGGCGAAGATGGCGTTCTGGAACCCGGCGGGCAGACCGAGAGCAAGGATGCTTTTGGTCATGGCGGGGTCGAGCTTGGCCTGTTTGAAATCGAGGGCGTAGCAGTCCTGCACCTTGGTCAGGGCGTGGAGGATGAGCCCCGCCGAGACGCACTGGGAGATGGCGCTGGCCAGCGCCACGCCCGCTACGTCCAGCTTGCAGACGATGACGAAGAAGAGGTTGAGCAGGATGTTCAAAACGCCCGCGATGCTCAGAAAGTACAGCGGTTTTTTTGTGTCGCCAATGGCGCTGAAGATGGCGTTGCCGAAGTTGTAGAGCGCCAGCGCCGGCATACCGAGGAAGTAGACCCGCAGGTAGAGGATGGCGCCGGGGAGCAGGTCGTCCTTGGTGTTCAGGAGCCGGAGCAGGGCGGGGGAACCCAGCAGCCCGATGCCCAGCAGCACAACACCGGAAATGAAGCTGACCACCAGCGCTGAGTGGACCGTGCACCGGACGTCGTCGCCGTGCTTGGCCCCGTAAAAGCGGGCCACCAGCACGTTGATGCCGTTGCTCAGGCCGATGAGGAAGCCGGTGAACAGGGTGACGAAGATGCTGGTGGAGCCCACCGCGCCCAGCGCCGTGGAGCCTGCGAACCGGCCTACCACGGCCACGTCCGACATGTTGAACAGCACCTGCAAGAGGTTGGAAAGCGCCAGCGGGAGACTGACCAGAAGAATCTGCTTGGCCAGAGGCCCTTCCGTCAGCGTTTGGGTGTTCGATTTCATAGTTGATGATCCCTTTTTCAAATCCTAAACCGTGCCCGCGCACACCGGGGCACAAGCTCTATTATAAAGCCCGACGGCGCTTTTGCAAGATGGGAACCGCCAAAAGCCGGGTGAAATTTTGCAGAACAGCAGAACGAATGAAAAATGAGGTGAAGATTTCTATTTGCATTTTTTGGGCAGCTGTGCTATACTACTTTACACTGAATTCGTTCAGGCATGTGCGATCGTAGCTCAGCTGGATAGAGCGTTCGGCTCCGACCCGGAAGGCCAGAGGTTCGAATCCTCCCGGTCGCATAAAAATCCCAGTACACAAATGTGTACTGGGATTTTTTGCTTCCGGGAGGATTCGAACAGCACGGCCCCGCTGTAAGCGGGGTAGATAACAGCCCAGTGGGCTGTTATCTAGTGCGCGGTTCCTAAACCCATAGGAATGTCTACCAAGAGGACTACCGTTAAATTTGCGACCGGGAGGATTCGAACAGGGCGGCGGCACGAAGTGCCGTAAGCAATCAGCCCGGTGGGCTGTTGCTTAGCCCGCGGTTCCTAGGCCCATAGGAATGTCTACCAAGAGGACTACCGTTTCCATGCGACCGGGAGGATTCGTTACCCCTTTTTATTCTTCAGCCAGATTCGGTACAGACCATCTGTAATGAGCGTTTCGCGGTAGAGGATGTTGGTGCGGCATGCCTCGCGGATGGGGCGGGGCAGGTTGCCAGTGGCGTAGAACTTCAGGTCAGGGCCAAGCTCGGCGCGGAACCGCTCGGCCAAGCCATCCAGCAGCCCGGCAGTGCCCAGCACAAAACCGTTCTGCAAACAGGCGGCGGTGTTCTTGCCCAGAATGGAGGGGGCCGCCGGTGCGGAAAGGTCGATCTGGGGCAGCTGGGCGGTCTTCTGTACCAGCGCCGCCTGTGAAAGCTGCGGGCCGGGCATAATGACGCCGCCCACCAGCTCCTGTTTCTCGTTGACGGCCATGATGGAAATGGCGGTGTCAGCGGAAATGACAGCCAGCGGGCCGGGTCCCTCGGCCAGCGCCGCTACCGTACCGCAGAGCAGCTCGGCACCCAGTTGGGCAGGATTGTCGAGCCGCAGCTTGATGCCGCTCTTCAGCCCCGGCCCGACGGTCAGGATGCGGGCAGAAGAGAGCATCCGCAGTGCCGCCAGCACCCGGCCTGTCAGCGCGGGCACCACACTGCCCAGAATGCCGCCCTCGATCCGCTCCGGCTCGACGTGATATAAGGAAAGCAGATTCAGCAGATTCATGGCGTATTCATCAATGGTCGCTGCTGTGTCGGAGTGGAGCCGCCCGCTGAATTGCAGCGCGTCGTGCTCGTAGCCGGCGATGGTGATGTGTGTGTTGCCGATGTTGACCGTCAGGATCATGGTCAGGGGCCTCCTCTGCCTTATAATGTAATTATATAATATAACACCCCGCTCAAAACTGCAAGCTCCCCTTGCAAAAGGGGAGCCGAGACGGCCTTGGCCGGCTCGGAGAGGTTCGGTTTTCTGCCCGCAAGCAGAAACTTGAAGTTTTTTGAAAAAACTTGCAAAAAAGTGTTGACATTCCTCCGGGGGTATGGTATTATACTTGAGCGCCAAGCGCTGAGGCAAAAGAATGACTTCCGAAGCCTCAGTGAGAAGCCAAAGAAAAGAACCAATAGACGTCAAGAAACACCAAAGAGATT